>VFQQ010004632.1_pt1 | contig 11975 bp, 23 predicted proteins | sample 3512341 | NCBI WGS metagenome assembly VFQQ01 (sample SAMN10412373, study PRJNA504923) | tailings metagenome | isolation source: Relicate 2 Philex TSF1 revegetated site | place: Philippines: Tuba, Benguet | collected 2017-08-29 | reverse complement strand
CGGGCTGGGCACCTCTGAGCACATTTTGGAAGCGGTGGCACAGATGCGGCCTGCTGGAGTCTGGCGCTCCCAGCTGCTGCGGCTGGTGGCAGGGGGATGTGGGTGGGCGTGCTGCTCTGCTGACTGGGAGCCAAGCCGCCTGCTGCTCTTACCACGGCGAGCTGTGCCACCCACCCTGCATTCCACTGCATTCCACCCCCATCCCCACTGCATTCCACTGCACTCCACCCACCCTGCATTCCACCCACCCTGCATTCTACTCGCAGGGCATCGACCTGTTTGACCGGAAGCCGCCTGCTGCTCTTACTGTGACAAACTGTGCCACTGTTGTGTTCCACCTGCAGGGCGTCGACTTCTTTGACACATCCTACCTGCTGGACGTCACCAACGGCGGCTATGCGCTCGCCTTTCCGCTCAGCCCAGAGGCGGATGAAGAGGAGCGGCAGCAGCAGCAGCAGGAGCAGCGAGGCAGTGCGGCAGAGGCAGCAGCAGGGGCAGCGGCAGTAGCGGCGGTGGCGGCGGCAGCAGGGGTTGCACACGAGCCGGCAGCAGACGAGTGTGGGCGGGATGACAGCAAGATCAACTTGTGGGCGCTGGCATACCGCACAGACCGGCGGCCGCTGCTGCCGGGCTGCACCTGCTTTGCGTGCGCCAACCACACGCGCGCATACGTGCACCACCTGCTGCAGACCCACGAAATGACTGCTCAGGTGGGCGGCATGAATGGATGGGCGAGCACCAGCTTGCATGTGGGTGGCCGGGATGCTACCGTCCTCACAGTGGCCTTAACAGCTTCCCCTCACTACGCACGTGCCTTTCCTCCCTCCACCGCAACCACAGGTGCTGCTCGAGGTGCACAACACGCACCACTACCTACGCTTCTTTGCGGAGGTTCGCAAGGCGATTGCAGCGGGGCGGTTTGCGGCGTACCGAGACTGGTTCTTGCGGCGCCGCCAGCGGTGGCTGGTGGGAGAGGGCAGCGGGCAGTGAGGCCTTTTGCAGCAGGGCACCTTGTGCAGCAGCCGGCCTGACGTTTAGCGGCAGCGATTCAGCTGAGGCCCAGCATCTATGCAGCGCAAAGGTGTGTAAACCTGGGCACCGGCCTGATTTTTGTACAGTCTCTCTGTTAAAAGCAGAGGGTGGTGACAGCCGGGCACTCGGCCGGCGGGGGCGCTAAGGGTCGCTATCATGGGGCAAGGGAGCGGGCACTCGCAACTCAGCAAGGCAGCTATTTGGCAGCAATGCATTGACAGGTGTGTGGTGTGTATTGTGCAGCATAGCAAGGGGCCACGGCCATGGACAGTGGCTATCAAAGGCAATGCGAAGCACAGGGCGGTTGAAAATCGATTGCCCTCGTCAAAACTTGTTGGGACAAGTATGCCCCCATAACAATACAAGTGGCGGGCCGCCAATGCATGTGGGTTCGTTCAAGCCAGGCTGGAGTGTTGCCCGTCCCGGCAGGCACAGGCCTGTCGGTCAGGCCGTTGGTACCAGCAGCCTGGGCGGCGCTCAGCCCTCGAATGTGCGCCAGTTGCCAACGGCGATGGGGGCCTGCGGGAAGCACGACATTTGTCATCGTCACCTGGTGTATGCCAGGAAATAAATTATGTGCGCTGCAGCCACAGCTCTTCAGCAGCCCCAGGCGCGGCAGGTGATCCCAGGTGCGACTGCACAGCCTGGCTGCTGCACACACCGCACACCCACAAACACAGCCGCAGCCAGCAGTCACAGCCAGCAGCCGCTCTTGCCTGCAGCAGGTGGTCGGGGATGCCGAAGCCGTCGCACAGCGCCAGCGCCAGGCGGCCGTTGCCGGCGCCCAGGTCGCGGCACAGCGCGTTGGCCTTGGCGTGCAGCGCCTTCATGGCGTCGCCGGACAGCGCGCCTGCAGGGGGGGTGGCATGAACAGAACGAGTGGCATCGTTGGCACAGCTTTGGCTGCAAGGTGGGGCTGCAGCAGGTGCCAGTCATTTGGCTTAACCGTCTGCAGGGCGCCAAAGCAGGAGCAGCCAGGACAAACACATGATGCAGGAACCCACCGGTGCTGAGGTAGCACTCGACTCCCGCCTCGATGCGCGTCAGCCCGTAGAGCAGCGCCAGCAGGCTGCGGCGCACAGGTGGGAGGCAGGGAGACGTGCACGTTTTGGCAAGGCCAGGAGCAGTGCTGGGCATGCGGGCTGCCAAGTGCGAAAATAGCGTGCTGCTGGGCCTGGCCAGCTGGTGTTGCCCGCCCTGGCTTGGACGCAGGCCGGCACTGCCATGCACACTTAATGCAGCAAGCGGCATAGCCGGCTTATGTCGCAGGCTCACTTCAGCGCGGGCTGCAGCGCAGCGGGCGCAGCGGCCGCCTCAGCTTGAAACGCGGCAAAGGTGTGGCGGTCGGTCCATGCCCAGCCCAGCTGCGTCTGCGGCGGCGGCGGAGGGGAGGGCAGGGCAAGCGCTGGTGATGGGAAAGAGCAGCAGCAGCAGTTGATTTATCTGCTCAACACCTCGCTGCTGCACTTCACAGCACATGCGTGCACGGCAGCACATGCATGCACTACAGATGTTTCAAATTGCACCATGCCCAGCTCACCACGCGGTCCAGGTTGTCATCAAAGGCCGCCATGGCCGCGTTAGGGCCGCCCTTGGCCGCAGCGGCCGCCATGTCGGCGGCCAGCCCTGCAGCACAGCAGGCGGGGTTGGTGTTGGTGAAACAAGGGTAAGCAGCAGCTTGACGCTGGTTCAGCGTTGCACTTCCTCCTGCACGCGAGCTCGCTTGTCGTGGCTGCCAAGCGCGCCAGCGTGCAGCACCCAGCAAAGCGTCGCTTACCCGTGGTCAGCTTGGACAACCCCTGCCATGTCCATGCAAACCCAAACACACGGCTTGCAGCCACAAACAGCCAGCGCTGCTCTCCCGCGGTCAGCATGGACACCCCATAACCCCCCCAAGCTGTCCAAGCAGCCACCACCAGGCAAAGCGGTGCGCTGCGCACCCGTGGTCAGCATCTGCTCGCGCCAGGCCAGCAGGCGCCCCACGCACGTCTTGCACAGGTCCAGCTCCATCACCTGGCGAGCAGATATCAATCCAACGTCAAATAAGCAAAGCTAAACCAGAGCCCAAGGGAAATCAAGCAGCACAAAGGCAAGCTTCTGGGCGTGAGGCGCTGGTGCACAGGCCACAGCGGCACGGCAGGTGTTTATTGCCAATGGCAATGGGAAACGGAGCGATGCACTAGCCTCCTGCCACCACCACTTGCCTTGGGAGGCGGCGGCGCGCTGGTCATGCCCGCCTTGACGGCCGCGTCCAGCAGCGGCTTGGCCACCTGTGAATTAAGGGTGCATTTGAGTTCCACTCTCGGCTCAACACGCTCAATACGAACAGCGGACAGATTGGATTCGAGCTCACAAGACCAGCATAGGGCCAGCCTCGCTGTTGCTCCAACAAGCACGTCGGCTTGGCTGTGCAGCACAGCCCAAAGTTTGGCCGTGTGGCCCCAGCGCGCCTGAGCCATGAGCACGGTGTTGTCGCCCTCAAAGGTCGTGTCCACGTTCATGTCTGCAAAGGCGGACACGAAGACAGCTCAGTGCAGGGACACGGGGAGGCAGCTTGCAGTTGGTTGCTGGGCAACGATGATGGTCAGGGTCTTTAGTCTGGTCCGGCGGTCTTTCAGCGCATCCAAGACCTCTCATGAAGCTCACCGTTCAGCATTGGCCCGATTCGGTTGATGGCCAGGAAGCCCATGCCTGCACAGCAGATGGCGGCTTGGGAGACCAGCTCAGCTTGTCAGCAGCCGGGACAAAAAGCATGCACTACTGCCGCGCGTCCTGCAGTCTGTAGCATGGTTCAGCGCAGCGCGCACCCAACCAGACATGCAGAAGCACCCAAGCGCCAGCAACAGTCAGCAGCGCTCACCGCCGCAGCACTCGCGGCAGTCCTGCAGCATTGCGGCGCACGATGCATAACTGGGGCAGGCACAGCGTTGCACCCTAGAAATCAGTAGCGCTCACCGCCGCAGCACTCGCGGCAGTCCTGCAGGATCTTGACTCGGTGCCAGGTGGCCCCCGCCTTGAGCCCGCTGCTCACGATGTGAATCTGCTTGGCGGCGTCCGGGCCGCCCTGCAGGTGTTGGGGTGGGTCGGTAGGGCAGCACAGGCGGGGCAGGTCACAACAGACTGCAAAAACTTGTCCTGCGTGGTGTGCCCCGCAAGCAAGATCTCTGCTAACTGTGAGCGGTGCTTGCAAGTGCTCCTCCGTCACCGTGTGTCTGCCTGTATGCCCTACAAAGAGCTCTCAGCGCTCACCTTGACCACCACCTGCTTCAGCTGCAGCATGGCCAGGTGGAAGGCTGCACAGGCAGGAGGGGAGGCAGGGTAAGACGCAGAGCGATCGTGAGGTAGACAGCAGAGCTGTTGTGGGGTAGACAGTGGAGTGGTCGGCAGCCAGCTGTCGTATCCAGCAGCTGCACACAGCAGATCAGCAGCCGCAAACACAGTGCAGCCCTCACCGTACGTGGTGGCCAGCCCCACAAACAGGCGGCGCTGGTGCGTGAGGTACGACAGGATGGGGCGGTCGCCAAACTGCGGGGAAGGAGGGGCAACAAGTGCGTGAGGCAGAGCGGCAGGTGCTGCCAATGCGTCCAGCAACAAGGTGACGATGCATCCCCATTCGCGTACCCACATACCCCACGCAGGCCAAGGTGATTGCTCCTGCTGCCCCCAGATAATGCAGTTCAGCGAGCCAGCAAGCAGAAGCCCAGCAACAGAGCATGCCAGCGTGGTCACCTGCGGGCGGTCTGCCGCATAGCGGATGGCAATGGTGCAGCCAATCTTGCAGGCGTCCACAGCACCCTGCGTGAGGGTGCCATTCAGAGCAGCAGAACGCACAGTCAACTGCCGCGGCATGACGGGGCGCAACAGGCCCTGCATGGCAGCACCGTAGGACGCAGCAAAGTGCACAAGGCAGCCCCTGAATCAACATGCTTGCATGCTGCACAGCCAAGCTCTGCTCTGCACACCTGGGCGATGAGCATGCGTCCTGTGGTGAGACCACCAATCATTGTGCCAAAGCGCTGCGGAGTAGGGGAGCGGTACGCAGCAGCAGTGTTGGCAATGATTCAATGCTGCTCTCCTGCGCAACAAACCGAATAATGCCAGGAAGCAAGCTATACAGGAAGCATGCGCTTGCAGCCAGCTACAGCACGGCCTCACCTGCTGCACGTTGGCGATGGGGCTGCGGTAGTTGCCGGCAGAGTCCACCTGCACTCAGGTGGCATGGCTTGAATGAATGAGCAGGAAGGGACGGCAAGGGGCCATGGCGTGTTGATAATGCCGGCCCCCCTACGCTGCGCATGCTGTGTGTTCAGTTGTTGCCCCTTGCGTTCGTACCGTGCTGCCACACACTGCACACAGTGCTTTCCTCCTGCTGCATAGCAAAATAGACCCTCTCTGCCCACCCACCGTGGCGTAGCGGTCCAGCAGCGCGTCTCGCGGCACTCGCACGTTGTTCAGCCTGGGAGGGGCGGGACGTTACAGCCAGGGGGCAGGTGAATGCCAAGGTTGCCCAGCGTCAGGCCCTGAGTGCACAACAGCAGTCCTCCTGGCCTGCCAAGCCAACAAGCATGGACCCCAGGTGCAGAGTCGGAGACACCCTTCCATCCGGGCCCTCACCAACAACAGCCTGCCAAGTGAAGCAGCATGCATTGAAGCGGTAGAGTTGAATTCCAGCAAGCAATCCGGACCCTCACCAAATCTGGCCGTTGTCCACTCCCAGCAGGCCCTGCTTGGGACCGTTGTCGGCGCAGCGCACGCCTGCAAAGGTGCGAATTGACTGCGTGAATGCAGGCTGATGGGAATACACGGCACACACGTGATAAGCGCGCGCGGGCTGGTCTGTTTGATGGCCGGGCTGCACCAGGCTAGCGCCCGCTTCCACCAGAGCCCTCATGCGCACCCGGCATGAAGTTGCCGTTGGCGTCGCGCAGGTGCACAATGAACACGTGCGGCCCCTCATTCTTGCCGTTCACCGTCAGCTGTGAAAGCACAGGGGCACGGCGGCAGTAGCAGCTCGGCAGCACAACACAAGGAGCACAACTGAGGGCTTGCATGCCACCTGCAAGAGACCCCTCCCAAGGCGGGTGCAGCGAATGCTGGCACCACACCAGCACTACCGCACCTGGGCAAAAATGGCAGAAATGCGAGCCGTTTGCGCCACACCACCGATCCAGAACTTGGAGGCTTCATTGTTGGGTGTGTTGAGGATGAACTCCTGCAGGAACGCGTGCCAAGAAGCTATCAGAATCAGTGCATCGTGCTGGGGTGCCGTCCAAGCGCTCAGCATGCCAAGGCGGTCGAGCTAGCTCTCCTACAACCACTAAAACGGTATGCACACCTGGGTGGCAGGATCGTACACCGCAGTCGTCTCAATGCCCATCACATTGCTGCCGTGGCCCTGCAAACCAGGCAATAGGGAGTATAGTAAAGAGGGAAGGGGAGGTGGCCTCGGCAGTAGTGCCACCTAGGTGGCCCGCCGGGCCGTTTTGCCGAGAAGCATTGTGATGCAATTCCTGTGCGCTGCAACTGCAAAGTTTGTTGTGCTCAGGCACCACTCACCAGCTCAGTCATGCCAAAGCTGCCCGGCAGCTCGAGCGTGTCCATGGCGCGCAGCACGCTGCATTCATGGGAGGGGCAGAAGTGATACCAATGAAAGCTTAGCACAGGAATCGAACGGACCGGCCAGTGCACGCTGCCCATGGGAGGTGCAGGGTGGTGCAGCAGTCAGCAACTCAGCACAGGAGCCAGCCAGTCCAGTATCGCTGCTCTCCTCGCAGGTGCACGCAGCCGGTCACAGCAGGCACACGAGTGCAACCCCATTGCTTACTCGTGGTGCTTCTCGGTGCCCAGCTTGGCGATGGTGCCGCCGCACAGCGTGAAGTGCACCTGCAAGGGGGGAGGCAAAGGGCGGTTGAGTGGTGGGTGCACACAGGTGGACACACGTTGATGTTCAGACAAGCAGCAGCAGTGCACGGCACTCAGCTTCTTGTGCGGAACTTGCATCGCAAGGTCTGGTGCCACGCAACGGTCGTGGAGGTTGTGCAACCTGCACTTGCCCTGCCCCTGCGGCCAAGCAGCTCAGCGCAGCGCAGCGCACCCCGCTCTTGATGGCCAGGCTGTAGTCGCAGAAGCTGAGGCACTCCAGGGCCGCCTGCAAATGGGAACACCGTGACATAGGGTGGGTCGGTGGGTGGATGATTGCAGCGACACACTGTGGATTGGGGTGAAGGACATCGTGTGCAGGAGCTGGACGGGGGTCCAATGTTTTGGGCATGCTTGCATGCACACACAACGCCTTGCCTGCCTGCCGCACCACCAGCAGCTTGCAATCGGACTAGTTGGCCCACTGGACTTGAGAAGGTCTTTGCCATCCTTCGCTACGGACAAACGTCGCGACCAAACCAGCTCACCTGGAACTTGAGCGGGTCGTTGATGTAGTCGAAGACGGAGAAGAAGCGGCGGCCCACAAACGCGGCCACGCGCTGGCTGGTCAGGTCGCGGAAGCCTTGCATGGACAGGTAGTAGTTGGGGCGGTACAGCGGGTCCTGCGCAAACAAAGAAGTGAGGGAGAGGCGGTGAAAGGTAGTAGTTGGGGCGGCAACGGGTCCTGTGGGAGGAATAAGATTTAGAGGAAGGTGAAGGCAGCACTTGTGAGCAGAACTTCGAAAGATCAGTGTAGGGGTAGCCAAGAAAGGTAAATCTGCTCACCAGAATGCAGTGCTGCCGCCCAAGTCCCCAGCTTAGCAGCCCAGCAGCCTGCAACAGGCCTGCCCAGCACCCCAGCAGCGTGCAGCCCGACCCACCTTGAGGAACTCAAAGATCTGGGCGCGCAGCTGCTTGTTGTCGCGTGTCAGGAAGTCAAACATCTGGTCCTGCGGCAGGCGAGGCAGGGAGTGGAGCGCCCGGGGTGGGAAAAATGCGGGGCTGGCTTGCAGGCAAGGCATGCTGGCAGCACATGTACAGATGACTGCTGCCGGAAGCATGTGAGCTGCATACCATGCAGCAGCAGCACTACAAATAGTGCATGCATGCAATATGGGCAGGGCGGAAACCGAGGCAATGCTGACGAGGACGCGGCGGCGGGACTGGGCAGGCAGCGGCGCACCGGCGGCCCCATGGTGGTGGCGGCAGCGCTGGTTGCCTGGCGCTCCAGCTCGGTTCCGTCCTCATCCTGCGCCCGCAGCCCTCCCAGGTGCTGCTGCAGCACGGCCAGCCGGCGGGAGGCCATTCCGAGGGGTGTCTCGGAGCGCGGTCAAGGCCTGACACGGGAGCCGCTGTGCGCTCTGCTCCGTGTCGACAAACACTTGCAGAGTGTTCGCTGGCTGCCAGATCGCGGTTTGGGCAGGCCCCGTCAGCCGCCACGCGGGCCCACATGCAAGTGAGGCGACGTAGCTTGCAGAGGTCCATTTCCGCTTGCAATTGGCCATGTCAGCTACCGAGCGGCCCCTGGTGGGCGTGGGAGTGCTGGTGTTCAAAGAGGGCACACAGCAGTGTTTGGTGGGGCAGCGGTGAGCGGTGCCGCCTGGACAACTCGAAATGCTATTAAACACAGAGCATCCAATGCCTTGCCGCATTGCCAAATGACCTGCCGCTCTGCCGCCGCTGCCGCCGCCGCCGCCACCGCCGCTGCCTGCCGCCGCTGCCTGCTCGCCCAGACTGCCGTTGCTCCATCCTGCATCAAAACACTGCCTCGGGGCACCTGAGTCTGCACGGCGCCTCGTACAGTCCATCCTCTCTCTTCCACTGTCGACCGCTGCAGCAAGGGGTCCCACGGCGGCGGCGAGTGGGCGCTGCCGGGCGGCCACCTGGAGCACGGCGAGAGCTTTGAGGAGTGCGCGGCGCGGGAGGTGAGCCTGCTTGTTGCATCTGACGACTGCCAGCATCGTCTAGCACCGCCTTCCCATGCGAGATGCCACGTCGTCACCCTCAGTTGCGAATCAACTTGTGCCGCAGGTGCTAGAGGAGGCGGGCCTGCAGCTGGCGGCCCCCCAGTTTGCCTATGCCGCGAACAGCGTGTTCCCCAGCGGGGTGCACTACGTCACCGTGTTTGTGCGGGCGCAAGTGGCGGTGGACGCCCAGCCGCTCAACTGCGAGCCCCACAAATGCGAGGGCTGGGAGTGGGTGAGCGGGGCTGCAGAGGCAAGGGGAGGGGAGGTGCGCCGTGGTTGGTGCATGTAGCTCGAGGTAGGGCTGCTCGCTGACCCCGTTCTGCCAACTTGCGTTGCTTGCCAACGCCGCGTGGCAGAGCAGCATTGACACAGCAGCGCGACGAGGCTTGCCGCCTTGAACTGCTGCCTCCAAGCCTGCCTTGCCGGGGTCAGCAGCAAATGCCAACCTCCCTCCCTTGCACCCCAACCTGGCAGGTTGAGTACGACAGCATTGCGGAGCGCTGCCAGCCGCTGTTCATGCCGCTTGCCAAGCTGCTGGACAGCCCATATCGCCCCTTCCCCCAATAAGCATCAGTCTGCTTACTTGCACTGCTGTTGCGGCCGCAGCCAAACTCCTGACCCTTGAAGCGTGACAACCCGAAATCCCCTTGTGCACTTGTCCTGTGCCATTCGTTCGCCCATCCCTTTTCTGTACCATGTTCATGACCTCTACCAATGCACATTTGCCTACAAGTTGTCTCCTGCTCATGTTACAATGCAGTCAGTCACTTGCGGCAGGCTGGCTCCTCAGCTGGTTTGCCCACAATGCGAGCGCTAGCACAGCAGGCTTCAGCGGCAGCCGTGGCGGCAGGCCGGACTTTTGGTGCTCGCTGCTGCGCTCTCTGACTTGCTTGTTGGCCTTTGCAGACTACAAGGACAGCTATGGTGGCACATGCAGAGCAGTGTGCAGTCTGCCTGGACCTCATGGGGCGTGGAACACTCGTCCTGCGCGCGTGCGGCCACTGCTTCTGCGCGCGCTGCTTGCTGGAGACGCTGCAAGGCGCGAGCAGCAGCGAGCGTGGCGGGTTGTGCCCCCTGCCAATTGCTTGGAGGGTGCCCGGCGGACTCCTTCCTGCCGCCGCCGCCGCCCCTGCGCAGGCCGCCGCCACCCGCCTTTTGTAACAGCCTGCAGCTGCTTTCTCACCCCTTCCTCACAACACAGGTAAGGGCCTGGCGGCCTGGCGCTGCCCGCTGTGCCGAGCTCCCATCAAAGGGACAGGCACCATCCCCACTTGTGACCTGCCGCTGGAGGTACGCGGCCGACAGTTCATCCCGCCCACACAACTTGACTTGCCACCGCCCGTCTCACAAGGGCCCCTACTGGCGGTGCACAGCTTCACGGCAGCGGCTCATCGGGCACTGCAGGAGTATCGCCCTGCAGCGCTGGCCAGCGGCCGTGGCGGCAGCAATAGCAGCAGCCATGGCGTTGGGCCCGTGAGCCTGTTGAGGTTCGCAGACAGCCTGCTGCCTGCTCCAGCCAGCGAGGCCGCTGCTGCGGCGCTGGCCAGCTTGGCGGCGCAGCAGCTGCTGCAGCCTGGGGGCCGCTCGCCAGCCGTCCTGCTGACCTTGGTGGGCGGGAGCTTTGCAGTCGGCCTGGCACTGCTTGCGGCATTCATGCACCGTGGTCACACTGTGCCAAGCTTCAGTGGCCGTCGGCTCGCTGTTTGGCCTGCCAGCCCATGACTGCGCCGTCTCAGAGGGCAGCCCTCACCAGCTGGCACTGCAGCTGTTTGTGGTGGCAGAGACGGCCGGCATCTGGGCTGTCCTGGCACTTGCGGCGCTGGAGCGGCGGGGGAGCAGTGCTGCTGGCTGTGCTGCTGGCAGGCACTGCTGTGCTGCTGCTGGCCTTCACTGTCGTGCTCCTCTTCTCGCTGCTCGCCTGGCTGCCTGCAGCGCTGGCTGGCAGTTGAGCCAAGCAGGCATGTTGTGGAAGATGTCCTTCATACACAGGGACTGTGAAGTGAAAGTACTGGCAACGGGGTGTTCAAACGGTCTTGCGGTAGCTGTGCTGCAGGCGGCAGCGGGGCAGCGGCAACGGCAGCGGCAGCGGCAGGGGTTTGGGGTTCAGGCCAGCAGACGGCGCTGCTGCCTCTTAGCAGCTGAACAGCTGGATAGGTACTGCCGCGATCCAGCTTTGGCTGCTGGCCCTCGTAGGGCGCGAAAGGAGGGAAACAAGGGGCGCCAGTTCCAGCCCAGGTGGCGCTGTTCAAGCGCCATCGCCCCATAGCCCTCTGATCGGTCAATAAAAACCTCCGCAACACGTTGCACCGGCCCAGCAGCGCTCAGGAGGCCGGCAGCGGCAGTGCCCAACCCGGGCGAGCGCAGGCGGGCGGGGCGCCATGCAGGACCAGCTGCGAGCCACCAAGCTGTGGCTGCAGAAGCAGTTCAAGACCAGCGGCATTCAGCTGGACCCCGCGGCGCTGGACGAGCTGGTGCGCGCCGTGCAGGACGTAGACGACCCGCTGGCGTTTGTGGACAGCCTCATCGAGGAGATCGAGTCAGGTGGGAGGGCTTGGGGCGCGCAGGCGAGCCCTGCCGCCGCCGCCGCCCGCGCCGACAGGCGGCAGCAGGCGGCGGCAGCTCGCACGCTGCCTTGCAGTTGAACGCATGCCCCCTTGAGGCTGCCCAACGCTTTCCCCGCACCATGCTCCCCCTTCCCAGCCATGGATGAGCGGCGGGTGACCAAGGCGCTGCTGGAGAGCGTGCTTGCCACGCTGGAGGGGCGCAGCGCGCCGCGCGACCCCATTCAGGCACGGGCTGCCACATTCTCCTTGATACTCCTGCCCAAGCTGCTGTATTATCCCTTGCTGCATCGAGCCTTGCTACTTACGTTTAAATTGAGTTTTGATGCAGGTGGTGGATGCGTTTGCGGTACCGCGGGTGCAGTATGACCCGGTACGCAAGCTCTTCCACCGCTCGTCCGTGGCGCCGCAGCTGCAGGCAGACGCGCAGGTGGGGCATGGCTTTGGCTTTTGCTTGGGGCAGCTCGGCCGTGCAGCTATGGCTTTGTGCAGCAGC
>VFQQ010004630.1_pt1 | contig 11978 bp, 16 predicted proteins | sample 3512341 | NCBI WGS metagenome assembly VFQQ01 (sample SAMN10412373, study PRJNA504923) | tailings metagenome | isolation source: Relicate 2 Philex TSF1 revegetated site | place: Philippines: Tuba, Benguet | collected 2017-08-29 | reverse complement strand
GGCCTTGGTGGGCCAGTGGGTGAGCAATTGCGCAGCATCGTCGCCTTGCGAGATCGAGACATGGTGGCAAGGCAGGCTGCGGGCGTGGGAGCCTGCCAGCATCGTAGCAGTGACGTCCATGGCACAGATAATGCGCACGGAGCCCGTGAAACTGGCCTAATGAAGGCCCCGTTCTCGCCCGTTTTCCTTTGGGAGTTGTCAGGTACGCCGTGGCGGCTGGAAGTCGCTTTGCCCGCCTCCCAGCAGCCCCAGCAGGCAGGCAGAGTTGTAGTGCGTGTTGGACAGACTCAGCAGGTGCTCATCCGTGCACTAGCCTGGCTGCAGCACCGACTGGCGCACCCCTAGACTCGTAGAACCCAGCCAAGATGCCAAAGAAGAGCACAAAGAGCAAGAGCAAGCGTATGAGCTTGAAGCAGAAGTACAAGGTCATACGCAAGGTCAAGGAGCATCATAAGAAGAAGCGCAAGGAGCTAAAGAAGGCTGGCGGCAAGGAGAAGCGCCCAAAAGACCCAGGGCTTCCACAGCAGTGGCCCTTCAAGGAGGACCTCATCAAGGAGTTCGCCTTCAAGCGGGCGCAGATTCTAGCAGAAGAGAAGCGCAAGAAGGAGGAAAAGAAAGCCAGACGCCAGGTGCGCGACAGTGTGCTGCGCGATGCAGCGTGCCACAGCCTCGCCGCCACACGGTGCCTATGCATACGCTGTCCTGTCAGTGCCTTATCCTTGAAACATGCTGGCACGCGAGCACCCACGCTGTTTGTGGTCATCTGGGTTGCTGTGGCGGCCACCCGGGGACGCGCAAGAGCCCTTCTCTGCTTGTCCGAGCTGCGCGTGGTTGCATACACCATATCTGACTGCTTGGATGTGCTTGTACTATGCAGGCGGCAAGGGCTGGTGAGGGCGAGCCCGCGTCAGAGGCAGCAGAGCTCGTCGCTCAGGCAGCCGCCAAGCAGGAAGACTACGAAACACGCAAACGCGCACGCATCGCTCAGGACTTCCAGTCAGACGCAGGTGTGTGCGCCATAGCATTCCACTCACACCGCCAAGACACACCAGACTGTTGAGCTCACCTACAGCCCCTGCCAAGGGATTGGAACCGCAGTCCTCGTAGGCAGAAATCAGCGCCGCAGCGCAGCCGAGCTTACCTTGTGCGCTGTGTCCCTGCGTATGCTCGCAGACCACAGTAGGAAGGCATACTACAAAGAGTTCAGACGAGTAGTGGAGCTGTCAGATGTCATCATCCAGGTGAGCACTGACGTGCCATAGCACTGCTATTTGAGCACTGCACACAGCTGCGGCGTACACGCTGTAAACACCAGGAGCCCACGCGTCTTATATGCAGACCTCTGTACTTATGTACGTGTGTCTGTGTGTGCTTGTGTGTGCTCCTACTCTCAGGTTCTAGACGCCCGTGACCCTCTCGCGTGTCGATGTGTTGATGTGGAGCGGTACATCAGGTCCACATCACCTAACAAACGCATCGTACTGCTGCTCAACAAGATGGGTGAGTCAGGCGGACACACACACACACACACACACACACACAGAAGGAATCTTAAAGTGTTAGGATAGCCATGACATTGCATGCGCGTCGTCTGTGGTTTGCATGGGGACCATACTCAGCATGTACCTGAATGTGTGTGTGTGTATGCACAGATCTCGTTCCCAGGGAGGTGGGTGAGAAGTGGCTCAAGTACTTCAGAGAGGAGCTGCCCTGTGTGGCGTTCAAATGCTCAACACAACAACAGGGGTCAGGGCTCAAGCAGGCACGCATGCCTACGGCCAAGGGAGCGCAAGACGGATTCGCGGTACGTAAGCACACACACACACGCACACACACAGACGATATGTACACACACACACACACATGCACACACACACGCAGCGGTGTGCATACTGCGAATTCGAGTTGCTCGGTGGTTAGGACGCAGCATGTGTGTGTGCGTGTGTGTTTTTTGCAGGGTTCAGCGTGTCTGGGTGCCGACACGCTGCTCGCAATGCTCAAGAACTACTGTCGTAACTCAGGCATCAAGACAAGTATCACTGTGGGTGTGGTGGGGCTGCCTAACGTGGGCAAGTCATCACTCATCAACTCACTCAAGAGAGCAAAGGTTGCACAGGTGAGGGGGGCACACACAGACTCGCACACACACCCACTGATATGCATAGGTGCAGACACGGTATGACGTACACGCAATGCGGCTTGCACATCTGATATCTCATGCGCCTCCATCACAGGAAACGTCCCTGACAAAAGTCCTGTGCATGTCAGCGCATGACACGCGCAAGCCGCACAGCACAGTCAACACCAAGCACACACATGTCAGCACATGGTCAGCACAATAGTCAGCACGTATCAACACGTGCGTGCATCTGTGCGTGTCTGTGTGTGTCTGTGTGTGTTCACAGGTCGGCAACACCCCTGGCGTGACCAAGTCCATGCAGGAGGTTCATTTAGACAAGAACATCAAGCTCCTGGACTCACCGGGTGTGGTGTTCGCTGACGCAGACGACGCAGCCGCAGCAGCACTACGTAACGCTATCAAAATCGAGAAACTAGATGACCCAGGTGAGAGACGCTGGCAAGTGTGTTTGGGGGGGGTGTAAGTGTGGGTGTGGGTGTCGGGGGTGGTGGGGGGGTTGGAGGGTGGGGCTAGGGCGGTAAGGGGGCGGGAGTGGAGGGGGTGGAGGCGCCTTTGCCGCTCTGTGCTCTATCCCGATATGTTTATTTGCTCGTGTGTGTGTGTGTGTGTGTCTGTGTGTGTTTGCTAACGTGTACGTGTGTGTGGTTGTGTCTTCACAGTCTCTCCCATCACAGAGATCCTCAAGCGTGTGCCCGCCAAGCAGCTCATGACAGTGTATAAGATCCCATCCTTCAAGACAGCAGACGAGCTCCTGGCAGCAGTGGCGGGCGCGAGAGGCAAGCTCAGACGAGGGGGCACACCGGACATGCGGGCAGCGGCAAAGATCGTCCTACAGGTGTGACTCGTGTACACACACACACACACACACACACACCGAGCTATGCTTGCTGTTCCAAATGTTTTCTGAGCGCACACGCGTGCGCGCGTGCGTGCGCGCGCGTACACACAGATCAAGCCGCACGGGCTCTTTGAGGCTTCGGGTAGCAGACAGGTGTCATGTGTGTGTGTGTACGCAGGACTGGAACGACGGTCGCATCCCGTACTTCACGTCCCCTCCATCGCGAGGCAATGAGGAGTTCGCATCAGCAGAGGTGGTCACTGCGTGGGCCAAGGAATTCAACGCTGACGAGGTACACACACACACACACACACACACACACACACACAACTCACATCTACACACTCACGCGCGCGCGCGTGTACACACACATGCACACATACACACACACACACACACATCAGATCTGCTCTTCACGTGCATCTATGTACAAAGAAGTGGCGTAGCAGGGTTTTCATGGTTGGCTTGTCGAGCGTAGATTTGTGTTAGTAAGGAGTTATGTGTTACGTATGCCTTCATAACGTTACCGTGGTGCCCTTATCTATCCATTGGGTGCTGCGGAGTACAAGTGGGCACAGAGCGAAGCTAACACCAGCTAAAACCAGCGAGTGGGCTCTTTCCACCCCTGTGAGCGTCTCGCTGACCTGTCGCTGGGTACATACACACACACATACACACGTTTGCATCACCTGCGTGGGTCTGCCTGCTTCGAGCTCTACGCCACCTGCGTTGCCATGTGTGCTGTCCATCAAGCCTGTGTGTGTGCAGCCCATATGAGACCAAAGGGTGTGTGTGTGTCACTTGCGTGTGTGTGTAACCTAGGTGTTTGCTGCGGAGGAGCGCGCAGTGATCGCCCACCTTCCCTCCATGGAGGACACCGCAGCGCCCGCGTACTTCGAGGCGGCGTCCGCTGGCGCAGCGCGCGTTGCGGCGGACGAGCTGATGGCACAGGACGATGACACACACACAGACACGCATGGTGCAGGGAGTGACTCGTCATCAGGGGATGAGGGGGCTGAGTCTATGTCAGGCAGCGAGGACGAGGTACGTACACACACACACACGCGCGCGCGCGCAGCACACGCACACACATACACAGTAGGTGGCAGCGCGTATTTGAGCCAAGGTGTGGTATGCTCGATCCATTGCGCGCGAAAGTGGGAACACGTGCCGTGCGTGCATGCAACGCTATGCATTTGTGTGTGTGAGTGTGTGTCACAGGACGCGATGGATGCTGACGATGAGTACGGTGCGCCCGCCAAGCGTCAGCGTGGTGTGCTCACACACGGCAACGCGCAGTCCGCAGCGCTCTACGACGAGGCAGGCCAGTACAACCCACACAGAGCGAGACAACTGAAAAAACAGATGAAGAAAAACGCAGTCAAGGCTGAGGCACCGCCAAAGGGTGAGCTGTCAGGCTATGCCTCCCGCACGGCCGTCTGCATGAGCCTTCCCTCGCCTGCTCGTAGGACTCTCTCAAACGCCACGTGCAAGTGTGCTCTGTGTGTGGCTGTGTGTGAGAGGCCCCTTGCACTCAATGCTTGGCTTTGCGCATTGGGTTATAGCATTGTGTCGTATGTGTGTGTATGTGTGTGTGTGTGTAGGTGCTAAGGCCAGGAAGGGCTCCAAGGTCGCAGCACCCCCCAGTGAGGATGAGGACTTTGACTTTGATGCACACCAGGGACAGCGGGGGGCTGACGGAGACATGTCAGACTAAGCAGCGGCTCCAGTACTGATAGTGCGCCCATGGCCGCAGGGGGCTCTGCATTCGTGAAGGTGGCCATACCCGAGGCTGATGGCCAGGCTGAAGGTGGCTGCTCAGTTTCTGGTTCTTCATTGGACATCGAGCGTGTCCAGTAGCTTCAGTTTGTACTAGTTTGTATAGGTAGCTAGACAGCGTATCCTCAATAGCCTATGTCTGAGAGTAGCCTTGACGTACGGAAGTCTTTGCTGTGTCGTTGTTCCCACGTGCTGATGGTTTGTGCGCTCGTGTTTCTATTCATCTGAAACTCGTCGTCGAAGCTCTGTAGGTACCGGTAGCTTTGTAAATAGACAGGTTGAGCCAGGTTTGCAGTGCGCTGTAATGTAATGCTGTGTATAATGGTATGCTGCGTAGTCTGTGAATACTGGGAACGGCTACAAAGTTTGAGGAAAGAGTAGCGGTCATCTCTTGTTACAGGGTACATACCAGATGCGTGCCTCAATCACAGAAGCACACAAGCTAACTGGAGTCTAGGTTTGAGGGGGTGGAAGGAGGAAAAGCCAACGTCACGCACGGACACGAAGCATACACACGCATAGGCTGGGGGCAAGGCCCACGCACCAAGGTCGCGCGATGCTGTTCTCAGCTGTGTATTGCAACCAGGTTGCTACGCTCTGCATACGCAGAGCGCGGGGCCTTGGCAACCCGTGGGCCTCTGACAAGCTGGCTGAATGATTAGTGGGCCTCAGCGCCCTCCGCTGGGGGCCACTCTGTCGCTACCAAGGGATGGTACTCCAGCAGACCGTCCTCACCCTGCGGAGCACACCATAGCAAGCACGCGTCAGCACTGTGGGATCCTAGGCTCTTCTTGCGGACACGGCGGCAGCGGTGCTACTGCCCGTGCATATCTGCCGCTCTGCGTAAAGGCTCTGTGCGGCGCCGTTGACGTATGGACAGCTGTTAGAGCTTGCTGCGTTAGCAGAGCTGGTGACTGCAGTCTGGGCTGGGGCTGCGGGGAACTACGCGTCAGCAACCTGGCGCCAGTAACCTGGCCGCTCCCACATCCCTGCTGCCGTTGCCTGCTGTGCCACTGCAGTCTATAGGCACCACTGGGCTGGCAGGGCGCGCGCTGCAGCTGCTACAGGTGCGGATCAGTCCTTGTGCGCTGGGCCGATGCGAAAGACCTGCGCCCTCGTTTGATACTCACCCAGGGCATGCCGGGCACACGCCTGACGCGCATCCAGGGATATCTGCAAACGCGTAAGGGCAAAGCAGCGGTCGTCTGGCTGTGTTCAGAGCCCAGACCGAGTGTGACGGGTGCCCATCGCAAGGTGTCGGAATACTCACGGTGGGATGGGATGGGGCTCGTGGTGCTCTAGACCCCAGATAAGATCGTAGACCATCAGAGCAGCGCTGGCAGGGCCTAGAATCAAGAAGCCGATGACCTCCTTGCGCACGTTCTTGTTCACCTCCGCTGGAGTCTGCTCGGGCGCCTTTGGAAAGTAGCGAGCCCACCGTGTCTCAGCAGTCACGCTAGGTGTGCCGCCCATCTGCCTTGTGCCCGGCAGAGCAGCATGCACAATTCGTCGCAGCGCCTGCATCTTGGGTGCGCTCTGATACAGGTGTAGCGCCGTGTACTTGCTACTAGATAACACAATCACTGCAGCGCTGCAACAGGGTCAAGAGACGAGATGCAAGCGGACGAGGTGGGCGACGGGTTCAGTGACGGGTTCTTACCCTTCCCCTTCGGAAGAATTCCGTGCTGCTCGCCCAGTGACTAGCTTGTTCTGCACACCAGTTTAACGTGCGCAGATGCGGGTGACCAGGCCACAGGACACAGGACACCTAGGTAGGGTTTAGCTTCGCGCATCAGTCTTTGTCGCGCTGCGGCCTTCAGTTTGCCGCTCCCACGCGCCCGCCAGGCGCAGCCTCGCATCGTAAGCACACGGCCCCCTAGCCCGCGCTTCCTGAGAAGCAGCGCAGTAATGCGCCGGCCAGTAGTGAGGCCCGCGGGGTAGGAATCCCGCGCGCTTGACACCTCGCCAGCGCTAAATCATGGAGGAAGTCGGACAAGTCCCGCATCACAAGCTCTATATTTACCACACGAAGTACAGCTTTTTCGTGGCTGGGTACAGCAAGCAGCGCAGGCAATATGCACTCCTGCGCATCGCGCGCCAGGACGGCCCAACGCTGCAGGCCAAGGAAGACCCGCACACGTACACGCTCCAGGAGTTGAACGCTGTGCTGCAGTCTACGCACGCAGCCTGCGCGCAGCAGGGCGGGCTGCAGTTCGTCTGCAAGGTCAGTACGACATAGCACTCTTTGCCTCGTCACCATGCGTCACGCATTGTGTGCACCCAGCCCGTGTCTGCAGTAAACCACAAGCAGCCAGCAGCAAAAGGGGGCATGTGAGGGTGCGCGTCAAGTGAGTGCTTGAGCCATTCCATGTATGGGGCAGTCAAGCCCGGATGTTTCGCAGCATAGCGTTCTGTGTTTGACTCTGCAGGCGTATGGGCTGGTAGGCTGTATTCGTTTCACGGCTTCCTACTACCTTCTTATCATCACACGCCGTTCTTATGTGGGCTCGATATGTGGTAAGATACCAACACCCTGCGTATGTGTCTGTGTGTGAGTGTACTGTACACGGTGGCCTACGTGCTTACATGTAGGGAGATACCAGTAGCTCGCACCATGCATGAAGTGCCTGAGGCCGCGTGGCTCCATGGTTGAATGTGAATGACAGCTGCATGCAGATGGCTTGACGCTCTGCATGCGTCCCTGTGTGTGTGTGTGTGTGTGTGTGTACGTGCGCAGGCCACAAGGTGTTTGCGGTGAGCGCTGTGTCTCTGCTACCCCTGGGTGCGGCAGTGGGCATGTCACAACAGAAGGACAGCGCAACTGAGAAACGATATAGGTACGGACACACGCGAACACACACACACACACATTTGACACCTGTATTGCCGGGACCTTTCGCGCATTCAAAACGTGGCAACAGCGCCGCTGTAGCCCTGTGTGGCCCACGCACAAGTGCGCACACGTGCAAGTGCCACGTGAGCTCCACATGCACCCCTATTAGATGTATGCACATTTGAGCAGAGCCATGCCTGCATGTTTGCTATGGGCGATCTTGCTTGCAAACATGTGTGTACACGTACGCACAGGAAGATTCTCATGGGTGTGGACCTATCAAAGAACTTTTACTTCTCCCTGACGTACAGACTAGCCTCCACACTACAGGCAAATCACAGAATGGGAGTCAGTGAGTGTAGAAAACACACACACACACACACACACACACACTTTGAATGCATGCACCGCTCTTGGCATACACGGGCTTTTCAATCCTAGTCTTTGCTTCATCCTCTCGTACGTGCGCGGTCTTGCCTGCGCCTACGTATCGTGAAGCATATATTCAGACACCTGTGTGTGTGTGTGTGTGTGTGTGTGTGTGTGTGTGCTTTTGCGTGCGTGTGATTGCACAGGCCGGCTGCACGGCTCCCAAGGCAATCTCCACGACCCCTCCGCCCCCTCCCCCCACCCCCACCCCCGTGTCGCCTCCCCCTTCGCGTCAGCACCCGTTTCAAACGACGAGTTTGACTCTATGTTCGTTTGGAACAGTTACCTGACACGCAGCGTGAGGACAGTGCTGGGCAACAGACTGTGGCTGGTGGCACTCGTACACGGGTACTTTGACCAAAAAAGAGTGTCAGGTGGGGCACGTGCACACTCATCCTTGCACCTCCCTGTGATCATACCACTGCACGTATGTAGATAAGAAAGGGGCGCAGTACAGGCTATTCTGACCAAAAGAGGGTGTCACGTGAGACACATACAGCCACAACAGTGTGTTAAGCCAGCTTTGTGTAGACGAGCTGTCCTTTGTGTGTTTGCTGACTAAAAGAGGGTGTCGAATGGGGCACGTGCACACCCATACTTTTACGCGCTCCTTGCACGCTGCTTTGCATGCCTCCACGCCTGCCTGACCGGTGAGCAGTGTTTGTATGCGCGCCCGCGCGTGGTAAGAGAGTGTGCGTGCGTGTGTGTGTGTGTGTGTGTGTGCAGTGTTGGGTCGTCCCATGACCCTCACGCTCATCGCGCGTCGATCAAGACACTTCGCTGGCACACGCTTCAAGAAACGTGGTCTGTCAGACCAGGGCAAGGTAAGGCCACACACACATCCACACACACACACACACACACACAAGCACACACATATACACAGGCCCGCAGCATCACTGTGACATGTACAAGCTGCGGGCTGCAACACCATCACTGCTTTCACACAAGGTGCCAGTATAAGAAGGCATGTGTGTGTGTGTGTGTGTGTGTGTACACACAGGTCGCCAATGAAGTAGAGGTAGAGCAGATCCTAGACGTGGGAGTAGACCCCTGTTCAGGACTGCCACTCATATCATCCGTGGTGCAGGTCAGTGAGACACATACACAAAAAAAACATACAGGCACACATACGTGTCACAGGACTGCCACTCATATCATCCGTGGTGCAGGTCAGTCACACACACACACACACACACACATGCACATTCGACATCCGATACACGGTCTCTGGCTTGACTACAGCACTGTGCTCCTGGTATGGGTGCAAAGCAGGCCATATTATTGTTCCCCGCGCTGACGTTTCTGTGTTTGCGCCATCCCTCAAGCATGTAGGCCCAGAGGCTGACGCTGCATCAGATGTCACAAGGGCCGACTGTCGTGTGTGTGTGTGTGTGTGTGTGTGTGCGTGTGTGTGTGTGTCACAGGTGCGAGGGTCAGTGCCCCTATACTGGTCTCAACAGCCCACACCCCTCAGTCCTAAGCCTGACATACTCCTACAGTCATTCGACCCTATGTACGAGGTAAGGCAAGGTACACACACACACACACATACACATACACACACACACACAATCTTAGGGGCGCACACAGAAACTGGGAACTGAGGAGCCGGCCGCACGCATATGCATCCGTGTGTGACCAACCAACTGCTGGCGCACTGCGTATCACCGTCAGTGTTGCCCACTCGTGTGTGTGTGTGCGTCCCGTGTGCGTGTGTGTGTGTGTGTGCGTGTTCCCTCGCGTCAGGCCACTGCGCTTCACTTTGACGACCTGCGTATGCGGTACGGGTCGCCCATAGTGTGTCTCAACCTGCTTAAGAGCAGTGAGCGCAGACCTAGGGAGACACTGTTGAGACGTGAGATGGGGATTGCCATAGCCATGCTCAACAGAAGGGTGAGTACACAGCACACACACACACACATGCACACACACATGCACACATACATGCGCAGAGTACATGCACAGGGACAGATAACAGAAGGGTGAGTGGACAGCCCAGACATACACACAGAGAGGGAGACAGAGAGAGGGAGAGAGAAAAGAAAACCCGCACAGACGCCAGTGTGTGTGTGTGTGTGTGCGTGTGTGTGCGTGTGTGCAGTCCCCAGACAGAGATCAGCTGGTGCATGTGCCCTGGGACCTGCAGAAGCACGCCAAAGGTGTGTTATCATCACGCTTACCCTGACAGCTGCTGGCTGCCATACACGACTACACAGCCGTACACACAAGCAGCAAGGCCTCCATACTTCTACCAGCATTTGCGTACTGCAGTGGTGTGGACCCCTGCTATTTGAGCCCCTGCGGTCCTAGGGAGCCAGTGACGCGTGTGTGCGTGCGTGTGTGTGTGTGTGTGACCCAGGTCTTCTCAATGAGATCTCCTCCATCACACATCTCACTCTAGAGGCCACAGGGTTGTTCGTACACCACCCGAGTACCGTACAGATGGCCACAGGCCTCCCCGTACCCTCCCCTGCCTACCTAGGCCTGCCGCTCATGCTACCAGACAATACCAACACAACTACGAACTACCAACCACAACCACCACATGACACCAACGGTCAAGAGCTCAACATGTCCAATGAACCAGCCTCAGTAACTAACAATCACGAACACACAACCGCCAACCACCACCAGTCAACCACCCCGGCTGTGGATGTGACCAGTCCGTTGTACGTTGCGGCTCAGCGGCGAGCTGCGAAGAAGCTGTACATGAGCCATTTGTACCAGCACCAACCGCCAGCGGACCCGGACGTTTTCGTACCGCCGTGGTACTGCCTGTACCAGCAGGGCGTACTGCGTACGAACTGTATTGATTGTCTGGACAGGACGAACGTGGCGCAGTTTGCGTACGGGCTGGTGGCGCTAGGGTTGCAGCTGTATTTGTTAGGGGTGGGCGAGTCACCTGAGATTGACTCAGGTGGGCTGTGCTAGGCCATGCATGGCTGGCGCGCGCACACACACACACACAAACACACACACACACACACAAACACACACACACACACGGTGACACACAGATCTCACAGCCACACACATGTACAGAGTCCCCACATCAGCACACAGGTGTCTCCAAAAGCGGATGGTGCCCTGATGTTCGGTGTGTGTGTGTGTGTATGTGTGTGTGTGTGTGTGCAGATTGCAGCATGGCTCTAGTTCTCATGGAGCAGTACGAGTTGATGGGCAACACCCTCTCCATGCAGTACGGGGGCAGTGACGCGCACTCTATGTTCTTCCAACGTAAGAAGGGGCAGTGGGAGGCCGGCTCCAGGAGCAAGGTACGGCTCGGCACACACACACACACACACGCACACACACACACACACTCTCTCTCTTTCACGCCCCTCTGTCCGTCATACATTGACTGATGCAAGCGGTACAAGATTTGCAGCCCATCAAGCCAACCAGCAGCCCTGACGTTTTCTCACTGATGTCGGATGCCCTGATGGATCTGTCCTGATGCATGGGCCGTCTTGTGATCCTGCCTGTCTGAACAATCACTGGACTGGGTTTTTCACCCCTGCAGCCTCCCCAGCGCTAGCTCCCCAGCGCTAGGTGAAAACGTGGCACCTTGCGCCAATGCTTGCTTCACTTCTCTTACTTCATCCATCGTAGTCATGCAGGCTGCCTGGCTGGTGAAGGCAAGCTGTCTCTGTGTCTTCCAAGGCCCTGCAGCTACCAAGAGCCTCAACAAGGAGTGTTCTTGTTGTGTGTCCATGTCTATGTCTCACAGGACCTCCTGACGTCCATTCAACGGTTTTACAGCAACACCTACACAGACGCAGAGAAACAGGTGCGTGGCTTCAAGTGTGCATGTGAGTTTCTATGTGCCTGCGCGTTTGCGTGGTGCAGCCTACCGTTCTTGCCTGCTGTCCTCGAGCTGGCCTCAAGCATGCGTGTGTGTTTGTTTTAATCGCCCTTACAGAGCATACAGACAGGGGCGCACCCGTGTCGGGCTC
>VFQQ010004629.1_pt1 | contig 11980 bp, 9 predicted proteins | sample 3512341 | NCBI WGS metagenome assembly VFQQ01 (sample SAMN10412373, study PRJNA504923) | tailings metagenome | isolation source: Relicate 2 Philex TSF1 revegetated site | place: Philippines: Tuba, Benguet | collected 2017-08-29 | reverse complement strand
GGGCTTGTTAAAGACGACCCGTGCAAACCCCATCCGAACCCAGGCCGGACATCCACAGCGAAGCTTTTTTGCACTCCCTCATGCGACGCCAGCTCAAGCTTTCGATTGCGTGCGCCGTCGCGTTCCTCGTCGCGCTGCTCGGGCTGCCGCTGCTCAATTACTTTCTGCCCGAGTTGATGGCGGCCCGGGTGGGCGGGTTCACCCTGACGTGGCTGCTGTTGGGCGTGCTGTTTTTCCCGTTCGTCTGGATCATCTCGTATTACTTCATCAAGCGCTCCATCGCGCTGGAGGAGGCGGAGGTGAACGAGGTAAACCGCGGAGACACCGAGATGCGGAGAACTGGATAACCATCGAGAACTCACTCCGCGCCTCCGCGTCTCAGCGGTTGCCAAACCCGTCGCATGAACATCGACCCCTACATCCTCGCCTTCAGCGCCATCACGGTGGTCGTCACCATCTGGATGGGCTTCTGGTCGGCTCGCAAATCCCGAACCGCCTCGGACTTCTTCGTCGCGGGCCGCAGCGTGAGCGTGGGCTGGAACGCCAGCGCCATCTCCGGCGAATACCTCAGCGCGGCCAGTTTCATGGGCGTGGCCGGCATGGTCATGAGCGTGGGTTACGATGCGCTGTGGTATCCGGTGTGTTACGCGTGCGGCTATCTGTTCCTGTTGCTGTTCATCGCCGGGCCGCTGCGGCGGTTTGGCGCCTACACGATTCCCGACTTCGCCGAGGGCCGGTTCGATTCGCCGGTGTTCCGCAAGATCGCCGTGGTGTTCGTGTTGTTCATCGGCTTCTTCTACACCATGCCGCAGATGAAGGGCGCGGGGACGACGCTGGCCTACATCTTTCCCGGACTGCCGTATTGGGCGGGCGTGGTGCTGGTGGGCGCGGTCATCACGCTCAACGTCGCGCTGGGCGGCATGAAAGGCATCACGCTGGTGCAGGCGTTCCAGTATTGGATGAAGATGTTCGCCATCTCGGTGCCCATCTTCGTGCTCATGGCGGTGTATGGGCATTATGGGAAGCAGGTGGGCATCAACGGAAACATCGAACATCGAACATCGAACATCGAACGCCGAATCGAGAGTGGAACGACGAACGAGACTTCGTTCGATGTTCAGAGTTCGATGTTCGATGTTCGGCGTTCCCCCCTCCCCGCCAAAGCTCCCGCCGACGCCACCTGGCTTTCTCCCTTCGGCCCGCTCACGACCAAGGCCGCCAAAGCCACCGCCGCCGCGATGGACAAGGCACCGGCCGCGTCACTTCCGCTCGCTGCCGGCCTCACCGCGGATCAACGCCTCACGGTCCATCTCGATTCCCCCACGCCCGCGCAGGCGCTTGGCGTTTACGGCGAACTGACCGGCCGCCAGCTCGCACCGCGCACGAATTCAGTCGCGGAGCAATTAGACGAATTGCTGGGCGGTTCGTTGACGCGGTTGAAGCTCCTCGCGCCCGCACCGGTTCCCGACAATGGCGTCCAATTCCACAACGACGGGCCATTCACAGCAGGCGAGGTGAAGTCCGCCATCGAAGCCAACCTGCGCACGAACGGGCTGGCCATCGTCCCAGTTGGCAACACGGCGTTTGCCGTCGAGCCGTTCGCCGGTTCGCCCGGCCAGACCTGGCTCGTGAAGCACGAGAAACCACTCGCGCTGCTCTACACCTATTCGCTGATCATCGCGCTCGTCTGCGGCACCGCCGGCCTGCCGCACATCCTCGTGCGCTTCTACACGAACCCCGACGGCGTCGCCGCCAAGCGCACGACCATGTGGGTGATGATCCTCATCGGCGTGTTCTACGTCTTCCCGCCCGTGTTCGGCGTGCTCGGCCGCAACCTGATGCCCGAGTTGTACGAAGGCATCGGCGCGAAGGGCACGGACAAGATCGTCCTCGAACTGCCGCGCATGTTGAACGAGAAGGTGCCGATGCTCGGCTCGATTCTCTCGGGCATCACGTGCGCCGGGGCGTTTGCGGCGTTCATGTCCACGTTCTCCGGCCTGCTCGTGTCGATGACCGGTGCCCTGGCGCACGATGTGTATGGGCGGATGCTCAAGCCCCGGGCCACCGCCGGGGAACGGATGCGCATGTTCAAGATCGGCGCGGTGCTGCTGGGTGCCGTGGCGATCCTGCTGGGGATGCAGGTCGAGAAATTGCAGATCAACTTCATGGTCGGCCAGGCGTTCGCCATCGCGGCGGCGAGCTATTTCCCCCTGCTCTTCATGGCCGTCTGGTGGCGCAAGCTGACGATGAAAGGTGCGGCCGTGGGCATGTTGTCCGGCGGTTTCCTTGCGGTCATCGCCATCACCCTGACCAGTCTGACGGATCTGGGCCTGTTGCCGCTGGCGGATTTCTGGGCGCACCAGCCATTGCTTCGCATCCTCTGCGAGCAGCCGGCCATCTGGGCCGTGCCGCTGGCGATCGGGTTGATGGTGATCGTCAGCAAGCTCACGCAGGCCACCGTGCCATCCGACATCCGGATGAAAATGCTGGTGCTCCACGCGCCGGAAAAACTCGGCCTCAAACAGGAATACATTCAGGAACATCAGGCCGGGCATTGAGGCGGATCGGGACGATCATCCGATCCTTGCGCATTTGAGTGGGTGGCTTGTGCCGGGCGCGGGACGCGGTTCAGCCCGCTTGAACATCCGCAACGGAGCGCCGGTTTCCAACCGGCTTTGAATGGCGAACGATGCCGGTTGGAAACCGGCGTTTCTCCCCATGCGACCCAACTTCAAGCGGAGTGGGTGTGAGAGGGTCTCGAATTCTGCTTGTCGGTCGGCTTCGGGCGGGATACGAAACGGACATGCCTAAAAAGACCTTTTATTCCGGAACCCGGCGGGACTTCATCAAATCCACTTCCATCCTCGCCGGCGCGGCCGCGATCAGCGCGCCCTCCATCTTGCGCGCCCAGGGAGCCAACAACCGCATCAACGTCGCCTGCATCGGGGTCGGGGGCAAAGGGGACAGCGACTCCTCCCACGCCTTTGCCGCCGGGGGCAACATCGTCGCGCTCTGCGACGTGGACAGCAACACGCTGAACCGTAAAAACCAGTCGTTCAAAGAGCGGGCCGAGAAGGAGAACCGCACCCACGACGCCCGGGTCTTCAGCGACTGGCGCAAGATGTTCGAGGAAATGGGTTCGTCCATCGACGCCGTCACCATTTCCACGCCGGATCACACCCACGGGCTGGCCGGCATCGCCGCGCTGAAAATGGGCAAACACGTTTATTGCCAGAAGCCGCTGACCCAAAACGTCTGGGAGGCGCGCGAAATGCGCCGGCTGGCCAATGAAAAAAAACTGGCCACGCAGATGGGCAACCAGGGCAGCGCGGGAGCCGGGCTGCGTCGGGCGGTCGAGGTCATCCACGCCGGCATTATCGGCGCGCCGCTCGAACTGCATGTCTGGTCGAACCGTCCGATCTGGCCGCAGGGCCTGGCCCGGCCGCAGGGGGAAGATGCCGTGCCCGAGCATCTGAACTGGGATTTGTGGCTCGGCCCGGCCGCGTTCCGTCCCTACAAGCGCGAGGCGTATCATCCCTTCGCGTGGCGCGGCTGGTATGATTTCGGCACCGGCGCGATGGGCGACATGGCCTGTCACACCGTCAACATGCCCTTCCGCGCGCTCAAGCTGGGCTACCCCACGGCCATCGAGCTGGAAGTCGCCTCGCGCATTTATCCGGAGACTTTTCCCGTCACCTCGCGCATCCGTTTCGATTTTCCCGAACGCGAGGGTCTTCCGCCCTGCAAATTCTGGTGGTACGACGGCAATCCGAACGACCGCAGCGCGCGCGCCATCAAGCCCCTGCGTCCGCCCTCGGACGTCACCCACGAAATCGTCGCCCAGCGCGGCGAGCTCCCCGGCAGCGGGTGTCTGATTGTCGGCGAAAAAGGCAAACTGTTCGCGATGGACGATTACGGCTCCCGTTTCCAGGTCATGCTCAAGGACGAAAAGGAATTCACCCCTGGCGAGCGGCACGAAGCCTGCCAGGCTGTTCCGCAAACCATTCCGCGCGCGGCCAACCGCGACACCGACATGGCGATGAAGGAGGAATGGTTCGAGATGATGAAGGGCGGCCCCGCGGCGTACTCGAACTTCGACATTTCCGGCTATCTCACCGAGATCATCCTGCTGGGTTGCGTCGCCCTGCGCACCGGCGTCGGCCGCAAGCTGGATTGGGACGGACCCAACATGCGCGCGACCAATGAGCCGGAAGCCGCGCAATATGTGACGCGGATCAACCGCCCGGGATGGAGCGCCTGAGTCCGTTTCTCATTTGAACATCATCAACTTTTTGCGCGTCCAAAACCCCATGATTGATTCCGTTCGATCTTTCCGGAACCTGCTGCCCGTCGCGGCGGGTCTCTCGCTTCTGCTGGTCGTTTCCCCGCGCGCGGCTGAGGCCGACGCCAAGGTTCCGCTCGCCCTGAGCCTGCCCAGCAAATCCCTCAAAGGCACGCCCGAGGATTTGCCCTCGGGGCCGAACATCGACCCGCTCTCGGATATTCCGCCCAAGCCCGTGAACGTGCCCAAGGGCGTCGTCAATGTTGCGCTGGACAAGCCGGTCACCAGCAGTGTGGCCCCGTACCTGGGCGAGTTGAAGATCGTCACCGACGGGAAGAAGGAGCCGATCGACGACGACGCGGTTGAATTCCGCAAGGGGACGCAGTGGGTCCAGATCGATCTGGGCCGGTCCCACGCCATTCATGCCATCGCCATGTGGCACGACCACCGTTACATCCAGGTCATGCGCGACGTGATCGTGCAGGTGTCCGACGATCCCGAATTCAAAACCGGCGTGACCACCCTCTACAACAACGACACGGACAACTCGTCCGAACTGGGAGTCGGGACGGATCGCGAGTATTTCGAGCAGCACTTCGGCCGGGTGGTGCCGGCCAACGGCGTCAAGGCGCGCTACGTGCGCGGCTACACGCGCGGCAGCAACCAGAGCGGCCTCAACGTCTGGCAGGAGATCGAAGTGTACGCGCTGCCCGGCCAGTGAGATGAACCGCCGGAGCGTCCTGGCGGTGCTGCTGATCGCGGCCGTGGCCCTGGCGCTGCGTCTTCCCCAACTGGGCGTCCGTCCGCTGCATCCCGACGAGGCGGTCAATGCCTTCAAAGTTACCGAGCTTTGGCAGGAAGGCCGGTACGTGTACGATCCGGACGAATACCACGGGCCGACGCTGCATTACTTCACGGTCCCATTCCTCTGGTTCAGCGGCGCGGAGCATCCGCATCAACTGCCGGACGCTACCCTTCGCTGGGGAGCGCTTGCGTTTGGCACCGGTCTGGTGCTGCTCTCCCTGCTCTTCGGGAGCGGTCTCGGGCGCAACGCCACGCTCTGCGCGGCCTTGCTCACGGCCATTTCCCCGGCCATGGTTTTTTACAGCCGCTATTTCATCCATGAAATGCTGCTGGTCTTCTTCACCGCGCTGACGCTCGGATCCGCGTGGCGCTACTCCCAAACCCGGGCCCCGCGCTGGGCTGTCTTGACCGGGGCCGGCCTGGGGCTGATGGCGGCGACGAAGGAGACGTTCGTTCTGGCGCTGGCGGCGATGGTGTTGGCCGGCCTGATCACCGCCGGACGATCGGTGCCCGTCCGGAACTGGCCACAAGCCTTGGCCGCTCATTGGAACGGATGGCATTTCGCGCTGGCTCTGGGCACTGCCGCCGTCATCTGGATCGTATTGTTCACCTCGTTTTTCACCAATGCCCGCGGACCGCTCGATTCACTGCTCACGTACCTGCCGTGGTTGAAGCGCGCCGGGGGCGAATCGCCGCACATTCATCCCTGGCACTTTTATTTGCACCGGCTGGCCTGGTTCCATCCGGCCCGCGGTCCCGTCTGGAGCGAAGGGCTGATCCTGGGTCTGGCGCTTGTCGGCGGCCTCGTGTCGCTGGTGAAGAACCGGTCGCCTCTCCGCCATTTCCTCGCGCTCTACACTCTGATCCTGACGGCGATTTATTGTGCGATCTCCTATAAAACCCCGTGGTGCCTGCTGGGTTTTTTTTACGGCATGATCCTGCTCGCGGGCATCGGAGCCGCCGCGTTGTTCGAGGTTTTCCGCCGGAGAAGTCTTCAAATGGGGGTGGCGGTTTTCCTTTTCGCCGCCGCCGGACAGCTCGCCTGGCAGGCCGCCCGGGCGAACTTCGTTCTTCAGCCCGATGCGGAAAATCCGAAATCCTGGCGTTCGCATTTCAAGTACGCGGCCGATCCGCGCAATCCGTACGTCTATGCTCAAACTTCGCCCGATATCCTGTCTCTGATGCAGCGGGTCGATGGTATCGCCCGCGTGGCTCCGACGGGATACGCCACCGTCATCAAGGTCATCGCGCCAGGCGGCGACTATTGGCCGGTCCCGTGGCATCTCCGCCGATTTGAGCATGTGGGGTGGTACGACAAGATGCCGGAGGATCCCTTCGCGCCGGTCATGCTGGTCTCCGCACAACTCAACGCGCGCCTTGATGAAACTTCGGAGCGCAAGTGGATCATGGCCGGGATGCACGCCCTGCGGCCGGGCAGGTTCCTGGAACTCTACGTGGAGTTGGAGCTTTGGAAACAATACGTGGCCACCCTGCCTCGTCCGACGGACGACTGATACCCACTCCGCAGTACGAATGGCAAAGGGGGCGGAGCGCCGGTTTCCAACCGGCTTCGCCGGGCCGAATAAGGCCAGCCAGTTCGAAGCCGAAGCTCCGTGATTGCCGGATTTCACCCGGACCTGGTCTGAGCGGACCAAGCTTGCGAATCTTTCCCCCAATCTTGCGGAGAACCCGCTCAACGGCTTTCCAACTTGACGCTCCCGTGTTCGCGGAGTGGACTGCCACCCATGAACCCAAAGCCATTTCAGATCAATCGCCGTCGTTTTCTCCAGACCAGCGCTGCCATCACCGCCGCCACCGGCGTACCGGGATGGTTCCTCGAACTCGAGGAAGCCCACGCCGCCGCGCCCAAACCGCTCGGCCCCAATGACCGCCCCGGCATCGCGCTGATCGGCTGCGGCGGCCAGGGACGCGGCGTCTTCTCCGGCGCGACCCGCTTCGGCGACGCCATCGCTGTGTGCGACGTGGATGAGAACCACGCCGAAAGCGCCGCCAAACAGTTCACCAAGGACGGCAAGGTGCCCGCGAAATACACCGACTTCCGCAAGCTGCTCGAACGCGACGACGTCCACGCCATCGTCAACGGCACCCCCGACCACTGGCACACGCTCATCAACCTGCTCGCCGCGCGCACCGGCAAGGACATCTACTCCGAGAAGCCGCTGACGCTCACCATCGACGAAGGCAAACGCCTGGTGAAGGAGGTGCGCGACCACCAGCGCATTCTTCAGGTCGGCAGCCAGCAGCGCAGCGACCGCAACTTCCGGATCGCGTGCGAGCTCGTGCGCAACGGGCGCATCGGCAGGCTTCAACACATGGTCGTCGGGCTGCCCACGGGACCGCATGGCGGGCCGTTCCCCGAAGTGCCCGTGCCGGCCGGATTGAACTGGGACTACTGGCTCGGCCAGGCGCCCGTGATGCCTTACAACGGCCGGAACTGCCACGGCAACTTCCGCTGGTGGTATCCGTTCAGCGGCGGCCAGATGACCGACTGGGGCGCGCATCACAACGACATCGCGCAATGGGGCAACGGCACCGAACGCAGCGGCCCGGTCGAGATCAGCGGCAAATCCCTGCGCGAGATGATCCCCGGCGGCTACGAAACGGCGTCGAAGTACCAGGTCGAGTGCAAATACGCCAACGGCGTGACCATGACCCTCGTGGATGAAAGCACCGTGACCGACCGCAACATGGTCGGCGCGGGCAAGACCACGCCGAACGGCGTGCAGTTCCTCGGACCCGACGGCTGGATCTATGTCGCGCGCGGCGTGATTCAGGCCAGCAACGAGGAATTGCTGCGGACGCCGCTGCCCGAGAGCGCGGTTAAGCTCTACAACAGCGGCAACCACATGGGGAACTTCTTCGACTCGATGCGCTCGCGCAAAGACCCGATCTGCGACGTGGAGATCGGCCATCGCTCGATCACCATCGCGCACCTCGGCGTGATCTCGATCCGCTCCGGGCTGGCGCTGCAATGGAACCCGGAAAAGGAGGAGTTCACCGGGGCCAACGCGAAGGAGGCCGGCAAGTGGCTGAGCCGCGAGATGCGGAAGCCGTATGACTATGGCTTTATTGCGTAATCGTATCCATTAACGTGACAGTCCAAACGAATCCACGATCACCGGCGAGGCGGTCGAAGTGCTGCTGGAGCGACTGCCTGCGTCCAAAGCCGTGCAGGCAACGTAAGAACCGGCCGTGCCAGACCCCGTAAACTGACTGCTGGCGTGAAACGCATTCCAGACACGTTGGTACTGCTGTCAGGACTGATGCTGGTGGTGATGGTTCTGACCTGGGTGGTGCCGGCGGGTGCGTATGAGCGGGTGGAGAAGGATGGCCGGATGCTCGTGGTGCCCGGGAGCTATGAGCGAGTAGAGGCGCGACCTTTGCACCCGGGCCATGTGCTGACGGCACCCCTGCGCGGGTTCCAGGCGGCGGCGGACATCGCCGGGTTCCTGCTTTTGATCGGGGGGGCGTTCTCCGTGGTGGCACGAACGGGGGCCATCGAGACGGGGTTGAAGGCTCTGGTGAGGCTGGCGCGGCGGCGTCCGGAAAGGCGGGCGTGGATGCTGCCGTTGATCATGACGCTCTTTGCCTTGGGCGGCGGGCTGTTTGGCATGGCTGAGGAAACGCTGGTGTTTGTGCTGGTGACCATCCCCATGGCCCGGGCGCTGGGTTACGACGATCTCACGGGTCTGGCCATCCCGGTGGTGGGCGCTTTCACGGGCTTCGCGGGCGCGTTCGCCAATCCGTTCACCGTGGGCATTGCCCAAGGCATTGCCGGGATCCCTCTTTTGAGCGGCATGAGTTACCGCTGGCTTGTTTGGGGCGTGTTCACCGCCATGGGCATCTGGCATGTGATGCAACATGCGCGGCGGGTGCAACGGCCCATGGAGTTGGTGGAAGGGGCGGTGGACGAGGAAGCCCCGGCCAGGCTGGGGGTTCGTTGCGGGGGGGTGCTGGGGGTGATGGGAGGCGGCCTGGTGCTGCTGGTGCTGGGGGCCACGCGCTGGGGGTGGTACATTGCCGAGATGGCGGCGCTGTTCCTGGCACTGGGATTGGCGGCGGCTTTGGTCGGAGGACTGGAAGCAAAGAAGACAATCGAGTCCTTTTACGACGGGGCGCGTGCCATGACCCTCGCTGCCGTGCTGCTGGGGTTTGCCCGCGGCCTGCAGGTTCTGGCGGAAGAGGGGCGCATCATCGACACCCTGCTGCACGCGGCAGCGGGAACGCTTGACGGGTGGCATCCAGCGGTGTCGGTGGAGGCGATGTTCCTGCTGCAATCAGCGGTGAACTTCCTGGTGCCCTCGGGCAGCGGACAAGCGGTGCTGACCATGCCGGTGATGGCACCGTTGAGCGACCTGGTGGGCATCACCCGGCAGACGGCGGTGCTGGCCTACCAGTTGGGCGATGGCATTACCAACCTGATCGTGCCCACGAGCGGAATCCTGATGGCCCTGCTCGGGGTGGCGGGCGTGGGGTATGATCGCTGGGTGCGTTACATTGGGCCGTTGGTGTTGTGGTTGAGCGTTGCGGCCATGTTGCTATTGCTGCCCCCTGTGCTGTGGTTCGAATGGCGTTGAAGTTGATTAGATTACGGAAGGGGTGATTCCCGTTTCGATCACGCCTTCAACACGATGGGGTTGTGAAAAGGCGCTCTACGTTGGCAATTCATCGGGATAGCAGTGTTCCGATAGCTCGCTTCACCGCAACGAGGCTTCTCTCCATTCACCCCGCGTACACAAAGAACTTGCAGCCCCAGAAGTTCCAGACCAGCCCGGCGCTGACAGCCGCGCCTTGCAGGTGTTGCGCGAGATCACATCTTCGTCGAGCCACCCGTCGAGCCGCAGCCGGTGGTCGAACCAGGCCGAAGGCACGGCTTGTCAGCCCGTCCGGAAGGACGATAGTGTCGGTGCATGAGCGTGACCGCTGAAAAAGTCCCCGAAGTGCTGGCCTTGCCGGAGCAAGACCGGGCCTATCTGGCCCGGCAACTGATCGCCAGCCTGGATGACACTGTGGATGCTGACGCCGAAACGCTGTGGAGCGAAGTCCTTGACCGCCGCTCCCGTGAGATCGAGGAAGGCGAAGTGACCTGCCGGCCGGTGGCGGAAGCCGTTCGAGACATTCGCGCCAGGCTCCATGCGGGTCGCCAGCCATCCTGAAGCCGACCAGGAACTGGAAGCGGCCGCCGTCTGGTATGAGGAGCGGCAGCCCGGTCTGGGCAACGATTTCCTGGACGAGTTCGAACACACCATTCGCCGCATGTGGCCGAGCCGGAACGCTGGCGCAAAATCCGGGGCGACAACCGCAAGCTCAACTTCCACCGCTTCCCTTACGCCATCGTGTACAGCGTGCGCGGGATACCCTCCACGTGAAAGCCGTGATGCACCTGCATCGCCGTCCGTTCTACTGGTTGCATCGCTGAATCGTTCCAATTCACACCGCGTACGCGTGGAATCCGCCGCCCCAGAAGTTCCAGACGGGCGGGATGGAACCATGCGGTTGACTGCTTCGGGGAGCACAGCCGCTCCGGTTGTGGTTCGATGCGCCCTCGCGCCGAACGCGGGCGCGTCCAACTCCACCCAGGGGTGCGGTGTTCCGCGCGTCCCACGCCAACCGCGAGGGCGCGGCTGGCTGCGCCCGGGGGCGGGCGCGCTCCCCGTTGCGCGCCGGACCCTGCTTCAGGGCCGGGGCCAGAGATGCCAGAGGTAGCCGCCGTAAAGGGCCAGCAACAGCAGCCCCTCCCACCGCCGTAACCGGAAACCCGTCCACGCAATGACGAACAGGACGATCGAAAGGCCGGTCATCACCAGCACGTCCACCCAGCCCACGCCCCGGCCCTCGACCGGCGGCGCGAGAACGCCGCTGACGCCGAGGATGGCGAGCAGGTTGTAGATGTTCGATCCGATGACGTTGCCGACGGCCATGTCCGGCTGCCGCCGCCACGCCGCGAGCAGCGAGGAGGCGAGTTCCGGCAGGCTGGTGCCGGCGGCGACGATCGTGAGGCCGATGACCGCTTCGCTGATTTGCAGCCAGCGGGCCACGTCCACCGCGCCCTGCACAAACCACCGGGACCCGAACACGAGCACCACGAGCCCCGCGAGGATGAACCCCGCGTCCTGCCAGACCGCGCCCCCGGGCCGGGGCACCGCTTCCGCGAATTCCTGCCGCACTTCCGCGCCCGCCTGACGACGGGCGGCGTGAACGTTCCAGACCGTGTAAACGGCGATGGCGACGAGAAACACCACCGCCTCCCCCAGTTGAATGGCGGCGTCGCGAAAGAAGAGGAGGAACAACGCGGCCGCGCCGATCATCACCGGCGTGTCGAATTTCAGGAGCTGGAAGGGCACGCGCAGCGGACAGAGCAGGGCGGTGAGCCCCAGAATGACGCCGATGTTGAAAATGTTCGAGCCGACGACGTTGCCAATGCTGATGGCCCCCTGCCCCTTGGTGGCGGCGACGGCGCTCACGACCAGTTCCGGCGTGCTCGTGCCGTAGGCCACCACCGTGAGTCCGACCAGCAGCGGCGTGACCCCCAGCCGGACCGCCAGGGACGCGCCGCCGCGCACCAGCCAGTCCGCGCCAAAGAACAGCGCGACACCCCCGCCCAGCAGCAGCAAGAGGGTGGTCATGCTGCCTCCGCAGGCGGCGTGGGGACACCGCTCGACGAGCCGGATTGATGGCGACGGCCTGAAATCACGCGGCAGAAGCTGCCCTCCCGGTTGCGCAAAAGGCAATGGCATTCTGAAGCACCCGGTCGAGGACGCATCCCTCTTCCGGAAGGCATCGTTCCCATTCGCAAAATCACCGGTGTTGCGCGGTGCGGAAGTTCCAGACCAACCCGGCGCGGACGGCGAGGTTCTGGCAGGGCTTGCGCGC
>VFQQ010004627.1_pt1:10000-11987 | contig 11987 bp, 23 predicted proteins | sample 3512341 | NCBI WGS metagenome assembly VFQQ01 (sample SAMN10412373, study PRJNA504923) | tailings metagenome | isolation source: Relicate 2 Philex TSF1 revegetated site | place: Philippines: Tuba, Benguet | collected 2017-08-29 | reverse complement strand
CAGTTTGGGGCCTTGCAGTTAGCGCAGAGGGTTTCAGGGACAGGGTTTGGCGGGTAAAGCGGTTGAACGTGGCTTACTGGGTAACGGAGCGGTCGAGCGTGTTGCCGGCCGTGGCGGCGCTGCCCAGGCTTTCCAGTGGCCGTGCAGTGCTTACGCGAAATAAAGCGGCGGTGCGGTCTGCTGCGGTGGTCAATGTGCGATCACTTGAGGTGCGTCCAGTGAAGGGCACCTGGCTGGTAACACGTGTCGAGAAGGCAGTGAAAGGCACACCTGGCTTCATCATGCATATATCATCACACCAATGAGGGTTGTCTGTGCTCGTGGTGTCTTGCGCAGGGTTTTGACAGACATATCGCAACATGCATGGCGTCGTGGTGTCTTGACGTCGTCCACATGGTAGTCCAGTGCGACGGTCTCCCATCAGCCGACCAGCCAGCAGCCCTGCGACGCACGCTGCAGCAGCTCGCAGACATGCAGGCGCCAGATGCAGTTGTGTGGCTGCAGGGCTGGCAGTGGTCAGACCAGCTAGCAGACATAGTAGCAGATAGCCTGCCGGCACTGCAACATCTGCGTTTTGGTGTGCGGCTGGCCGAACCGCTGACCGACCAGCTGCTGGCTGCGGTCCTGCGCATGGGCCCGCACATGCGGCGCCTGTCAGTGCCTTGCCTCGCGCTGCAGCCAGACCACGACGGTGTGGGTTGGCAGGTGACAGAGCTCATACTGGGGGAGTTTGACATTGGTCAGCTGCTCAGGCTGCCTAGTCAGCTGCCCGGCAGCAGCCAGCTGCAGCTGCGGCCCCATATCCTCCCCATGGCTCCGTGTATCAGCTTCTCAGAGGTAGGTACGACATAGTGTCACACACACACACACACACTGTGTACCGCCCTCTGCAGGTCGCGCGTTGTTCGAGCAGGGTCGTACCTAGAGCAGAGGCTGTACGAGCAGTCAAAATTTGTACGAGCAGAGACTGCTTGTGTCCTGTTGGCCATCTGAATAGCGTTTATGCAGATCGATTGGTTCTGCTGGTGATGCTGTGCGCAGGCGGAGCTGACACGGCTCTATCAGGTGCTCAGCCGAGTGTCCTTCCGCGCGCGAGACGAGCCTGAGAGTTGGGGGCAGGAGTATAGAAAGAAGGCTCTCACCATCCGGGTGCAGGGTCAGGGATTGGAGCGACAGTGTGCGGTGCTGGGAGCACTGCGTACTGATCTCTGCGGCTGTGGTGTCCAAGTACAGGTGGGTTGTGATGACTGGCCTGCACATTGAATGTGTAGTTGCATTTGTACTACTTACAGAGCATGCATTGGAGCAAGTGCACCCTACCTGTGGGTGTGGCTTATTTGCGCAGCGCGCTACATGTGCGCTACATCTGCTACATGCATATGGCACTAGATGGCAGTCATTTGCTGCTGAGAGAAAAGGCATGTCAGTAAGGCATTGTGTGTGCTTGTGTGCGATGGTGTGTCTGCACACAGGTCATCAAATGCAATATGGATCAGTCGGCTGTCACCGCACTGTTAGCAGTCCTGCCCCAGGACGGCTTGTTAGACCTTCACTTCCTCAAGTGCACCTGGCCCTTAGCCGCAATGGACTACAAGGCCCTGGGTTACAGTCTGCCAGTGCTGTCCGACGACGGGCCCTCTTGGACAGGCAATCAGATCATAGTCATGTTCGGTGGGCACTGCGAGGCCGTGGCACGGCGTCTGTGCGAGGGGCTTCTTCAGCGGGAGCGCGAGAAGATAGTACAACCTGCTACAGTGTACACGACCGCAATACCTGAGTCACGCAACACGAAATGGTATAGCGAGGAAGTCTCCGTTCTAGGGTGGCCAGACTGGCACAAGATGCCAGACGAGATGCCGTATGTGTGGCCCGAGCTTGACTAGGCGCGGCGCGTGTTTAATCGCAGTGAGGCGAGTGGCAGTAGGACGAGGTCTAACAAGGGTTAGCAACTGATATTGGTGGTTTTAGGTATATAATAGGTCTATGT
>VFQQ010004627.1_pt1:0-5000 | contig 11987 bp, 23 predicted proteins | sample 3512341 | NCBI WGS metagenome assembly VFQQ01 (sample SAMN10412373, study PRJNA504923) | tailings metagenome | isolation source: Relicate 2 Philex TSF1 revegetated site | place: Philippines: Tuba, Benguet | collected 2017-08-29 | reverse complement strand
TTTCGCTGCCTGCAGCCAGTAATCCCTGACCGTTCTGCCCATCTGTCGCACAGAAGAGACACACTGCGCGCTGGACTGGTTGTCAGGACACACGGACCGGCCCTTCAGGTAAACAGAGCACACACTGGCGCACACACAAGTCGTCCCAGCGACAGGTCACGCGCAAAGTGGGCGCAACGCAGGCGCAAGACAACAGGAGCCTGTGCATTGCCTCATTGAGAAGCATGCAGCCAGCACAGAAGTCGCGAGCATGGCGCAGGGTTTGCCCCACGCGGACCACTTTCGAGCGCAGCACGACAGCCACTGCCTTGCCCTTGCCTTAAGGGCCCCTGCTAGCATCTAGCCTTCTTGCTAGACAGCAATGGTGCAGTCCTGGCCAAGTCAGTGGCACAGCACAGTCTGGCAGTGAGTGCTTGCCTCACCCAGCACACCTGCGTGATCCCTGCCTTTCAGGGGCGTCAGGCAACATAGATGGGCCAGGGGCCATCCACTCCTGGAGGCGGGGTGGGTCCTAGACGAGAAGACCTCCAAGGAAGTGGCCTGAGTGGGATGGAGCCTACAGGTGAGACGCGGACTCCCAGTACAGACAGGAGCTTGCTCTTGGCACACCTTGCGGCACGCAGCAAGGCAGCGCAAGCACCACCTCTAGAATTGGCGTTGCTGTGAGACCCGCAGGTCAAGGAATCCAGCCCGTTCCAAGGCCTCTGCCAGTCGCGGCTGGCACAGCGCCTCAGCAGGCCCTCGTTGCGCCCCCTCAGCAAGTCGGTCAGCCTGCCCCAGCCCCGGCGACGACAACGACTGCTACTGCAAGCCAGACAGCAGCGCCAGCCCGTCAGGTAAAGCTAGGGCCTTGGCACAGACAGTCTAGTACAGGCTTGTGAGCGCTCTTCGCTTGCATCACCTATGCTTCCTTTCCCTTGCCTTGCAGACTGCGACGGCACCAAGTACCAATGCAGCCACTGCTGCAGCGGTCCCCGCAGCAGGTGCTACTGGCACCGCCGCAGCACAGACAGCGGGCGTGCCTCCTGCGCGTACCACACAGCGCACAGGCAACCTGATCCCGGCCTGGTCCAAGGTCCTGTCGTCCCAGACCCTGCAGCTTGAAGGGCAGCGCATCGCACACCCAAACAAGGACAGTGCAGCAGAGAAGGACTCCTACGCTGTGCTTGATCTCGAGGTATGAGGCCGGAGCACGAGACGGGGGTCAGGCGCGTGATCAGTCACGTGACCACCTTGGCTTTGTGACAGCAAGCCAGAAGCAAGGGCGAAAGCTGCCCCTGGACGCTCGGAACTCACTGGGCCCAGGCGTATTCTCGCAATGTGTGCGTGTGTGCTCTGCAGGTGATGAAGTACGTGGCGTACTGTGGCGGGGTCATGATGAAGTTCAGATTAGAAGACCCACACGGTGCCCTAGCCGCTGCAGCCCCCGCAGCTGCCACACCAGAGGGCACTCCAGCGCCCACACAGCAGTCCATCTCATGGGGCCTCGCGTCTACACGGCCTTGCGCAGCGCTGGCCAACGCCGCAGCCGCCGCGCAGCCCCCAAGCTCGCCGCCGGCCACGTCGGGCCCACAGCTGCCGACAGCGCAAGTGACCGTTGGGTCTTCTACAGCGAACCCTACCCAGAGCCTGAGCATTGAGAACGCGTCACGCAAGCCACTTTATGCACTGTGCGCGACTGTGTCAACGCTGAAGCTGAGCACAGACGTGAGTAGTCACAGTTGTGCACAGTCCATTAGTACAGCCTTTCTTGGACTAACACTGCTTACAGCTGCCAGCTTTGGTCAGGCAAGGTACGGATTATCTATGGGAGGCGACGGTGCGCGCGAGTTTCTTGTCCGTCTCTGGTTTGCTTGCAGGACGTGATCTGCATCGACCTGGCTCCACGGGAGGGCGGTCAGCCAGTGATCATCGCGACGCTGCGCGTCAACGGGGACATCATCCTGCAGCAGTACCTGCCCTGCAGTGCCATCTCCATGCTGCAGATGTACCCGTACCTCACTCTGCCACAGGGCATGGGTGCAGTCTTGTACGAGGCCACCACACCTAGCCCCCTGTTCACATGGTACCACAGGTAGGCCCAGTTTCTAGTCAATCATCTCTGGCCACAAAGGTGCACGCTAGGCAGCCAACCCTCATCGTGCAGTGTCTGAGATGTCATGTGGTGTGCTACTCGGTTTGTATGTCTGTCTGCAGCTTGGGCAACCCCATCTCAGAGATCTCCTTGGGTGACCTTGACACAACAGTGAAGTACGTGTCAGGGCCGGTCACGCCGACGCACCCGCAGCCACCGCTGGGCGCCCAGGCAGAGTTCCTCGGCAGCGTGACCTTCGCGTCTGGCCGCCACCGCTGGACCGTGCAGCTGGACAACACAGGCGCGCTGCCGACCTACGTCTACGTGGGCATCGCACACTGCAGCGGACACCCGACGCTCACCAGCGCTAGCTCGAGTGTGCTGTCAAATGTACAGGGGCCGCTGAGATCCATTGCAGGCACATCCTCAACACCGGTGAGTGTGCAGGTGGCCCTGCTTCTATCGCAAGACAGGCGGCCAGCAGCTGTGACGTGTCTGTCTAACAGGAAAGGATCTGTCCAGCGCGGCTGACATGTGTGTGCGTGTGTATGTTTGTGTGTCTGACCACAGGTCCCGGCTTTGCCAGCCCCAGCTGCTCAGACAGCCCCTGCCGCCGCCGCTACCTCTACAGCTTCCAGCTCACAGGCCGGTAGCACATCCTCAGGGAGTCAGTCAACCAGCCAGTCAGGGACACAGGCCATGTCCACATCCTCAGTAGCAGGCGGCTCACCCCCACCAGCCACGTCACCGGCGCCCGCCGCGGCCTCAACGCCTGCCGCTACGCCGCCCCCAGCGCCTGCAGCAGCAGTGCCCAGCGAGGGACCAGCGAGTGCGTCTGGCCCTGATGCAGCTGCGCCGGGCCGTGCGCGTCTCAGCGGTGGGGGTGGCTCGGGTCGTGTGTCTGCAACTGGCATACCGTCGTCACCATACCAGTGGGGCGCGTGGATTCGCATTCCTGGTGAGTACGCCATGCCATGTCAAAACAGTATGATTGTTACGCATTCTCAGCATAGTCTATACGTAATTCCATGGGGTGCCGCGAGACTGAGTGTTGTGTGTCGTTGTACACTTGTGCAGGTGCTGCGCCCATCGCTTCTGGCTACACCCAGACGCCGCCGCAGCGCGAGGGTCACGTGCACCACGCCGAGGCCACCACCAACCACTGCTTCGTGACCGTTGACCTGGACCTCAACAACGGCTACGTGCGCTTCTTCAGGAACGGCCACCTCATCGGCACTGCGTTCCAGAACGTCACTGGTCCAGTCTGCCCCGTACTGTCCCTGTTGCAGGTGTGTTTTGACATCCCACTTGCTCCTTTGCCATACTTGGGCACTACAGCTCGGACTGTGCAAACGTGCTTGGGAAGACTAAGGGTGGGCATACAAGTACAAGATGGGGATGAGCGGTGCGAGGAAGGGTGACATGCCTCTGTGTGTGTATGTGTGTGTTGTGTGTGTCTTTGCAGGGCGTCAACGTGCCTGGTCAACATCACCAAGCTGCGGCAGCTGGACCTGTGCTGGACGCTGGAGAGCTGCTCAGCTGACCTGCAGCTGGCGGGCCCTGTGGTGTCCAAGGTGTCTGAGGTGTACGGTGACTACTCAACAGTACTCGCAGACAGAGGTACGCATGCTGTGCTTTTCTTAACTGTGTTCGCGCAGCTGTGGCAGCCTCGCCGTCAGTGATCACCTACACTGTTGTGCCGGGGGCGGGCAGTGTGCGTGTGTGTGCATATATGTGTGGCCCATACAGGCTTCACGTCCGGTGTGCACCTGTGGCTCATCAAAATCAATCAGCTCTCAGAGCCAGACAGTATCTTCATAGGCGTGTGCAGGGGCTGTATGCCACTAGACCAGGACCCACAGGTGCGTCGATCGCATGCTCTGGTGGCAGTTAGGCATCTACAAGAAGTCTTGAACTGGGCGTACTGTCAGCCTTCACAAAAGAGCCGCATCCCTTGAAAGGGTGGTGATCATTTGTTGTCGTGTGGGTCACATATATCACAGGACCTTCGTGACCGTACCTACTACCTCGTGCACAGTGCACAGTGCACAGTGCAGCATCTTTGCAGGCAAGGTAGTAACTTCCTGTATTGTGAGCTTTGTGTGCCACAGGACCTTCGTGACCGTACTTATTACCTCAGTAACGGCGTAATCCGAGTGGGCGGCAGGCGTGTGGCCACCAACGCAGCGAACTTCACCAAGGGTGACATCGTGGGTGTAGTGCTGGACGCTGACCAGGGAGAAATTGTGTTCTTCAGGAACGGTGAGCGACACACACTTATTGCATCTTCTGTACACGCTGCAACACAGGTACAAGACTGGCTGGACCGAGCATTGTCGTGCGGTGTGCTGTGAGGTGCGCTGGTGCATATGAACGATATGATCAGTGCACGGTGGTGTTGTGTGTGTTCCGACTGCAGGTACGGAGCAAGGCAGGGCCAGGGGTATCCGCGGTCGCCTCTTCCCCTTCGTATCATGTGACAGCGAGGGAGATCAGATCACACTACTGGGCAGCTACTCACTGCTGCTCGACCGCATCCCTAGACAGCTGGCTGACATGGTAAGCAAGACACACACTCGCGGCACGCCATGCTGCCACAGCAGGGCTACCACCAAGTGCGTTGTCCGTTCCTGTACACCCAAGCTGAGGTATGTGTGTGTGTGTGTCTGTGTGTGTGTGTCTTTTCTGCAGGAGTGGGACACTCGCGGGCACGCTGCCGACATTAAGCTGTCGTCCAACTGCCTCACAGCCACCAAGACATCCTCTAACCACCCGTCAACGGTGCACGGCACCATCCTGTACAGAGGTATGTGAGCATCCTATTGTGTATGTGCTTGCATGTGTAGGTCTGCTTGCTCTCTTCTTGCCCAGTCCGCTGTGTACAGGGCATACTCGTCACGACGTGTCCGCTCACGTGTGTGCTTGT
>VFQQ010004626.1_pt1 | contig 11991 bp, 10 predicted proteins | sample 3512341 | NCBI WGS metagenome assembly VFQQ01 (sample SAMN10412373, study PRJNA504923) | tailings metagenome | isolation source: Relicate 2 Philex TSF1 revegetated site | place: Philippines: Tuba, Benguet | collected 2017-08-29 | reverse complement strand
GGGCCATGAAGCCCGGGATCACGCGGTGGAACTTGAGGCCGTTGTAGAAGCCCTCGTTGATCAGCATCTTGAACCGCTCGACGTGCTTGGGCGCGAGGTCCGGGCGCAGCCGGATCGTGACCTTGCCGTTCTTCAGTTCCATGATCGCCGTGTTCGAGGGATCGTTCGCCGTGGCACCCGTCGTCACGAGGCCACCTGCGGTCTGCGTCCCCGCACCCGCCGGCTGGCTGATCTGCACGCCATTGCTGCTGCAGGCGGCCAATCCGAAGGCCATCATCAGCGCGGCCGCCAGATACTTGATCGTTTCCATTAGCGCGCTCCTGGCCCTTCGACTGTTCAGTCCGTCGGCTCCGGACGATTCCGATGCCCGCCGTTATGACCTTTTGCGACCGGCCGGGCAACCAGCCGGTATGCCATTACCGCTTCGACTGGGCCTTCGTAGCGAGCCACAACGCCACGCCCTTGGAAACGAAGGGAGTTACGTCGCCACCCATCAGCGCAATCTGACGCACGAGATTGGCTGCGATGTGCCGAACCTCGGGCGATGCGGCGACAAAAACGGTCTGCACCGACGGCACCATCTGGCCGTTCATGTTCGCCATCTGCATTTCGTAGTCGAAGTCGGTGCCGTCGCGAAGACCGCGGAAAATGACGCTCGCGCCGAACCGCTGAGCGGCCGAAACCGCAAGATCCGAGAAGGTGATGACCTCGATCGGAATGCCCGCCGATGTGGCGATGGCGCGTGTCTCGGCTTCGAGCATTTCGACACGCTCATCATCCGAGAACAGCGGTGACTTTGCCGGATGCACACCGATGCCGATCACGAGCTTGTCCACGAGCCGGCTGGCCCGCTCGATGATATCGGTATGTCCGAGTGTAACGGGATCGAACGATCCCGAGTAGAAGCCGATCCTGCTCATGCCTCTATGTAGCCGGGCCGCTCTGATCAGTTCAACACCCTGGAAGGGCAATCCGCCGTTGGCGGAGGGCCTTTCCCGCGGCATAGTGGCCGCGCAGCGGGGACAGAACGGGGAGGAAACCATGACATTGCCCACCGCCGCGATACATGTTGTATGTCACCTTAGCCTCTTGAAATGCCTCGTGACCTTGACCGGGCTGGCAATCGCGCTCGCGCCACCCACCGCCGCTCGAGCCGAAACCTGCGTCACAAAGCACGGCTCCGCGACCGGCATCACCCGGGGCTTCGCCGAATACGAGGCGTTCCTGATTATCCGCCAAGTGACGGGCAACTGACCCTTCCAGCAGGATCGCATCTCGAAGCCGGTCTACAAGTGCGCGAGCGGCGGCGCGAAGGTTAAGCTGCATGTGATGGAAGGCGTGGGGCACATCACGGCCGCCTTTGACAGCGCAAACGCAACCGTCGAATGGATCTCTCAGCGCTTCAACGGAGACGCGCCTCCCGACGATTGCTGAAACCGGTGGCTGCCGGCATCGTTCTCTATCCACATCCGTCTTTTCCGGCAGACCACGGAGGGGACGCATCCGACCGCTGCATGGTCTAGGAATGCGGAACCACGGAGCGACTCGAAAAAGATCCAGAACGATCGGGGGGACTGGCCGATGAGGGAGAAGGAGCTGCGCATCGCACTCGTGTGCTTTGGCGGCGTTTCCCTGGCCGTTTATATGCACGGGATCAGCAAGGAGATCCTGAAGCTCGTCCGCGCATCCTCGGCCCTGCACAACATCTCCGATCGCAAGGCCCGCGCGGAGGCCGTCTACCCGGAAACCGACCGCCGCCCCTTATACGAAACGGACACCGAGCCGGTCTATTTCGATCTCTTGCGGGAAATCGGCCGCGATCTGGACCTGCGCGTCATCGTCGACATCATCGCGGGCGCGTCTGCCGGCGGCATCAATGGAACGATGCTGGCCCGCGCGTTGAGCCACGATCTTCCAATCGGAGGCCTTCGCAATCTCTGGCTCGACAATGCCGACGTAAACGTGCTGCTCGCGCGCGAAGCCCGCGCGGGCCGCTGGAGCAAAGTGGCGCTACGCCCGCTGTTCTGGGGCGCCGCCAAGACCGGTTACATTCCATCGATCAGAGACGACGAGGTCCGCCGGAACCTTTCGCTCTTCATGCGCTCGCGGTGGTTCAAGCCGCCGCTCGATGGCCCGTGCATGTCCGCACTCATGTACGATGCGATTCAAGCCATGGGCGACCCCCGCAAGCCCGGCGCGCTGCTTCCATCCGGCCAGCGCCTCGACCTCTTCGTCACGCTGACCGACTACTACGGCCAGCTCCATCTCGTGCAGATCCACGATCCCCCGCTCATTCATGAGCGCGAGCATCGCCACGTGCTGCATTTCTGCTTTCGCCGCACGCAGAGCGGCATTGCCGAGAACGACTTCGACCTCGGCAATGCGGCGGGGCTCGCGTTCGCCGCCCGCGCCACATCGTCCTTTCCGGGCGTGTTCCCGCCTGCACAGATCGCGGAGATGGACCAACTCCTGCGCGACCGCGGCGCCACGTGGCCGCGACGCCAGGAGTTCCTCGAGAAGAATTTCTCGCGCTATCTGGATGCAAACATCGATCCCACCTATGCGAGCTTCATCGACGGCAGCGTGCTCAACAACCGGCCATTCCGCGAGGCAATTGCCGCCGTTCATGGCCGCCCCGCCTATCGTCAGGCCGAGCGGCGGCTCGTTTACATCGAGCCCAACCCCTCGACTCCGGTGACGAAAGAGCGCCTGGCCGTACCGGGCTTCTTCGCCACGGTGCGCGGCGCAATCTCGGATCTGCCGCGCGCGCAGCCCGTGACCGACGACCTCGGCTGGGTGATCGACTTCAACGACCGCATGCGGGAGCTTCGGGGCATCATCGAAGGGGCTCGCCCGCAGGTCACGCGCTACGTCAACAGCATCGTTCCCGCCTCGCCCGACTGGTCCAACGCGACACAACAAATCAGCGTCTGGCGCGAGGAAATGAATGCCCAGGTCGCACGCGAAGCAGGCTTTGCCTATCAGGGCTATGTACGCCTCAAGCTGGCGTCGATCCTTCGCTTCGTCAGCCGCACGATTTCGTCGATCCTGGGCGTAACGAACGGCTCGCCGATGGCCAACGCCGTCGCCGCAACCATTGAGGCATGGGCCATCCGCAACGGCATCGTCTACGAGACGGCTGACGCGCAGGCTCTTCATGCGGAAGGCTCCACCGCTGCCCCGCTGCTCCCTTGGGCCGCCTTCCTGCTCAAATTCGATCTCGATTATCGCAAGCGCCGCCTGAACTTCCTCATTGAAGGGCAGAACCGTCTCTATCAACTCCTGAGTGAGAACCGCTACCCCGGGCTCGAGGCCGCCACCGTCAATCATCTGAAGCGTGATTTTTACGCTTGTCTCGAAGCGCTGAGAAAGCGGCAAGACTGGCGGCAGTTCAGCGTGGAGACGCACGCCCTCGTCGCGGAAATCTTTCCCGCCCCGCCATCCGCATCCGATGCGCGCAACCTGCAGGCCTCCGCGGCGCTGTTCGTCGATACGCATCACGAGCAGCTCTCGCGTCTCATCGACCGCCTCGCCAACGAGATCAATCTCACGACGAGTACGCGCGACGTCGACCTGCTGCTTGCCGCTATGGATCCCGGCGAATGGCCGCCCGAGGCCCGGCGCGAAGTGCTCGTAAACTACCTCGGCTTCCCCTATTGGGATCTGCTCACGTTCCCTGTCGCCATGACCCGCGAGCCGGGTGAGTTCCGCGAGATCCTCGTCGATCGCATCAGCCCGCTCGATGCGCGTACGCTGTCGGGTGTTCCGGGGGCCACGCTCCGGGGGACGGGATTTGCAAATTTCGCAGGCTTTCTGTCGCGATCTTATCGCGAGAACGACTATCTTCTCGGCCGCCTGCATGCCATCGACCGGCTGATCGACATCCTCTGCAACGCGGCCGAGATCAGCTACACGTCCGACCGGCTCGACATCACCGCCTTCAAGAAAAAGGCCTTCGCGGCCGTGCTCGACCACGAAGAGCCTCACTTGAAAGCATGCCGCCCGCTCGTCGATGCCATGCGCCAGCTTGTCCGCTCCCTCTGAGCGCAGCTATTTAAGGGCCGCTGCTTCGCGACGCCCGAATACATCCTCGAGATTGAACCGGTATCCGACGCCGAGGCTATAGATCCACGGATCGATCGCGGATCGTCTCCCGCATGCGCAGCAACGGGCTCATTGCTCCCGCGCCGGCGCGTGACCACCTCGTTTGCCGCAGCATCGCGGCGCTGGAGGAAACGTGCCCGCTCGCGCCGGCCCTGCGGCGCATGCACGCCGCCCCGGCGCGGCCACAGCTCACGGTTTGATGCAAGACGCTGCGTTCGTAGCAATCGCAAGCAGGCTTACGCCTCAGCGGCGACCAACCCGCTTAGGCCGAACTTGCTGCGGGCCATCTGACACGCATCATCACCTGGAACGCAGGCCCGACACACATCCGGTCGATCTGCATAGACGGCACATGATGTCGAGACGCCCACAACGCCAACCAACGCGCTGCATCGTGCGCCGTCGCAACGCATGCCGGATAGGCCGACCAAATCTTGAGGAAGGCGCGCGAGAGCCGCATCGTCCTCACACGTGAACCGCGGCCAGTCGGCGGAATAGGAGCAACAGGCACCGCAAGCCGTGCAGGGTGAGGCTTCCGATGCCGCACTTGGCTCAGTCGTTGGCAAACGCTCCATTAAGCGTCGTCGAGCATGGCGAGCGCGGACCGGCGGTCGCCGGGCTTCAACTTCAGAAACAGCAGGCGCGCCGCCTTGATATCGCGCTCCGACCCACTCTTGGCCGCGGCCTGAAGCGCAATCGTCGTCGGATGCGTCGGGCCGCAAATAAACGCGAGCGCCTTGCCCAGCCGCTCCATGGCCGCTCGATCGATTGCCGTCTCGTCCATTGTGCTTACCTTGACACGTTCGGGAAGGAGCGCGCCGTCGCTATGCGAAAGCTACTCCTCGCCTTCCCCGTTCTCACCTTCGGACCCATCATCCGAGATGCGTTCAACCGAAACGACGCGCTCTTCGGCTTCCGTCTTGAAGATGCGTACGCCCTGCGTATTCCGGCCTGCGATGCGCACATCGTCCACCGGGCAGCGGATGAGCTGTCCGCCGTCCGTCACGAGCATGATCTGATCCGAATGCTCGACGGGGAACGACGCGCGCAAGTTGCCGTTGCGCTCGTTGACGACCATCGCCACGATGCCTTTGCCGCCGCGCCCAGAGGTCCGGTACTCGTACGACGAGCTGCGCTTGCCGAAGCCGCGCTCCGAAACGGTCAGGACGAATTGCTCCTTGGCCGAAAGCTCTGCATAGCGCTCTGGGGTAAGCTCCGCGGCGACGCCCTCTTCGCCTTCCTCCGCCTCGATCTCGGCCTCGACCGCAGCGTCGGCTTCATCACCGCTTTCGCTGCGGCGGATTTGCGCGGCCTGCTTCAGATAGGCTGCGCGTTCTGCGGGCGATGCCTCGGCGTGTGTGAGAATCGCCATCGAGATGACCTCGTCGCCGTCATCCAGCCTGATGCCGCGCACGCCGCTTGAGTCACGGCCCTTGAAGAGCCGAACCTCGTCCTTGATCAGGAATCGAATGCACCGGCCCTCGGCCGTCGTCAGCAGCACATCGTCCTCAGGCGACGCGATGGCGACCGAGACGATGCGGTCCGGCTCCGCGCCTTCCTCCGCATCGAGCTTCATCGCAATCTTGCCGTTGCGGTTGATGTTCTCGAAATCGGTCAGCGCGTTGCGCCGTACGCCGCCGCTCTTGGTCGCGAAAATGAGCTCGAGCTTCGACCACGTCGAAGTATCCTCGGGCAGCGGCAGAATGGATGTGATGACCTCGCCCTGCGCCAGCGGCAGCAGGTTGATGAGCGCCTTGCCCGCCGACTGCGGCGTGGCCGCCGGCAGGCGCCACACCTTCATGCGGTAGCACATGCCCCGAGACGAGAAGAACAGCACAGGCGTGTGCGTGGATGTGATGAACACCTGCGTGACGAAATCCTCGTCGCGCGTCGACATGCCCGAGCGGCCTTTGCCTCCGCGCCGCTGCGCGCGATAGGTCGAGAGGGGCACGCGCTTGATGTAGCCCTTGTGCGAGACCGTGACGACGACGTCCTCGCGCTGGATCAGATCCTCGTCCTCGACCTCGCCTTCGATATCGACGATCTCGGTTTTGCGCGGCGTCGCGAACTCGTCTTTGATCGCCGTCAGCTCGCCTTTGACGATGTCGATGATGCGGGCGCGCGACGACAAAATCGCGAGGTAGTCCTTGATCTCCTCGGCGATCTTCTTCAGCTCGTCGCCGATCTCGTCGCGGCCGAGGGCTGTGAGGCGTGCGAGACGCAGCTCGAGAATGGCCTTCGCCTGCTCTTCGGAAAGCTTGTAGGTGCCGTCCGCGGCGAGTCCGTGCCGCGGATCGGCGATCAGGGCAATCAGCGGCGCCATATCCTTGGCCGGCCAGTCGCGCGCCATCAGTTGCGCCTTGGCTTCCGCCGGCGACGGCGAGAAGCGGATCAGCTTGATCACCTCGTCGATGTTGGCAACGGCGATGGCGAGACCGACCAAGACATGCGCGCGGTCGCGCGCCTTCATGAGCAGATGACGCGTGCGACGGGTCACGACCTCCTGGCGGAAGGTCGTGAACGCCTCGATGATGTCGCGCAGGTTGAGCTGCTCAGGCTTGCCGCCGTTGATTGCCAGCATGTTCGCGCCGAACGTCGTCTGCAGGTCCGAGTAACGCCAGAGCTGGTTCAGCACGACGTCAGCGATGGCGTCGCGCTTGAGCTCGATGACGATGCGCATGCCTTCGCGGTTCGTCTCGTCCCAGATATCGGAGATGCCCTCGACCCTCTTTTCCCGCACGAGGTCGGCGATCTTCTCGATCAGGGTCTTCTTGTTCACCTGGTACGGAATCGCCGTGACGACGAGCGCTTCGCGATCCTTCCGGATCTCCTCGACCTCGACCTTCGCCCGCATGATGATCGAGCCGCGGCCCTTATGATAGGCCGCGAGCGCACCGGCACGCCCGAGGATCAGGGCGCCCGTCGGAAAATCCGGCCCGGGAATGACCTGCGTCAGGTCGTCGATCGTCGTCTCCGGGTTGTCGAGCATCAGCATGCAGGCATCGACCACCTCGCCGAGATTGTGCGGCGGGATGTTCGTCGCCATGCCGACCGCAATGCCGCCCGCGCCGTTGACCAGCAGGTTCGGGAACTTCGCCGGCAGCACCGACGGTTCCTCGAGACGGTCGTCGTAGTTGGGCTTGAACTCGACCGTGTCCTTGTCGAGATCGTCGAGGAGGTACTGCGCGATCTTGGAGAGCCGAGCTTCCGTATAGCGCTCGGCCGCGGGCGGATCGCCGTCCACGGAGCCGAAGTTGCCCTGCCCGTCGATGAGCGGCACGCGCATGGAGAACTCCTGCGCGAGACGCACCAGCGCGTCGTAAATGGCCAAGTTTCCGTGCGGATGAAAATCGCCCATCGTGTCGCCCACCACCTTGGACGACTTCATGTGCTTCTTGTTCCAGTCGAGACCCAACCGCTGCATCGCGTAGAGGATGCGCCGGTGCACGGGCTTGAGGCCATCGCGCACGTCGGGCAGCGCGCGAGAGATGATGACGCTCATCGCGTACTCGAGATACGAGCGCTTCATCTCGTCCTGAATCAGAACGGGGCGGATATCGCTCGGGCCCGAGGCGCCCGGCCGGTCGCTGGTGTCGCTCAAAGTGGATGTCCTGGATAGAGCCGCAGGGCTGCGAACGGAGCGCCCGCCTGCGCGCGTTTTTGATCAACCGAAGTTTAGCCGACCCGCCACGGCGGGGGCAATGCTGCAACGCCCGAAAAGCGGCCGTCCTCCCCACATGAAAAGCCCTGGAACCCACCGCCGACTGGGGTGTTTTTGACGGTGGCGCGGCGTCCGGCCTGTCAATAAGTCGCGCTTTTTGCCTTTCTGCCCTTTGCTTTTCACCGTTGCGTGCTTGAAAGGCGCCGTCGCCGCGTACACGCGGACTGCACATTCTTCGCTCTAGGGGACTGAACTCTATGAAACACTTGTCACTTTTTGCTGCCGGTCTGCTTGCCGCCGCCCCCGTGGCGACGCTGCCAGCCTGGGCCACGGACTTCGTGGCGGCTCAGGCGGATACCGAATATCTGGCCAAAGACCACCTGATCGGCGCCAAGGTCCACGGGGCTGAAGGGACCATCGTCGGCGATGTCGAGGACCTCATCGTTAACGACCAGAATCAGGTGATCGGCGTCGTGATGGGCACCGGCGGCTATCTGGGCTGGGCCGAGAAGAAGGTCGGCGTCGCCCTGGGCTCGCTCAAGTTCGAGGAGAAGGACGGCACGCTCTTCGTGTCGCTGCCCGACCTCACCAAGGCTGCGCTCGAGGGAGCACCCGAGTTCAAGCGCAAGAAGCCGGCGAAGTCGCTGTTCGAGCGCGCGAAGGAAAAGGTCAACGAGTTCTCGGACAAGTCAAAGCCGCAGCTCGAAGAGGCCAAGCAGAAGGCTCAGGAAGCACTCGACAAGGCGAAGGAAGCCGCAGCGCCCGCTCTGGAGAAGGCTAAGGAGGCCGTTTCCGGTGCGATCGACACGGCCAAGGAGGCCGTCGACAGCGCAACCAAGCCGAGCGAGCCTGCTCCGGCCACCGAACCGGCGCCCGCTCCCGCACCCGAGACTCCGCCGGCATCCGAGCCCGCCCCGGCACCGAGCGAGCAGCCCGCTCCCGCGAATCCGTAAGCGGCGCACGCGCCGAGCAACAAAGACGAGGCCCAGCTGCACTCCGTGGCTGGGCCTGTTTCGTTTAGTTCATTCGAATCACGCGGGGCCTGTTAAGTTGGCCTGATGAGTGATCCGCGACGACATCACTACGTGGCCAAATCGTTCCAGCGGCGCTTCGCCGACGCCGAAGGGAAGTTGTACGTATTTGACAAAGGCGACCCAAGAGCAGGCATACGTCGCAAAATACCAAAGAAATCCTTCGTTCAATGGGACCTAAACACTATCGAACAAAAGGATGGATCTCGAGATACGAGTCTTGAAACCTGGTATTCAAAGTTGGAAACTGACGTTGCGCCCATCATTGACAAGATCGTTGATGCCGCTCGGGCTCGCGATACGCCGAATCTCACGGAGACCGAGCGCAACCTCTGGGACAACTTTTCGTATCATCAACAAAAGCGCGCACCGGACATTTTCTACAGACTGGGTTTGGTGCAGAGGTTCGATAGCTTCCTGCAGCGGGAAATAGCTGAGTTTGAGCGTGAGGTTCGACCGCTAACAGCGGACGAGCGCGAAGAACTGAATTCGCCCAAAGCTGTGAGCAGAATGATCCAATATGCCAGCGCGCACGCTCGAGGGCGTGGTAGCGAGGAAATAATCGCGACGCTCGCTCGGTGTGGTCTCGCCATTGCATTAATCGCCAAGCCAAATAAAAGCTTCATTATTGGGGATCACCCCTTAGCTCGCATGGGGCCTGATGGAAAATTGGGGCATCCTGCAACGGAGCTATGGTTCCCAATAGCTTCGGACGTAGCCGTTTTCGCCCTGGGGGCAAGCTCATTCGGAAAAGCTCTATCTTTTTAGCGGTGACGATGTTCGGCGTGTAAACAAGGTCATCGCGGAGAACAGCAATATAATCGCGGGACGATCTGAGGCGCTGATACGCTCGCTTGCTGGAATATAGTCGTTAAATAAATGGAGAGTGAAGCGTGGCAACGGGCGGCTCGACAGGCGTTGTCGTCGTGGCGCTCGCCGCCAATCTCGGCATCGCCATCGCCAAGTTCGTCGCCGCGGCTTGGACCGGCTCGTCGGCCATGCTCTCCGAGGCCATCCATTCGCTGGTCGATACGTCCAATCAAGGGCTGCTCCTGCTCGGCATCAAGCGGTCCCAGCGCCCAGCCGATGCCGTCCACCCGTTCGGCTATTCGAAGGAGCTCTACTTCTGGAGTTTCGTCGTCGCGATCCTGCTGTTCTCGCTTGGAGCAGGCGTTGCGATCTACGAGGGTGTCGACAAGCTTCTCGACCCCCGTCCGATAACCGACCCGATCGTCAACTACGTCGTGCTCGCGGTCGCCTTCGCGCTCGAGGGCGTATCTGCGTGGAAGGCCACGAGCGAATTCAATCGCCGGCGCGGCCAGGCCCCGGCCCTCGCCGGGCTCAGCGCATCGAAAGATCCGGCCCTGTTCACCGTGCTGCTGGAAGACATGGCGGCGCTGATCGGCTTGACGATTGCCACCATCGGCATCGCCATTTCGCACGTCACGGGCTCGCCCACCGCCGACGGCTACGCATCCATTCTGATCGGACTGCTGCTCGGCGCCGTTGCCGCGTTCATGAGTGTCGAGATCCGCAGCCTTCTTATCGGCGAGGCGGCTTCCCCCGCTGTTCGGCGCGATATCATGGAGGCAATCTTGGCCGAACAGCGCCAGGGCCATCCGATCCGCGCCGTGAACGAGATCCGGACGATGCACCTGGGCCCGACAGACATCCTGGTAGTCGCCAGCGTCGATTTCGAGGACGGCGAAACGGCCGCCTCGATCGAAGCAGCGACGTCACGCATCGAGGAGACGATCCGGACGCGCCATCCGGCCGTGCGCCGGATCTTCATCGAAGGACAGTCGAACCGCGATTACGCTCGCACCGAGCGCGCGCTTGCGGGCCTGCCGCCAAAGCCCGACGACACGCCCGCAAAACCGCCGTCTCCGACAGCAGCTCCGGCGCCCAAAAAGCCTGCGCCGCCGCGCTCCGGCCAAGGCGGCGCGCCGCAGTCCTCACAGCCGACGCTGAGCCGCAAGGAACGAAAGCGCCGGAAGCAAAAGGGCCGCTGACGCGGCCGCGGTACAGTACCCAGTGTACGTTCTCTACTTCTAAGGTGCAGGCGACACGCCTGCGCCGTCTCGTTTGGCCAAGGTATCGCAAACAGATATATCGAACCAGAATTCGATGTGATCACTGTTATCGGCCAAGGCCATGATCTCGCGCATCACAATGCCCTGTTTCAGATAGCGTATGCGGCTTTCGCTACAATAGTAGGAACCTTTGACCGACAGAACGCGGTCGGAATTCTTCTTTATGTTAGAAAAAGCAGCTAACTCGTTAGTCACATACCGAAGCTCGACAATATTATTGTGAGATTTGGCTGACTCAAACGCGACTAGCGCACCCGGTGCTTTTAACGTATTTGCATCGATTGTAGCTGCTATCGCCTTGGCGAGTTCACCGAGATCTTTCGGCTCTTGGTCTTTCGATGTTTGGCCTATGGCGAGGCCCGACGCCACCGTCATCACGGCCACGGCGGTTGCTATTCTCGTTACCGCGCAAGGCAACATCATCACGGCAATTTCCCTGACCAAGTTTTGGCCCAATATTTCCAGATATGGGCGATACCAAGCTGCCACCCTGCGAAACGCACAAGCTGTGCCAACCCCTCGACCGTTCCTATGCTGAAAGTAAAGAGCTAGAACGGGATCTCGTCGTCGAACGGCTTGTCGATCGCACCGCCGCCTTTGGAGCCGCCGCCGCTGCGGGCCGCGCGCTTCGGCTCGCTGCTGCCGCCACCGAAGCCGCCGCTGTCGCCGCCGCCGTAGTCGGACTGACCTTCCTGCATGCCGCCGCCGGCACCCGAGCGGCCGTCCAGCATCGTGAGCTGGCCGTTGAAGCCCTGCAGCACCACTTCCGTCGAGTAGCGCTCCTGGCCCTGCTGGTCCTGCCACTTGCGCGTCTGCAGCTGGCCCTCGATGTAGACCTTGGCGCCCTTGCGCAAATACTGCTCGGCGACCTTGCACAGGTTCTCGTTGAAGATGACGACCGAGTGCCACTCGGTCTTCTCCTTGCGCTCGCCGCTGTTCCGGTCCTTCCACGTCTCGCTGGTGGCGATACGGAGGTTGGCGATCGGGCGCCCGTCCTGCGTGCGGCGGATTTCGGGGTCGCGCCCGAGGTTTCCGACGAGGATCACCTTGTTGACCGATCCGGCCATGTCGTCACTCCTTGGCTGTGGCGCGCCCCGATCAA
>VFQQ010004625.1_pt1 | contig 11993 bp, 22 predicted proteins | sample 3512341 | NCBI WGS metagenome assembly VFQQ01 (sample SAMN10412373, study PRJNA504923) | tailings metagenome | isolation source: Relicate 2 Philex TSF1 revegetated site | place: Philippines: Tuba, Benguet | collected 2017-08-29 | reverse complement strand
ATTGGGCACCCGATTGCCCCTCAAAGCCAGGCGTCGCCCGCCGCCTGTCACATGGCGGCAGCATGCCCAGCGGCAGGAAATGGGAGGATCAGCGGGATACGCAGGCGGGCAGACTGGCGGGTGATTTCGACTTCCCAGGTTGCGACAGTGTTCTAGCACCGAGTTTCGCGGCGCCGGCAGGCCCACAGTCTGGCGCGCCTCCCCGCCTCGCCGCTGCGGCCCCCGCTAGCCCAGTCGCGCCCCCGGGGTGATCAGGTGAGGCAGCCGAGTACGCTGTGTGGGCGCAGGGCGGGCCCGCACGGCGGCAGGGGTTGGACCAGCCCAGGCGGGCGACGCCTGCCGCCTGCCCCGGAGCTGCGCGCACTCAAACCCATGCCTACAGCCATTTTGCCTTCGGCCCTGAGCTCCAGATCTCCTGGGCCTGCGAGTTTGCTTCATTTATTCACATGGTTCAGAGGCTGCCTGGTTTGGGCGCCCCCTGCAGGCCTGCTCGCCGCTCGCCGCATGAAATGAAGCAGCCGCCGCGCCGCAGCCGCGAATTTGCGAATGCAGCCTCCAGCTGCGAGCACCTGGCCTTCTGCCGCCGCCTACCCAAGGTGGAGCTGTCTGCTCACCTGAATGGCTGCGTGCGCGACTCCACTCTGAGGTGCGGCCAAGGTTGCTGCCGCCTGCCTCACCAGCCGATGCATTTGCCCAGAGGCCATGCTGCCGTTCCCCGCTGGTAACAGCACGGCGCCGTAAGCTGCCTTCAATGCTGATGCCACTGCTCGTGCTTGCAGGGAGCTGGCCTCTGGAGTGCTGCTGGATGGGAAGCCGGTGTGCCTGGATGGGCTGGTGCAGCTGGCAGAAGAGAGTGAGTGGCGGCGGGCTGCACCCGGCTGCTCCTCTCCGGTACTGCTGCAGGCTGCCGGGCGATCCTATGGGGTGCCTGGGGTAGCGGCTGTGCAGCTCGAGCGGCGCAAGCTGGATCTCTGTGCTGTAAAATTGACTGGGGTGCTGCCGAGGCTGTGATGCATGGCCGTACTTGCCTCGAGGAGCGCCTGAATCGAATGCGCCCCATGTATGCTCCTACCGCACCCCTCGCAGCCAGCCCATCCTTCGGGGAGTGCTTCCAAATGTTCGACCTGCTGCACACCATCACCACCAAGCATGCGTCCATCACGCGAATCACACGGTGGGTTGGGCTGCGCGCATGGTAGGTAGTAGCTTGTGTGTTGGGTCTGTTCGGCGCGGACAGGCGCGCAAGCGGCAGCTAGGCGGCAGCATCGGCAGCTGATGGCTCGGGGTAGGTTGTACGCGCTTGCCTGCTCCTTCTCATGTGCACCTCAGGGGCCTGTGCTGATGCTGATCTAAGCCTGGGCATGTCCCAGGGCACCCGGGCAGGCAACCTGTGTTCAGCAGGAGCCTACGCCCCACCGCCCCCTGCCCCTTCACCCGCCCCGGCTCTCAGCTGCCTACAAGCTGTGCCAGTTTGGGATGGGCCGCTGGTGGTGCAAGTTTACAGGGCCCTGCTCCTGATAACAGCTCATTTTGTTGATTGCTGACTGTTGTGCTGCAGAGAGGCGCTGATGGACTTTGCAGAGGATGGGGCGGTGTATGTGGAGCTCCGGACCACGCCCAAGGTGGCTGCAGGGGAAGGGGCTGGGCTGTGTGCCAAGCGGCACATCATGGCTGAAGAGAATGGCTCCCTCTGCATTGTTTTGTGAAGCGTGTCTGCTGATGCTTGCCCACCGGCATACAGTGATGGACAAGGGATGAGCATGTGCCCACGCACTTCACGCCACCACCCCTCACTTGTCTTGCATGTTGTTCCCTGCCCCCCCGCAGTGCCGGCCCGACTTGGGCGTGAGCCGCGAGTCGTACATGGCAGCAGTGCTGGAGGGGGTGCGGCAGTACTACGAGAACAGCTACCGCCCCCGGGAAGCAGGTGCGAGCTGGAGCGCTGGAGCACATCTGCAGCTATTGGAGGGCAACAGCCTAAAAGGGCAGGGGGCTGGCATGCTTGCAAGGCTTGCAAGGCTTGGCTGCACACGAGCAGACCAGGGTGCACATGCACAGATCGGCTGTCTGGCCATCTAGACAAACTAACTGAGCATCGAGGTGGCGCTGAGACAACGGAGCTCCCCTCCCTGCCTCCCTGCCCTCCCTGCAGACCTGGACTGCCGCCTGCTGCTGTCAATTGACCGCGAGAAGGGTGTGGAGGATGCAATGGCCACTGTGGAGCTGGCTGCGCAGCTGCAGGACAAGGGCGTGGTGGGCGTGGCCCTCACAGGTGCGCAGCTGTTCTTTGCACTAGATGGGTTGAGTGCATGCGTGGCTGAAAGGAATTGTGGGTGTGGCCCTCAGAAGTGCGCTGACGCAGCAGTGCGAAGTGTGTGCGGCTTGGAGTGCTGCCTGCATGGCGCGAGTCGTGGCCCAGAGCTCCTGCCCAATGTAGCACTGGTCAGCCTGCCGCAGTCAACATATCTGTAGGCAGCCAGCCTGTTGGGAAGTGCCGCCAACCTCTGCTGCCCCTGCACCCCTCCTGCCAGGCAACCCCACTGTGGGGGAATGGGATGAGCTGCGGCCGGCGCTGGACACTGCTCGCGAGCGCGGCCTCAAGGTGTCCCTTGAGGCAGAGGTGAGGCAGGGCAGTGCATTGACTTAGCTGCTGTAGAAGGTGCAGATGCTGTGAACCAGCAGGCCGGCTTGCTAGCTGGTGCACAAGCTGACCTTGAAAAGCACGAAAACTCCCGGGATTCTCAACTGTGGCTGTGCCGAATACCAACCTTGCAGGGCTTCAACCCCGGCGAGCTGGCGGAGATGCTGGCATGGCGGCCCGACCGGCTGGGCCACTGCTGCTGCCTCACGCCCGAGCTGCACCAGCAGCTGCTGCAGTGAGTTGCAGAGGGGTGGTGGCGGCGGCGGCTGCGGCATGAGAAAGAAGTGCGCTGTTTGCAGCCGCTGCTTAGCTGCAAGTACGCTGCCACGCTGAGCACCTGGACCCCAAACTAAGCTGCCCCGTGCTTGGCTGGCCGGCTTGCTGTGCAGGTCGCGCATCCCTGTTGAGATTTGCCTAACCTCAAACGTGGTGACCCGCGTGGTGACCAGCTATGCAGACCATCCCTTTGGGCAGCTGTACCGCCAGGGTGGGTGCTTGCACAGCAGCCTGTCACTCGTCACCCAGCCAGCTGCTCTGCTTGGCTGGGATGCGGAACCATCGGCGGACGCTCTGCTTGGTGGTGCTCTGGGAACGCGCATGCGCGCCTGCTGTCCAGAATCTAGCTGTGGACCCTGCTTTCTTGGGGCTCATTTCCTGTCTCGGTGCTCATTTCCTGTCTTGGTGCTTGTTGGCTGCCTGCAGGCCACCCGGTGGCGCTGTGCACCGACGACAGCGGCATCCTCAACACCAGCCTCACTCAGGAGCTGGCCATCGCGGCGCAGGCAAGCCTGAGGAGGGCTAGTTGTCGCTATATGTGCTAGTGCTCAATACTGGCTCGACCACGCCCTGGCTGTTGGCGCTATGACAAGTCGGGCTGGAGACTCAGTTTTGAGTCCCGCTCCGAGCAGCTGCTCGCCCCAACCGCACTGCCCCTTCTCGCATTTTCCAACCCCGCACCCGCAGACGTTTGGCGTGAGCCACCGCGAGCTGCGCGCCATGACTGTGTCAGCTGCCGACTACACATTCCTTCCAGACAAGGAGAAGCGAGCGCTGCGCAAGCGCCTGCAGGCTTCTCTGGGCGCGGTTGTGGAGGTGGCTGAGGAGGGGGAGGAGGAGGAAGAGGACACATTTGCGCCGCTGCCCTCTAGCAAGCTGGTTGGCCTGGAGAGCAGCGAATCAATTGAGCCGCCGCCGGAGCCTCAAGCCACCCCCGAGCGCCGCAGCTGGGTGGGGCGGCGCAGCTGGGGCAGCCGGCGCAGCAGCAGCGGCGGCGAGAGCAAGGCGCAGGAGGTGCCGGTGCAGGTGCAGTCCAGCCGGCCCCGCTTTTCGTGGCGCTCGCTGTGGGTCAAGTCGGGCTGAGGCTGGAATGCCTCACTGCGACCAGCCCCAGGCAGCGGCCCCCGCCGCGGCTGGGTAGGCAATGTCTGGCATTTTTCCCGCAATTTTAGCGACCGTTGCATACTACCGTGCAGCCCTCAGCCCGTCGCTGCGCGCTACTAAGCCTGCAAGCCCCTTATTGGTGTTGGTCACCCAGCGCGATCTGCCTGATCCGTGCTCCCCTTTCAGCCCATTGCCACGCTGCCAATGTATGCGCTTCAAGAAATTCGCCTGACCGTCCATCCAATCACTCCCCACCGCCACACGCATTGCTTTAACATGCACCAAATGAAATCCAAATCCACCGCCCCATCTGCTCACCCCTAGCCCTTGCTCTCTCTTGTCCGCCCAGCTGTTGCCGTACTCTTGCCCCCCTCTACTACCTGCCAGCGCCTTGCCTGGGAGCTGATTTCATCCCACAAAGCCGTTCCTTCTCAGCCGTCTTTTTTCCAGCCCCCGATAAGACCCTACTAACCGCCTTGCCCTTGGAGTTCAGCTGCTGCTGCTGAACAGTTTTGCGCTTTTGTTGCACTACACTTACTAGCTTAACTTGAGGCATGGTGTTGTGCCGTGCCTCCGACGATATGCTATGCGCTTCTCAGCCGCACCTGCGCCCTGGTGCGCCGCAGCAGCACTGCCGCTCGGCGGCAGCCTGTGTGAGTAGGCAAGGCCTTGTAAGGACACGAATCACCAGCTCACTGCAGGTGGCACGCAGCTTCAATGCCATGTGGGCACGTGTGTGCCCTGACAGTGCAAACAGTCATGAGATTGTCGCGGGCCAGAACAGTGTGCACAACACTGCAGGCCACTGGGGAGGAACCTCTATGCAACTCATCGAACAGCAGCCGTTGGGGGGGTCTCAGCGCTGGTACTTTGCCGCCCAGTCGTGCAGCGCCGCCGCCTGGCGGTGGTTGGGCGAGGCCCCTGGGCGCCGCCGCTTCACAAGCTCCAGCGCTTCATCAGCAGAGGAGGCTTCCCCGGCCGCCTGCAGCAGCGCCGCGGCCGCCGCCGCACTGCGCCCGTGGCCCTGCAGACAGGTTGGGCGACGACGGGGTGGGACATTAAAGTGCAGGTTAGTTCGACGATTCAAAGTGCAGTTGCGAGCAAGGCGCCCACTTGCTCTGCTGCTTGAGCACTGGCAAACCAGATGAAGCCGGCGCCATGCCTCAACAATCACTCTACTCACATGGGTGCAGAACACCAGGACTGTGCGCCCCTGCCGCCGCTGCTCGAGAGCCCACTCCGCCGCCGCCTGCACACAGGACAGCCGCTCTTCATCTCAACACTGAATGCCACGTTGCGCCCTGCCGCATGGGCAGTCCGCATGGCAATGCCGCGCATTGCAAGCCAGTGCCGAAGCCTGCAACGTAAATTGCCCTGCAGCATGCATTGCCCTGCAGCTGATGGTACTCCCAGCCTGCCACACTTGCCACACAACCTACCTGCAGCTGGTCGGGTGCAAGCCCGTGCGTCTCCCAGGATGGGAAGCAGCGGTAGGCGGCGGCTGCCTCAACAACCTGCAACAACAGTGGCACCATCCTGTTGAGTTGCACTCGTGCGGCCGCTGCCCCGGTAACCTGTAATCGCACAGTCCTTCACCATCCTGACCGGGATGCTTTGCACCTCCCAGCAGCTCTTATCGCAGAAGCGCCTAGCCTACCACAAGTTTCAACAAGTTAAGATGGCATACGTGCTCACCGGGATGCTGAGCTCATTGGTCACGTCCAGCAGCGCCACCTGGCCGGGTGGCAGCTTGGAGGCGGAGGACGGCCAGCCGCCCAGGTACAGCCCTGACGAAGGTGGGTGTGCCGCGCAAAGAGCAGATGTTGTTAGTAGTAATGAGTAAGTAATTTCCCCATCGGGCTGCCTGGCATCGCCTCGCAACGCAGCACCAAGGCAGTGCATTTAGCTCACAATCTGTGAGGCGTGAGTGCAGCGGCTCCCCACCGGAGGTCCACTGGTACAGCCAGAAGGCGGCCTGGACGCCCAGGTTGTAAGGGGCCTGCAGGGAAGTATGTAGCAGGAGAGTTTGGTACGCCAAATTGTGTGCCTGGCTGCCTTCACACACAGGTAGTGGTGTTGCCAACCAGCTGTTCAATCGCCATGCACCGCCTAGCTCAAATCCCCCGCAATGTCGCCGCCGAAATATGCTTGCCACGCACCAGCAGCAGCCAGCGCAGCCAGCCGATGTGGCCGCTCTGCATGGGGGAGGGAACTGATCACTCAGCTGGCATCGACTGCTGGCAGCTGGCATCCGAAAATCTTGCGATGGGTGTGCATGACGACTGCTCCCTGCTCTAACCCACTTTGTATTCTTTGCCAGGCAAGTCCACGCCCCTAGCTTGGAAGCGCCTGTTGGAGGCCAGCGCAATGGCAGCCCCGGTGGCCGCCGTGTGCCAGAGCGCAGCCTCAGCAAGCGTTGCCACGAGCGGCGGCACGGGCGGCGGCAGGAGCGGGCGCCAGTGGTGAAGCGCCAGCGCCGCCCCGGCGGCCAGGGCGCCTCCCAAGCTGGTTACTCCCGACAGATTCATGGCCCAAGCGGGCTGCAGTCAGGGTGGGGAGAGCAAGGTGGAAGAGGCATCAATGCATGCCGGCTTGGAAGCAGGAGCAGCGCTGGCGGCGGCGGCCTGCTGGGGCGGCCCAGCCTGCCAGGGGCATTGTAGCAGCAGTCTGGGCCAAGCCTGGGCTCTGTGCTGCCAAGCGGCTTAGGTTCAGCAAACGGCGCCGCCCAGGCAGCTTGCCAGATTCCACGCAGGCATGGCTGCGGCTCGTTCTAAGGTCCAACAAAGTCTGCGGGCGCACACCAGCACGGATCAAAGACACAGAGATGGATCCGCCTTCCCTCTGCTTCCATACCGCCGCCGCACAGTCAGCCTCCGCATGGCCACCAACCCGTCCCTTTTCTGCTTGTCATTCGTTACATGCTGGTGGTCTCAGTGTAGCAGTGCAAGTGGGAGTAACCAAAAATGGAAGGAGGGTGACATTGGATGCAACGCGCTGGCACAACAGGGTGCACATGCCCTCGGGCAGCAGGCAGTCTGAAAATTTGTGTTCACCGCCGGAACTTGGCCATGCGTGCCTCCTGCCGCTCCCGCTTCTCCCGCCGCTTGCGCTCCGCCTCTGCAAAGGCACCGACAAGCTGAGGAAACTTGATGCATGTGTGCTGCAACCGGCCAGCGGCTGTGGAGGCGGGGCAGCAGCCCACGGCCGCACGTGCGCCCGCCCGACTTCCTGGCTTTCTGCCCTGCATCGGCTGCCTCGTGCCATGCAGGCAACGAGGCATGCATGGCCAGCAAACATGCAATGCACTGCACTAACCGCAGGCCACTGCCACGATCCTGCATCTGGTGCTATCAGCATCAGATGGGCTGCTGCAAGCCCACCTGTTTCGGGCGTGTCGTCCAGCTTGGGTGTGTTCCACCAGGGCAGCACCACGTGCACCATCAGCTGGTAGCCCGCAAACGCGGGGATCTGCTTTGCATGAGGGGGGAGAGAGAGAGGCAGGTGCATTGTGGCAAGCAGCACCAGCAGCAGCGGGATACGGGTGTGCAGGCTGCACAAGCTGGGCGATGAGCCTGGCAGCCGGCTGGGTAGTGTGCAGACCTGGTGGGTCGGTTACCGTGCAGCCATCTCGCCTCTTCGTCTCGCCAGCAAGCAGTGCACGCTACCAGTCCCTCCCCACAAACTAGGCACAGCAGCACGCACCACCAGGAACGTCCACCAGGCCTTGTCTGTGTAGCAGCCCAGCACCTGCGGCAGGTGCACACAGGACACAATGTAAAGTCAGTGCCAGCAGCATGTGCAGGCCAGCAGCGCTGCACGCCGCACCAGGCTAACAATAGAGCCCTTGTGTTGAGGGGCGGCAGGCTGCTGAGACTGCTGCCCAGCTTGGCGGGCAGCCGAACCTCAACGCGAAGGCCACCAGCCGCACTGACACGGCACACAACCCGACTTCACCAAAAGTGCTTCAGCGCACCTGGACAAAGATGCAAATGTACAGCACATCGTGGAAGTACTCCAGAGCACCACCAATGGACAAGTCCTGGCCCGAAAAGATCAGCTCGCCGCCTGCGCCGTACACGGGCGCTGTACAATGGGAGGGAGGGTGGCAACAGCGGCCAGAGATGAGGGCAACATGCGAAAATGATGACGGCTGGCCGACGGGACAGCAGCAGCAAGCATGCACAGCCGTTTGCAATGTTTCTGCGCAGAGCAATACATGCTCCCTGAAGACACAGGTGAAGGCAACATCAGCCATTGGCCAGACTGGGCAGCTCACCCAGCGCGCCGGCGATGGAGCGGTAGCAGGCGGCGTACAGCACCGTGGTCAGGACCAGGCCAGCGTACAGCGCCTTGCCGGCAGTCGAGCCGCGCCACAGCAGGCGGACAAGCACAAATGCAGCCTGCAACGGCACGGCGGGCGCTGGCTTGTGAAGCACGGCGGCAGAGGCGGCGGCGGCAAGCGGCGCAGGCCGCGGTGCGGCGATCGGCGGACACCATCGTTTGCGGAGAGTTCGACGGATCACTGCAAAGCGGCCGCCAGGCTTAGCTGCGACCGCTGGCGGCCGCGGCAAAACGGCGCGAGCGCTGCAGCTGTCGGTGGGGCAGCAGCGCAGCTTCAGCGATCGCTCACGTTGGCGCCGGCGATCAGCAGCTGCAGCTTGCGCAGGTGCGCCGCGTTCTGCTCCACTCGTTTCTTGTCTCCGCCCTTGGCCATCCTGGCGCCTGATCAGTAGCTTGTAACGATTGGTTTGCCAGCAGCAGTCGGGACAAGCGATGCACCTTCATTCATAGCCGGCGGCAGCACAGCAGGCGGCGGCGGCAGGCGAGCGGCGGCGGCACTGGCCCTCCCGCCTGGGGCGCTTGCATGCATTGCCCACATCTGCTCAAGTACAGCTTTCATATTTTATCGTTCAACCGCGCAGCAGTGCCTCCCTTCCCGCGCTGTATGTGCGTTCGCCCACTGGCGGCCGTGGGCGCCTCGTTGCTGCCAGCCCTGCGCATCAGGGCAGCGTACTTGGCAACTTGCAGCAGCAGGGCGGTCCGTGGAGCCTGCCCGCTCAGCAGCGGCGGCGGCGGCACTCGGCGGCAGCGCCGCGCCATGGCGGCGGCAGCAGGCACCCTTCCTGCTGATGCCGCAGCCGCGAGCACTGCGCATGGGGACGCCGATACCAACCCCAGGGCGGAGCAGCTGCTGCGGGCGCTGGCCATTCCGCCGCCGCCAGACTATGAGCTCTTCAAAGGGTCCTGGGTAGAGCATGTGCTGGCGCCGCGGCAGGGACTGCTGTCCGAGATTGTGAGCGAGGCGCTGCGCTTGCCCGAGGTGAGTGCATGGGGCAGGGGATGTAAGACGGGTGGCAGCTTCCTGGGCTGCCACACATGTGAGAATGGCGGGGCTAGCCGCACCGCCTGCAATCGGCAGGCGGTGGCTTTGCTGAGCAGTTACAGGTGCGTTGACTCTGGCCTGCAGTGCCGCAGCGCAGCAGCAACTCAGCGCTGTCAGCAACTCAGCGCTGTGGCGCTGCTGCTTGGAACACAGTCATCCATCACCACTCTGCCCCGCAGGGTGCGATCCAGCTGCTGCTGCGCTTTGGCGCGGTGCACACCTGCCCAGTGCCCCCTGCTATCCCGCCCGCTGTGCTGGCAACGATGCCTGCCGCTGAGGTGGCGGCGGCGCGGGCGCGGCGGCAGGCGGCTCTCAAGGTGGCAGGCAACGGCGTGAGTTGTAGGACGGGCGGGGATACTAATTTGCCAACCGGTTGCTGCTCGCATTGTGTGTGCTGCCTCGTGCACCTGTGTTGCAGCTGCTGTTCCTGCTGGTCAAGCTGTTCTTGCTCCGTCCTCCAGCCTGTCTCATCCAGCCCGTCCCCCTCCTGCTCTGCCGCACACCTGCCGCAGACCGAGGCGCGCACACCTCAGCGCGTGACCGAGGACCTTGTGATTCCTGAAAACTCGTACGTCCGCGTGCACCTCATGCCCAAGCGCTTCCCCGCCGCCTATTCTGTGTCCTGGGCGGTGAGTCCTACATTGTGAAGTTTGTGAAGTGGAGTGAAGTGAAACGTGCCTATTTTTTGTGGGAGGCGTGCAAGTGCAGTGTCGGTGGGGCGCTGCTGCTGCGACCTGCTGCTGCCCGGCCTGATGCGGCTGGCGTGTTTTGGTGCACACCCTGCCCGGGCGCCAATGGCAACTGCCAACTAGCAGATCGTCTGTATCTCCACATTGCTCCATATCAGGACCGAGTGGTGGCCAACACACCTGATTTTGTGGTCGTCAGCAAGCCGGCGGGTGTGCCCGCTGCGCCCACGGTCGACAACCTGATTGAGTGCGCCCCCTGCTGCGCTGCCCAGGTGCGCTGCGCTGGGCTGCGGCGGGCATGCTGTTGTGCGCTGCCGGGGAACTGTGGTTCCTTTTTGGACGTGGCAGTCCCAGCCATAGCTGGTGCTTGGATAGAACCAATTGATGGTGCTTGCTCCCGCTGTTGGCTGCTCACCCCACCTCCCCTGCCTCTGCCACCCCTTATCGCGCCAGGCGGTCGGCCACACCGAGCGCTTGCTGCGCGTGACCCACCGGCTGGACCAATGTACCGAGGGCCTGCTGGTGCTGGGCAAGACCCGGGAGTTTGTGCGGCAGTTCATGGAAATGATCAAGCAGGGCAGCAGCAGCAGCAGCAGCGCCAGCAGCAGCGGCAGTGAGGATGACAGCAGCAGCCAGGGCGGCGCAGCGGCGCATGCCAGCAGCACCGCAAGCAGCAGCAATAGAAGCAGCAGCAGCAGCAGTGATGAGGCGAAGCCGTCAGCGACCCGTACGCTGCGCAAGTTTTACCGAGCAGCCACGTCAGCGCCTCCCCCGCTGGGCCTGCTGCGCCACCGCCTGTCAGTGGAGCGGCGGCACCAGGGGCTGCCCTTCTTCACGGTGGCGCATGGCTGGGAGGAGGAGGTGGAGGGTAGCCTGACGGCGGAGCTGAAAGTTTTGGAGACTGCGCCCATCCGGTGAGGCTCTGGTTGCTCTGGGAGGAGGTGGAGGGTGGCCTGACAACTGAGCTGAGGGTGCTGGAGGTGGCACCCATGAGGTGAGGTCCCTTTCTGCTTGGCTTTGTGCATCCAACCAAGTTGGCCAGGGCTGCTTGCTGGCGTCGTACTGTCTGCCTAAAGGCGGTTGCAAGCACAGCGCAGCGAGTCACACCACCCCGCCTGCCATGGATCCCTTGCTTGCACATGGAGGCCTGGTCGGATGTGTCCTGCAGGGGGTATCCATGTTTCCAGCACCCCCGATTTTCCGCTACTGCAGGCTGTCAGAGGCGGGCGCGCGGCAGCTGGGGTTGGAGCCCGGTGCCCCCGCACACGAGTGCGTGATTGAGCTGCTGACGGGCCGCACGCACCAGATCCGGGCGCAGCTGTCGGCGGTGGGCTGCCCCCTGCTGGGAGATGGCATCTACCAGCCGCTGGCCTCCCCTGAGCTGCGCCAGGTGGGGACAGCAACTTGCTTGCAGCCACTTGGGTGCAAGTCGGGACAGCCATTTACTCATGCAGGTTGCCACCCTCACCTAGCCGCGAGGCAAGTCGCACGCACGCCCGGCAATTTGCCCAGCTGCTGCTCACTGCCCCATACCACCACCTGTCCATTACCACCCTCCATTACCACCCACTACCACCAAACCATGACCCCCCCACCTGCCCCATCACCACTCTCCTGCAGCGCCTGTTTGAAGGCGACAGCTGTGAGGAGCTGTGGCCGGAGGGCGGCCGGCTGCTGGAGGAGCCAACCGGCGGCATCGGCCTGCAGGCCTGCAGGCTGGAGGTGGCGGCGGCCTTCATGGGAGGCAGCCCCGAGGCGCCGGCTGTGTTTGAAGCCGGCATGCCCTGGTGGCGCGCCTGACAGGGAGGGGAAGCCCTGCCTCGGACCCTGCCTTGATCTTGCCCTCTCTCGGACCCGGCACTTCACTGCGACCCCGACTCAATCTGTTGCACACATTGAC
>VFQQ010004623.1_pt1 | contig 12000 bp, 8 predicted proteins | sample 3512341 | NCBI WGS metagenome assembly VFQQ01 (sample SAMN10412373, study PRJNA504923) | tailings metagenome | isolation source: Relicate 2 Philex TSF1 revegetated site | place: Philippines: Tuba, Benguet | collected 2017-08-29 | reverse complement strand
CAGAAATCAGGGTGACGGATCCTCTCACCGAGGCTTGTGACAGGGACGGAGGTTGCCGCGTGATGCGCACGCGGCAACCTCTCAAGCCATGTCAACCGCCAGAAAGCGGCGAATCAGCCGACGAAGGCGGCGTGAACCGACCGCATGGCCTGCTCGCCCTTGGCCAGATCGATGACGATCGAAATCTTGATTTCGCTGGTCGAGATCATGTCGATGTTGATGCCTTCGCGCGCCAGGGTGTCGAACATTTTTGCGGCCACGCCCGTGTGGCTGCGCATGCCGACGCCCACGATGGAGAGCTTGCCGATGTTTTCCTCGGCGGTCACCGCGCGATAGCCCAGCTCGGCCTGCAAGCCCTCGATCACTTTTTTCGCCTTGAGCAGATCGGGCTTGTCCACCGTGAAGGACAGGTCGGTGGAGGGCGAACCGGAACCGTGGCTGACGTTCTGCACGATCATATCGACGTTGATGGCGGCCTCCCCGAGCGGTTTGAAAATCCTCGCGGCCATGCCGGGCTTGTCCGGCACGCCGATGATCGTGACTTTGGCCTGGTTTTTGTCGAGGGAGACGCCGCGAACGACGACGCCTTCCATGCTGGCGGTTTCTTCTTTCACAAGGGTTCCTGGATTGTCGTTGAGACTGGAGCGCACTTCAAACACCACGCCAAATTTCTTGGCAAACTCGACCGAGCGGGACTGCATCACCTTCGCCCCCAGGCTGGCCAGCTCCAGCATCTCGTCATAGGAGATTTCCTGAAGCTTCCGCGCGGACGGCACAATGCGCGGATCGGCCGTGTACACGCCGTCCACGTCGGTGAAAATCTGGCACAAGTCGGCCTTGAGCGCGGCGGCCAGGGCAATGGCCGTCAAATCCGATCCGCCCCGTCCGAGCGTCGTGATCTGTCCCTCGACCGTCTGCCCCTGGAAACCGGCCACGATGACCACCTGCCCCTCGTTCAGGAGCCGGTGGACCTGTTTGGGGGTGATGTTCTGAATCTTGGCCTTGGTATGCACGCCGTCGGTGACGATGCCGGCCTGGGCGCCGGTCAGGGAAATGGCGCGGATCCCGAGGGAATGCAGCGCGATGGCAGCCAGCGCGATGGTCGTCTGTTCCCCGGTCGCGAGCAGTACGTCCATTTCCCGCTCGCTGGGCAGGGGCATGATCTCCTTGGCGAGCTTGATCAGGTTGTCGGTCACGCCGCTCATCGCCGAAACCACCACCACGACCTGGTCGCCGCGCCCGGTGTATTCCGCCACGCGCCGGGCCACATTTTTGATGCGCTCGGGGTTGCCCACCGAGGTGCCGCCGTATTTTTGAACGATAAGAGCCATGAGGGGATGATTATGCGCCGCGATGACGGTCGAGAAGATAGTCGCGGAAAGTCCCGTAATCCGCCTCCATCCGGTCGAATTCCTCCGGCTGCCGGATGGCGATTTCCATCGACGCCGGCACGTCCGGCGGCCAGCCCACCACGGTCTCGACCTCCTCGGGAAACTTGGCCGGGTTCGCGGTCTCGACAATGACCGCCGGAGAATCCCCGAGCGGTTCCGCCGCCGTCCAGTCGAGAAACCCCTGCCAGGCCACGACGCCGTGGGGTTCGAGCAGAATCTGGTAGCGATCCCAAAACTCGCGCAGCGAAGACCGCGTCCGCTCGTCGGAAATGGAACTGGAAAACACGTCCCGGCGCATCGCCGCCAGGTCAGGCATCTGGTGAATCCGGCCCGCCTCGTCCATTCGCCCGCCATACACCGCCACCAGGCGGGCGAGATTGCTCGGGTGCCCGACGTTCATCGCGTTGGAGACCGAATTGCGCGAGGGAACGATCTTCTGATAATCACCGGACGCGAGGAATTTCGGAAAGGCGTCATTGTCGTTGACGGAGGCGATGATCTTTTTCACCGGCAGCCCCATCTCGCGCGCGACCACCGCCCCCATCATGTTGCCGAAGTTGCCGCTCGGGACGGAAAAGACGAGGGGCTCGCCCGGCCGCGCGATCCGGGACGCGGCGTAAAAATAATACACGCTCTGCGGCAGGAGCCGCCCGATGTTGATCGAGTTGGCCGAGGAGAGATGAATGTGCCTCAGCGCCGGGTCGGCGAAGGCCCGCTTCACCATGGCCTGGCAGTCGTCAAACTTGCCGTTCACCGCCACGATGCGGACATTGTCCTTGAGCGTGGTCATCAGCTTGCGCTGGCTGACGCTGACCTCGGCCACGGGGAACAGCACGATGACATGCACGCCGGGAATCCGGTGGAAGGCGTGCGCCACCGCCGAGCCGGTGTCCCCGCTGGTGGCGGTCAGAATCGTCACCTCCCGGCCGTCCTCCCGCACGAACCGCCCAAACATCTGCGCCATCATCTGCGCCGCGAAATCCTTGAACGACGCGGTCGGCCCCTGGTCCAGCCGCATCAGGTACACACCATAATGGATGACCTCCAGCGGCACGCCGAAATTGTAGGCCTTGCGGCACATCGCCGCGAGCGCGTCATCAGGCAGGAGACCCTCGGTGAATTTGCGCAGCACCCGGAAGGCGACCTCGCGATAGGGCAGCCGGGCAAACGCGGCGATTTCCTCGCGCGTGAACTGGGGGAACCGCTCGGGAAAGTACAAACCGCGATCCGGAGCCTGGCCCGCCAGCAGCGCCGTGCGCAGATCCACGGACGGCGACTGCCCGTTCGTGCTTTTGAAGCGGAGGGTTTCCATCACGGCTCCGCCTCGTCGAAACTCTCCACCCGGAACATCACCGGCGCTCCCTTGATCACCGGCAGACGGCCGATCTTCGCCAGGGCGCTCCGCATGGCCCGGTTGGTCGCGTCGTGAATCATCAGGATCAGCGGCACGCTCTCGCCTTCATGGCCTTCCGGCTGGATGACTGAAGAAATGCCGATGCCCGCCCGCCCGAGAATGGTCGCGATGCGGGCCAGCGTGCCGGGCCGGTCCACGACGTTCAGGCGCACATAATAGCGGGACACCACTTCCTCCATCGGCGTCACCCCGCCCTCGCATTCGTGCGGCACGAACGGAGCCACCCGGCTTTTGCAGCCGGTTTTGAAGTCCAGCGCCGCGTCCGCCAGATCGCTCAAGACCGCGCTGGCCGTCGCGTCCTGGCCGGCTCCACGTCCGTAGTAAAGCGTGTCGCCGACCATGTCGCCCCGCACATGAATGGCGTTGAACACTCCGTTGACATTGGCCAGCACATGGGAGTTGGGCACCAGCGTGGGGAAGACCGAGACCTGCACGGACAACCGGCATTTTCCGGCGCGTTTCAACCGGCGTTCCCCCGGACACACCTTGACCACACCGAGCAGCTTGATGGTGTATCCCAGTTCTCCGGCAAAACGAATGTCCAGCCCGGAAACCTCGCGAATCCCCTGCGTGTGAATCTGCCGGGGATTGACCCAAAAACCGTGCGCGAGCGACGCCAGAATCCCCGTCTTGTGCGCCGCGTCGATTCCATCCACGTCGAGCGATGGCTCGGCCTCGGCGTAACCGAGTCGTTGGGCGTCGGCCAGGACACCGGCAAACTCGGCGCTCTCGTGCTTCATGCGCGTGAGGATGTAATTGCAGGTGCCGTTGACGATGCCGTAGAGGTGCGTGATCCGGTTTCCGATCAACCCCTCGCGCAAGACTTTTATGATCGGAATGCCTCCCGCAACGCTGGCCTCGTAATACAGATTCGCGCTGTATTTCCCGGCGGCGGCAAACAAGGCCTGGCCATGCGCGGACAGGAGGGCTTTGTTGGCCGTGACCACCGGCTTGCCCAGCTTGAGCGCGGTCAGCACCACGTCCCGCGCGATGCCCGTTCCCCCGATCAACTCCACGACCAGGTTCACTTCGGGACGCTGGATTAACCCGGCCCAATCGGTGGTCAGCAGCCGCGCAGGAAGCTTCACCGCGCGAGCTTTGGCCGGATTTTTCACGACCACACCCTCCACCCTGAATTCCACCCCGAGACGTGAAGCCATGAGCGCTCCGTTTTTTTGGAGCGCCTGGAACACGCCGCCGCCCACCGTTCCCCCGCCAATCAAAGCCAGGCCAATCTGCTGCATAGGGGCGGAGACAGTGCCGGGAAAGCCCCCGGCCGACAATCCCTTTTTGGATCATCAAAACGCGCGGGTGAAGCGGACAGGCAGGGCGAGACTCCGTCGAGCCGTAACCTCTCTCAGGCCCGTCGATGAATCAGCCACCTCATACACCCCAAGCTCCTCGGGCGAGATTTGATCTCGACGAAGTCCCAACAAGGCCCGGTCATGGGACAGGCATCTTGCTCGGCTCGTGCGAAGTGGACAGGCTGAAAGCGCTGCCTCACGACCAGCAAGTCCCCCGTCGGGTTCAGTAGCAGAGCGGGACACCTTGGCCAAGTCACGGCTCGACAGGAGTCTCGCCCTGCCATTCGCCCTCTCCCACTCCCCTTGAGGCATCTGGCTCCTGCCCGTCATACAGAAATGACGGCCTGTGCATCCGGGAAATGGAACCATCTCAAACTTGCGCTTCCGTTCCTGCCTCCGGCGGATAGTTTCCCGGGCATGATTTCGCGCGACTCATTTTCCTCATGAAGCCCAAGAGCAAATGGTTCCTGAGCATCGCCGCAGGAGGTCTCGTGGCGCTGCTGGCGGCCGCGGTTTGGTGGTATTCGGCTGCGGCGAAGGAACCCATTCACGACGGAAAAACATTGTCCGAATGGCTGGCGATGGGGAGCAAGGCTTCGCGCGACAACCCCGCCCCGGAAGCGGCGCGGGCGGCGGTTCGTGCCCTCGGGATCCAGGCCATTCCTTTCCTGGAAGCGCGGCTGCACTCCAAGAAAAGCCAACACCGGCTCAAGATTCAATCGCTGTTGCGTCGCATCGGGCTGAGGCAGGTGGCGGGTCGCCCGCCGAATAACGACGAATTGAGCGAAGCGCTGTTCGGGTTCGAGGTGCTGGGGGAAGCCGGAGTTTCGTCGCTGCGGGGAATGCTGAACTCCAGTGATCGTTCCGTTCGTCATCATGCCCTGCTGGCCCTGGCCAGACTCGGAACGAATGCCGTCACCGCAGTTCCCGATCTGGGCGGGCTTGTGTTGAATGACTCCGTGGCCTTTCTCCGCGCGACGGCGGCGGACACGCTCGGTGCCATCGGGTCCAGCGAAGCCATCGTTCCACCGCTCGCGCGGGCTCTGAAGGATGCCGATGATTCCGTCCGTCTCCACGCGGCACTGGCGCTGGGGCGGTTCGACGAGGTCGGGGTGCTCGAACAAGACATGAACACCTACATGAATCTGCGGTGGAACGGCCGCTTCGATGGGAGCACCGTCGCCAGCCGGGGCGGAATTGATCCGGCCGCGATCAGCGCCATTCCCGGTTTGCGGGAGGCGCTCGGCGATCCCAATCCCAACGTCGGAGCCGCCGCGCGGTTTGCGCTGGAGCAGATCGAAGCGGCGGGCGCAAAAACAAGTCAGCCGTGACGAAACGTCACGGCTGATTCATTGAACAATCGATTCGATGGGTTCGCGGAGCGCGCGTCAGTATGCCGCCTGTGCGCCCTTGATCGACCGCTTCTGCATCCAAGGCATGAGCGAGCGGAGCTTCGCGCCGGTCTTTTCGATGGCGTGATTTTGGTCGGCCTTGAGCAGCGCGTGGTAACGCTTGTAACCGGTCTGGTATTCCTTGACCCAGTCTTTGGCGAACTTGCCGGTCTGGATGTCCTTCAGCGCCGTTTTCATGCGCTTCTTGACGCTGGCGTCGATGATTTTCGGCCCGACCGACACGTCGCCCCACTTGGCGGTCTCGCTGATGGAAAACCGCATTCCGGCGATGCCCGCCTCGTTCATGAGATCGACGATGAGCTTGAGTTCGTGCAGACACTCGAAGTAGGCCATCTCCGGCGAATAACCGGCCTCGACCAGCACTTCGAACCCGGCCTTGACCAGCGCGCTCGCACCGCCGCACAGCACGGTTTGCTCGCCGAACAAATCTGTTTCGGTCTCCTCCTTGAAGTTTGTTTCGATGACGCCGGCCCGTGTGCCGCCGATACCCCTGGCCCAGGCGAGCGCGATCTTTTTCGCGTCCTTGCCGGGGTTTTGGTAGATGGCGATCAGGCTGGGCACGCCTTTGCCCTCGGTGAACTGCCGGCGCACGATGTGGCCCGGCCCCTTGGGCGCAACCATGATGACATTGACGTTCTTGGGCGGAACGATGGTTTTGAAGTGGATGGAAAAGCCGTGGGAGAACAACAGCGTCTTGCCCTTGGTGAGATTCGGCGCGATGTCCTTTTCGTAAGCGGCGGGCTGCTTGGTGTCCGGCAGCGCGACCATGATGACGTCCGCGCGCCGCACCGCCTCCGCGGTGGGATAGACCTCGAAGCCCTTGTCCCTGGCGACGGGGATCGATTTCGAGCCTTCATACAGGCCGATGATGACCTTGAGGCCGGAGTCCTTGAGGTTGAGCGCGTGGGCATGGCCTTGGGAGCCGAAGCCGAGCACGGCGAGGGTTTTGCCTTTGAGCACGCCGAGATCGGCGTCTTTGTCAGTGTATATTTTTGCCATAAATCTGTGATGTCTTCGCGGTGACGGCGGGTGCTGACCGGTTGGAGCCGGCCGTTCGATGGGTTATGTTCCGCCTAGCCGCTTGCGCCATTTGTCCGGGTTTTGCGCGCAATGAAAAACGGAGTAAACAACGATGCCCTCCCCGACTTCATAAAAAATCTCGTAGGGAAAGCGCCGGATGTAACAACGTCGAAATTCATCCACCGCAACCGGAAAAAGCAGCGGATGCCTGCGAATGTGGAGCAGACAGGCTTCGACACACCGGAGGAATTCCTCGCCCAACCCCGGCTCGCGATCCTCATACCAGTTGTACGCTTCGCAAACGTCCGTTTCGGCCTCGGGTGTGAATCGAACATGCTCAATCATGGGCGGAACGCGCCCGCTCCTTCACTTGATCCCAAGTCCGGCCGCTGCTCGGATGGCGCGAAAAACGCGCTTTCCTGCCGCGCAATTCATCCCGTTTTGGGCCTGAGACAGGCAAGTTTCCCTCCTCCCGGGCGATGCTGTCCCAAAGATCTTCCACCAGTTGGATTCGCTCCGCTCGCCCCAAGCTGAAGATGGATGTCAATTCGGTTTTCACCCGGCCACAATGAACACGTCTGGCATGGGATGCAATGCCTGTCCGCTATTTCCTCGGCAGCGCCACCTTGCCGGTGCGCGTGAGTTCCAGAATGCCGAAGTCGCTCACAAGGCTCAGGAATTTTTCAATTTTCGATTCCCCCCCCGTGATCTCGATGGTCAGGTTTTTCGACTGCACGTCCACGACCTTGGCACGGAACAGTTCGGCCATCTGGGCGACCTCGGCCCGGTTGTTCGAGCCGGACTTCACCTTGACCAACACCAGTTCGCGGTCGATGTATTCGCCGTCGCGGAAATCCTGCACCTCGATCACGTCCACCAGTTTGTAGAGCTGCTTGACGATCTGCTCGACGGTGGCGTCGTCGCCGCGGGTGACGATGGTCATGCGCGAGGTGTTCGGGTCGTTGGTCGGCCCGACATTGAGCGTGTCAATGTTGTAGCCCCGGCCGCTGAACAGCCCGGCGACGCGCGTCAGCACGCCGAATTTGTTCTCCACCAAAACCGAGATGGTGTGTCGCATAATCTGTGTCTGAGTTGTTGCTGTTTTGCCGGCGCGACTCGCGAAGGGAAAACAACCCCGCCCGCGAAAATCGAAAACCCGCGTTCCAGGGAACCGCGGGCCGCCTGCGAGCGATGGACCAAGGCCACAGGCCGCGTCTAGTCAACGACGACTACGACGACCACCAGTGGCGTTTGGATCATGTCTGTCACGGGCGGGGACGCTATCAGGCCGGGCGAACGGGGGTCAACTGAGAAACTTGGACGTTCCTCGGCGGATCCGGGCGGATGTGATTCAAAGTGAGTGAGGCGACCCGGGGGGCACTGGCACAAGACGGCCTGGCGTTCCCGGCAAACCCTCGGGCTTCGCCGCCGGATGGAGCGCCGGTTTCCAACCGGCTTCGCACACACCACCATCTCAAGCCGATTGAAAACCACCACTGCTCTCTGACCGGATCGGGGACAGAGAATGAGGAACGAGGACAATCAAATGTCACACAGATTGCATGGAACCTCTTCCGGGCATTCAGAGTTCGAGCCGAAATCCCACGCGTGAACCCGCGCTCCCTTCCACCATGAGCCGGCCTAAACCCCGGCGGGTTCGGCATCCTGAAACTCGAAGCTGATTTTGCCGTCCGCGTCCCGCACGAGATACGCGGCAAACGGCCGGCCGGCCTTGGAGATGAACTTGGGCAGGAGGTCAGTGCGTCCGGTCGCGAGCAGTTTGCCCATCTGCGCGCGGTCCACGGGCTGGCCGAGGACCACGCGGCCGGAGCGGAATTTGCAGGGCTTGGTGGCGGCCTGGCTTTTTTCGCAGACATAGTTGGCGGCGGCCTCGAAGACACGCCCGCCACAGCGAGGACACGAACCCAAGGATTCCTGTCCGGTGAAGTCGAGCTTGGGCTCGGGTTCTTTGGACTTGGCGGACCGGCCCTTGCCCTTGCTCTCGCGGGGCTCGAACTCGAAGCCGACCTTGCCCTCCGCGCCCATCTTCAAATACGCCTTGAAGGTGCGGCCGTTCTTTTTCGAGACAAACTTGTCGAGCAGATCGGTCTTCCCCTCGCTCAACAGCTTGCTGATCTGCGCGCGATCGATGGGTTGTTGCAGGATGACGGCTCCGGTGCGGAAGTCACACCGCTTGTCCGGCCCGAGCGATTTTTCACAGGCGTAATTCATCCCGTTCTCGAAGACGCGGGCGCGGCACTTGGGACAGGTGCCGACGGGTTCCTTGCCGGTGAAATCGACGGCGGCGGCGGGTTCGCCGTTTTCCCCGTCGCCGTTGTCCCCGAAGTCAAACTTGGCCTCGAACGCGGGCGTCAGTTTGATGATCGCGGCGAACGGTTTGCCGAGGCGGCTGCGAAAGCCCTGGAGCGGGCCGATTTGTTTTTTCTCGATGAGTTCGTCGATCTCCGCCGCCTCAAACTGGCGGCCGGAAACGATTTTCCAGAGCGAGAAATCGCACTTCTGGCACTGGAATTTTTTGTAGGTCTCGTGAACCTCGCCCCCGCACTTGGGACAGCGCGAGCGCAGCACCCCGAAGTCGCCGGGAATGGTGTCGTGCTCGAACGTCTTGGCCTTGCCGACGATCTGCCGGGTCAACTCGCGGATCTCGGCCATGAAGGAGTCCCGCGCGAGACGCCCGCGCTCCATCTGCTTGAGCTGGTATTCCCAGTTGCCGGTCAATTCGGGCTTGGTCAGCGCCTCGACGCCCAAGCCGTTGAGCAGGACCATGAGGGAAAACGCCTTGGCCGTCGGCACCAATTCCCGGCCCTGGCGGTGAAGATAATCTTCGCCGATCAAGCCCTCGATGGTGGCAGCGCGGGTCGCCGGGGTGCCGAGGCCCTTTTCGGCCATGGCCTCGCGCAATTCGTCATCATCCACCAGTTTGCCCGCGCCCTCCATGGCGCTCAACAAGGTGGCCTCGGTGAACCGCGGGGGCGGCTTGGTTTGCAGAGATTTGACCTCGATGTCGCGGGTCGCCACCTGTTCGTTGGCGGCCACGGGAGGCAGGTTTGGGGTGTCGCCCTCGAGTTGGGATTCCCGTCCGTACACCTCCAGCCATCCGGGCTGGACGAGCACTTTGCCGCTGGTTTTGAACGGTTCACCCTCGACCCGCGTGATCCGTGTGGTTTCCAGATATTCCGCCGCCGGATAGAAGACGGCCAGGAACCGGCGCGTGATGGTGTCGTAGATCCGCTGCTCCGGCTCGCTCAATCCCTTCGGCATCTGGGTGGTGGGAATGATGGCGAAGTGGTCGCTGACTTTCGCGTTGTTGAAAATGCGCCGGTTGCCAGGCTGCACCCACGACTGGCCGAGAATCCGGCCCGCGAACGCCCCGTAGGCGGACAGCGTCCGCAGTTCCTCCAGGGTGCTCAACACCGTCGCCGGATAATCCTCGGGCAGATGCCGCGAATCGGTGCGGGGGTAGGTGATGACCTTGTGCCTTTCGTACAGTGACTGCGCCACGGCCAGGGTGGACTTGGCGGAAAAACCGAAGCGGGAGTTTCCCTCCCGTTGCAGGCTGGTGAGATCAAACAGCAGCGCCGAAAGCTGCGTCGAGGGCTTGCTTTCCTCAGTCACAACGCCAGGCCGCCCGAGGCATTTCGCGCGGATGGCCTCCGCCTTCACCTTGTCCCACAACCGCTCCGACCTGAACTCGACATCGGCGTCCTTGCCCTCCGGCTTTTTGAACCGCTCGTCGAACCAGCGCCCGGTGTAATCGCCGGACTGCGCGCCAAAGGTCGCGACCACTTCCCAGTAGTCCCGCGGCACGAACCCGCGAATGCGCTGCTCCCGCTCGACCACGATCGCCAGGGTCGGCGTCTGCACCCGGCCGACGGTCGTCTTGTGAAAACCACCCGTCTTGGAGTTGAACGCCGTCATGGCCCGCGTGCCGTTGATGCCGATGAGCCAGTCGGACTCCGATCGGCACACGGCGGCGTCGGCCAGCGGCAGCATCTCGGCGTCGCTCCGCAGCCGGGCGAAGCCCTCGCGGATGGCGGCCGGGGTCATGGACTGGAGCCAGAGCCGGCGGACCGGCTTCTGGATTTTCGCGAAGCGAACGATGTGGCGGAAAATCAACTCCCCCTCGCGCCCGGCGTCACAGGCGTTGACCAGCGCGTCCACATCCTTCCGCTTGATCAGCTTCACGAGCAGCTTGAGACGGCTCTCGTTTTTTTCGATGGGTTCGAGATCGAACTCGGGCGGAATGACCGGCAGATGCGCAAAGGTCCACTTGCCGCGCGCGGCCTCGAATCCCTCCGGAGGCTTGATGGTGAGGAGATGGCCGACGGCGGACGAGAGGACATATTGATCGCTCTCGAAATAGTCATCATGGCGCTGGAAGCCGCCCATCGCCCTGGCGATATCGGAGGCAACGGACGGTTTTTCCGCGATGATCAATGACTTGCCCATGACAATGTGGTCGGAGTCTTTAAGCGGGTTGCCCCCGACGATGCAACCGGTTTTTTGCGTCGAGCCGATCCGTGGGTTGCCATGAAACCGTTTGAAGGACGAAGCCATACCGCCGTCAAACCGCAGGCATTCGCCCCCAACAACGCCCCGAGGCCGGGCCGGGGGCGGTGTGAATTGGTGGGCGGAGTGTTCATACCAAGTCCCGGAGAACTCCGGTGGAACGGGGCGCCGGTTTCCAACCGGCTTCGAATGGCGTGCGATGCCGGTTGGAAACCGGCGCTCCCTCTCGTTCCTGCGATCATCCGTGAGATTGGGTATCACTCGTGTGTCGGAGTGCGAGCCGGTGTGCCCGACGTTGAAAAAAGTTTGGGTTCAATGGAATCCCGCCCTGCCGGGGATGACGGGGCGCTCCATCTTCCGCCGGTAGGGCGAGACTCCTGTCGAGCCGTAACATCCATCGCTCAAAGAGCACTCCGATTGAACGGGAGGCTCGAATGAGGGGACGCCTCGTTCCGAATTGTCTCGGGTTCACGAAGCGGTCGATGCCATCAGAGGTCGCAGCGAAGGTTTGGTCTCGATGGAATCTCGCCCTACCGGGTCAGGCCGGAGCATTCATTTGATTCGCTTGCCGGGCGGACGGCGGTTCGGGCACCCTGCCCTTCAGAAACTCGCCACACCATGAACGAAAAGAACCTGCACGGAAAAATCGCCGTCATCACCGGAGCCAGCAAGGGACTCGGGCAAAACATGGGCTCCGCCCTCGCCGCGCGCGGAGCCGCCGTGGCGCTGGTCGCCCGCGATCAAGACAAGCTGCGCGCCGTCGCGGCCGGCATCCAGGCCGGTGGCGGCGTGGCGGAAACGTTCGTCGCCGACGTGACGGACGAGCACCAGGTCGCGCGGCTGGCGGCGGAGGTGAAAGCCAGGTTCGGCCGGACGCACATCCTGATCAACAACGCCGGCGTCAACGTGCGCAAGCCGGTGACGGATTT
>VFQQ010004622.1_pt1 | contig 12001 bp, 20 predicted proteins | sample 3512341 | NCBI WGS metagenome assembly VFQQ01 (sample SAMN10412373, study PRJNA504923) | tailings metagenome | isolation source: Relicate 2 Philex TSF1 revegetated site | place: Philippines: Tuba, Benguet | collected 2017-08-29 | reverse complement strand
CAGCAGCAGCAGCAGCAGCAGCAGCAGCAGCAGCAGCAGCAGCAGCAGCAGCAGGGCGACCAGTCCCAGCCCATGCAGACGGAGGGCGGGCAGGCAGCAGAGGGGGCGGCACGGATGGAGTGGCAGGCATCGCAGCAGGAGCAAGCACCACTTGCGCTGAGTCCGCTGCTTACACAGCAAGCGGCACAGCGAGAAGGGCAGCAGCAGCAGCAGCAGACCCAGCAGCGGCAGCAGCAGCAGGCCAGGCAGGGCGTGGCTGACGCCCAGCAACCACCGCAGCTTTGCGCCGCTGGCGCTTCGGCGTTCCGACCGCTGGCAGGCACCTTGCCACAGCAGCAGCTCCAGGACGTGCAGCAGCTGGCTGAGCAGCAGGTGTTGCAGGGCCTGTTGCAGCAGCTGGGCCCGCTGCCACTGGATGTGCAGGCTGTGTTCCATGCAGGCTTGGCTGCCGGCCTGCCGCCAAAAGCAGCCCAGGCGGCCCTGCGCCGCTATTTGCGCATCACCAGCACAGGCAGCGGCGCCCAGCAGCCTGCGCCGGCGGTGGCGGGTGTGCAGCAAGCGGCAGATGGCGGCGGCAGCCCCTTGGCTGAGCAGGCGGGCGAAGACTCTGATGCCAGCAGCAGCGACAGCGAGAGTGGGCGGCGCCGGGGCAGCGGCAAGCGCCGGCAGCGGTCCCCACCCTGGCGGCCTGAGCAGGAGGAGGATGAGGAAGATGAGGAGCAAGAGTGGCGGCCCAGCCCTGCCAAAAGGAGGCGGGGCTGAGAGGACTTTGTACATTACCATGCCCTAGGACTGCTTGTTGTTGGCACATCCGCTTTCATTCATCTTGCTGGCTTCATCCAACTGTTTTCACCTGATCGTGCAACATGTCGACATGCTCAACATTGGAGCAGTGTGTAAAACAGGTGTCCGAGCGATCGAATGAAGTTAGAACACAGAGCGGTGCCAAGGATGACTGCAGGGTCAAGCTGCGGCTGCTCACCTCATGCGGCAACATGCTCGTCAACTACAGGATTCCCAGCATCGGGCGAGCCGAGCAGCTGCTTCATTGTTCGGCCTGCCCTGCGCTGCTGTGCCCTGCAGCCTTGCCTGCACCTCGCTGATTCTTAGTCATGCCGCAGCGTTCACACCTGTGCTGTGCTGCAGGCAACTTAGCAAGCAGGCAAACCAGCCCTGCCTTCCATCTTGCTCCGTATGCTGCTTGTTGCTGCTCTCTTGTTACAAAATGGCCGTGTAAGGCGGAGAGCAAGAAGAGGAGTGGCGGGTGTACAGGTGCTGCAGCAGGGGTAGGCTGCAGGGGGGAGGGTGGGCAGTGTACAGGCACGGGCAGGTGCGACAGGGTGGGGCCAGGTAGGAGGGGGCGATAGGGCGATAGAGAAACAATTGCGGTGACGGTGCACAGCATTCTGGGCGTTTGGGGTCAGTACAGATATGGGACTGAATGGTGACAGGGTTGCGCTCTGAAACACAGCGTATCAGTAAGGCCACGAGGGGTCTTGCAGGCTGCCGCACCCAGCAGCCGCTCAGGCAGCTGCAAACACGGCCTCGATCTGGTCCGACTCCTCCGTGCTCGTCCGGCCGCCTCCCTTTGTCACCGCCGCCGCCGCCTTGAGCGCCGCCGGAGCGCCGCTGCCTGCTGCAGCCGCCTCCTCGGGCACCGCCGCCGGCACCTCCTCGAGGGCCAGGGGCGGCTGCTGGCCTCGCCACAGCCAGGGCAGGGCGGCGGGCAGGTCGTGGATGTGGCGCACCTGCTGGTCCGAGGGGCAGGCCACGCCTGCGAGGCAGCGAGGGCCGAGGGCAGAGAGAGGGTCGTAAGCAAGGAGGGGAATCAGAAGGAGAGGAGGTTGGGCAGAGATGGAAACCGCGCATGGTCATTCCCCCACCAAAGAACTGCCACCCAGCTGCCCTTGCAAGCCAGGATGACCGGTCGAGCGGCCCACCTGTGCGCCCCACCAGCACGCTGTACATGCCCAGGCGGTGCCCCGTGGTGATGTTGCGTGCGCTGCGCAGCAAGGGATTGCAGGGAATGAGCGAGAAGTGAGTTCAACAGCGGGTAAGGCTGGCAGCTCAGACGGCCTGCAAACGTAGGGCCCCACGGGTGCGGTATGCAGCCCCGGCTGAGCGTGCACCCCGCTGCCCAGGTGCAGCTGCTCACCTGTCGTCCAGCCACAGCGTGGTGCTGGGGCTGCTGATGCCCGCCAGCCGCATCGCAATGTCGAATGCCTGCCGGTTGGGCTTGCAGACCACCGGTACGCCGTGGTGCACCATGCCCACCTGCGCAGGAAAGATGGGCAAGGCATGCGAATGTGTTGGCGGGTAGCCATTCAGCGGGGCTCTTGGCCATGCGTTTTGTGCTGTCGGCCGCGCATGGTTTCCCATGCAACCAACTTCTCAGCCCTTGCCCTGCATGCCCTGGCCCTGAGCCACCGACTGAGCCACCGTTGCCATCTCACCAACCTTCCAGCAGTAGGCGACACCCACCCTCTAGCCCACACTTCCTGCCCTCCAGCTGCCGTGCACACCACAGCCCACCTCTGCCGCCGCCTCCATCACGTCCTCAAAGCAGATGACCGAGTCGAAGCAGTCGCGGATGCCCAGCAGCGACAGGCAGCGCTCCGCGTGCCGCCGGTCGGCATTCGTGAAGATGTGCTTGGGAAGCGGGATGGAGTCCAGCAGCGCGCGCAGCGCGGGGTCGGGCTGCAGCGGATGCAAGGGGGGGCATGGGGAGGGCGGTCAAGCTGGTGGGGCGCTTGCAACATGGGGACAGCAGATGGTAGACGTGCAGCCCACCCCCTGTGCCGCCGCACTGCCGGTGTAAATGCCTCCAAACCGCCCACCCACCTGCAGGTACTGCTCGTACGGCAGCGAGCCGTGCACCGTGGCATGCCAGTCATCGTAGTCAATCTTGTGCCTGGAGGGGCGCAGGGTGGGAGGGCGGAGGGCACCTCAGCACAGAGGGCGGGCAGTGCATGCTGGGTATCAACGCGCCGCTCTACAGTCTTTGCACCCGGTAGAATCTCATCACCCCCATTTGAGGCCCATGTCGGAACCTTCCCACCACCCCACAGGCGGCACGCACCCGCTGGCCACCAGCCCCGCCAGCGTGGTGCCGTAGTTGAGGTACAGGTCGGCGCACTTCTCCGCCACCTCGTCGGCGGGCACGCCCAGCCGCTCAGCCATGTAGTCTGGGGAGAGGGAGGGGGAGAGAAGAAGCAAGGACACAGTGAGTGCCAGCCGCTGCAGGCTGAGGTGGGGAGGGCAAGCGTATGGCAGCATGAGCCAGGCGCAGCAGCGCGCATGCTGTCTTTTAACCCCAAAGAAGCAGCCGCATGTGACCCAGCACGCCGCTCCCTCACGTCGGATGTTCTCTGCCACGTGGTGCTGCCTGCGTGTGGCACGGAGGAGGGCAGCGTCAGACGAGGCAGGGCATGCAGGGAGGGAGGGCTGACCATAAAAAGACCGCGAATGGCCACAAAGGCTGGCTGGTCTCTCCTCCATCTGCGCCTGCCCACACTCACATGGTGGTGTTCTCGTACACACAGTCATCCAGCTGCAAAAGCAGGTGGATAGAAGGGGCAGAATTATGGTCAGTACCTGCACAGGTCGATGCTTGCAAGGACTCTGGCCGGCATCCCGCTACTTGCTCACGTCGCAGAGGATGGCCGTCACTTGAGGCCGCTGCGTGATCGTCATGATGAACGTCTAGTCTATGAGAGAGCCCTGCAGCAGTGTAGGTGGGGCCCAAGCGATGTTGTCGCTTACTGAACGGGAAACGAATGCTGCGAGGCTGCTAGATGGCAGCGGTGTGGCGGCGGCGGCGGCGGCGGCCGTACCCTCAGCGCGCCACAGCGCCGGGCGCCTCACCTTGGCGCTCGAAGGAGCTGAATGTATCGCGTGGGGGGTCTGAATCGGCGGCAGGCGTGTGCGTTGGCGTTTGCGGACCGTAAGTCTGCCGCTGCGGCGGTTGCAAGCTGGGCCAGGCTTCTCGATACAACCAACAGTACGTTCAGGTGTTGTAGGGAGGACGCCGACGGCCAGCACCAGTGAGAGGGAAGGGCAGCGGGCTGACCGAGTTCTCTGGAGGCCTCTAGTCGCTTCTACAACTTACGACCGTGCAGAAAGCGGGAGTGCAAGAACCCGAAAATGCGCTGAGGCGCTTGACGTGGCGGCGTGCGCTGTGCGCCGCCGCCGCTGCCCTGCAGGGCCCTGCCCTGCCTTTATCCTGCAGGGCCCTGCCCTGCCTTTATCGTCCCTGCCGGCTGGCCTCGGCCTCTGCCAGCTCGCTCAGCTGCTGGATGGTGTGCGCCATCTGCGATGCAGCCACCTCCCAGTCCTCCTCCGACTCCTCCTGCACGGGGCGTGCGAAGGGGTCAACCCGGTCAAAGCCCAGGCAAGGCATTTGACCAGGCAACCCGGCCCAGGTCTGCAATGCCTGCTGTACAGTGGAATGTTCTTTACACCTGCCAGCGCCCTCTGGTGACCGGCCGCTCAACCACTGCAGTACCACATGCTGTGCGCCCCACCTGCAGCGAGAGCGCCTCCAGCGCAGCCACCACGTTCTTCAGGCGGGCAAACACCTGCGAATCCGTGATGAGGCTCGTAGACAGCAGGTGGCCGTGGCTGGGGCGGCGCCCGTGCCTGCCGGCCACGCCGCGCAGGTGGGCAGGGCGCGGCCGCGGCGGGTCGTCATCGCTGTCGCTGCCGCCGCCGCTCCTGTGCGCCTCGCCATGGTTGTCCACCCGGTGGTGCCCCGCTGTGGGCGCTGCCTCCTTGGGCCTGTTCCAAAGCCGCATGTGGTGGTAGGTGGTGCCCGCCAGCTGCCGTCGCTGCCGCACCTCCAGCTTCCACGCCGCAACCCCAAAATCTGCGGGGGCACGTTAGGACTGACCGTGCATTGGTGTGTGGAGGCTTCAATAATGGAGCCAGTGTCCGCAACTGTGACTGCTGTCTTCAAGACATGTCGGCCGGAGCATGCCCACCTGTTCGCTACCAACGAGGCCGGCTGGCAAGACAGGGGTGCAAGAACACACCGAGCAGCAAGAGCATTGCCCAAGCCTGACTCCAGCATGCCCCTACCCTGGAACAGGCGGTGCAGAGCTTCCGCGAGCTGGCCATACGAGTCCGGCAGTGACACCAGCAGCAGCGAAATGTCCTCGTCTGCAGCAGGCATGGAGCATGGAGTGTAAGGGCTGGCTTGGCTTAAGTGGTGAGAAGTGAGAAGGAGCGTCGCACGATCGAATCCCTCCACTACCTGCCCGCCCAGCTCCCTGCCCGGCCCCTCACACCTGCCACCCCCAGCTGCCGCAGCACGTGGCGCGTGCCCTTGAGGTGCGCCACCGGCACAACCGCCAGGCCTGGGGCAGCCAGCAGCACATCGCGCGGGGCGCCGCCTGCAGCCCGGATCAGGGCCGAGAGCGGCTCAAGCTGGTCATCCACGCTCGCGCTGCAAAGGCAGCAAGTAGAAGGGAACAAGTCACGAGCAGTGGGGCAGAGCAGGGGCAGGTGCAGTTGAGCCGAGGTGGTTCATGGCCAGGGCAGTGGGGCAGCGAGCAAGCATGGCACACTGGCTGGAGAGCTTGCAGCGGCAGTGCATTACCTCAGCACTGCCGGGGTGTGCCTCACAAGCTCCACCAGCTCCTCGCCGCTGATGCCCACGCTCCTGCGTTGTGAAGGCAGCGGTGAAGGCAGCGGTGAAGCAGGGAGCGCACCAACATCGCAACTCCCATTTTCGGCCGGCGCCAAGGGCAAGTTGCTGCCGCACTGCAAGGCATACAGCACCATGCATCCGCAAGCCTCTCCGCCTTCCCTCGACCCCACCAACCACCTGAGCCAGGAGACCACCGGCTCGATGTCGCGTGCCACGCTCAGCCGGAAGATGGCGGGGCGCATGACGTGCAGGTACTCCAATGTGAAGGTGTCCATGCTCAGGCGGCGCTCCAGATAGCGCCGCACATACTCCTCATTGGCGCTGTGGTGGCGCAGCGACGCCACGAACATGAGCAGCCTGCCAGGAGCGGGGAATGGCTAGGACAATGTGATCATCAAAGGTTGTGGAAAGGATGTGATGTGGCTATCCCCACAGCCCTCTCAAACCAAGCTACTGCTGAGGATGACGTGCCTGCGGCAGCACACGCAAACTTGAGCGGCGCCACATACAGCAGAGGATCACAAGACCAACAGCGCCGGTCAAACCCTGCCTGCATCTGTCACACCTCCACAGGTTCCCAAGACGCACACTTGCCGACCACTTGCCTGTTCACTGCATTGGCTGCCGTGTTGTACAGCGCAAAAGCCTGCTCCAGCAGCGGCGCACGCTGCTGAATGACGAGTGCATCCTGAGGCTGGCGCCCAGCAGCAGGCAGGGTGGAGCCTGGCAGCTCCCCGGGCCCCTGCCGCCGCCGGCGCTCCCCATGGCCGCGGGGCTGTTCAGCGCTGCTGCTGGGTTCGGGATCGGCCACCCATCTGGCTGCACTGGTTGTGTGCAGTGCCTGCAGGGTGCACGCAAGGGAGCCGCCAACTGCAAGTTCCGACTGCTGCAGGTGCCTGAGAGTGTGGCGTAGCATGGCGAGACGATTTGAAGGGTGCAGGCAGTAGCACAGGAAGCAATCCCAAGCGCAAATGTGCTGGGTTTCTTTTTGCATGGGGCACGAGCGGATGGCATGGATCAGGCGTCCCTTTCAGCGCCCGAGCGTGCGCCAGATACACTGTGCGCACCTAGCTGAATTTATTGGAGGTTGCGAGGAGCCCCAAGGACGCTCCCGTCTACACAACCCGCTCGTGCGCGCCTCCTGCGGCCGCCCCTGCCCCTGCCGGCCCCCACATTGCACTTTGTATCACACCCCATGGCAGCCACCCTGCGGACAGGCGCCCTGCTCGCGCAGCAGCGGCCCACCCAGGCCGCTCCGAGCGTGCGCTGCAGCGCCACGCCCGTGCAGCGTGCCGCCGTGCAGACCGCCACCCGCGATCAGCAGGGCGTGCGCAAGCTGGCGGCAGGGCTGCTGGGCGCCGCAGCGGCGCTGTCGCTGGCCCTGAGCCCGCCCGCGCTGGCGGCGGAGCCCTTCCTCAAGAGCACCGGTGCGCGCCGTTTGCTATGTCATGCTACCATGGCCATCGCACGCCCTGTCCGATTGCTCAGTTAGATATCAAGCTGCAGGTTGCTGTGCATTGTGCGCCGCTTGCAATGGCGCTCCCGCCGCCGGTGCCGCGCCCATCTTCCCTGTGCTGGCTGGCCCATGCTGTGTACTGCCCAACCTGCTTGCAGGCGCCCGCGGCCCGCTGGTTGACGAGGAGGAGAAGGCTCTGCGCCTGCGCGAGGCGCGCGAGGCGGAGGCGGAGGCGCAGCTGCAGGTGCGCCGCCCTGAACAGGCGCATATGTGCTGGCAGGCGCTAGCTCTGGGCGTCAGCGAAGGCTAGCGAAGGCTCAACTGGCATTCTGCTGTGGGCTGCTGGCTGCCTCCTGTTTTATATGGATCTTGCTTCCTGCCACTCGCCCTGCAGGCCGCCCGCCAGGCGTACGTGGAGGAGCTGCGGGCGGGCCGTGCCTCCGCGCCCGACGAGCAGCTGTGCGCCACTCCCTTTGGCGTGGACGTGGTGGGCATCACCGAGTTTGTGGCGCTGACGGGCGCGCTGGTGGGAGGTGCGCACACACAGTGCTGGGCAGGCTGCAACGCTCTGGAGCTGCCGCCAGGCTGGTGGACGGTGCTGGGCCGGCAGGCAGCGGGGGGACGTGTTTGCACCTGCTGTTGCACCACCCACCGCTTGTCAGCTGCTATGACAGCCCTGCCAGTTGCGGCCAATCGTCCAAAGCTGCAAGCTGAGCGCATGCATGCCTTATCATCCCATGCTGGCAGGCGTGAGCGCTCGGCGGCGCAAGCAGGAGCTGGAGCGCCTGAACGAGCAGCTGCGCACCATCAACACGCAGCTGAGGTGCGGCACGGGGCGCTGCCTGGCCTGCCCGCTGGCGCTGCCTCTGACTAGCTCGCTGGATACGAGGGCACTTGCCAGCATTGCAAGCTGGAGAGCATGCTTCTGCGCTGTCGTTACGCCTGTGCTGCACCCACTGCAACATCTGCGAGCCCCAAGCTGCTGGCCCTCCTCGCTGTCATCATGCCCGCAGGCAGCAGGCTCGTGCCGGCACGCTGTATGCGCCGGGCCTGACTTACGTGCCCTCGGCGCCGCTGCCGGACGCCGCGTTCGGCGGCAATGGCGCGGCCGCCGCGGCTGCGGCGGTGGCGGCAGCGCAGGCGGCGGTGGCGGCGCCCGAGGTGCCCCCTGCCGCAGAGCCTGCCGCGCCTGCCAGCGTCAGCCCTGCTGTCAGCCTGATGAGCCAGGATGACGATGAGGCGGGGCCCGAGGGCCCGCAGTGCACGCAGGTGGGCGCGGCTGTGAGCGGCCGGCAGCACGACGGGATGCTCTGTGAGGTGGCATGGACGCTGCTCGGCATGCCATGTTGGCACTGGCCTGTGCCTGCTGACAATGTGGCTGCCCGTCTCTCCTGCGATGGCCCAGCGCCACGGCTGCAGGAGCATGGTAGCATGTGCTGCTGGGCATGCCAGGTTGGGACCAGCTGTTCAGACTGCTCATGCTCTACATGCTTTTCAATGGTTCTCAACCTGCTGCCCTGCAGGCGCTCAAGGACGGCAAGCGGCTGCTGAAGGAGGGCAGCGCGGCGGCGGCCATGGTGCGGTTTGAGAAGGCGCTCATGCTCGCCAAGGTGCGCGGGGGGAGGCTGCTGGCAACGTGGGCAGGCACAGCCTCGTGGCTGGCGGTGGTGGTGGAGGCCTGCTGCTGTGCTCTGCCGCCTCAATGTGTGGGCAAGCAAAGGCGGTCTGTCAGAGCGGCACCCCTCGTACCATGGCGTGCGGCTGCGGCGTGAGCGAGCTGCGCAGCTGGCCGACAAGTGCGCCCCTGCTGCCCCCGCCCGGCTGCCCAGCACATGCCCCTCGTACTGGTGGTCACCTCACACCCCCTCCCGCCGCCCCCAACCCCTCAATTCACCCATCAACCAGGTGACTGGTGACCGTGTGAAGGAGCGGCGTGCGACGCGCGGCCTGGCGGCGGCGGCGCGCATGCAGGGCCAGCTGCGGCAGGCGGTCAAGCACCTGGAGCGTGTGCTGGAGGTGCGCACACCCTGCTGCTGCTGAGCTGCTGAGGCGTTGCCTGGCGTGATCCGCGCTCGTCTGCTCGGCGGTGGTGCTGACATTGTGCACCCACAGCCACTTGCACGGCCTGCATGGTCTGCACCTGAGCCATCCGCTCAACCACCCTTGTGTGCTGTGCTGGCGCCAGCCCACATTCCCCTGGCAACCGCCCTGCTGCTCCAATGCTGCCCACAGATCTCCCGCGACATCCGCGAGCACGTGGGTGATGCCGATGCGTACGGCACCATTGCAGGTGCGCCGTGGCGCAGAATGCGTCTGTGCCCAGCAGGCAGAAGGCAGCACAGCTGCCAGCCGCACAATTTGCCCACAGCTGCCCTCCGTAGTGTTGCATGCCACGGCTGTCGGGCCCCATGCACCATGCTGCCGCCTGCCCACTTCTGTCTGCCCGCTCGCCCATCCAACTGCAGACATCTACACCGACCTGGGTGACTTTGAGAAGGCTGCGCAGTACTACGGTGCGTGCACGGCCCCGCACCCGTTGCTTGCGTGGATGGTACCTACTGCGTTGCACAGCTGCATGGCTACTGGCAGGGGGCTGCATGGGCGCCTTCACCTGGGTCTGCGGCAGGCCAGCCAACTAGCCAGCCAACTGTGCACCGAGCCAGCCAGCCTGACAGGCCTGCTCCCACTCATGTTTCTCGTTGCAGACAAGTACATCAAGGCCATGGACGACTCGGTGGTGTGAGCAGCGTGGCAGGGGGCATGGCCACCTGCTGCAGCCCGGCCCTTTTCACAAGCCTTGTCCTTCCTGTGTGGGTGTAGCATTTAATTCCGTGTAAATAAGCGCATTGCGCCGCAACCCCAGGTGGCGCAGAGGCACGCATGCATGGGTTGCAGCATGAGAGACCGCCGAGTGGTGGCCAAAATTTCAGTTGCTCACTAGAGCAGCCGTGTGGTAGCTGCCAACGCTGATCGATGTGACGAGTGTGTCCCCAGCCACGCGGATAGGCCTGTCGCTGCTGTTGTTATCCATGTCATCCCCGCCGTCCTCGTTGCCATTTGTGCCGTCCCCCAGCTGCTCGAAGAAGTTGTCCCCTGCAGGCCAGACATTGTGCACACCAGAGAGCCTATATGTGGGCCACCACAGCTGCCAGCTGCGCCGGCTGCAAACAGCTCATGCTCAGAGCCACTCACCCCAGCACCAAACTTGGCCCGTTGTGTCGATGCCACAGTTGTGACCAGAGCCAGCGCTGATCTGTTTGAAGAATAGAAGGTCACCAACACCCTGACGGGAGCTTTGCTGTTGTCACGAGTGCCATCCCTCAGCTGCCCATCAAATTTGAATCCTGCACGGCAACTTGGGGCGCACAACAGTATGAGCAACAGCGTGAGCAGCCCCGCGGTGCAGTGCCCGCCGCAACATCCCCGCCCAGCTCCGCCGTGGCGGCGTGGCATGTGGCAGCGGCAGGAGCCTGGGCACACTTGTGTTATACAACGCTGCACATGCGCGGTTGAGTCCCTGCAACATTGTCGCAGGCTATCAGCAATAGCTGCGCAGCAAGGTGCTTGCCGGCAGCGGCATGCTGCGCGCTGGGGCGGTGGCGGTGCACCCATGAAGGAGGGCGCCTGCAGCCCATACTTTACCATTGATCGTCCGATGGACGCTCTCCGTTGCTTGGGCGGTAGCCGTAGCCTCCTGCAGGCTGCTGTCGCCCGACCCACTTCCCGCCGGGCAAGCTGTAGCCATCGGCGTGCTGCGCAGGAGGCGATCGGATCTGGAATGCGCTTCGTGTGCGTTTTGCAGCTGCCCGCCAGCGAGCCGCCGATGGTGCCAGGCCCGCCGCCTGCCAACATTGCCGCCTGCAGCAGCGGAGCGGCGGCTGCCACCCTGCCGCCAAGTCCAGGCAACCGCAGCAGTTGTGATACCGAGTGTTCTGTCCACCAAGAGCACTTGAGATCAGCTGTCTGATCTTTGGCACAGGATTTTACCACGACCGGTGCTCACCTGGCCAAAGCCTTATGATGTGAGGCCGCTCAGATGCTGGTATGGGCATGTGCTTTAGCAAAGACGGTGCGATTCTCCTTGGAACTTCATGTCATCCAGTGCAGACGTGAGTGTCATGCGTGTGTGCGCGGCACAAGCCCTGCAGCAACCGCTGCCGCCCCTTGCTGCCGTCCTCTGCCGCAGGTGCGGAGCACACAGCAGTGCAGCGCTTGTGCAGCCTGTCATCTGGGTCGGGCAGAATGCGCCTCTCAATCGCTAGCCCTAGTTTGACATTAACCGGATGGCCAGCGCTTATTCACACTTCATCGGAGACGCGCGGTGCATGTGGGTGAGATGGTGGCAGTCTGCAGGCTGGCAGCGCTTGTGCTTGCATCTGGTGGGTCACTCGGACAGCATCGGACAAGCCTCTGGCAATGCAGCTGGGATGCTCAGCCAAGGATTGAAGCAGGAAGCCTGCGTGCTGCTGTCCCCTCCGCCTTTGAAGGACTTCCATCCTCCTTCTCTGCGCTTGTCCCGTTTGACCAGCCCATCCTGCTTGCCGCCGCAACATGCACTTGCAGACAGTGTGATGGCGACGCCGGCAGCCCTTTGATTTTGGCGCACGGCTCAGCCCCTGACAACAAGCTGATTGGTCCCACGGCCTGGCAAGGACGGCTGCGGCTCCCTCCTCCCAGTGAGCTGCTGCACTGCGCTGTGGGGTGGGACGACGGTATTGGTGCCTCTCGCTTGCATGGGCTGCGGTTAAGCCAGCTGTCAAGGTGTGCAATGCAGGCAGGTTTGCCAACATGACACCCTGACGTTACGTATTTGTCAGCTGGTTGGTTTGCATGGACTGCATGGGCTGCCCAAGCCTTCCCTTGCTGCTTGGGTGTAGGCTTGGCTTGATGTAAATTAA
>VFQQ010004621.1_pt1 | contig 12003 bp, 12 predicted proteins | sample 3512341 | NCBI WGS metagenome assembly VFQQ01 (sample SAMN10412373, study PRJNA504923) | tailings metagenome | isolation source: Relicate 2 Philex TSF1 revegetated site | place: Philippines: Tuba, Benguet | collected 2017-08-29 | reverse complement strand
GTGTGTGTGTGTGTGTGTGTGTGTGTGTGTGTGTGTGTGTGTGTGTGTACGTGCAAGGGAGGGGTGAATTGTGCATGCAGAGACCCATCTATGTCATCTTAGAGAGGCAAAGAGCCGCCATAATGATCTGAAGACAACAATCTTGCGTGTGTATGTGTGTGTGTGTGTGTGTGTGATACAGATACGAGAGAAGGACTGTGATGGTGGTGTGTTCCTTGAGAGAGCAGCAGCCGCACTTCAGGTGGGCCATGTGGCAGGCACTGCAGGTCGTAATCACTCTTGTCACGCTGAGCCGCTTCACAGAGACATACGGACTGCCACGGTCACATAGCTGCCTCCAACGGGCCATGTTACGATCATCAAGCTGCCACCAAGCACCAACTGCCCTGCATGCACTCCTGTTGCGTGGAAAGGCTGTCACACACACAGACAGACTGCCACGGTTACATAGCTGCCTCCGAGTGTCGAAGAACAGTGCCAGTGCCACACAGCCGCACTTGCGGCGACGTCTCAGACTTGCCTCGCCTGTGCGCAGCAGGGCGCAGTACGCTAGGCTTGCCATGTATGCACGCAGGTGTATTGTGTGTGTGTCGTGCACCTTGTAGTGTGTGTGTGTGTGTGTGTGTGTGTGTGTGTGTACCCAGGTGTGTCGTGCTGCGGGTGTGCCCCTGGTCATCAACGATCGTATTGACATCGCTCTGGCCCTAGGTCCTGACGTAGGCGTGCACATAGGCCAGTCAGACATCCCTACAGCCACTGCACGTGCGTTACTGGGGCCAGGGCGCATGCTGGGCGTGTCGTGTAAGACGGAGGCGGAGGCGCGCGCGGCGGTGGCGGCCGGCGCGGACTACCTGGGAGTCGGCGCGGGTGCGTGAAGACACACACATACACACACACACACACACAGCGATATCCCATCACACCCTCTTCGGAGCAGAATGCTCCCGCAGGTGATGCTTCCGTAGTCCCTTGCTGGATGCCAAAGTGTGTGTGCATGTGTGTATGTGCATGTTTGTATGTGCATGTGTTTGTATGTGTTTGTATGTGTGTGTGTACGCAGTCTACAGCACAACCACCAAGGTGACATCGGATGCCATCGGTTTGGAGGGCCTTACAAAGGTGGTGGCAGCAGCTAAGCCTGCGCCCGTGGTGGCTATTGGGGGCATCAAGGCAGAACACATTGATGTAAGTACTCACAACATGGCACAGTCCGCAGCTTCACATTGTTGCCACCATTGACCGCTGCATCACTGTGAGGACAGTATCTGTCTAGGGCGTGTGCTTGCCATGTTTATGCTGAAACGTACAGACCTGCAAGCTGTGACTCTCTTCTGTGTGTGTGTGTGTGTGTGCAGGGTGTGATAGCGACAGGCGCAGCCGGCATTGCAGTGGTGACTGCTATCTTTGACGCTGATGACATCAGGGCTGCTACACAGGCACTACGCAGCCGTATCACTGCAGCACAGACAAGCCACTCTGCTTAGCTGTCACCCTGCATCCCTCGCAACGCAGCTCCTAGGCCTTGACACATACAGACAACAGACGCCTTCATGAGATATCAATACATATCATAGTTACAGGTTGTATCGTGAAACTACAGAGGTGTACATTTGACGTCCTATGTATGCTACATCATGAGCCTACTTGTTACGTACCTAGCGTGGTCTGTGTAAAGCACAAGTATGCAACACCCTCGCAAGGCGCGAAAGTATGATAAGGCGCTAAAGTTCAGAAACCATATGTATGATAACCATATGTATCTGAATTACCGACCTAACGCACGTAGCCATAAATAGAGACATAACAAGGTTTGAAAGCTGTAGCGCCATCACACTTTTCTATGAGTTCCCCTCCGTCTATCATGCCACAAACGTTCAAACTTCGCGCATCAGAAGAATACGAGACCAAAAGCTCACATATACAAAATCATGAGACACTGTTGTTCAGCATAAGAACCACCTGTGGCCCTCGCATGCATGCACTCGTGCCCAACCCAGCTGCCATGCACTCCACCTCCGCACCCCTACATCAACACCAGAAGTAGTCAGCGCGGCAAAAGCAGGTCACACACACATCTCAAAACGCCCTAGCGGCACATCAAGTCCTTAACACTGGACACAACAGCGTAAGAAAGAGTCACACGCGTTCCAAACAGCGTAATACCACACCACGCGGCTGGCTCAAAAGCATAACACCGCGCTTCGCGCGGCTGGCTTAGAAGCACGACACAGGCGGCATTGGCATTGTGGGTGACCGCTGCTCCTGGCCAAGCTTGCTGGGCAGCGCCAGCAGGGCCCTGGCGTCCTTGCCGCAGGACGTGAGCGAGCGTGTGAGCGCGCTTGTGAGCTTGTCCACCGCTGACTTGTCCACGTTGGCACCGAGCTCTGTCAGGGCCTCACGCAGGGCCTCGGCGAGGCGCTCGCTGAGTGCGCTGGCGTCCAGCGGCCGCTGTGCGCGCTCGGCGATCTGCGCGAGGGCTTTCTCCTGGTCGGCGAGCTTCTGCGCCTGCTGCACGAGGGTGTGCTGCTGTGCGGCCAGCTGCGCAGTCGCGCTCTGCAGCGCAGACTCCTGGGAAGCCACCGTTTGCTCGAGGGTAGCCTGAAAGGATGAGTACACACAAACACAATGCGCATCAAGCATCAGCCACACAGCGCTGCACCTTCCGCACTGCTGCACTGTAAACAGCGTGCAGCTGCACGGGAGCCTGGCTCGCGAACTTGCTACGGCGCGTGTGCCAGTAAGAGATGCAAGCATATCTCCTGCTTACCTTAGCCTTCTTTAAGCCCTCAATCTCCACGTCCTTAGCCCTCAGGGCCGCGAGCTGCTCAGCGAGCTCATCCACCTGAGTTGCAAGCGCTGCAGCCTTCTGCTTCTTGCGCTCCCTGCAGTAGAATGCAAGGCAGGGCCACACGTTCGCAATGGCTGTATGCGTGGCGCGGCAGTGCTGCGTGCATGTGTGCCAGGATCTTGTGCGTGCTGCGCGAAGCACGGCCCAGCCAGCGCGTCCCCAGGCCCGCACCTGTAGCGCTGTTGTGCGAGCCTGTTCAGCTCCTGCTGCTTCTCATTCCTGATCCTGCGCCTCCGCTTGGGTCCCTTGGCGGGGGTGGTGACGCCAGTCCTCTGAGACGGTGCGTCAGAGAGGTCGCCACAGTCGTCGTATACAGACTGGTCGCGGGTGCTCGCTGCTGCGTTGCTATGCGCTGACTGTTCGTGCCTGCAAGACGGCAAGAAGAATGGCAGGGTCAACGGCGGCACAGCACGCAGCACTGGGCAGCTGGAGCGGCATCACGTAAGGCCACCCCAGGTAGGGTTCAACACTGACCTGCCGCTGAACACTGGCTCCTGCTTTGTTGGGATTAAGGCAGGTGGCGGAGGTGCAATGAGAATGCCTGCGGGAAGAACACAGAATGCACCACAGCCACGTCTGTCGGACGGGACTTCGAGCGGATGTGCGCACTTGCAATGCTGCGCAGGCATTGCTTTGTCCTAGAGAGTGCATGAAGAGGCTGATGTATGCGTTCTAAAGAGCAACACGCACCGTCTGCGAACGCAGGACCTGCGACTTGGAAGTCTCCCGAAGCACTGCGCGAAAAGTCCTGTGCCTGCGGCTCAATGCCAAGGAGCTGGCATAGGTCGTCTTCGAAAGCGTCGCCAGAGGTTGAAGCGAACAGAGATTCAAGTGGGGGGCTGCCCTCCATCTGCTGTGGCACGGTAAAGTCCAGAGTTTGCTGGCTGCAACCAGTCAGTAGAGTTGCTTGGTGAATGCTTGCTGGGTAATGAAGCACGGAAAAGCAGAAGAGCACGGGAGCGTCCCAAAAGTTTTGCTGTTACGACGGGTACTTTTTGCGTCGCTGCTTCCCGCCTGCTGTCGGAACCCTGTGACTCAGGGGTGCAAGAGAAGTCGCCACGCGTGGGTTGTGCTTGCAAGGGGCGCCTTTGTGGGCCTGTGCTGGTAATTCGCCTGTGTGGCACACCGCAGGCCCGTACACGCCTGTGTGGCACACCGCAGGCCCGTATGGCCACCCGGATGGATGCAGTACGTATACACTGTCTGTGCGTACTTTCTATCTTGCATTCGCTACATTTCCTTGCTTACAGCTAGCTCTTACACCGCAATGTCAAATGACATGATGCATTCTCCAAGCAAGCGTAGTCACTCCCATGCGGCAAGTGCCTTTTGATACTCGCGTGACAGGGTCGACGCAGCACGTGAAGCTGCAGTGAAGTTACGGTAGGTGTCGGGGAAGGCCCCATACAAACGCTTGGGTGCGGTGCCTAGCAGGTACTCCAGACATTGCTGCACACACACAACGTCCACACACACACACACAGACACACACGCAGACGCACAGACAGGCATGCATGTCAGTATTATCTTTGCACGTAATTCAGCTGCGTCAACCGCTCACAGAGTGTGTGTGTGTGTGTGTGTGTGTGTGTGCACGGCACAGACCTGTGTGTCCAGCAGTGTTCGCAGTGTGTCGTAGTGACCAGGCCCCGCGTACAGTGCCTGTGTGGCGCGTAGCTCTTCACACGCCCTTAGCACTATCAGGGCCAGGTCAACACAGTCAACACACTGTTCTTGTGTGTCACACACACCAGTACCGTCATCTTCCTGCGCGCCACTAAGACCTGCACCACCAGCTCCACCTTGTTGTGCACCATCAACACCATTGCTAGCGCCCTTCTGTGTGTCATGGCCCTCCACACCACCACCAGCACGGCTACTCTGCTGTGTCACACTGGCGGCAGGACTGGGGCTCTGCTGTGTGTCATGGCCACCAGCACTGCCACTCTGCTGTGTGTCGTGCCCACCACGGCCGTTCTGAGCTGTTGACGTCGTGTCTGTGTGTGTATGCATCACTGTAGGGTCACCCCAGGTCAGGTCGATGATGAAGGGCAGGGTAGGCACTTTGGCACGCCTCATGCCACCAGGAGAGGCACCCTGCAATCGACAGAGACAAACACGGCACAGACGACTACAGCATTGCCCATCAGCTACTGCAGTGGCCGCGTACTGCTTTCCGTTACACCGCACTTCAAGGTACAGGCCCCTGCACTTCACAGGTACAGACATGGCATTGATTGGCCACAACTCCACATCCTATTACAGCTGCAGTGATCACAGCACTTCCTTGTCCCCATTGACAGGTACAGACAAGCAGACATGGCAGACACGAGCTGCACTGCAACGCGCCTTGGCACTCTCTGCATAGCCCACCTGGTACCTCTACCGTGCCCGCGGCGCAGCGGATGCTGGTGGACGCAGGCCATATGCACGTACATGGTGGATGAACGTTCGCTTGTACCGCTTTGCACCTGCGGATGCTCGTGCATGTAACCATGCGTGCATGATATACAAAGGTCTGTTCATCCTACCTTGTCCGCTGCACTGGCTGGAGTGGCTGGTATTTGTGGTGCAGCGGAAGTGGCGGCTGTGGCGAGTGAGACCAGCAGCTCGTGTGTGCGGGCCAAGCACACGTGGCGAGGGTGGAGGAGACGGGCGGCTGTGCGGCGCGCAGCGCACACTTGGGATAGGAGGTTACCCACACGACACAAGGCCTCTGTGGCTGACGCTGCGGCCTGAGCGGGACCTGCACACACACACACACACACACACACACAAACACACACGTACGTACACAGGCATGCTTACCATCATCTCTTTGCCAGACACGCAGTGCTTGCGCGCGCTAGGACGTGCGTACGTGTATATGTACAGGCTTGATAGGATGAGGATTTCAGATATCCCACGTTTCGCTTGCCGTGTGCTGATGTTTGTGAGCCTGCTGTTTCCTGTGTCGCACCTTCTTGATCACCTTGTCCTGTGCCCGCAGCCTCGCTTTGCCCCGACCTGCCCCTTGCACCCTTACCCCGTTGCAACGCAGACAGTCGCTGTACTCGCCTCTGTAGCACATCACACGCTGACTCAGCCTCGGCATGTAACCGATCTAAACTGTCTTCCAGGGCCTGTAACTGACTCTGTAACGACTCGTCAGAGACGCCTGTGGAGACAGCCTGCAGAGGCAGAGGGAGGGGCCCACAGATGGTCAGCGCACACGGATAGTCAGAGAGACAGCTACGCATGGCGCACTGATGGCACGAGTTCAAGTGCGAGCCACAATCCGCTGCTGCTGCAACTACCTTGGTCAGCAAACGTGCACAGGTAACAGGGTAATGCGTGTGAGACATACCGTAGTTGTTTTCATAATTCGTTTTTTTAATTGTTTTTTGCCTGACGAATTCTGGACTTTGACATTTTTGGGAGCCGTTTCTTGGCAAATCTGGCTCAGACTAGCTCATTTTTGACGATTTATTTGAGCATTTACCGCTTTTCGCGTAAAAGTTCGTCCTTGACGAATTATTACAATAACGAATTATTAAGACAACGACGGTACTTGGCTGTCGTGTGTGTGCGTGTGTGTGTGTGTGTGTCACACCTGGTCACTCCATGCCTCCATGTCACTCGGGTATCCGTGTGTGAGTGACGGGGTGAAGAAGTGTTGGGCATCGAGCAGAGCACACCTGCACACACACACACACACACACACACAGGTGAAGATGCAGCCATCCACGCATACGTGTCCAGACCTGTACCGCCTTACACTGATGTGCTCGCACGCACATGTTGACACACACACACACACACACACACACGCAGCGCACCTTCGTTTGTAGCTCATCAGTGCAGGGTGGAGGTAGCTGATGCACACCTCTGACCCTGCAGGAATGGGCCTGTGAGCAACAGGCACACAGACACACCCACACACACACGAACGCACACCGAGTATGTCTGAGAAACGTCTGTGCGTGTATGTGTGTGTATGCAAAAGAGTACATGCAAGCCTACCTTAGCGCGCGTAGAGCATCTGTGCGTGTATGTGTGCATGCAAAGGTGTACATGAAGGCCTACCTTAGCGCCCGCACCTCTGACCTGCCCCCTCCCACTGCTAGTTTGATAGCGTTGGGACAACACTGGTGGTTGAACATCTCACTTGCTGCACGCCAACAAATAAGTGAGGGGCACGGGCTTAGCATCCTCACAAAGTGTTCTCAGCTGAGTTCAGCATGCACGCCATGCATGACATGCAGGCACAATCCCATACAGGCACAGATGCGCACACGCACAGACACACAGACACACACACACACACACACACACACACACACGTGTCATAGTCTCACCTAGGTACAGTCCGCTAGGGTGTGCGTTGAGGCGGAGTACCAGCAGCAGCCTAAGCAAGGTGTCCTCCCCCCATAATACTGTACTGCCCTCCTTTTGGCTGCCATCGGTACCGTTCACACTCACATTTGCACTGTCACCACCTGCTGCACTATCAACAGTGCTTGTCTGCGGCTGTGTGGCAGCTGTGATGTAAACGTGGGGGTCCGCTGTGTCTTGTGTGGGCGCTGTTGTAGACTGGGCACTGGTATACTTACTGCTGCATTGCACGCTGTTCTTCTGTATGATGCTTAGTAGCTGTGTGATATTATCTGCGTGCTGCTGCTTGACTGTGGCTAGCACGTGGGGTTCCAAGTCTGAGAGCGCTGTGGGGTGCAGGGGCTGTAAGGTAGCCCAGAGCTTGTGCGCGGCGGGGTGGCTGACGATGGCTCTGGCCAATGCCATGTGCAGAGTCTCCTGCAGGGCCACAGTCACGCGGACATGCACGTGTGCACTAAGCAAGGTCCGGCTGGGCGCGCTGTTGAGCGCGCAGGGGTGGCTCGGGTAGCAAAGCGCACGGCCCGCGAGGGTTCTCTGCGCACCTTGTCTGCTTTGTCATGCGGGAGCGTGATGGCGGGCTGTTCACGCAGCAGCAGCTGGCCCGGCTGCAGGTCCACGCACGCGAAGACCTGCAATGCGCGCACAGCACTTGCAACTCTCCGCGGCAGACTGAGCCGAGAACAGCAGCCCCTACGCGATGCCTGCGTGACTGCCTGCTTAGCCCCCGCAACTTGGTGCATTCTACACGCTCCCGAATGCTCGCGCGCAGAGGCCGCGGCTGAACTCAATGCTAAGCTGAGCTGCGGCGCCCGCATCACGCCCGCCGGAGGCCTCCGTTTGCCACTCACCCCGCGGCCGCCCCCTACGCTGCCGACGCTGCGGAGCTCTAGCAGACCCTTTGACAACGTCTTTACTCTGTCCTCCATCCGATGCTGGTGCGTGGGATCGCGTATGGGCCTGGCCAGAGGAAGGCACACCTGGGGGTTTGAGCGTCCACACTCAGGTGCTGTTTAGCTCGCACGCCAACGGCGGACGTTCTATAGCCGCTTCCTGTGTGCACTGCGGACGGGGCAGACGTGCATCAGCATATGTCGGGTTTCTTGCGTGGCTGTTACATCGCACGTATGGAATAGCCCATGTGGCTACCTACTGACTTGCGCTTCTCCTTTCGCTGCTTTTTGCCTTGACGTGCTGAAGTGATTATGGAACATTACAGTGTAAAGACATAACAAGCACAATTCTCTGAGACAACTCGCGTGTACGGAGCACTCCTTAAACACGCCTCCTGCTCGGTCTTTTTCTAAACAGGCGATCACGTCTAGGCAGCCAAGTAGACAAGATGAATCACCAGCATCTTATGAATCACGACAACTCAGACACACACAGATCACGAAGAAGCACAAATAAGAAGGCGAGGTAAAGCAAGGGATCGAGTAGTCACAGACCACTATTCATATATGGTCACGGCGACAAAGGTACCTCATACCCGCCAGCGCAACGAGGTCACGCAAAGACACGCCTTATAGCACTGACGTGTGCGCGTGATCTAGGGGTATACACACGCATGGCTACACACGCATGGCCCTATGTTACCAGGGGTTAACTGCCGAAAGTAGCGTGTGCCAAGAGCACAGCGAACACAGCACACATTTGTGAGCAAACACAGCACACATTTTCTCACGCTGACGGGCACACAAGTACATAAGTCAAAACATGGAGGTAACGATAGCCCTAGAGGCACGCTATAAGGGTACTACGACCACGCAAAAACGCGCCTCGTAGCACCGATTGCGCGCGCACTTGTGCCAGTAAGATGACCGTACACGCATGGCTCTCTCTCCCTGTAAGTCCTAAGTACCACGTCAATGTACACAATCAGACATCAACGCGCATGGCTCTCTCCGTGTGAGTACGATCTCAATGTACTGCCCCTACATAACTATCCAACAGCAGTGTCCAACAAGAGTGTCCAGAACTATAGTAGCACGCATGCAGCGTGTATCGACCTCAATGTATTGCCTTTGCGTCACCATTTACCAACAGTGTTCAGGACTGTACTGCCAGCGTGTGCCAAGAGCACAGCACACAGCAAGCGATTCTAGCACTGTTCCCAGGCCTCCTGAGAGCACCCTCCTGAGAGCACACACGGCCTCCTCTGAGCGCACACACAAGCGCCAAACCGGCTTGCCTTGACAACTGTTCTCCGTCTATGGAAGCCTCTGCCGGAGTTCGGTCGTTTTGGCCGGTTCTAAGAGTCCCATGAAGTGAGCCTTGTCCGTGTGCTCTCTCTGAGGACACACCAACAACGTGTGCTCTCTCACGGTGCTTCGGGCTGGAGCCTGTGGTGGGTTCAGGCTCTGTGTGTGCGATGGCCCCTAAATGGAACGTGGTGCCGACACTCGCTTCGCCCTGGCACCTTGCCATGCACGCTCTACACGCTCCGTGTGCGCTTCTGACCTGTGCTGGGCCTCCTTAGGCAGAGTCACGCCCAAAACACGCCCCGTGTGTGTGCGATGCCTACCGTCTTCGCACAATGGCACCGCTTGACCGCCATGCGCGCTCCGCACCCTGCACTTGCGCGGCCCCTTCCCACGGAGAGGCACGGCCAAAGCACGCCCCCAGGCGCCGCTTCAATGCCATGCCTAGCCTGGCAAGCAGACCTCTCTTGACCACTGGCGCCACTTGCTGCTGCTCTTCTGAGGCTGCCTGCTGCTGCTGCCTTGTTGGTGAGCCACACACATACAGGGCCTGCTGCGGCCTTAATGGTGAGGCGAGCACAGCCAGTGCATGCTGCAGCTGCTCCTGGTGCTGCTGTGTTGGTGTGCCACACACACCATCTTCCTCCTCTTCAGCGTCACTCGAGATCATGAGCGCGAAACTTCGCAGCCCACACATAGACTCACTTGCGTCCCTGTCCAGCCGCCTGTGGCCGCCCTGGGGCGACAAACGGGTGTCTTGCTGGGGTGACACACACGCACCGCCCTGGCCACTTGGCTGGGTGGTCTGGGCGCCGGAGCCGGCTTCTGAGGGCCCGGCCGCTGTGCGGGGCGTGTGGGGAGGCGATACGCCCGCACCGCCCTGGCCACTTGGCTGCTGCTGCGGCGGTGCAGGCAGGGTGGGCGTGGGGCGGGAGCCCTGAGCACTTGGCTGCTGCAGTGCGCACAGGAAGGGCAGACAGGGTGGGGAGCCGGCCTGCGAGCCGGCTCTTGGCGGCGTCTGTGGTGTGTGTGTTGGCGGTGGGGTGTTGGGGACGGGGTGGGGGATCTCAGGCGCTTTGTCATGTGTGTCTGGGGTGGGCTGGTTCGTAGCCTGTGGTGTGGGGGCCTGCTGTAGGCGGAGGGCGGGCTGGGGCACGGGGGTCTCGTCGTGTGTGTGTGCGCCGATGGACCACTCGCGCTGGGGTGCAGGGCCTTGTGTGTCAGTGTCCTCCTCATCCTTGGTCACTGCATGGACTCACACACACACACACACACAGACTTGATAAGCACAGACCTGTCATTTGTGCATGGGAGGCAGTGCTCATCCGCAGCGTTGCTTATGGAAGCCTGCATGTGAAAATGTGTGTGTGTGTGTGTGCCTCACAGCACTTACCTCTTGGGCTCTTCTGCACTGTAACGATCGCCTCCTGACCGGCCAGTATTGACCCACTGTGTGGCACTGTCATGGCCTCTGGCACTTCAGTGTCCCCATCACTCTCTCCCTCACTCCCCGTCCCATCCCCACCCATCTCACTCTCAGGCGCGCCCATCTCACTCTTCAGTGTTACTGTCACTGGCAGTGGTGTGTCCTCACACTCACTGTCCGTGTCATCATCAGTGTAACCAAGCTGTGATGACAGGCCCTGCTCAGCTAGTAATGGCACTGGCAACCGTGTGTTGTCATCACTATGCGTACATACCACACCGCGCTCGCTTGGGCACCCGATCAGGACTTCGCTGCCCGTCTGCTCCTCACTCTCGCCCTCGCTTTCGTTCTCACTGTCTGTGCACACCACGTCCCGGAAGCTTGGGCATCGAAGAACCCTTGGCTGCTCACCCTCACTCTCATCCCCACTGTCACTGTCTGTGTACACTATGTCCTCTTCACCTGGGCAGCGGAGCACCATCTGCGGCTGCTCTGTCTGCTCACCCTCGCCCTCCCCATCGCTTTCGCGATCACTGTACACCGCGTCGTACTCTATTGGATACGGGAGCGCCATCTGTGGCTGCAGGCCCTTCTCCTTGCCACCCTCTGTCTCACCCTCCCCCTCACAGCCACTGGCATCCCCATCACAGCCATCTGTGCCCTGCTGGCGTGGTGTGTGCTGCCTGCTGCCCCCTGTGTGCCCAGTGACCGCCCCCATGTGTGTGTCACAGTCTGTAGCCATGTTGTCTGTAGACATGTCCATCTCACAGTCTGACTCGTTATCTGAGTAGATTTGCTTGTTGCGATCGTAGGTTCTGATACGCTCCGGACCTGGAGCGTTGCGGTCGTTAGTGAGGGCGTCTGACCACACACCCTGCACACACACACATGCACACAAGAGGCACGGTTTGGCGGACCCTAAAACATCGTCACCACAGAGCATAGTGTGCCCAAACGCGCAGACGTGCGGCAGGGAAGGCAGCCACACTGTTGACAAGCACGGCATGGTCTCTTTCGGAGTTGACAAGGTTTGCGCGCATGCTGTAGACATGTAGACATATAGGCATTGTACAGCGGTGTGCCAGGCTGTGGGCTGTGTGTGATTGTGTGTGTGTTTGTGTGTGTCTATGTGTGTGTGTGTGTGTGTGTGGTTGCCT
>VFQQ010004620.1_pt1 | contig 12003 bp, 8 predicted proteins | sample 3512341 | NCBI WGS metagenome assembly VFQQ01 (sample SAMN10412373, study PRJNA504923) | tailings metagenome | isolation source: Relicate 2 Philex TSF1 revegetated site | place: Philippines: Tuba, Benguet | collected 2017-08-29 | reverse complement strand
CCTCCCATAGCTGGGCGGTCGCCGCTCAACCGTCGCTGTCCCGGTTCTGGGGTCTGGTTCGGCGCTCGGCTCCGGGGACGTCGGCGGGCGGTTGATCCGGTGGTTTGCTGCTTCTAGCCTGCCCGGACTCGGGGGAAGCAGCATGGGTCTTCAGCTCCGGCGAGCGGTCGCCGCCGTTCTGGCCGCCTTCGGCGGCGCGCTGATCGGCGCCGCGCCGGCTCGCGCCGAACTGGTCGAGGCCTTCGACGCCCTGTGCATCGGCACCGACGCCCGGATCGATGCGGTGACGGAAGAGGCGTTCCGGCTGGGCTGGAAGATGTCTCCGCCCGCTCCGCGCACCAGAGCGCCGCGCGAGGGCGAGAGGGGTGTCCAGCTCGTCGACGTCGGCCACAAGCGGATGGTCCGCGCCAACATCATCGTTCCTGATGTTCCTCCCGACAGCGGCTCCGTCCTTTCGGCCTGCGCGGTGTTCGGAGATCAGATGGCGACGTCGTTGCAATCGGGTCTCGCGGCGAAGCTGGGCAAGGCCTTCGTCAACGGCGAGGGCCGGCATGTCTGGATGTACTCGCGCCGCGACGGCGCGATCGTTCCGGAGACAGCTCTGTTCAACAGCAGTCCCGCCGACATCGGCGCCGCCCGGCGTGAGCGCACCGTCTATACGGTGTATGTAGTCGAGGAGAAGGACGGGCGCGGCAGCATCTTGATGACCGTCGCGCGCCGCCCGGACGAGCCGCGCTAGCTCCGGTAGTCCCCGTTGATCGCCACGTATTCCTTGGTCAGGTCGCAGGTCCAGACGCTGGCCGAGCCGCGGCCGACGCCGACGTCGACACTGACCTCCAGCTCCTGCTTCTTCATGTAGGCGCTCATCCTGGCCTCGGAGTAGTCGGTCGCGACCAGGCCGTCGTGGGCGGCGAACAGATCGCCGAACTTGATGCTGACCTTCTCGCGGTTCACCGGCTCGTCGGCGCGGCCGATGGCCATGGCGATCCGGCCCCAGTTGGCGTCCTCGCCGGCGAAGGCGGTCTTGACCAGGGGGCTCTCGGCGATGGTGCGGGCGATCTTGCGGGCGCTGGCCGGGCTCTCGGCGCCGGTGACGTTGATCTTCACGAACTTGGTCGCGCCCTCGCCGTCCTTGACCATCTGCAGGGCCAGGTCGAGCAGCACCGCCTCCAGCTTCTCGCGGAAGTCGGCCAGGCGATGGTCGCCGGCGCGGCTGATCCGCGGCGCGCCGGACATGCCGGTCGCGAACAGCATCAGGGTGTCGTTGGTCGAGCGGTCGCCGTCGACGGTGACGCAGTTGAAGGTCGTGCGGGTGTAGAGGCTGACCAGGGTCTGCAGGGCCTTGGGCGCGATGTTGGCGTCGGTGGCCACGAAGGCCAGCATGGTCGCCATGTCCGGCGCGATCATGCCGGAGCCCTTGACGATGCCGTTGATCCGCACCGTGTGGCCGTCGATCTTCGCCGTGGCGGTCGCGCCCTTCGGGAAGGTGTCGGTGGTCATGATCGCCCGGGCGGCGTCCTGCCAGGCGTCGTCGGTCAGCCGGTGCTCCAGGTCCGGCAGCTTGGGCGTGATCTTGCCGTCGTCCAGCACCACGCCGATGACGCCGGTCGAGGCCATCATCACGTCGCGCTGGCGGCAGTCGAAGCGCTTGGCCACCGCTCCGGCCACGCGGCGCACCGCATCGGCGCCGGGCTTGCCGGTGAAGCTGTTGGCGCAGCCGGCGTTGACCACCAGGGCCTGGATGTTCTCGCCGCCGGAGGCCTCGAGCTGGCGCTTGCACCAATCGACCGGGGCCGAGCCGATGCCGTGGCGCGTGAAAACGCCGGCGCAGCTGGTGTCCTTGGCGAACCGCATCAGCAGCAGGTCCGGACGCTCGTGCTTGTAGAAGCCGGCTCGGCCGATGGCCATCTGCACGCCGGCGATCGGCGGCATTTTCGGCAGCGGCGCGGCCATCGGCGAGACCTTCAGGCCCGGCTTGCCCGGCGCGCCCGCGGCGGCGGCAGGCGCGGCGGCCTCGGCCGGCGCGTCCGCTGCGGCGAACTGGCGGCTTTCCTTTTCCGCACGACGCAGGCCGGCGCGCTTCAGCGCGGCCGCCAGCGGGTCGAGCGCGCGCTCGACCGCATGGCCCATGGCCTCCACCGGCTTGGCGGCGGCCTCCAGCGCCTCGAGCGCCTTGAGCTTCGCGGGCTTCGCCTTGGGCGCGGGGGTCTTGGACGGCGTCTTGGTCATCTACTTCTTGGCCGGCGGAGCGGGGACAACGGGAGCGGCGGGTTGCGGCGCGACGGGCGCGGCGGCGGGCGGCGGGGCCGAGGCGGGCTCGCGGGGCGCCCCGGGGACGTCCGGCTGCTTGCCGAGCAGCACCTCGACCTTGGCCTTGCCGCGGAGGTTCTCGAGCAGCTCGCGCACCTCGTCGTAGGTCAGGAAGCGCACGATCTGCGGCCGGGCGGCCTCCAGGGTGATCGGGGCTTCCTGGCGCTTCTCCTCGACGCGGACCAGGGCGAAGCCGCCTTCGACCGGGAACGGGCCGATCATGTCGCCGGCCTTGGCGTCCTTCAGGGCGGCCGTGTAGGCCTCGGGCATCACGTCCAGGGTGAAGTAGCCGCCGAAGTCGCCGCCGCTGAACCGGGTGGCGGCGTCCGTCGACCGCTCCATGGCCAGGGCCTCGAACGAGGCGCCGGCGGTGATCAGCTTCTTGATCTCCTCGGCCTGGGCCTGGGTCGGGACCACGATCTGGCGGGCCTTCATCTCGTCGGACTGGCGGGAGAGGCGCAGCTGCTCCTGGTACAGGCCGCGGATGGCGCTCTCGGTCACCTTCTTCTCGACCACGCCCTCGACCACCATGTCGGCCAGGATGCGCTGCTCGGCGGCGCGGATGCGCTGCTGCGCGATCGGGTCCTTGTCGAGCTTCTGGCGGATGGCCTCGGCGGCCAGCAGGCGCTGGTCGACGACCTCGTCGAGCACGCGGCGGAACAGGTCCGACGAGACGTCCAGCGGCTCGCCCTCGCCGATCAGGCCCTGGGCCACCGCTTCGCGCTTCACGTCGGACGCCCAGATCGCCCGGCCGTCGACGCGGGCCACGGCGGTGTCGCCCGCCTCGGGCGGACGTTCGGACCCCTTGTTGCGGTCGCAGGCCGCCACCGTGAAGACGAGGGCCAGGGCCAGCAGGGCGCTCCAGGCGCCGTGTCGCGCGATCTTCATGACGGCCGGTTCTCCACGGCGAGGTTCATCCGCTCCCTAGAGCATGCCCGGGTCGGATGGAACCATCTATAACGCGGGGGAATCCACTGTCCGGGAGCCGACATGACCCTTCCCGCCGATCCGCCGAACAACACCGCCCAGATGGCCTCGCCGTCGTATCGTCTGGCCGCCCTCGACGGGGACTTCCTGCTGGGCGATTCCATGCGCGGCGTCCGCTTCCTGCTGGAGTACGCCAAGGCCGAGGAGGCGTTGCGGGCCTGGGGGGTGCGTTCGACCATCGTGGTGTTCGGCAGCGCCCGCGTCGGTCCGGATCACGGCGAACGACAGGCCCGCTGGTACGAGGAAGCGCGGACGTTCGGGCGGATCGCGTCCGAGCGGGGCGGGGCGATCCTGAAGGGCTCGGGACCGCGGGACAACGTCATCGCCACCGGCGGAGGGCCGGGGATCATGGAAGCCGCCAACCGCGGCGCGGCCGAGGCCGGCGCGCCCTCGGTCGGCTTCAACATCACCCTGCCGCACGAGCAGGAGCCGAACCGCTACTCCACCCCCGAGCTGACCTTCCGCTTCCACTACTTCGCCATGCGCAAGATGCATCTGGCCATGCGCGCCAACGCCCTGGTGGTGTTCCCGGGCGGATTCGGCACCTTCGACGAACTGTTCGAGATCCTGACCCTGCGCCAGACCGACAAGGCTCCGCCGATCCCGATCGTGCTGTTCGACGAGGCCTACTGGCGCTCGGTGGTCGGTTTCGACGCCCTGATCGAGCACGGCATGATCGCCGCCAAGGACATGGAGCTGATCCGCTTCGCCGAGGACGCCGAGGCGGTATGGAGCCAACTGCTGAAGTGCGGCCTCAAGCCCGGCGAGAGCATCGAGGCGGAGACGCTGACCTAGGCGGGGATGCGACGCGTGGTCGAGGCGCTCGCTCGAGGGATCGCGTCTAAAAGGCCGCGGCGTCCGTCCGCGCCAAAGTGAGGCGCCCGGGTCACGACCTGCGCGTGCGCCGGGCCGCCGCGTTGACACTGTCTTGACCGCTGCTTAAGTCTCCGGCGCGCTGGGAAAGGCGGTTTTTCGAGCGAGCCTGGAGGCTTGCGCGAACCGAACGCCGCCGATGCGCCCTATTATTCACCGGAAACCCGCTCGCATGTTCGGCTTCGCCAAATCGCTCTTCGGCTCTTCCAACGACCGCCAGGTCAAGGCCATGCAGGGCCGCGTGGACAAGATCAACGTCCTGGAGCCGCAGATGCAGGCTCTGACGGACGAGCAGTTGCGGGCCAAGACCGTCGAGTTCCGCGAGCGCCTGGCCAAGGGCGCGACCCTGGACGACCTGCAGACGGAAGCCTTCGCCGTCGTGCGCGAAGCCGCCAAGCGGACCCTGGGTCAGCGTCACTACGACGTGCAGATGATCGGCGGCATGATCCTGCACAAGGGCGGCATCGCCGAGATGCGGACCGGTGAAGGCAAGACCCTGGTCGGCACCACGGCGACCTATCTGAACGCCCTCGAAAGCAAGGGCGTCCACGTCATCACCGTCAACGACTACCTGGCCAAGCGTGACGCCGACTGGATGGGGCAGGTCTACCGCTTCCTCGGCCTGACCGTGGGCGTGATCGTCAACGGCCTGTCGCAGGCCCAGCGCCAGGCGGCCTATCAGAGCGACATCACCTACGGCACCAACAACGAGTTCGGCTTCGACTACCTGCGCGACAACCTGGTCTACGACGTCGCCGAGATGGTCCAGCGCGGCCACAACTTCGTCATCGTCGACGAAGTGGACTCGATCCTGATCGACGAGGCCCGCACGCCGCTGATCATCTCGGGCCCGACCGAGGACCGGTCGGACTTCTATCGGATCATCGACGGTCTGGTGAAGGAGCTGATCAAGGACCCCGAGACCTTCGAGCACGACGAGAAGCAGCGCCAGGTGCTGCTGACCGAGAAGGGCGCGGAGATCATCGAGGACGTCCTGATGCAGGGCGGCCATCTGGGCGAGGACACCGCCGGCCTCTACGACGCGGCCAACGTCTCGGTGGTCCACCACGTCAACCAGGCCCTGCGCGCCAACATCCTGTACACGCGCGACAAGGACTACATCGTCAAGGCCGGCGAGGTGATCCTGATCGACGAGTTCACCGGCCGCATGATGCAGGGCCGCCGCCTGTCGGAAGGCCTGCACCAGGCGATCGAGGCCAAGGAAGGCGCCGACATCCAGCCCGAGAACCAGACCCTGGCCTCGGTGACCATCCAGAACTACTTCCGCCTCTACAAGAAGCTGTCGGGCATGACCGGCACCGCGGCGACCGAGGCCCAGGAGTTCGGCGACATCTACAAGATGGACGTCGCCGAGATCCCGACCAACCGTCCGATCCAGCGTATCGACGAGGACGACGAGGTCTACCGGACCGCGGCCGAGAAGAACGCCGCGATCCTCAAGCAGATCGAGGACTGCTACCGCCGCGGCCAGCCGATCCTGATCGGCACCGTGACCATCGAGAAGTCCGAGCAGCTGTCCGAACTGCTGTCCAAGCACGAGTTCGAGCTGGACGGTAAGAAGCAGAAGGGCATCCCGCACAACGTGCTGAACGCCCGCTACCACGAGCAGGAGGCCCTGATCGTGGCCGACGCCGGCGTCCCCGGCGCGGTGACCATCGCCACCAACATGGCCGGCCGCGGCACCGACATTCAGCTGGGCGGCAACAGCGAGATGCACATCGCCAAGTGGCGACAGGAGCAGCAGGGCCTCGGCATCGAGCCCTCGCATGAAGCCGAGAAGGAAGAAAAGGCCCGCTTCGAGGGCGAGATCGCCGAGCGCAAGGCCGCGGCCCTGGCCGCCGGCGGCCTGTACGTGCTGGGCACCGAGCGCCACGAAAGCCGCCGGATCGACAACCAGCTGCGCGGCCGGACGGGCCGTCAGGGCGACCCGGGCCGTTCGAAGTTCTTCCTCTGCTGCGAGGACGACCTGCTGCGCATCTTCGCCGGCGACCGCCTGGACGCGATCATGCGCTCCTTCGGCGTCCAGGAAGGCGAGGCGATCACCCACAAGTGGCTCAACAAGGCCATCGCCACCGCCCAGAAGCGCGTCGAGCAGCGGAACTACGAGATCCGCAAGAATCTGCTGAAGTACGACGACGTCGTGAACGACCAGCGCAAGGCCGTGTTCGAGCAGCGCCAGGAGTTCATGGAGTCCAGCGACCTGTCCGAGATCGTCACCGAGATGCGTCGGGACGTGATCGAGGACCTGGTCCAGCGCCATCTGCCGCCCAAGGCCTACGCCGAGCAGTGGGACGTCGACGGCCTCGACGAGCGCGTCCAGGCGGTCCTGGGCCTGCAGCTGCCGCTGAAGGATTGGGCCTCCGAGGAAGGCATCGCCAACGAGGAGATCCAGGAGCGTATCGAGAAGGCCGCGGACGCCCGCGCCGCCGAACGCGAGCAGATCCTGTCGGCCGAGCAGATGCGCTCGGTCGAGAAGAACTTCCTGCTGCAGATGATCGACATGCAGTGGCGCGAGCACCTCGTGCACCTGGATCACCTGCGCAACGTCATCGGCCTGCGCGGCTACGGCCAGCGCGACCCGCTGAACGAGTACAAGACCGAAGCCTTCAGCCTGTTCGAGAAGCTGCTGGGCGATCTGCGCACCAACGTCACCCGCTGGCTGATGACGGTCGAGTTCCAGTTCGCCGAGCCGGAGCCCGAGCCCGCGCCGCTGCAGTTCACCGAGGTTCACATGGACCCGCTGACCGGCGAGAACGAGCGGGCCCTGGCCTTCGCCGGCGCCGGCGCGGACCTGACCGGCGAGCAGCGCGCGGCCCTGCCGGTGTCGGCTCTGCCGGCCGGCTGGGAGCGTACTAGCCGCAACGCCGACTGCCCGTGCGGCTCGGGCCGCAAGTTCAAGCATTGCCACGGCGCGCTGGTCTAGACCTCGCCCTGGCAGGGGCGTGAAGCGCCGCTCGTCCGAAAGGACGGGCGGCGTTTTTCATGGGGCCCCGATTTCCTGACGCCCGCCCGCCCCGGCCTTCGCCCGGACAGGGGGCAAAGAGGGCGGTCCAGAACCCTAGGGGCGCGTCTCCACCGTGTAGCGCAGGGTCTGGGTCTCGCCCGGCTGCAGCTTCAGCGTCCAGGTGCGGCCGGCCGGCTTCACCTGATGGCGCTGGCTTTCCGAGACGATGCGCATCGGGCGGTAGGCCATCTGCACCGTCTCGAAGGTCGCGGCGAAGGCGCGGTCGTTGGTCACCGCCACCTCGTACTCGGTCAGGTCGCGCTTGCCGCGTTTCCAGGCGCGCACCACCCGCGGTCGCACCTCGATGTCCGTGGCCGGGGCGAGGGTCAGCTCCAGCGGGGCGTTCACCGCCGTGTTCTCGAACGTCGTCTCGGCGGCGAGAAGCCGACGGCCCTCCGGCGTGGTCTGCAGGATGGTCAGCTTGCCGCCGGGCAGGGGCAGGCCCAGGCCCTTGGCCTTGGTGTTGTCGGTGCGCAGCAGCAGGTTGGGCGCGACGACCTGGTCCGGCTCCCAGGTCGCGCCGTCCCCGTTGCGGAACTGATAGATGCGGTCGAAGCGGACGCCGTCCTGGCTCAGCATCGCCACCTGTTTGGTCTGGCGCGCCGCGACGGTGGTCGGGGTCGGCAGACTGTAGAGCTTGTAGTCGCCGAGCTCGCTCTGCACGGCCATGACGGCGACAACGCTCACCATCGCCTCGGAGCGACGCATGGCGGAGACGACCATGTCCATGGCGGGCGGCGCCGGAGCTGGGGGAGGCGCCGGCGGGGGCGGCGGAGGGGGCGGCCGCAGCCGTCCGGACGTCGTGTCCATCGGCCAGCAGGCCGGGCTTCGCGTTTTCGCACGGACGACGGTCGCCCGGCCCTCGCCGGTGGTCTCCAGCTTGCCGGCCACCACCTGGGTCGGGGCGTCGGCGAAGGTCGTGCCGCTGAGGTTCTTGAGCGTGATCCAGCCCAGCAGGTCCATCCCGCCGTCATCGCGCGCCTGGGCGACATAGTCCGCCTGCCACAGCAGTCCGACCGCCAGGTAGGTCAGCTTCACCGGATAGCGGCCGGCCTCGCGCACGTTCAGCGTCACCGACAGGGTCGGACGGTCGGTCAGGCCCTCGGGCGTGCGCTCGAACACCAGCCGCTCGGGCCCGCCGCCGCAGCCTATGGCCTCGAACCGGCCGTCGATCTCCAGCACCACGCCGCCCGGGCCGGAGCGGATCACCGCCTCGTCGACGGTCTCCCGGCCGGTCTTGGCGTTGGTGCGCACCCGCCTGACCCGCTCGCCGATGGAGCCGGCGATCAGGGCGCCCGGGCTGAGCAGGTCGAAGTCCTGGTTCTGCTCGACCAGCCGGGCGGGGATGCCTTCCAGCGCCGCCGTTTCCGGGATGATGCCCTCCGCCACGCCGCGCAGGCGGACGGTGGTCTCGCCGGCCGGGACCTCGACGGTCCGCCATTCGGTGACCAGGGCCAGGCCGGTGCTGGGGTCGAAGCCGAAGACCTGGGCGACGTCTTCGACGGTCCGGTCCGGATAGATGGTCAGGGCCGTCGACTCCGGCCGCTCGGACGTGACGACGACGGCCGCCGCCGCCGGCAGGGCGACGGAGGTCAGCAGGGCGATCAGCAGGGCGCCGACGCCTGCGCGCATGGTCACCAGCCGTTCTCGAACGACACCGTCACCGTGGTCTCGCCGTTGGCCGGGACCGCCACCTCCCAGGCGCGGGCGAAGGCGTTCAGGCTCTGGCTGGGCAGGCTTTCCTTGAGGATCTTGGCGCGGCGGCCGAAGCCCGACTGGCGCACGTTGACGACAACCGGCTCGGGCCGCGCGTTGCGGACCAGATAGGTCATCTCGTAGCGGGTGCGCTGGTCGCTGATCCGCTCCTGCGAGACCAGGGTCGGCTGCAGGGTCACGTCGAAGGCCCGGCCGGTCTGCACCGACAGGTCCGAGCCGGCGGGCGTGTGCGGGATGTTGTTCTCGCCGATGAACTTGGGGTCGCCCTTGGCGTCGCGGATATAGACCCGGATCACCCCGGCCGGCATCTGCGGGCTGCTGGCGGCGCCGGAGCCGGCGGTGAAGTCCAGGCGGACGTCGGCCGAGATCGGCTGCTCCTGGCTGGCGAAGTCGCCGAGCTCGACGCGATAGACCTTCTTGGCCGGCGCCTGCTGCACGCTGAGGAAGCTGACCTGTTTGGTCTGGTTCTGCGCGATCGTGGTCCGCTCGGGCAGGGTGTAGAGGTAGTAGTCGCCCAGCGCGCCTTCGCCCGATTGGGTTCCGGCCGAGGTCACGATCCCGGGCGCGCCGCGCGGCGGCCTAGGGCGGGGCGAGGTCGACCCGCCGGTCTGGCCGGCGACCAGCTGGACGTCGGCCTTCTCGTAGTCGGTCCCGGAGCTGTTGGTCAGGGTGATCCAGCCGGTCATGTCCATCCGGCCGCTCTTCTCGTCGAACAGCGAGACATAGTCGGCGCGCCAGCCCAGACCGGCGGTCAGGTAGCTGAGCCGGGTCTCCCGCGCGCCGGCGCGGGCGGAGTCGACCGTCACCGACAGGGTCGGGCGGGCCCGCAGGTTCGGCGGCACCTTGTCGAAGATCACCCGTGTCGGCAGGCCGTCGTCGCGCAGCACCTCGATGCGGTCGCCGATCTGCAGGACGACGCCCTCGTTGGCGGCCAGGACGGTGGCCGTCTCGGTCGTCTCGCGGCCGGTGCCGGGATTGGTGCGGACGATGCGGATCTGCTGGCCGACCGCCTTCTCCATCAGGATGTCGGGGGTCAGCAGGTCGTAGTCGAAGTTCTGCTCGACGATGCCGACGTCGGCGGCCGAGAGCGAAACGGTCTCCGACCGGATGTTCGGCGAGACGTCCTTGAACTCCAGCCGCTGGCGGCCGGCCTTGAGGTCCAGGTGGCGGGCGTCCTCCACCAGCGACTGGCCGGAATTGTAGATGGTCACCGACAGCTTGCGCTCGGGCGCCGGGCCGATCGCGGCGGCGGCGGGGTTCTGGGCCTGAGCCGAGGGGGATCCGAAGACGGCCAGGGCCGCGGTCGCCAGAAGCCAGTTGCGCATGAAAATCCTCTCCGAGCCGTCAGGCCGACCCTGTCACGGCCCGGAGGGGATTGTCGAGGCGGTCGGCGCGACGGGCGCGCGAGAGATCACCATTCTTTACCGTGCATCCCCGCGAAGGCGGGGATGCACGCCGAGTGTCGGGCAAACTCGCCTATCGCAGCTTGGGTCCCCGCCTTCGCGGGGACATACGGCGGGAAGGCGCCCTACCGCCCGTCGACCCAGTTGCCGTGGAAGCCGTAGGGCACCCGCCGCGGAACCTTGGCGACGGCGACCGGACCGGCGGCGATGTCCTGGGCCTCGAACACCAGCAGCTCGCTGCGGTCCTCGGCGGCGCGGTAGGCGACCGCGAGGATCCAGCCGTCGCCCTCGGGCGCGTCGTCGGAGCGGTGGACGAAGACCGGCTCGCCGACGCCGTCGCCGACCGGCGCGACGTAGTCGCCGCGGCGGCCGGTCTTCAGGTCGATGTGCGAGACGGTGTTGGTGCGGATGTCGCCTGGCTTGGTGGTCTGGCCCGCGAACCAGCCGTGCCGGTTCTGCTCGAAGGTGAAGCGCTCGTCGTAGCGCGGGAACTCGCCGGCCAGATCGTCCAGCCGTTCCTCGCGGATCGCATCGCTGGCGTCGGCCAGGTCGAAGGTCCAGCGAACGAGGTAGGCGCCGCACTGTTGGCCGCGACGGCCGTCGGCCAACGGGAACAGCGGCGCGACGTCGTACTTCATCACGTCGGCGACGATCTTGGAGCCGTCCTCCCAGGCGTTCATGACGTGGAAGACGTAGCAGGCGTCGGTCGAGAACCAGCGGATCTTGGTGGTGTCCTCGTCGCGGCGCATGACCCCGACCAGGGCCGGCTTCTCGGGTTCCCAGGCGAACGGCGGCTTGCCGCCCATGGCCCGCTCCAGGCTGCCGGTCAGAGGCAGGATCGGAAACAGCACATGGTTCCGGGTGACCATGAAGTCGTGGACCATCGAGCTGTAGGGCGCTTCGAAGGTCTCGCGGCGGGTCAGCCGGCCGTCCTTGTCGGCGACGCCGTAGCTGACCATCGGCGACAGCGGCATCATGGCGTCGGCGTAGCCGAAGAAGACCATCTCGCCGGTGTCGGGATCGAACTTCGGATGGGCCGTGACCTTGCCGCCCAGGTCGACCGAACCGACCGGCTCCAGGCTGTCCGGGTCGATCGCGAAGGGGGCGTGCGCCTCCTCCAGCGCCATCAGGCGGCCGCCGTGCCAGACGATGTTGGTGTTGGCCACGCCGCCGCTGGGCTCGCTCAGGTACTTCGGATCGGTGGTCATCGGATTGCCGAAGGTGCCGTACAGCGAGCGGCCCTCGGCATGCTCCAGGTTCCACTTCTTGGTTCGGACCCAGCGGTTGCGATAGCTGACCTTGCCGTCGCCGATGAAGAAGCCGTGGATCATCCCGTCGCCGGAGAACCAGTGATGGTTCGGATCGCGCGGCTCGAACTGCGGGTTCGGCCCGTTGCGGTACAGCGCTCCGCGCAGCGCCGCGGGGATCTCGCCGACCACCTCCAGCTCGAAGTCGTCCTCGGTCAGCACCGGCGCGAAGTTGCCGGTCAGGTAAGGATTGATGCGCGCGTCGCCGTCCATGGCCGATCCTCCGTGAAGCCTCTGCGGGCTCGATCTGAACGATGTAAACTTACGCTGTAAATGGAACGGGAGTCAAGCAGCGAACGGCGAAAGGTCCGAGGGCCTTGGCCGACGGGTCGGGGAGGTGGTGCGGAGCGCTCCGGGTTCACCCCGGAAGTCTGTGATGCGA
>VFQQ010004619.1_pt1 | contig 12003 bp, 15 predicted proteins | sample 3512341 | NCBI WGS metagenome assembly VFQQ01 (sample SAMN10412373, study PRJNA504923) | tailings metagenome | isolation source: Relicate 2 Philex TSF1 revegetated site | place: Philippines: Tuba, Benguet | collected 2017-08-29 | reverse complement strand
TGACGCAGATCGAGGTGCTGGTGCCCGACTTCCGTGGCCGCGACGACCGCGCGCTGGACATCCTCAAGGCCGCGCCGCCCGACGTGATGAACCACAACCTGGAAACCGTGCCGCGCCTGTACAAGGAAGCACGCCCGGGTTCGGACTACCAGTTCAGCCTGAACCTGCTGAAGAAGTTCAAGGCCTTGTTCCCCCACGTGCCCACCAAGAGCGGTCTCATGGTCGGCCTGGGCGAAACGGACGAAGAGATCCTGGACGTCATGCGCGACATGCGCGCGCACCACATCGACATGCTGACCATCGGCCAGTACCTCGCACCGAGCGGGCACCACCTGCCGGTGCGCCGCTACGTGCACCCGGACACCTTCAAGATGTTCGAGGCCGAGGCCTACAAGATGGGCTTCACCCACGCTGCCGTAGGCGCCATGGTGCGCAGCAGCTACCACGCCGACCAGCAGGCCCATGGTGTGCTCAACCCCGTTGCGGTGAAGTGACATGCCGGGCGCGCACGACCCGTTGAGCGTGCGCGACTACGGTGCCTCCCCCGGCAGCCATGACCACGACCATTTCCAGATCCTCGTGGGGCTCCAGGGCGTGCTCGAACTCGAAGTGGCCGGACACGGCCAGCGCATCGCCGCCGGCGACGGCTGTGTGGTGCCACCGGGCGAACGGCACGACTTCGAAGCCCGCACCGGTGCGCGCTGCCTGGTGCTCGACAGCCATGCCGGCGACTGGGCCCGCGTGAACGCCACCACCCCGGGGCCTGCCGTGCTGGCGCTCGCGAACTACCTGGCCCGTGCCTGCACCGACCGCCTGCCGCGCGCGCGGCACCTCGGCCCGGCTTTGCTGCTCGAGGCCTGGCTGCCTCCAGCGAAGGACACCCTGCCCCGCCCTCGCCGTGCCATCGACTGGGACGCGCTCGCGCGTTGGGCCCTGACCCGATCGAGCAGCACCCCGACGCTGGCCGAACTGGCGGCCCGCGTGCACCTGAGCGCCGCCCAACTGGCCACGCGCTGTCGCGACGAGCGGGGCCAGAGCACCCAGCAATGGCTGCGTGAAATGCGACTGGCGCAGGCCCGGGCATGGCGCGAACAAGGCCTGAGCGTGGCGGAGGTGGCGCGCCGCAGTGGTTACCGCTCGCCTTCGGCGCTCACCGCCGCCCAGCGCCGCATCGGCATCTGAGCCCGCGCCGCGCGATGGCAGACCCGCGTTTCGCGACGATGGGGTCGCTACGCTCAGCACCATGAACACCGCCAATCTGCTCGCCTTGGGCGCCATTGCGCTCTGGGCTTCGCTGGCCGCCCTGGGCGTGACGCTGTCGCACGTGCCCCCGTTCCTGCTCACCGGCCTGTCGCTGCTGGTGGGCAGCCTCATCGCGCTGCCGCTCTCGCGTTTCGACCTGCGGCAGTGGCGCATGCCGCTGTCCACGCTGGCCGTGGGGGTCTACGGGCTGTTCGGCTTCCACTTCCTGCTGTTCATCGCGCTGCGCCACGCGCCACCGGTGCAGGCCAACCTGGTGAACTACCTCTGGCCGCTCGGCATCGTGGTCATGGCGCCGCTGTTCCTGCCCGGCGTCTCGCTCACCGGTCGCCATGTGCTGGCGGCCCTGCTCGGTTTTGCCGGCGCGGCGCTGGCCATTCTGGGCGGATCGGGCGTGGACGGCGAGGTGCGCTGGGCCTGGGGCTACATCCCCGCCCTGGGCTCGGCCTTCATCTGGGCCAGCTACTCGCTGCTCACGAAGCGGGTGCGGGCCTTTCCCACCGCCGCCATCGGCAGCTTCGCCTTGATCTCGGGGCTGCTGGCGCTGCTCTGCCACGCGCTGCTCGAGCCCTCGGTGTCCCTGTCCTCGCGCGACCTGGGCTTGATCGCCGTGCTCGGCCTGGGTCCGCTGGGTGGCGCCTTTTTCCTGTGGGACGCTGCCCTCAAGCGGGGCGATGCGCGGCAGATCGGCGTGCTGAGTTTCCTCACGCCCCTGCTCTCCACCCTGACCCTGCTGGTGCTGCGCAGCGAGACCCCGAGCGTGGCCGTGGGCCTCGCGGCGCTGATGATCGTGGGAGCGGCCGTGCTGGCCACGCGCAAGTGACCCGTCCTAGTCGACCATGAGCGCGGCAGGATCTTCCGCCGCCAGCACGCTCTGCGCCCAGGTCTGCAGACGCCCGGTGTCGCAACGCAGGATCTGCTGTTTCACCGCCAGGATCTGCGACGGATGCATGGAGAAGCTGCGCAGGCCAAGGCCGAGCAGCAGGCGGGTGAGCGTCACATCACCCGCCATCTCACCGCACACGCTCACGCCCTTGCCCCGCGCGCGGCACTGCGCGATCGTGCTGGCCAGCAGGTGCAGCACCGCGGGGTGCACCGGGTCGTAGAGGTGCGAGACCGCCTCGTCGGCGCGGTCGATGGCCAGCGTGTACTGGATCAGGTCGTTGGTGCCGACCGAGAGGAAATCGAAATGGCGCAGGAAGAGCGGGATGGTGAGCGCGGCTGCGGGCACTTCGATCATGGCGCCAAGCTTGACCGGGCCCTGTGGCACGCCCGTGGTGGTGAGCTGTTCCCGCGCCCGGTTGACCAGCGCCAGCGTCTGGCGGATTTCACTCGCATGGGCCAGCATGGGGATCAGCAGGTTGACCGGACCGTGCGCGGCCGCGCGCAGGATGGCGCGCAACTGGGCCAGGAACATCGAGGGCTCGGAGAGACTCCAGCGGATCGCGCGCAGCCCCAGCGCCGGGTTGAGGTGGTCGTCGGCCGCGCGCGAGGAGCCCCGATCCAGCGGCTTGTCGGCGCCCACGTCGACCGTGCGGATCGTCACCGGCAGGCCCTGCATGCCCTCGATGGCGCGGCGGTAGGCCTGGTACTGCTCATCCTCGTCGGGCAGCTTGCCATTGCGCCCCATGAATAGAAACTCGCTGCGGAACAGCCCCACGCCGACGGCGCCGGCCTTGAGCGCGGCGATGGCGTCCTCGGGCTGCTCGATGTTCGCCAGCAGTTCGATCTTCTGTCCGTCGAGCGTGACGGCGGGCGTGTTCTTCAGGCGTGAGAGGCGCTCTCGCTCGACCTCGCCCTGGCGTTGCTTGAAGCCGTATTCGGCCAGCAGGATGGGCGAAGGGTCGACCAGCACCACGCCCGCGTCGCCGTCGATGATGACCCAGTCGTCCTGCTTGATCACGTGGCTGGCCGAGCGCGCGCCGACCACGGCCGGGATGTCCATGCTGCGGGCCACGATGGCGGTGTGGCTGGTCTTGCCGCCGACGTCGGTGACGAATCCAGCAAACACGCTCTGCTTGAACTGCAGCATGTCGGCCGGCGACAGGTCGTGCGCAATCAGCACCAGCGGCACTTCCGTGGTGTGGTCGTGCACCGGCCGAGAGCCACCCGCCACCGGCGACGCCACGCCGCGCATGACGCGCAGCATGCGCTCGACCACCTGCTCCAGGTCGGCCTTGCGCTCGCGCAGGTAGGGGTCTTCCATTTCGTCGAACTGGCGCGCGATCACCTCGAGCTGGGTGGTCAGGGCCCATTCGGCGTTGTAGTGGCGGTCCACGATCCAGTGCTTGACGCCATTGGTCAGCTGTTCGTCCTGCAGCAGCATCAGGTGCACGTCGAGCAGCGCCGTGAGCTCGGGATGCGCATCGGTGGACCCTTGGTCGCCCAGGCTCTGCTGCACCTTCAGAATTTCCTCGGCCACCGCGTTGCGCGCATGGCGCAAGCGCTCGATCTCGCTCTGCACCTCATCGGCCTGCACGAAATAGTGCGCGACATCGACGCGGCTGGATGCCACGATCACGGCCCGCCCGATGGCAATGCCCCGGGAGACAGCCAGGCCGTGGACCGCGAAGGTCATTCGCCCTCGCCGAACTTGTCGTCAATGAGAGCGACGATCGCATTCATTGCGGCCTGCTCATCGCTGCCCGAAGTCTCGATCTCGACGGTGCTGCCCAAGCCCGCCGCCAGCATCATCACCCCCATGATGCTCTTGGCATTGACGCGGCGGTCGGCGCGCGTCATCCAGACGTCGCTGGCGAAGCTGCCGGCGAGTTTGGTGAGTTTGGCCGAGGCGCGTGCATGCAACCCGAGCTTATTGCTGATGGTCACGGTGGTCTTGATCATGGGTGGTTCGTCGGGCCTGGTTCTGGGGAGCGGTCACCGCAACCTGGATGACCCCCTGCGTGGCACCGATCATGCCGCGGGAGATCAGGGCGTCGAGCGACTCGTGCCGGTACGACACGGTGCGCAGCAGCATCGGCAGGTTCACGCCGGTGATGAGTTTGGAGTTCACACCATCGATGAGTTTCTGCGCCACGTTGCAGGGGGTGGCGCCGAACACGTCGGTCACCACCAGGGTCTGCGGCAGGTGCATCTGGCGCAGCAGCGCGCGCGCCTGGGCCAGCGATTCCTCGGGTGGCACATTGGGCTGGATGTCCAGCGCGGCCACCGCGTCTGCCGCATCGGGAAACACATGCAGCACGCATTGGCGCAACGCCGCGGCCAGGGGAGCGTGCGCAATGATGAAGATGCCGTTCATGGCGCGAGTTTAGCCGGCCCGTCCCCTGGCAAGGCCGCGCCAGGCGCGCCAGAAGCCCGCGTAGGCGAACACGCAACACACGCCAAAGATCGCGAAGGCGCCGCGGTACCGCGCGGGTTCGCTCCAGCCCAGCACGCTCAAGCCCTCGATCAGGAGACCAATGCCCCATTGCACCGCGAACACGCCGCCGAAGATGGCCAGGTTGTAGGCCGAGAGGGCGCGCCCGGCGGCCTCGGCCGGCAGGGCGAGCGCCACCGCCGGCTGGGACAGCGAGGCAAAGGTGCTGCTGACGCAGAACAGGGCCCAGAACGCCCAGCCGGCATCGCTGCCCTGCCAGACGATGGCCCCCAGGACCGCAAGGCTCACCGGCATGCCCCAGGCGATCAACCGTTCGGGCGACAGACCGCGGCGCGCCAGGTGCGGGTTCAACATGCCCCAGGCCCAGAACGTGCAGAGCATGGACACGTTGATGCCGAAGAGTCCGGCCGCCGCCGCCGCCGGCGTGTAACCGGCGACCTTCACCATCCAGGGGCCCGCCCAGAGCGTCTGCACGGCGATCATGCCGCCGTAGTTGACGATGCCGATCGGCAGCATCTGGCGAAAGTACGGGTGGCGCCAGATGAAGCCATAGCCTCGCCGGGCGGGATCGGCGGTCGCCGCTGCGGGATTCTCGGTCTGCCACCCTCGTGGCACGGTCAGGAACAGTGCCACCATGGACAGCAGGATCAGCGCGGCCAGCAGCCAGAACAGCCCCCGCCAGCCCGTCAAGGGCATCAGCCATTGCACCGGCAGGGTGGACGCCACCATGCCCACCGAGCCGGACATCAACATCCACGAGTTGGCGCGCATTTGCGCGCCAGGCGTAAGCCACCGCCGGTAACCGGTGAGCGGGGCCATGAGGCACGCACTCACGCCCATGCCGATGAGCACCCGCGCCGCCAGCAAGCCCGAGAAGCTGGTGGCCATGGCAAACGCCGCGCAGCCCGCCACCGCCATGCTCAGGAAGCCCAGCACCACCACGCGCGGGCCATACCGGTCCAGCCAGCTGCCCATGGGCAATTGCGTGAGTGCAAACCCGAGGAAGAAACCGCCCGCGAGCAGGCCCAGGTGGCCGGCGCTGAGCGCCATCTCGGCGCTCAGGGTGGGCGAGAGCGTGGCGGCGATGCCGCGCAGCAGGGCCGACAGGAAGTAGGCCAGCACGAACGCCAGAAACACGATGACGGCGGTGCGCGCCGGCAGCAGGTCGGATCGGTGCGCTTCGTTCATGGGAGTTGCAGCGCTTCGAAGAACGGGGTGGTCACTTCCCCGGGGAGGTTCGGGCCGTACACCGCGGCCTGGTAGACCTGGCTTCCCCGGGCGAAGTAGGCCGCCCGCATCTGCACCGCCTGGCCTTGCGGGTCCGTTCCCCGCACGAGCAGGCCGCGCGCTCTGGGCGCACCGGCCAGCCGAAAAGCCCAGCCGGCTTCGGGCCGGTCGAGCACCTCGGGCGCCAGGCGCAGGCTGGCCAGCGAGGCGCGCGGCCACTCGGCCAGCGCAGCGTCCACCCGCGCCGGATCACCCACATCGACCCAGGCAATGGCAAAGCTCAGGCCGCCGGTGTCGCAACTGTGCAGGTGCATTTCGGGGTTGGCACCCGCCAGGGGCACGGTGCGGCTGGCGTGTTCGGGCTTGCAGGGCATGAGCGCCTGCAAGGGCGTGCCCTGTGGACGCAGCGCGCGCCAGTTGAACGTGGGGCTGCAGGCAGAAAGAAGCAGCAGGACGGTGAGGCCCAGCGCCACGGTCGGCAGGCGACGACCGGGCGCACAGCCCGCAGAGATCAGAGGCATCGGGATTCCAACTGGGCCACGGCCGTGACACCGAGGCGCCAGCGGCCTCGCGCACAATGGCGACATGAATGCTCTGGATGGTATCCGTATCCTGGACTTGTCACGCGTGCTGGCCGGCCCCTGGTGCACGCAGACCCTGGCGGACCTGGGTGCCGACGTGGTGAAGGTGGAGCGCCCGCCGGGCGCCCAGCATCCGGGGGGCGACGACACGCGCGGCTGGGGCCCGCCTTTTCTGCCAGGCCGCGACGGCAACGACACCGCCGAGGCCGCCTACTACCTGGGCGCCAACCGCAACAAGCGCTCCATCACCTGCGACATCGCCCAGCCCGAAGGCCAGCGCCTGATCCGCGAGTTGGTCAGGCACGCGCATGTGTTCGTGGAGAACTACAAGGTGGGCGACATGGCGCGCTACGGGCTGGACTTCGACAGCCTGCGCCAGATCAACCCGCGGCTCGTGTACTGCTCCATCACCGGCTTCGGCCAGAGTGGCCCCTACAAGGACCGCGCCGGCTACGACTTTGCCATCCAGGCCATGGGCGGCCTGATGAGCGTGACGGGTGAGCGCGATGCGCTGCCGGGCGGCGGTCCGCAAAAGGTGGGCGTGGCCGTGGCCGACCTGTTTACCGGGCTCTACGCCACGGTCGGCATCCAGGCCGCGCTGCGCCACGCCGAACGAACGGGCGAGGGCCAGCACATCGACATGGCGCTGCTCGACACGCAGGTGGCCATGCTCGCCAACCTCGGCGCCAACTACCTGGTGCGTGGCCGCGAGGACGGCAAGGTGCCGGGCCGCGCGGGCAACGCCCACGCCAACATCGTGCCGTACCAGGTGTTCGAGGTCGCACCCGACGCACAGGGCCAGGCGCAGCACATCATCCTGGCCGTGGGCAACGACGGTCAGTTCGCGAAGTTCTGCGCCGTGGCCGGCCAGCCAGCGCTCGCGACCGACCCGCGCTTCGCGCAGAACCAGAACCGCGTGCGCCACCGCGAGGTGCTCGTGCCCCTGCTGGAATCCCTCCTGAAAAGCCGTGGCAAGGCCGACTGGCTGGCCGCGCTGGAGGCCGCCAAGGTGCCCTGCGGCCCGATCAACAACCTCGCCGAGGTGTTCGCCGACGAACACGTGCTCTCGCGCGGCATGGTGCACACCTGGACCCACCCGCTGGCCGACTCGGTGGACCTGGTGGCCAGCCCGCTCAAGCTGGGCGCCACCCCCGTGCGCAACGACCTGCCGCCGCCGCTGCTGGGCCAGCACACGGCCGAAGTGCTCCAGGACTGGCTGGACTGGCCGCCGGAGCGACTGGCGGAGCTGCAGCGAAGTGGCGCCATCTGACCCCAGGGCCGCGCACCGTGACGGACGCCTTGCCCACCCCGGCCTCCCTGCGCGGTGCCGCGCAGGCGGCGGCTGCGCGCGGCGAACCGCTGGTGGTCATGATCACGCTCACGGGCTGCCCTTACTGCGAGATCGTGCGCAAACACTACCTGCTGCCCATGCGCCGCGAAGGCCTGGTGCATGCGGTGCAGCTGGATGTGCTCGATCGCACGGGCAACCTGCAGGGCTTCGATGGACAGATGACCACACCCGCCGCACAAGCCACGGCCTGGAAGGCCCGGTTCACCCCCACGGTGCTGTTCTTCGGACCGGACGGCCGCGAACTCGCCGAGCGCCTGGTGGGCATCGCGGTGCCCGACTTCTACGGCGAATACCTCGAGGCACGGCTGGCGGAGGCACGGCGCAAACTCAAATGAACCTTGCAGAACATCGCAAGGCGGCACTCACTTCAGGCTGCCGAACACCTTCTTGAGGATGGCGCTGCCGGTGCCCACGGGATCTTGCCGGATCTTGCGTTCCTCCTCGCCAATGATGGTGTACAGGCCATCGAGCGACTTGCCGGTGACGTAGCGCTGGATGTTGGCGTCCTCTTTCCTGACCAAGCCGACGCCCGCCGCCTGGCCGGCCACCCGGTTGTACTGGTTGGCCAGGCCCACCTTCTCGGTGGCCTTGGTGACGATGGGCAGGAATTTCTCGCCCAGCGGGCTGCGGGTCTTGTCGGCGAAGAACTGCGTCACCGAGTTCTCGCCACCGCTCAGGATGTTCTTGGCGTCGGTGACGCTCATGGACTTCACCGCGTTCACCAGCAGGTCCTTGCCCATGGGCACGGCCGCCTCCGCCGCCCGGTTCATGCTGGTCACCAGCTCGTCGACCCTTTTTCCCTGGCCCGTCAACTTGAGCAGCTTCGACGCATCCTCGAGAAATCCGGGCAAGGGGATCCGAACTTTTGGATTGCCCAGGAATCCATCCGTCTTGCCGAGCAAAGCCACCGCCGCCAGCGCCCCCTTCTCCAGCGCGACCTTGATGCCCTGGCTGGCGTCTTGGTTGGTGAGGTCGCTCAGCGACAGCGCCCAGGCCTGCTGGTGAGCGGCCAGCACCATCAGGCCGATGAAGGCGGAGGTGGACTGGGTAAACTGGCGGCGTTGCATGGCGGAATCTCCTGGATGGATGCAATTCGATGAAAGACGTGGGGCAATGTAGCCCTCGGGAAGTGAAAAGACAATGACCAAACTCAGCCTCGCCGGCCAGCGCCGCAGGCGCGCTCTTCTGGCCACGGCCGCACTGGGCACCGTGGCCACCCTCGGGCTGGCGGGCTGCAGCGGCCGCGACGCCGCACCCGAATCCACTTTCGTGCTGCTCGACGGCTCCCAGGCCACCATGGCCAACCTCAAAGGCAAGGTCACGTTGGTGAACTTCTGGGCCACCACCTGCGTGACCTGCGTCAAGGAAATGCCGCAGATCGTCGCCACCTGGCACAAGTACCAGAGCCAGGGGTTCGACACCGTGGCGGTGGCCATGGAGTACGACCCACCGGCGTGGGTGCTCAACTTCTCGAAAAGCCGCCAACTGCCCTTCAAGGTCGCACTGGACAACACCGGCGAGATCGCCCAGCAGTGGGGGGATGTGAAACTCACCCCCACCACCTACCTGGTCGACAAGCAGGGCCAGATTGTCAAGCGCTACGTCGGCGAGCCCGACTTCCCCGCGCTGCACGCGCTGATCGAGAAGCTGCTCGCCCAGGCCTGACCGGCCGTTTTCAGTTCTTCTGATAGGCGTCGTGGCAGGCCTTGCAGGTCTGCCCCACCGAACCGAACGCCGTCTTCACGCTGTCGAGGTTGCCGGTCTTGGCGGCGGCGGCGAGCTTGGCAGTCTCGGCCTGCAGCTTGTCCGCGTTTTCCTTGAACTTGGCCTGCTCGGTCCAGATTTCGGGCTTGGCCCGGGTGTCGCCTCTGTCGGTGCCCGCCACGAACGCTTCCCACGGCAGCTTGCTCAGGCTCTCCAGCAGCGCTGCACTGTCCGCGGCCGCCGTGGCGTTGAACGGCACGCGGCCATTGGCCATGGCGCCAAGACGCCCGGCGTGATTGCCCATGATGGTCATCACCGACTTTCGGTACTTCACCGCGTCTTCCGGTTTCTGGAACTGCGCCATCGCTGGGGCGGCGAATGAGGCGAAGGCAACGGAAAGGGCCATCGTGGCAACGATTTTCATGAAGTCTCCTGTGGGGGTTGTGGGGAAAACACCGTGGCTCTGTGGCCACCCGCGGCTGAGTGTACGGGTGCCATCGAAGTTCCGCAGCGGCCGCTCCAGCGTGTATCTTCTCCGTCCTGTTCCATTCGATTCCAGACCACGACCATGCACACCATCCGCATCTGGGACCTTCCCACCCGACTCTTTCACTGGCTGCTGGCGGCCTGCGTGATCGGCCTCGTGGTCACCGGCAGCCTGGGCGGCAACTGGATGAACTGGCATCTGCGGCTGGGCTACGCGGTCCTCACCCTGCTGCTGTTTCGCCTGGTGTGGGGCTTCGTCGGCGGACACTGGTCCCGCTTTGCCTCGTTCCTCTACGCGCCCTCCACATTGATGGCCTACCTGCGCGGCCAGGCTCGGCCCGAGCACGAGGCAGGTCACTCCCCGCTGGGCGCGCTCTCGGTGCTCGCCCTGTTGCTGATCCTGGCCGCCCAGGTCGTCAGTGGCTTGATGAGCGACGACGAGATCGCGGTGTCCGGCCCACTGGCCCGATTTGTCTCGGGCGATACGGTGTCGCTGTCCACGGGTTACCACACGGAAGTGGGCAAGTGGATCGTGCTGGCGCTGGTGCTCCTGCACGTGCTGGCCATCCTCTTCTACAAGCTGGTTCGCAAGCAGGGCCTGGTGCGACCCATGGTCAGGGGAGACAAGCACCTCGCCACACCGGTGCAACCCGCGCGCGACACCGCCGGCACGCGCCTGCTGGCGCTAATTGTTCTGGTGCTGTGCGGCGCTGCCGTCACCTGGATGGTGAGGCTCGGAAACGCCTTCTGAGGGTGCGCGGCAGGCTGTCGTATAGTGACCGCCACGCCACCGCCCCGGACCCCAGTCCGCCGACACCGCCGCCATGAACGACCACGGAGCCGCCGCCGTCTCACTGAGACCCGCCCAGTTCCCCGACGACCTGCAGACCGTCCGCGATCTTTTCCTGGACTACCAGGCCGGACTCGGCATCGATCTGTGCTTCCAGGGCTTTGAAGCCGAACTGGCCGGGCTACCCGGCGACTACGCCACACCGACGGGTGCGCTGTTGCTGGCCTGGGTGGATGGCGAGCCGGCGGGCTGTTGCGCCCTGCGTGCGCTGCAGAACTCAGACCACCTCAATGCCTGCGAGATGAAGCGCCTGTTCGTGCGTCCGGCTTTTCGCGGTTTCGGATTGGGCCGGTTGCTGGTCGAACGAGTGCTCTCCGAAGGCCAGCTCGCTGGCTACACCACCATGCTGCTCGACACCTTGAGCGACATGGAAACCGCCCGCGCCCTGTACCAGGAGGCGGGCTTCGTCGAGGTGGCGCCCTACTACCACAACCCCATCCCCGGGGCGCACTACCTCAAGGTCGATCTCTGATCAGACGCCGGCCCTGGCCTGCGCCAGCAGCGTGTCGGCGTCGCTGACCTCGAACTTACCGGGGGCTTCGACGTTGAGCGTCTTCACCACACCGTCCTTGATCAGCATGGAGTAACGGTTGCTGCGCAGGCCCATGCCGCGGCCGGTCAGATCCAGCGTGAGGCCGGTGGCCTTGGCGAAATCGGCACTGCCATCGGCCAGCATGCGGACCTTGTCGCCGGTTTTCTGGTCGCGCGCCCAGGCGCCCATCACGAAGGCATCGTTCACGCTCAGGCACCAGATCTCATCGACGCCCGCGGCCTTGAAATCTGCTGCGTGCTGCACGAAACCAGGAACGTGCTTGGCCGAGCAGGTGGGCGTGAAAGCGCCAGGCAGGGCAAACACGGCGATCGTCTTGCCGGTGGCGGTCTTCTGCACGTCCACCGGGTTGGGTCCAATGCTGCAGCCATTGCCCTCGACTTCGCTGTACTCCATCAGCGTTGCCGTCGGAATCCTGTCGCCCACCTTGATCATGCTGTGCTCCTCATCGTGATGGCCCTGGGGCCGTGGCTGGAAGACCCGGATCGTCCGGGTCCGGAAAAAGAAAAAGCGACCGAATTGTCGGTCGCTTTTTCGTTGCGCGCTGGATTCAGCGTCTTGGGGCTTACACCAGTGCGGCTTTTTGCACCAAGCGGGTGGCCACCCAGTTCTTGGTCTTGGACAGCGGACGGCTTTCGGTGATCTCGATCACGTCGC
>VFQQ010004618.1_pt1 | contig 12004 bp, 7 predicted proteins | sample 3512341 | NCBI WGS metagenome assembly VFQQ01 (sample SAMN10412373, study PRJNA504923) | tailings metagenome | isolation source: Relicate 2 Philex TSF1 revegetated site | place: Philippines: Tuba, Benguet | collected 2017-08-29 | reverse complement strand
TGCCTGAATGCGAACGGCCGTCTGATCGTCACCGACATGCTGGACCGAATCCTGGTGTTCGACCGGGAGCGAGGCGTGTTGCGCGCCGAAGCCGGACTGACGCTCGACCGGCTGCTCCGCATTGTGGTGCCGGCCGGGTGGTTCGTGCCGGTGTTGCCTGGCACGAAGTTCGTCACGCTCGGCGGCGCGGTGGCGAACGATGTCCACGGCAAGAACCACGAACATGTCGGCACGTTCGGCGAGCACGTGACCGCAATCGGCCTCGCACGTTCGACCGGGCAAACGCTGACGCTCTCGCGGACGGAAAACCCGGAACTGTTCGCCGCCACCGTCGGCGGGCTCGGACTCACCGGCGTCATCCTGTGGGTCGAACTCGAACTCGAGCCGGTCCGCTCTGCGTTCGTCGAGAGCGAGACTCTGGAGCTCGCCGACCTCGGCGAGTTCTTCAAGCGCGCCGAGGAGAGCCGGGACTGGCACTACACTGTCGCGTGGATTGATTGTCTCGCGAAGGGCAGCGCCACCGGCCGCGGGTTTTTCACGCGTGGCCGTCATGCGGACGCGGGTGGATTGAAGGTTCACGGCGGCCCGCGCATCGGCGTGCCGTTCGACGCGCCAGGCTTCCTGCTCAACGCGCACACCATCGGCGCATTCAACACGCTCTACCGCAAGCGCCCGTTCATGTACGGCGCGCGGCGCGTTCACTACGACCCGTTTCTGTTTCCGCTCGATGCCATCGCGGGCTGGAACAAGCTCTACGGCTCGCGCGGCTTCTACCAGCACCAGTCGGCGATCCCGACCGCTGCCGCATACGACACCGTACGCACGCTGCTTGAGCTGACAGCCGAAACCGGTGAGGGCTCGTTCCTGCTTGTGCTGAAGATGTTCGGCGACAAGCGCTCGCCCGGCGTGCTGTCGTTTCCGCTGCCGGGCGCGACGCTCGCTCTGGATTTCCCCAACAAGGGCGAGAGCACGCGCCGCCTGCTCGACCGCATGGCGGACGTCGTGCTCTCCGCGGGCGGGCGGCTCTATCCGGCGAAGGATGCCACCATGTCCGGCGAGAACTTCCGCGCGGGTTATCCCGACTGGCGCAAGGTCGAGGCGCAGCGCGATCCGGCGATCATGTCGGACTTCTGGCGTCGCGTGACCGCGGAGGCCGCATGAGCCGCATCCTCGTTCTCGGCGCGACCTCGGCAATTGCGCAGGCTTACGCACGGCGCCGTGCCGCCGAAGGTGCGGCCTTCGTGCTTGCGGGGCGGCGCGAGGATCGGCTTGCGTCGATTGCGGCGGATCTGAAGGCCTGCGGCGCGCCAAGCGCCGAGCCGTTTGTGATCGATCTCGCGGCAATCGATAGCATCGAAGCGGCGGTGCGCGACATACGCGCAAAGTTCGGCGAGATCGACGAGGTCGTCGTTGCCTACGGTATTCTCGGCGAGCAGGCGGCCGCCGAGCAGGACCTGTCGCAGGCGCGCGCGCTGTTCGACACGAACTTCACCAGCGCGGCCCTTTGGACCCTCGCGCTCATCAAGGCGAAGGCTCCGGGCACCACTCTCACCATCGTCGGCATCGGTTCCGTCGCGGGCGATCGCGGGCGAGGCAGCAATTTCATTTACGGTTCGTCAAAGGCGGCGTTCGACCGGCTCCTCGAAGGGCTGCAGCACAAGGGCGACGCGACATTGCGCGTCGTTCGCGTGAAGCCCGGCTTCGTCGACACGCCGATGACCGCTGCAATCGAGAACAAGGGCGGACCGCTCTGGGCCAAGCCCGACCAGATCGCCGCCGATATTGCGCGCGCGGTGTCGAAGGGCCGCCGCGTCGTCTACACGCCGTGGTTCTGGTGGGTGATCATGATGATCATTCGCCATCTACCGTGGTTCGTCTTCCGGCGGCTGAAGATCTGATGGCCTCGCCGCTCAAGATCGCCATCACCGGCGCGGCCGGGCTGATTGGCCAGAACCTGATCCCGCGGCTGAAGGCGCGCGGGTACACGAACATCGTCGCGCTCGACAAGCACAAGGCCAACACCGCGATCCTGCGGCGCCTGCATCCGGACATCACGGTGATCGAGACCGACCTCGCACGTGACGACGGTTGGCAAGCGGCCATCGCCGACGCTGACGTTCTGGTGCTGTCGCACGCGCAGATCGGCGGGCTGGAGCAGTCGGCCTTCGTCGCCAACAACGTGACCGCGACGCAGCGAATCCTTGACGCGGTGCGGGCGAAGTCGTCGTACCTCGTGCATCTCTCGTCGTCCGTGGTCGAGTCCGTGGCGGACGATTGGTACACGCAAACCAAGGATGCGCAGGAGAAGCTCGTGGTGGGATCCGGCCTGCCGCATGTCGTGCTGCGGCCGACGCTGATGTTCGGCTGGTTCGACCGCAAGCACCTCGGCTGGCTCGCACGCTTCATGCAGAAAGCGCCGGTGTTTCCAATCCCCGGTTCGGGCAAGTATCTGCGCCAGCCGCTCTACGCCGGCGATTTCTGCGACATCATCATGGCGTGCATCGAACAGCGCCCGACCGCGAAGGCCTACAATATCTCCGGGCAGGAGAAGATCGACTACATCGACCTGATCCGCGCCGTGAAGGACGCGAGCGGCGCGACGACGCCCATCGTGCGCATTCCATACTCGCTGTTCTGGGCGATGCTGTGGGCGTATGGACTGTTCGATCGCGATCCGCCGTTCACCACGCGGCAGCTTGAGGCGCTGGTGATCCCCGAACTGTTCGAGGTGATCGACTGGCCGGGCATCTTTGGCGTCAAGGCAACGCCCCTGAAGCAGGCGCTCGCCGACACGTACCGTCATCCCGAGTACTCCAAGGTCGTGCTGGAGTTCTGATGGCCCGCGTCGTCATCATAGGCGCCGGTGCCATGGGCCTCGCCGCCGCGTATCACGCGGTCAAGCGAGGGCATCAGGTCACGGTGCTCGAAGCCGCTCCCGAGGCGGGAGGCATGGCGGCGCACTTTGATCTCGGCGGGCTCTCGATCGAGCGCTATTACCATTTCGTCTGCAAGGCGGACCGCCCGACGTTCGACCTCATGGATGAACTCGGCATCGGCGACCGGATGCGCTGGGTGCCGACCACGATGGGCTACTTCATCGACGGCAAGCTCTATCCGTGGGGCGATCCGGTTTCGCTTTTGACGTTCCCGAAACTCTCGCTGATCGAAAAGCTGCGCTACGGCGCGATGATGTTCTTCGCGACCAAGCGAAGCGACTGGCGCAGCCTCGAGAACATCTCGGCGAAGGATTGGATCACCTCGTGGTGCGGGCCCGCGCTGTATGAAAAGATGTGGGCGCCGCTCTTCCGCCTGAAGTTCTTCGAGTATGCCGACAACGTGTCTGCCGCGTGGATCTGGACGCGTTTCAAGCGTGTCGGAACGTCACGTCGCTCGTTGATGCAGGAAGAGCTTGGTTACATCGATGGCGGCTCCGATACGCTTGTGACGGCGCTGGCGAATGCGATCACCACGAAGGGCGGAAAGATCAAGCTCAATGCGCCGGTGACACGTGTTGAAGTCGAAGATGGCCGCGTCACTGGCGTCGCGGCCGGTGGCGGGTTGATCCCCGCCGACGCTGTCATCAGCACCATGCCGACGCCATACGTGAGCCGCATCGTCCCGGACCTGCCGGCTGCGGATCGCGCGCGCTATGAGGCCATCGCCAACATCGGTGTCGTCTGCGTGGTGTTTCGCCTGAAGCGGCCGGTCACGCCGCACTTCTGGGTGAATATCTCCGATCAGCGGTTCGAGATTCCCGGCATCGTGGAGTTCTCGAACCTGCGGCCGACCGGCGATACGGTCGTCTACATTCCTTATTATATGCCGGTGACGCACCCGAAGTTCGCCCGGGACGATGCGTTCTTCCGCGGCGAGGGGCTGCGCTATCTCCAGATGCTGAACCCGGAGCTGCGCGACGATGACGTCGTCGCATTCCATGCGGGACGCCTGAAGCATGCGCAACCGGTGTGCCCGCCAGGCTTCGCCGCCATGATCCCGCCCGTTGAAACGGCGATTGCGGGACTGCAGATCGCCGACACGTGCTTCTACTACCCGGAGGATCGCGGCATCTCGGAGAGCGTGCGCCTCGGCAAGGAGATGGCGGAGCGGGTGACGTGACGCCTGCGAACGAGCGTCAGCGTTTTGTTTTCTTTCTGCTCGCCGGTGGCATCGCTGCGGTCGTCAACATCGTGAGCCGCATCGCGCTGAGCGCCGTCATGCGCTACGAGATCGCGATCGTGGTGGCCTACGTTTGCGGCATGACCATCGCGTTTCTGCTCAACAAAGTCTTTGTGTTCGAAAAGTCGGGCCGCGGCGCGGGCGCGGAATACCTGCGCTTCGGTCTCGTCAATCTTGCCGCCGTCGCGCAGGTCTGGATCGTGAGCGTGCTGCTTGCCCGCATCATCTTTCCGGCGATCGGATTCGAATGGCATGCCGAGATCATCGCGCATGTGATCGGCGTGATGGTGCCGGTGTTCACCAGCTATCTCGGGCACAAGCACTTCACGTTTGCAGCACGCTCGCGGCCGGACACGCGCTAAATCGCAAGGTAGAATGCGATGAATGCCGCCAGTCCAAGCACGAGGCTCGCGCGGTCACGCAACGCGAACACGACCGGATCGTCATGCAGCAGCATGCGGTGGCTGAGCAGCCACACGCGCATCAGCCAGACCGTCAGCAACGCGGGGATCGCGTAGAGCCAGCCCGCATGCCGGTAAAATCCTGAAGGCGCGGCATCGTTCGTCATGTAGAGCAGCATGATGACGACCGACGTCAGCCCGATGCCGATGCCGAAGGTCAACGTGAGAGGCCAGTCATTGCCGCGATAGCCGCGGCCCGCGATCTCATCGGCATCGATACGGGATGCGCGCATGACTTCGCCGTGGCGCTTCGCTAGCGCCAGCGAGACGAAGAAGGTGAGAGAGAAGGAGAGCAGCCAGGGCGAGTAATCGAGATTATCGACGGCCACGCCCATCACGATCCGCAATGTGAACAGCACGCCAATGATAAATACGTCCAGAAGGGCGACACGTTTGAGGCCCATCGAATAGCTGAGCGTCAGGACCAGATAGCAAATCAGGGCAAACGCGAAAGCGGGGGAAAGCATCAACGCCCCCGCGAGTGCCAAGACGATCATCGCCGGCGCGACGATGAGCCCGTGCAGAACCTTCAGATCGCCGCTCGCGAACGGACGCAGGCGCTTGGTTGCATGCCGGCGATCTGCATCGAGATCGGCAAGGTCGTTCAGGACGTAAGTCGCCGACGACAGGATGCACAGCAGCACAAAGGCAATCGCGGTGCTCCCGAGCACGGCGGGATCGCCGTAGGCATGGCCGACGAACATCGGCACGAGCAAAAGAAGGTTCTTGCTCCACTGGTGCAAACGGAAGGCGCGCATCCAGTGCCGCCATTCGCCAGCGCGGCGGTTCAGCGTTGCCAGCACCGGAGTACCGGATTGCCCAACCGCTGCCGTGGTGCTCGCGCCGGCATCGCAGAGGATCACGCCGCGTGCCGCGCGAAATACCGGCAGGTCCGCCGGACTGTCGCCCGCATAGATGAAACCGTCGGGGAATTTTTCGCGCAGGCGCACCAGCTTGCGCTCACTCTTGAGGTTGGTGTTGCCATCGCTCCCGATCGCGCTCGCGAACAGCCCGAGTTGACGCGCCACCTCGTCGGCGGTCGATTGATCCGCTGCCGTCACCAGATGAACCTCCCGCCCGCGCAGCTTCTCGCGGTTGACGAGTTCGACAAGGTCCTGGCGGTAGGGGAGGCTGGCGACGTTGAGCGGGCTGCGCCGCGCGATCTCGCGTTTGAGCGCGGCGATCCCGTGCCGCAGGTGCGGCAGGCTCGCCAGCGCAGCAAGCGGCGCGCCGAAAAGGAGTTGAGCAAAACCCTCGTACAAGGTGTCGGAGACGGTAAGCGTTCCATCGAGATCGACGACGAGCGGGACGCTGATCTCGACATCCAGCGCGTCAGTCATTGCCGAATGCTCGTCCCCGTGGCGGCAAGGGTGCCGGTCCCGTCTCGAAACTAGTCGAGCGGCTGGCTCCACGCCACGCGGAAAAGATGGGCCGGAGCGCCTGCGGGCGCCGGGAAGCCGGCTCGACGCCGGGGCTAGGTCGTCGTGTTGGAACGAGGATCGTGGCTCTTAGTCCCGAAATGGGGCGATTTGCCCTTTCAGAACGACGGACGGTCAGGGTTTCTCCCGTTACCGATTGCGTGGGCCATCAATTTTCCGAAAAATTAACCATACCTTGGTGATGCCATAATAGGTAGAACAGGCCCTGCGCCACCCGTGATCAGGGTGTGTCAGGCTTCGCCAACCGGCTCGGCGGGACGCCGTATCGGGCCCGAAGTGGGGATCGACCTCGATGAGCGCTGCCAGTCCCGCGAGCCGCCCGCCGCAGACCTCGGAATTGCGCGAGGCGATGTCCGCGTGTTCGTCCGCGTTCATCGCGATCGCGGTCATGAGCGGCCTGATCAACATCCTGTATCTCACCGGCTCGTTCTACATGCTCGAGGTCTATGACCGCGTGCTGCCCAGCCGCAGCGTGCCGACGCTGGTGGCGCTCTCGGTGCTGGCGCTGACGCTGTTCGCGTTTCAGGGAATCCTCGACGTCATCCGCTCGCGCATTCTCGTGCGAATCGCGGCGACGCTCGACGAGCGGCTGAGCAATCGCGTCTACGACATCGTGGTTCAGCTTCCGCTCAAGACCCGCGGGCAGGGCGACGGCCTCGCGCCGCTGCGCGATCTCGACCAGATCCGCTCCTTCCTGGTGACCACCGGCCCGCTCGCGCTGTTCGATCTGCCGTGGATGCCGTTCTATCTGCTGATCTGCTTTATGTTCCATCCGTGGATCGGCGTCGTGGCGCTCATCGGCGCGTTGATCCTCACCAGCCTCACGCTGCTGTCGGAATTGATGACGCGGGCACCGTCGAAGACGGCGGCGCAGCATGTCGGCCAGCGCAATAGCCTGGCCGAAGCCGGGCGCCGCAATGCCGAAGTGCTTCAGGCCATGGGCATGGCGCAGCGCATGGGCAAGCTCTGGGGCGAGGCAAACACGAAGTATCTCGCCAGCCAGCAGCAGACGTCGGACGTCGCGGGCGGCCTCGGCGCGATTTCCAAGGTTCTGCGCTTCACCTTGCAGTCCGGCGTGCTGGGCCTCGGTGCGTACCTCGTGATCCATCAGCAGGCGACGGCGGGCGTGATTATCGCAAGCTCCATCATCGTGGCGCGCGCGCTCGCGCCGGTCGAACTCGCGATTGCCAACTGGAAAGGCTTTGTCGCGGCGCGCATGAGCTGGCGGCGGCTGTCCGACGTGTTGCGTGCGACGGAGACCACCGCCGAACCCACCACGCTTCCCCCGCCGCGGTCGGCGCTCGTTGTCGAGAACGTGTCGGCCGGGCCGCCCGGCGTGCAGCGCATCGTCATTCAGGACCTGACGTTCAATCTCAAGGCCGGGCAGGGCCTCGGCGTCATCGGCCCGAGCGCATCCGGCAAGTCCTCGCTCGCGCGCCTGCTCGTCGGCGTCTGGACACCCTTGCGCGGCAAGGTCCGCCTCGACGGCGCAGCGATCGATCAGTGGCGTCCAACCGATCTGGGCGTTCATATCGGCTACCTGCCGCAGGACGTGGAGTTGTTCGCGGGCAGCGTCGCGCAAAACATCGCGCGCTTCGAAACGGATGCACCCTCGGAGACCGTGATCGCGGCCGCGCAGGCGGCGGGCGTGCACGACATGATCGTGCGCCTGCCGGAAGGCTACGACACGCAGATCGGCGAGTCCGGCGCGGTGCTCTCGTCGGGCCAACGCCAGCGCATTGCGCTGGCCCGCGCGCTTTATCGCGATCCGGTCCTGGTCGGGCTCGACGAGCCGAACTCCAATCTCGACGCCGACGGCGACAAGGCGCTGGCGCAGGCGATCCTGCGCGTGCGTCAGCGCGGTGGCATCGTGGTCGTGGTGGCTCACCGCCCAAGCGCGCTCGCTGGCGTCGACACCGTGCTCGCGATGGTCAATGGCCGCGCCCACGCGATGGGCCCGCGCGACGAAGTTCTCGCCAAGCTGTTTGGCTCGCCGCAACAGCAGGGCGCGCCACAAGCCCCTGCGGCCGCACCGGCTGCCGCCGCGGCTGCGGCAGGCGGGGCACCGATGGCTCTGCGGCTCGTGGGCGATGCCGGAGGAACGACGTCATGACCGCCAGGCAATCGATCAGACGTCACCTTCTCATCACGCTCGTCGTCGTCGTTCTGCTGGTTGGCGGGATCGGTGGCTGGGCGGCGACCAGCGAGTTCTCCGGCGCGGTGATCGCGCAGGGGCAGCTCGTCGTCGACACCAGCGTGAAGAAGGTGCAGCACCCGACCGGCGGCGTGGTTGCCGAACTGATGGTGCGCGACGGCAATCAGGTGAAGGCCGGTGACGTCGTCATCCGCCTCGACGACACGCAGACGCGCGCCAGCCACCAGATCGTCTCGAAGGGGCTGGATGAACTGTCCGCCCGTCGCGCGCGCGAGGAGGCCGAACTCGAAGGCCTCGACACGATCGCGTTTCCCGAGACGCTGACCTCACGCCAGAACGATCCGGAGATCGCACGCCTGATGGGCGGCGAGACCAAGCTGTTCGAAACGCGCCGCAAGACCCGCGAGGGTCTCAAGTCGCAGCTCGGCGAGCGCGTTCTTCAGTCCGAGGAGGAAATCCGCGGTCTCGGCGCGCAAGTGGCATCGAAGGAAAAGCAGATCGAGTGGATCAAGCAGGAGCTCGAGGGCGTCCGCGAACTCTGGGAGAAGAAGCTCGTCCAGTTCAATCGGGTCACCTCACTCGAACGCGAGCAGGCGCGCCTCGAAGGCGAGCGCGGGCAACTGATCGCGGCGACCGCGCAGGCGAAGGGCAAGATCTCGGAGACGCGAATCCAGATTTTGCAGATCGATCAGGACATGCGCACCGAAGTCGGCAAGGACCTCGCCGACATCCGCAGCAAGACCGCCGAACTCGTTGAAAAGCGCGTGGCCGCCGAGGACCAGCTGAAGCGCGTCGACATCCGCGCGCCGCAGGACGGCATGGTGCATCAGCTCGACGTGCACACTGTGGGCGGCGTCGTTTCGGCAGGGCAGCAGATCATGTTGATCGTGCCGGCGGCCGACAAGCTGATCGTCGAGGCGAAAGTGCAGCCGCAGGATATCGATCAGGTGCGCGTCGGCCAGCAGGCGGTGATGCGCTTCACCAACTTCAACTCGCGCACCACTCCGGAGATCAACGGCGAGGTGACGCTGGTATCGGCCGACGTCACGCTGGACCAGCGCACCGGCCTGTCGTTCTACACCGTCCGCATCGGGGTCCCGCCGGCCGAGCTCCTGCGCCTCGGCGATCAGAAGCTGATCCCCGGCATGCCGGTCGAGGTCTTCATCCAGACGACCATCCGCACCGTGATGTCGTACTTCATGCGGCCGTTCCAGGATCAGCTCGCCAAGGCGTTCCGCGAGAAGTAGGGCGTTCCGCGAGACATAACGAAACGTAAATTGCCGCTCGAAAGAGCGAAGGAATCTATTCACCAAGAGTTATCGTCAACAAACCTTATGTTTTCAGTTCCATTTCGGTTAAGTCCGGTAAGGGTTTGTTGACGGATGAGAATCCGATCTTAGTGCAGAAACCGCTGTCCCGCAGCGGTTTTTTGCATTTTGGGGCGCCGTGCGGCGTCGCCTTCGTACGCAGTTGACCCGATCCCGCAATACAACCGGCCTTTCGAATCCAGCAAGGTATTCCGGATGAAATGCCTCGCATCGAGGCGGCGTTCTTTGCCGCCGGCGGTCCACTTCGGACCGCGCGTGTTGCGAGGCGTGTGTCATGTGCGTGTTGTGTGTCTCCGCCGGGAAAGCCCCCGGCGGTCCCGAGTGCAGCGAAGCCGGCGGCGAGCCGATTGACGGGGCGTCCGGCAAGGGCACGTTCCCTCCGGACAACACCTCCGCACCGGAAGCGCCGGGCACCGACGGCGTCGGCGGAACGACATCGACCACCGGAACGATGGCGTTCGATACGGCGGTCCGGGGCTTCATCAATTCGGTCGGGGATCAGGACTGGTACCGCGTCACGCTGGTCGCAGGACAGACCTACACCTTTGCGATGAACGGCATGGGGCAGGGCGCGCTGCGCGACCCGATCCTGAGCCTCAAGAATGCATCGGGTACGACGATAGCGTCAGACGACGACAGCGGTCCGCTGTCCGGCGCGCTGCTGACCTACACGGCGACCGCGACCGGGACCTACTACGTCGCAGCGAGCGCCTACAGCACCTACACCGGGCAATACCAGCTCACGATGAATGACGGCGCGACGCCGTTCATGCCGGCCGTGACGGTCGCGGATGTCGCCGATTACCTGACCCACACATATTGGGAAGTGAACGGCGCGACCGCTCGTCATTGGGGATCGTCGACCATCAGCTTCAATGTCGCCGGCCTCGAGCCCGAGCGCGCGGCGCTCGCGCGAACGGCGTTTCAGCTCTGGTCGGATGTCGCCAACCTGACATTCGTCGAGACGGCCGGCGCCGCGAACATCACCGTCGACGACACGCAATCTGGCGCCTACGCGACGTCCACCGTGAACGGGTCGGGCGTCATCACCTCGTCATTCATCAATGTCGCGACCAACTGGTACGGCGGCATCGACACGGTCGACAGCTACACGCTCCAGACATTCGTTCACGAGATCGGCCACGCGCTCGGTCTCGGGCACGGCGGGCCGTACAACGGCTCAGCGACCTACGGCGTCGACAACGTCTACGCCAACGACACCTGGCAGTTGTCGCTGATGTCGTACATGGCTCAGAGCAACTATGACGGCGTGACCTATCGCTTCACGATGTCGCCGATGATGGCCGACATCCTGGCGATCCAGAATCTCTATGGCGCGTCGAACGCGCGCAGCGGCAACACCGTGTACGGCTTCGGCTCGACCGCGGGCTCGATCTACGACTTCGCGGCGTACACGTCGGCGCCCTCGCTCACAATCTACGACGCCGGTGGCACCGACACGCTGAATGCCTCGGGCTACAGCCAGGCGCAACTCATCGACCTGCGCGGCGGTCATTTTTCCAACATCGGTGGTCTTGTCGGCAACGTCGGCGTCTACACGGCGGCCGTCATCGAGAATGCCGTCGGTGGCTCCGGGAACGATACGATCTACGGCAACGACGCAGGCAACACGCTGCGCGGCAACGCAGGCAACGACACGATCGACGGCGGCCTCGGCACTGACTACGCGGTGTTCTCGGGTGTGCGCGCCGCATACACGCTCACGGCGCTCGGCGGCACGTCGGTTCAGGTGTCGGGGCCGGACGGCGTCGATGTTCTGACGAACGTCGAGTATCTCGTCTTCAACGACCAGACCGTGACGTGGCCACCAACCGACAAGCCGGACCTCGACGCGCTCGATCTGGTGCTCGGTTCTCCCAGCATCAATGTCGGCGGCAGCACGACGGTGAGCTACACGGTGACGAATGCCGGCAGCGTTGCGGCGGCGGCGTCCACTGTCGGCTTCTATCTCTCGACAAACAACACTTTTGACTTTGGCGACACGCTGTTGACGACACGCTCCGTGGCGGCCCTGAACGCCGGCGCGTCGTTCAACGACAGCTTCTCGCTCTCGCTCAACACGGTTGGCGGCTTCTACCTTTTCGCCGTGGCTGACTACACCAACGTCATCACCAATGAGCTGGCCGAGGTGAACAATCCGTCGAACGCCGCGCCGATTTCCGTCATCGGACCGCTCCTGCTCGTCGGCGGCGGCGGAGCCGAGACGATCACCGGATGGGCCGGCAACGACACGCTCCGCGGTATGGCTGGAAACGACACGCTGAACGGCGGGCTTGGCGACGACTACATCGACGGCGGCGCGGGCGACGACACGGCGGTGTTCTCGCATGGCTTCGCCGCCTATACGGCCCGCGACTATGGCAATCGCATCGTGATCACCGGACCTGACGGCACCGACACGCTCGTCGGCGTCGAGCACCTGCG
>VFQQ010004617.1_pt1 | contig 12006 bp, 16 predicted proteins | sample 3512341 | NCBI WGS metagenome assembly VFQQ01 (sample SAMN10412373, study PRJNA504923) | tailings metagenome | isolation source: Relicate 2 Philex TSF1 revegetated site | place: Philippines: Tuba, Benguet | collected 2017-08-29 | reverse complement strand
TGAGACGTTGCTAGGTGGGCCTGTGACCATACGATTGCGGGCAAGGCCTGACACAGGTGTCTTGCACAATCTTGCTTTCAGCACCTACCACCCTATACTTTGTCATCAATGTGTTGTGGTATGCCGCTGCGGTGCTGCCGCAGGCTGTTGCCTCCACTGAGGGCTACGGCAGCCCTACCTGTGCCTGATGCTGATGGCAACCCTGAGCCAACTCATGAGGTGAGTGTACACTAAGATAGATACACAGACGCACACAAGCACACACACAGGCAGACACACACACGCGCACACGAGGTCGTGCGGCTCTGCCCACACCAATAGTACGCACACAGCACTCGTCAGGTTCAAGCTCTCTCCAGCACTGAAAGCGCACCGGGTCCTTACTGACGGACGAGCTTGAGAAAGCGTGGGCAGGTTGCCACCTCAGCGGCCACATTGTCGCTACTGCGTGGCGTTGTCTTTGTGCTGCACGCAGATGATCCTGGCCGTGTACGAGGTGCTAGTGTTTGATGACCTCATGCAAGACTGGGACATCTGTGACGCCCTGTGTGACGCATTGCACAACCTGGTCACACACCATGGTCTCACACTGCCTCAAGGGGAACAGGGAAGGTGCGTAGCTCACACACATACACATGCACATGGCCAGGTACTTACAGGTAGTCACAGCGAGTATCAAGGAGTCTATGCTTAATTCGTGTGTGCTGTGTGTGTAGGTACCCTGGTTTGTACCGCCTACTCGCACACCCGTACCCCTCTGTCCGTGCAATGGTGAGTACACAGTGCGCCTCTTCTGCGCACTGGTGCAGACCTAGATCACAAGCTATAACGTCCAAACACTCACTACAACTGCCTACTGACCAAACCGTGCTGGTGTGTTCCTAAAACTAAAAGCGACGTTGGCGTGCTCGCTGTTTTACGTACGTCTCGGCACAGGTGCTGCCACTGGTCCAAGGTCAAGGGGCGTTCCTGGACATGTCAACTGCCAGGCAGTCATGTGGACGGCTGCTCGATGAGTGGGCAGGAGTACTGCAGGTACGCCGTGTATGCAGGGGTACATGAAGACGCTGACACAACTCTCTGTGCTTGGGATTGGAAACAACGCCAGATTCGAACACCAACGCTTGTGTGACTGCGTCCTGTCTGTGTGTGTGTGTGTGTGTGTGTGCGCGCGCATCTGTCTGTCTGTGTGTGTGTGTGTGTGTGCGCATCTGTCTGTGTGTCTGTGTGTGTGTGTGTGTGTGTGTGTGTGTCATACAGGAGTGGCTCCAAACAGGTGGCATCTCAGCCCACCCCTCCCTCCCTTCCTCACAGGGCCCCTCACAAGGTCACACACACAACACACAAGGTCACACAATCAACACAGCAGCCCAAGACTACCTAGCATACTACCAACACATGGGGAGCCCGCAGTTGGCGTGTGGGCGAGCAAAGACCTTGCAGGTGCCTGAGTGTGTGTGGCTGGGGCTCAAGGTCGTGCTGCAGCTTATGGTGGGTATCAGGGCACACACACACGAAGACACACACACACACACGCACACACTCGGACAAGCCTGGCACAAAGGTGTCTTACTTACAACATACGAGAAAGAACACAGATATGAACAATGGCTGTGGCACGTCCTGACATGTGGCACTTACCTTGTATGTGTGCGTGTGTGTGTGTGCGTGTGTTTGTCCCTTCCCTGCAGCCTGCTGTGATGACCGAGGTTCTCCTTGACATGAGTCCAAACCTATTGCCGTGTATCATTGCTGCTGCCAAGGTCCCACCACCCTACCCACAACAAGTGAGTACACTGTAGCCCTCTACCGTGTGCACACTATTAGTCATGCAGGGTCACTCAGTGGCGCTTCTGTGAACCGCGACGTGGCTCCAACCTCAGCGCGCCCATGTACTGTCATTGCTGGGCTGCAACTGCGCTACGAGCTGCTCTTGCTAGTGCGACTCGACAGTCTTACGTGAGCATGAACCTACTCGCTTTCCTGTGTGTGTCATAGGAGCCCAAGGTTCGTCTCTACAGAACCATCCTAGGCTGTCTCACCCTTGTGCTACGCGGCCTGGGCCCCGCTCTCTGGAGCCCCTACCAGTCTCTCACTCACATAGACGATGAGTGCACACTGAGTGATGATGAGTGTGTGATTGTGAGTGAGATTGGGTGTGAGAGGGCGGCTGTGGTGGGCGATCCGTTGGAGTTGGTTGACTTGGCGCTCAGTGCTATGGGCAACGCAAACGAGGAGCCAACACAGCAGGTGAGGGACACACACACACACACACACACACACACACACACACACACGTAGACATACGGTAGCGCTGATTCTGATGGGGTGATGCGAGTAGAGAGCCGACACAGCAGGTGTGGGACAACACATACATACATACCCACACATGTGGCCGTGTGCGCATAGGAGCAGCGTCATCTCATGTCTCAGGCAGCGTGTGATATGTGTGCACATGTGTCAGTGTGCGCACACAAGGACAGCGCTATTTCATGTCTGGGGAAGCGTGTAATGTGTGTGCATGTGTGCGCCTCGTACTCAGGTTGTGCTTCAACTACAGCACGCCCTGTTTGATGCGCTCATAGACAGTCCCTCACGTCAGGAGGCAAACATGCTTATGCTGCTCAGACACAGCAGGGACCAAGTGAGTGTTGGTCCGGCTTCTTTGCTTGCCAGTGCTTTCAGCCGACTGTAGACATCAGTACGTATGCCTACCACTAGTGTGTCCAGTGATCGGATTTCGCAGCCACGCACGCGATATTCCACGTGTTCACCGTTGTATGCGTGCGTACGAATACTGACTACGTATGTGTGCTTGGCTTGTCAGGTGTACCTGAACACGTGGAGAAGGCCACCACTCTCAAGCCTTGTCAGGGAAACCGCCCTGTACCTCAGTCTGACATCCATGAGTAATGCTATCACAAGGTGCAGTTATCATAGTGCAATCATAGTGTCTGCGAAGGCAGTCCTGTCGGTAGCAAGCCATTGTGCTGCAGCTTTCCTATATGCATGTATGCCAGGGCGGCCATGCCAGACTCATACGAACCCGTAATCAGGCTATCGTGTATTTGTTTATTGTGTGTGTATGTGTGACCTTGTTTACAGGGCATGCTATCAGACGTGCTTTGGTGCCTCAGTCTTCGGCGAGCACGCATGTGGTGCACTGACATACGTCAGCCCACCTGGCGTACAGCTGACGCCCGGCATGACGCGCGGCACACAGGAAGCAGCGAAACTACTCTGTGCAGTGCTACAGGTATGCTCAAGGCACCTCCACGCACAACCCCTTTCGCTGCCCTCCGCAAAGCCATGACAGTTTCGCTGCCTGTCACCCTTCACTGTTCTGTCTACGCATATGCAGTACTGATACACATAATTCTTTGTTGTTGTTCGTCAACGTGTCGTTCTGCCCTACAGATTGACAGCAGTGTGCTAGCCAAAGCCCTCACATCCGGCCATCAGCTACACAGCCCACCAACATCAGCCTCGCAGCTACTCCTTCCCAACCCCGATCCCCCCACAAACAACACCCCTGGGGCGTCCCCTCTGCCACAGCACACGGCAGAAGAGTGGCTGAGCATGATTGCAACAACGCCGCAGGACGCGGGGCCGGCGGGGCCAACGCTTGCGGGGCCGCAGTATGCGAGGGAGAGGGGTGGTGTGTGTGGGAGTGTGTGGGTGGGGATGGATGCGTCGCATGCTGCGGAGGTGCAAGTGACTGCAGTGGAAGATTTCAGGTGAGGACCTTGGCCATGTTGCAGTGTACAGTAGACAGCCCTGGTCTGATACGGTCCGTGCAACACTCGCCTCCATGCAAGCGCCCTTCGGTCTCTGTGGGGTGGGTCTCAGTCATGTTCCTGGTATGTCGTGAGCATGCAGGTGCTTTCCTGCGTACTGGCACGCGCTGGAGGTCAAGCATTGCACGCACCCTGCTGTGGTCTGTGCGCTCTTCGCGGCGACCGCGCACATCGCATACACCGTGTCAGACCGTGACCTGTCTGGCGCAGCACATGGAAGTGTGTTCACTCCACACAAGCAAGGTACGCCTACAATTCTGAGCTCGGTCCGTTTCACAACTAGCACGTGTATGTCTATTTTCATGTACGCACACACGCACACACACATATGCACACACGTAGCGCTTAGCACAGTGGGCCATCAATCATCGGGCGTATGTGTGCATGGGCGTTTAAAAAGCATTGTTATGTGTGCTATCATCATGCCGCAGAGTCCCTTCCCTCTCACATGCTTAGCTTGCGTTACAACGGCAGCCATGGGGTGGCTGGGGATGGCCAGGACCCGTCTACATCGCCAGGTGACACACACACACACACCATCACGCACACACACGCACACACACACACATCCATTGCCTTCCCTCACACGCATCGCCATGCACTACCATTTGCTTATCATTGGTCTTGCTGCGTGCATTCCCTGATCTCAGGTGTCCTCATGGCTGCGTATGCACAGCCACTGTGGCGTGTCATGCGTCAGGCGTGTTGGGCTACACTTGAGAGATGCCAACAGAGGGGCAATGTGCTGGGGCTGGCACCAGAGTACCAGGTAGGCGTATAGACGGCGGCGGTGGTTCCTTGGACGCGACGGCAGGCTTGGCCTCTCAGCACCTTCCATATGCATCGCAGACTAGCAGTCCGTGATGCCTCACTGTACCTCACAATCTGGGTCTGTGTGTGTATGTATTATGCACTGTAGGCTGGTTTGTCAAGTGGCGTGCTAGGCGATGACCCACACGTGACAAGGGACGCGTTAGAGCGCAGTGCTGTGCAGGCACTGCTGAAGCTAATCCTCGGACATGACCATGGTAAGGACATATTGACACACACATACACATATATGTCCTTAAACTACATGGTGCACATGGGTGAGGGGTGCTGAGAAGAATCTAGCTTATATGTGGTTCGCTCGTGCGCCATTATCTGGGTTTGCTACTTGCAGGTCTCCGCTTGGCTGCACCGCACTCTCTGTGCCCACTCCACCTGGCTGCATGCTGTTTGGCTGTTGTGCACAAGAAGGGAAAAGTCCGTATCTGCAATACTGACTTTGACCTGCGTTTGCGACTCGCAGATCTCCGTGTGGCGGCCCTGCGCACCCTCTGCATCATCTGGCGCTTCTCCACCACGACCGACCACGGCCGGCCCATCGAGCAGATCACGCGCCCTGAGGAGAGCACCGATTTCATTCGGACATGTGTACACGAGTCACCAGATGCCCTCATAACCGCTTTGGAAACCGCAACGGTTCAGTTAAGCGCCCTACCGCCCGCCACGGCCCTTGCAAGCGTACAGATGCAGGCCTTGCTGGACTTTGTCGTCCCTTTGGGGCGGACGGTCGAGATGGCAATGCGGCCGGTGTGGCTGCAGCGGTGGCCCGCACTGTGTGCGGCGCTTCTGTGCCTCATTCACGGCGTGCTGAAGCCAGGCGTGCGAGCAGGGGCGCAGGCGGATGTTGCGAGGTGCCGGTACAACTGGTACATGATGCTGCGGGTATGTTGCTAGCATTGCCCACTACCTGTGTACTTTCACATGCACCTATACAGTAATGCACAATGCTTGGCTTGGCTTCGTTCTTGGTTTCAAGTAAGCATGTCTTGACTATGTCTGGATCAAGGGGCCTGTGGTGTATGCATGTGCTGCCTTGCAGGCCCTTCCCCTCTGCTGGTACTATGTAGGTAAGCACAAGCCTGGCCACGAACAGATGCTCTCATGATGAACGCTTTCTCGCCGCAAGGAGCCCCATGCCGGGCCATGCACATGAACTCAAGCATTGTTCTGCCATGCTTTCCGTGCGCAGGACTGGAAGAGGTCTCAGAAGACGCCTACACTCTATGGGTCGGTGACGTACACAGTGCAGACTCACGAGACAGGCACATACGCGCTGGAGCCATCGCGACTGTCAAGGTTAGTCGATGTCGTAGATACACACGCAGATACTGTGTAGGGCTCTCTTCACCATATTGTCCTCCAGCAATCCGCGGGATAGCGCCCACCTTTTGCTGTGCAGGGCGAGTCTGCTTTCTTTGTTTGCATCTATGCAGCTCTTTTGGTTGAGTGCTGTTCAGGCTCAGAAGCAGGCTCACAATGTGGTGTCTTTGTATGCTCACAGGTTTTGCTGCGCTGGGGGACTAGTGGAGTCCTCAAGTCAGGTGCACAACAGGTCGGACGCGGCAGCTCACTCCTAGCTGCGGCGGCGGGTACTAGTGCAGGACAAGGGGGACAGGCAGCTGCTGCACAAGAGGTGGGGAATGTATTGTGCAGGTGCACTTATGGCTGCCTTCTATGCTACTGTGTTCCATTCTTTTGTGTTCTGTTTTTACACTGTGCTCATGAAGTGGCCGTGTGTGCCAGTGAGTGCGTGTGTGCGTGCGTGTGTGCCTGTGTGTGCAGGATGACTCGTTGCTCAAGCAGTACGTAGAAGCCCTCGCCACCCTGGGTAGCTTCACCTGGGATGCAGACAGACGCCAACCCCCAGAAATCACCACACTGGCTAGGGAGCTCTTTGCACCAACTTCACCGCTGTCACAACAGCTCCAAAACGCGCTCAAGGAGGTGAGAAATAAACCTTGGTTCTTATTTGCGCTGCATTATGGCATAACTTGTTGACCCTCGCAGCGCTTGCGTTAGCTCGTGGAGGCTAATCACTGAGGTGTGCGGTCAGTGCTTGGTGCAGCTTTCGCAGAGCACTGCGGTATTGTGTAATCCCTTTGACGCAGCATCGCCCACAATCCTGGATGAGCACATCAGTATCTTTGTCGTGTATGTATGGCACCCTGCAGGTTTTCGCTGACGCCGCGGCGCCGCCCACACTGCACCAGCATCCCCCCGCCCTGTCCGCCCTAGCCAAGCTACCACAGCACCACCCCGCCACGCAGCACGCAACACAGCAGCAGCACCACGGAGTGCTTGGCCGGCCGCCCACCCCGCCTCCCATGGCCAGCGCCCCGCGCCGCGCGGCCGCCGGCGGCATCGGCGGCAGCGGCAGCAACGACAATCACTCCGATGTCGTTGATCTCACACAAGATGATGACGATGAAGAAACCAATCATGATTTTGGATTCAAATCAGGCCACCATGCAACGCAGGCTAGCAACCTGTCCCAGTACGCACAGGGTATTGTGAAGGGCCAGGGTGGTAAGGCATCACAGGCTGCGGGGAAATCGCCGCGGGGCGCGACTGCGTCTGGGAATCCCTTCGCAAGACAAAGGATCACGTCGACACAGAGCGCGCAGCGGCCGGCGGGTGCGGCGAGTGCGACGCAAGACGAGGATGACATGCCGCTGCTACAAGTGCGCAAGCAAGGCGGGTTTATGACCAAGCATGCAGCGGCGCCGGCGCCGGCGCCCGCCATTCGTCCCCCAGCCCCCGCCAAAGGCAAGGACGGCAAGGGAGATGCCCCTGTACCCTCTAGCCTGCTTGCCTCCTCTGGGGCGATCAAAAAAGGCGCCTTTGATCTGTTGCGGAGGACACACAACATCAACTCCTACCCCGCACGGCCGCAACCCAACCGCGCCCCAAGCATTGACCACGGGCTGCATTTGTTGCGTGGTGAAGACCCGGACGGATACGCAGACGAGGGGGGTATCATCGCTATACATGACCCAGAGCCAGCAAAGCCACTACGACCGCCTCAACCAGCAGCAGCGGCGCAGCCGGCAGCAGCAGCGGGCTCGATGGCTCCGCCGCCGCCGCGGGCACCGCCGCAGCTGCCGCGACCAGTGGTAGCGGCGCCGCCGCCTCAACCGCCGGCGCCTGCAAGGCAGCTTGTGCTTGTGTCTGACGATGAGTATCTGTGTGAACAGATGCTGAGCCAGTTTAGCCAGGGGCGCATGCTGGGACAGAAACCGAGGTGAGTAGCCCATGCAGCTCGTAGACTCTTCCTTGACACTGCGGCATAGTATGCATGTGTGCTACTTGCGGATCCGTATATATACTCAGATGCGTGCATGTGTCAGCGCGTAGCTGTGCGAAGGTCTTGTTTAGCTATCCTTACACGTGCATGCAAAGGTGCTGTAGCTCGTGACTGTCTGAAGGACGTATGGTGCATGGATGGTCCATGATTGTGCAGGGATGGCAGGAAAGGTCTGGCTGCCATGGGCCGACAGGCACCTCGTCAAGCCCAGCTCTTGGACAACACACTGAGGGGGCCTGCAGCCAACATGCTGCGAAGAAGTGAGTACGCCACAAGGCTTTACGCACGTGCATGGCTTATGCAACAAGCAGAGACGCGGATAAGACATACAACACCAGAACAATCCAATCAGACACGGGCAGACAGGTAGACCCACGACCTAGAAACGCACTAACTCATTGTTGTTGAATCGTATTTGGGGCGTGCGTTGCAGACCAGGCACCCAAGCCCGCCCTGCACATATCCCAGGTGCACGCAGACCTGTTAGCCTGGGACCTTCAACGAGACATAGTCTATCACAAATCTACGAGTAGAGGGGGCGGGTCACGTAGTAAGAAGGGTGCAGGGGCGGGAGGGCCTCAGGCAGTGAGCACTCGCTTTCCTGAGGGCCTGCAGAGCTACGTGGACACATTCAGGTCAGTGATTGTAGGCTTATGACACTGCACGGTTTTGTATTACATGGTTAAATGCCGTAGCACTCCTGTAATCCGTATGAAAAGTCAGCGCACCGTTCTCAAACTTGCTATGCAGTTGAGCTCAACGAACAGGTGGTGGTTTCAACACTTGTGTACGCATATGCGTACCTCTTGTTGTGCGCAGGCGCCTGCTCATGGAGGAACTGCGTGCTAGCATTGCGAACAGTGTGGAGGAGGTGGCAGCAGCAGGAGACAGACAGTTTGTGTGTTGCAATGTCAGGGTAGAGCATATACAACGGACTGATACGGTACAGGTGCGACGCGCTGGCACGCGGGCGCACACACACAGACACACACACATACCATGCATTGCAATGTTGGGGTAGAGCACATACAAAGAATTGACACGGTGCAGGTGCGTCACATGGGCACCACACACTTCACACACTGACCCACGCAGACAAGCGCACACACAGGCCATGCACTCACGTGCGCACGCAAACATGCGCGCATGCAGCTCCTGGCGCACGCTTCACATGCAAGTGATCCCTACATGGCACTGATTCTGTTTGTCTTGCTTGTATGCTTGCAGGAGCTCACGTGTATCGTGGACCGACCTGAGAACGCCAAGGACAGGTATGCTAGTCATGGTAGTATGGGGCCGCGCAAAGCAGAGATCTAAAGCTCAGTACCCTAGCCCAGTACCCTAATGCTTGGGCTGAGCAGATCCTGAGCAGAGATTTCGCAAGCGCCGATACCAGTGCATACTTACCACCGTGACAGGGCGACGGGCGAAACAAACCCTAAAGCCCAGTGCAGGAAGCGTATACGTGTGTGTGCGTGTGTCTGTTCGCAGGTCGATACGAGAGAATGACCTCCTTCTCCTTACATCCAGAGCCGTTGACAGCGCAGGTACGTGACAGGCATGCATGCATATCTGCACTGGCAGTGCCTGCGATCACAAGCTGCAGCATGTGACCACGCGTCAGTGCCTCACACTCTTTGTGTGCATGCGTGCCGCGCAGATGCCCTAGTCTCAGGCAAGCTGCCGTCAACACGCATCATGGGGCTGGTGCTCGCGTCTAAGCGCGCTGGGCCTGAGGCAGATGAAATGCAGGTAGGTACGCACACTTACAGACCCCAGTCCCTGTACTCTCCACGCCAGGAAGGCCTGCAAGCTTATTCAGCTCTCTGTGAAGATTGCGCTGATTGTGCTAATGTGCACATATATGTGACTGTTGATGTATATGTGCTTGTGCACATCATGGAGTGTGTGCCTCTTTGTGCGCACGAGTCAAAGTAGGTGGTACATTCCTACCTGTAAAAGAGGGCCATCGTATGTGCGTGTGTGTGTGCGCGCGCGTGTGTGTCACACAGATCAAGGTAGTGATGCCAGAGGACAAGCAGGAGATCACCTTCGGCACCACAGCTGTCCCTGGTCCGGGCCGTGTACACGACAGACTGATCCCTAACAGTCGCTGGCACGCCACACCTGTCCACTCTATGACACCGCAGCTGAGAGAGTTTCAGGTGAGACGTCTAAGCACACGTACCAGTGTGCGTCCTCCACACAACCGCGATGTGTCAGCTATGCATACCCAGGCCACGTCACATGCATCCAGAGACAATCCTGGTAGCAATTTATAAGCTCTTGTAACCCAGGGTAGGATTGCATTACATGCGCGCTAGCCGTTAGATGTTGCCACAATGTTAAGTGTGCCACAATGTCAGTATCATGTGTGACCCCATCGCAGGCCCTCTGCAACGCCCACAAGCTGCCCTCAGCCCTCCTCAGCTTCCTGCTCAACCCCGCCGCCACGCCCCGCGACGTCGCCGCGCGCAGCGGCGCGGGTGGCGCTGTGTTGCAGCGTGAGGCAGCGGAAGAATTGCTGGAGGCAGCTGGCGTGTCTGAGGCCATGCGTGGTGCGATGGTGGATTTGTACAATCCGTCGCAGCTCGCTGCGGTGGCGGCTGCGGTTAGCATGCAGACACAGTTTACGCTTGTGCAGGTATGGGCTTTGTCTTTCACACACAGACACACACACACACACACACACACCTGCCTGCCTGTACGCTTTCCTGCCTCTCTCTGTGAGAGTCTCGTCTCCTCAAGGTATGCAACTGCTCAAGCACAAAGACAAGCACACCATCTTCTGGCATGTCCTCTACGCTATCCTTCCTGTGTTTGTGTATCGCATCTCACACGCGCACGCACACAACCGTATGTACATGTTTGCAGCGGTGAGTGAATGTGAGGGCAGTGGTGATACGGCTATATGTAAGTGCATGTGAGTGGATGTGAGTATGGCGTGTTTTTCTTGCAGGGTCCACCAGGTACAGGCAAGACCAGTGCCATCCTCGGTATCGTAGCAGGACTGCTGTCCCCCTCCAACCCTACCTCACGCCGCACCACACCTGAACCAGACGGCCCTGGCGGCAGGGGTGGTAAGGGTGACAAGGCGGGACAGGGACAGTTCAAGAGGCCCTCAGCAGCTAAGCATAGACAGGCTGCTGCTGCGGCCGCACAGGAAGCAGCTGAGAAAGGTGGGTGACTTCTTGTACATGTAAAGTAGCAGTCTTTATGTACACATGTACGTGTATGTATGAGCAGGGATGCTGTGCTCTGTTCGCTGCGCTGTGCTGCGCTGTGCTCTGTTCTGTTCCGTTGTTTTGTCGAGAAGTCTGTTGTGTATGCTGCCATCAATGGCACCAGCCAAGTGTTGTGTGTGTATGTGTGTGGCTGGAAATACCGCAGATGCTGCCGCCCAAGACCCTAATGCGCCACTCAAGCTAGGAGTGGAACCAAAGACACGCATCCTGGTGTGCGCACAGAGCAACGCAGGTGAGTGCACATCTCTGCTGTACACAGACACAAACACAAGGAGGCCTGCGACACACCCACACTCACTCACACACAGAGTTTCTTGCCAAAAGCAATCCCATTGACTGTAGTGCGACGAGTGGCTGCATATCTATGATGTGGTATGTGTGAATTGCGTCCTTGCACAGAGACTCACTAGTTTGCGGCCTACGCAGCGACAGCACACACACACACACACACACACACAAGTTACAGATCTTCACACAGAGACACACGAGTTTGCGTCGCCTCATGACTTGCCTCGTCACATAAGGTATAGTGTGACCACTTGCTGCGTATGATTTCATCTGATGTATGTGACGTGCGTGCTTGCAGCCATTGATGAGTTGGTGGCCAGACTGGCTCAGGACGGCATCCTATGCAGGGACGGGACACGCAGGTAACGTGCATGCAGAGCACACACACAAGCACACAAACGCACACTTAGACACACACACACACCTATACGTCTGTCATAGTGCCAGTCATAGTGCCTTGAGAGCGTACAGCGCTGTGCGTACGTACACCCATACCTTGTATCTGGTGCGTAGTGTGTCATCGTACAGGTCTCATGTATGTGTG
>VFQQ010004616.1_pt1 | contig 12007 bp, 11 predicted proteins | sample 3512341 | NCBI WGS metagenome assembly VFQQ01 (sample SAMN10412373, study PRJNA504923) | tailings metagenome | isolation source: Relicate 2 Philex TSF1 revegetated site | place: Philippines: Tuba, Benguet | collected 2017-08-29 | reverse complement strand
GTCACCGGGTGCTCCACCTGCACGCGCGTGTTCATCTCGATGAAATAGAACTCGCCGTTTTCGTACAGGAACTCGAAGGTGCCGGCGCCGCGGTAGCCGATCTTCCTGCAGGCCGCCGAGCAGCGCTCGCCGATCTTCTCGATCACGCGGCGGTTGATGCCGGGCGCCGGCGCTTCCTCGATGATCTTCTGGTGCCGGCGCTGCATGCTGCAGTCGCGCTCGCCCAGCCACACGGCGTTCTTGTGCTGGTCGGCCAGGATCTGGATCTCCACGTGCCGCGGGTGCTCCAGGAACTTCTCCATGTAGACCTGCGGGTTGCCGAAGGCGGCGCCGGCCTCGGCACGGGTGGTCTGCACGGCGTGGATCAGCGCGGCCTCGGTGTGCACCACGCGCATGCCGCGCCCGCCGCCTCCGCCCGCGGCCTTGATGATCACCGGGTAGCCCACGGTGCGCGCGATCCTGATGATCTCCTTCGGGTCCTCGGGCAGCGCGCCTTCGCTGCCGGGCACGCAGGGCACGCCGCTTTTGATCATGGCCTGCTTGGCGCTGACCTTGTCGCCCATGATGCGGATGCTCTCGGGCGTGGGGCCGATGAACACGAAGCCGCTGCGTTCCACGCGCTCGGCGAAATCGGCGTTCTCCGAGAGGAAGCCGTAGCCGGGGTGGATGGCCTCGGCGTCCGTCACCTCGGCCGTGCTGATGATCGCCGGCATGTTGAGGTAGCTCTGCGCGCTGGGCGCGGGGCCGATGCACACCGCCTCGTCGGCGAGCTTGACGTACTTGGCCTCGCGGTCGGCCTCGGAGTAGACGACGACCGACTTGATGCCCATCTCTCGACAGGCGCGCTGGATGCGGAGGGCGATTTCCCCACGATTCGCGATGAGGATCTTCTTGAACATGTCAGGTGCGAGTGGGGTATGGGCCAGGCTTGCCGCCGCGGAACCGGCTTTGCCGGGCCGCTGGCGGACGGCCCCCGTGGGGGGTAGCGAGCGCGAGCGAGCTTGGGGGCTTCATTCCACGATGAACAGCGGCTGCCCGAACTCGACCGCCTGCCCGTTCTCGCACAGGATGCGGACGATCCTGCCTTCGACGTCGGCCTCGATCTCGTTCATGATCTTCATGGCCTCGATGATGCACACCGGCTGGCCGGGCTTGACCTGGTCGCCGACGTCGGCGAAGGCCTTGGCGCCCGGGCTGGCGGCGCGGTAGAAGGTGCCGACCATCGGCGACTTGATGACCTTGTCGGTGGGGCGCGCGGCGGGCTCGCCGTCGGCCGTGGTGGCCGGTGCCACCGGCGTGGCGGCCGCTGCGGGCGCGGCGGCCTGCACCGGCGGCGCCACCAGCATCGTGGGTGCGGCCATGGCCACGGCGGTGCCGGCCTTGACGATGCGCACCTTGCCTTCGGCCTCGGTGATCTCCAGTTCGGAGATGTTGGATTCCGACACGAGGTCGATCAGGGTCTTCAGTTTTCTCAGGTCCATGTTCTTCTCGGTTCAGGTCTTCGCGGTAGTGCGCAACTGCAGGACGTGCTGCAGCGCCAGCCGGTAGCCGTTGACGCCCAGCCCCACGATCACGCCGGCGGCGATCTCCGACAGGAAGCTGTGGTGGCGGAAGGCCTCGCGTTTGTGCACGTTGGAGATGTGCACCTCGATGAACGGGATCGCCACGCCGGCCAGCGCGTCGCGCAGCGCCACGCTGGTGTGCGTGAGGCCGCCCGGGTTGATGATGATGTGGGTCGTGCCGTCGGTGCGTGCCGCGTGGATGCGGTCGATCAGCACACCCTCGTGGTTGGATTGCAGGTGCTGCAGCTTCGCGCCCGCATCGGCCGCCAACTTGACCAGTTCGGCTTCGATCTGCGGCAGCGTGTCGGCGCCGTAGATCTGCGGCTCGCGTGTGCCGAGCAGATTCAGGTTGGGTCCGTTGAGGAGGAGGATGCTCATGTTTGCAACCGGCAACAAATGCCGAAGGGCGCGACTTTACGCCTTTTGAAGGCCGTTCAGAGCGGGTTGCCGCGACTTGACAGGAAAGCGCCGCTCAAGTGGCCGCCGCCCAGCGGCGCAGCTCTTCCAGCGTGGTGGCGCCGGCCCTGCGGTGCTTGATGGCGCCGCTGGCGTCGAAGGCCACCGTGAAGGGCAGCCCCGACTGGGTGTTGCCCAGCCGCGTGGCGAGTTCGGTGCCCTCGAAGCCGGCCAGTGCAATGGTATAGCCGACCGGGCTCTTCGCGAGGTACTCGCGCACCGCCTTCGGGTTGTCCACGGCCAGGCCCAGCACGCGCCAGCCTTTGGGGGCGAACTCGCGCGCAAACTGGTCGAGTTCGGGCATCTCCTTGATGCAGGGTGGGCACCAGGTGCCCCAGAAGTTCAGCAGCAGCGGCTGGCCACGCAGGCTGGCGACCTTCAGTTCGCTGCCGTCCGGCGTGGGGAAGGCCATGCGCCAGAAGCCGGCGGGGTCGGCGGCCGGTGCAGGCGGCACCGCGGGCGCGCCGCGCCGGACCTGCAGCGCCACGCCCGCCGCGGCTGCTGCCACGCCAACACCGCCGAAGACCCAGGCACGGCGCTTCATGGCGACGCCTCCTGCATCAGCCGCTGCAGCGCCGCCCTGTCGCCGCGCCAGCTGCGGCCACGGGCGTCGGGCTTGAGCGCGCCGCGCTGGTCGTCGGCGTCGTGCAGCATCAGGTGCACGGTCACCGGCTCGCCCAGAGCGCGGTTGGGCGAGGAGACCGTGAGCACGTTCAGCGGTTCGCGGCCGGGGCGCGGCAGGCCCGTCACGTTGTAGTCCACGCCCTTGTTGACGAGCAGGATCTCGGCGGCCTTGGGGTCGTCGCAGTACAGGTCCAGGTGCACGGCCGACAGGCGCGTGGCCGTGCCGCGCCACACGGCGCCGGAGCAGTGCGGGCGGAACTCGGCCAGGCGTTCCATCCAGACCAGCGCCGTCTCGCGCAGCGCCTGCAGCTCGGCCGGCTGGGTGTCGGCGCAGAAGAGCTCGATGTGTTCGCGCACGGCGTCTTCCAGCATCTCGTTGGCCGGCAGCTCGGCACGCGGGCCGAAGTCGCGCGCGGCCTTCTTCTTGGCGGCGGCGTACTCCATGCCTTCCTCGACCACCAGGCGCGCGGCCACGGCGGCGATCTCCAGGGTTTCGCTCATGGCAGCACCACGTCGTTCATGCGGGCCACGATGGTCGCACTGCGGCCCATCACGTAGGGCGAGCCGGGATTGCGCTCGAAGCGCTTGGGCGCCGGCAGCATCACCGCCAGACGCGCCGCCTGCCAAGGCTGGAGCTTGGCTGCGTCGGTGCGGAAGTAGTGGCGCGAAGCCGCCTGCGCGCCGAAGAGGCCCTCGCCCCATTCGACGTTGTTGAGGTAGATCTCGAGGATGCGCTGCTTGCTGAGCAGGGCTTCCAGCGCCAGCGTGATCACGAGTTCCTGCGCCTTGCGCGGCAGCGAACGTTCGGCGTCGAGGAACAGGTTCTTGGCCAGCTGCTGGGTGATGGTCGAGCCGCCCACGACCTTGGGCACCACCACGCGGTTCGGGCGCGCTTTCTGCACCCGCTCCGCGCGGGCCTCGGCGCGCTGGTTCTTGCGCCAGGCTTCCTCGATGGCGTCCCACTCCACGCCGCTGTGTTCGAAGTAGCCGGCATCCTCGCTGGCGATCACCGCGCGCTTGAGGTGCGGGGCGATCTGGTCGGCGCCCACCCACTGCTGGCTCCACAGCACCTGGTGCTTCTGCACCAGCAGCCGCCACATCTCGCTGCGCTGGAAGCTGCTGCTCTGCGGGTCGATGACCGTCATCATGGCGATGCGCGCCACGAACACCACTTGCAGCGCCAGCCCGCACAGGGCCACCAACGCCAGCAGGCGCAGCGCGTGGCGCAGGAGCGGGCGCGGCTTCATCAGCGGCCGGCCGCGAGCTCTTCACGCAGCGCGGTCAGCACCGGTGCGGTGGCCGGGCGCACGCCGCGCCAGAGGAAGAAGGCCTCGGCCGCTTGCTCCACCAGCATGCCCAGGCCGTCGCGCGCCACGGCGCCGGCGGCGCTGGCCCAGGCGAGGAAGGGCGCGGCCGCGGGGCCGTACATCAGGTCCAGCGCCAGCGCGCCGGGTGCGAGCGTGGCGGCCGCCACCGGCGAGACCTGGCCCTGCAGGCTGGTGGCGCTGGCGTTGAGCACCACGCCGTAACCGCTGCCCGGGTCTTCGAGCGCACGCACCACCAGCTTCGCGCCACGTTGCCGCGCCAGCGCCTCGTGCCGCTCGGCCAGCACCCGCGCCTTGGCGGCGGTGCGGTTCACCACCACGAGTTCGGCCACGCCGGCCTCCAGCAGCGGCCCCATCACCCCGGCGCCACCGCCGCCGGCGCCCACCAGCAGCACACGCTGGCCGGCCAGCGCCACGCCGGCGTTGCGCTCGATGTCGCGCACGAGGCCGACACCGTCGGTGTTGTCGGCAAACCAGCCTTCGGCGTCGAAGCGCAGCACGTTGGCGGCGCCGGCCAGCTGCGCCCGCGGCGACACCGTTTTCGCCAGCGCCGGCGCTTCGAACTTGAAGGGCACGGTGACGTTGCAGCCCTTGCCGCCCGCGGCCGCGAAGCGGCGCACGGTGTCGGCAAAGCCGTCCATCGCGCACAGCACACGGCCGTAGTCGACGGCCTGGCCGGTGGCTTCAGCGAAGCGGGCGTGGATGAAAGGGCTCTTGCTGTGCGCAACAGGGTTGCCGAGCACCGCGTATCGATCGGGATTCATCTTGAACTGGTACTGAGCGAAGTTTCGAGGCCGTCCTCGCGCGTGAAGCGGAAGCGCGAGGTGACCACGATCTGGTCGGCCTGCGCCAGCATGGCCGGCGTGAAGCCGCCGAACGGCGCTGCGGCGCGCACGATGGCAATCGCCTGCTGATCGAGCCGCCGGTTCTTCGAGGTGCGCACGATCTCGGCCTCGACCACGCGCCCGGCGGCATCGACCGTGACGTTCATCGTCAGCTCGCCGTACAGCTTCCTGCCGTTGTACTCGGGGAAGTCGCGGGTGCCGCGGTCTTCGATGCGGCGGCGCAGGCTGTCGTAGTACAGCGCGTAGACCTCCTCGCGCGTGGCCGGGCTGATGTAGCGCTTCTTGGGCCGCGCGTTCTCCTCGTTCACGCGCTTCTCGATCTCGGCCAGCATCTGCAGCAGCTGGCGGCGGCGCTCGTCCTGGTCACGCTCCTTCTGCGTGCCGCCTTCGCGCCGCGGGTCGGGCGGCGGCAGTGCGGCGATCTCGCGCCGGATCTGCGCCAGCAGCTGCTGCTGTTCCTGCTGCAGCTGGTCGATGCGGCGGCGCGCTTCGTCGGGGGAGTCGCCGAGCTGCATCGTGGCGGCCACCGGCAGCGGCGAGGTGGCGCGGCCCTTGGCGGCTTCACCGCCGCCGGCGAGGTTGGCCTGCGCGATGGCCTGGGCCTCGCGCGGGGCCTCGTTGCCGCGCGCGTTGACGAGGATCACCTCCAGCGGCGTGTCGCGGAAGGCGCGGTTGATGGCCTCGGGGTCGACGAAGCGCACCGTCAGCAGCGCGCCATGCACCGCCACCGAGGCGACGAGCGCCCATTGCAGCGTGGACAGGTCGCGCCAGCGCATCGTCGGCCGGGCGGCTTCAGGCGGCCGGCGCCGCGGTTTCCGCGGCGCCTTCGTTGACGTCGATCGCCAGCTGCAGCGTGGGCGCGGGTTCGGCGTCGTCGTCTTCGGCGGCTTCCTCGGCGGCAGCCGGCGTGGCGGTGTCGAGCCGCGCCACCAGCGCGGCATGCAGCTCCAGCGTCAGCAGGTCGATGCCAGCCACACGTGCGCTCACGCGCGTGCCGCGCGGCAGGCCCTCGGTGCCGGGCAGGCGGAACACCAGCGGCAGCGTCTCGGCGCGCACCAGGCCTTCCTTCATCACCGCGGCTTCGAGTTCGGCCACGCCCTGCTGCTGCAGCCAGCGCAGCGTCCAGTAGCGCTCGATGGCCTGCTGGTAGCCGTTGTAGGCGCCGTAGGCGGCATCGAAGCCCGAGATGATCGAGAACAGCGCCGCGTCCTTCGGCTTGAACGGTGCCGCCAGCGCCGCAGTGCGGCCATGCCGCGCCACGGCGATGATCTGCCACTGGTTCACCAGATCGACATAACGCCGCAATGGCGACGTGGCCCAGGCGTACTGCGCCACGCCCATGCCCGCATGCGGCGCGGGCTTGGTGCCCATCCTCACCTTGATGCCCGGCAGCAGGCTGGCCTGGCTGCGGTAGATCGCCGGCACGCCGTGGTCGGCGAGCCAGCCGCCCCAGGTGCTGTTGGCGAGGATCATGGCCTCGGCCACGATGAGGTCCAGCGGCGCGCCGCGCTGGCGCGTGCTGATCTCCACGGTCTCGTCGCCGGCAGGCTCGCCCGAGCCTGGCAGGAGGCCAGGCAGGCGGAAGTTGTAGTCGGGGCGGTTGAAGGTCTCGGGCTTGCCCCGCACCACCTCGCGCCGCGCCTTCAGCGCCTGCGCCAGGCGGAAGCAGAAGGCCAGTTCGGTGGCAAAGGGGTAGTCGGCCGCTTCACCGGGAGGCAGGGCGCCGGTGAGTGCGGCTTCGGTCACCACCGCGTCGAGCTTGTCGTGGCGCAGGTTGGCCACGATCGGCACCTGCTCCAGCCTCGTCTCGTGGCCCTTCACTTCCAGCGTGGCTTCGTCGAGCGTCACGTACAGGCTCACGGCAGGGCAGGCGCGGCCCTCGCTCAATGTGTAGGCCTGCACCACCTCGTCGGGCAGCATCGTGATCTTGTAGCCCGGCATGTACACGGTGGACAGGCGCTCGCGCGCGATCTTGTCCAGCGCCGCATCGGGCTGGATGGCCAGGCCCGGTGCGGCAATGTGGATGCCGAACACGACGGTGCCGCTGCCCAGGCCCTGCACCGAGAGCGCGTCGTCGATCTCGGTGGTGGCCGAATCGTCGATCGAAAACGCCTGGCAGGCGGCCAGCGGCAACGCCTCCTTCACCGGCGGCGCCGCCAGCCCGGCGGCAAAACCGTGGCCCTTGGGGAAGTTCTCGAACAGGAAGCGCCGCCAGTGGAACTGGTAGGGGCTTTCGATGGCGCCGGCAGCGGTCAGCAGGTCGAGCGGCGAACGCTGTGCGCGCTTGGCCGCCTCGACCACGGCCTTGTACTCGGGGCCGTTCTTGTCGGGCTTGAAGAGGATGCGGTAGAGCTGCTCCTTCACCGGCGCCGGGCACTGCCCTTGCACGAGTTCGGCCGCCCAGGCCTCGATCTGCGCCGCCACCTGCTTCTTGCGCTCGATGCCCAGCAGCGCGGCCTGCACCACCTCCTGCGGCGCCTTCTTGAACTGGCCACGGCCGAGGCGGCGGAAGTAGTGCGGTGCCTCGAACAGGCGGAACAGCGTGGCCGCCTGCTGCTCGGCACCGGCATTGGCGCTGAAGTAGTCACGCGCCAGCTCGGCAAAGCCGAAGTCGCCCTCGGGCGCGAACTCCCAGGCCAGGTCGAGCTCGATCTCGCCGGCGAGCGTGGCCGCACGCGACAGCAGCTCGGCCGGGGCCGGCTTGTCGAAACGCAGCATCACGTTCGCGGCCTTGACCTTCACGCGTTTGCCCGAGTCCAGCTCCACCTGGAGCGAACTGTCGGCTTCTTGCATCACACGGCCGGCGTGGAACTTGCCGGCGTCGTCGAACAGGGCATACATCGGGCGAATTGTCGCCGCTGGCGCGGCCGCCCCGGGTATCAGACGGTCATGCCGCCGGAGACTTCGATGACGGCGCCGTTGATGTAGCTCGCTTCGTCGCTGGCCAGGAAGGCGTACACGTTGGCGATCTCGCTGGCCCGGGCCAGGCGCCCCAGCGGCACCTGGTCTTTCATGTGCTGCAACACCTTGTCGGGAATCGTCGAGAGGATCGGCGTGTCCACGAAGCCCGGAGCGACGGCGTTCACGCGCACGCCCTTGGGGCCGAGCTCGCGGCTCCAGGTCTTGGTGAAGCCGATGACGCCGAACTTGGCCGCCGCGTAGTTGGTCTGGCCGAAGTTGCCGTAGATGCCCACCACGCTGCTGGCGTTGAGGATCACGCCGCTGCCCTGCGCGAGCATGGTCTCGGCCACCGCCTGCGCGCAGTGGAAGACACCGCGCAGGTTGACGTCGATGACGGCGTCGAACTGCTGCTGCGTCATCTTCACCAGCCGCGCGTCCTTGGTGATGCCGGCGTTGTTCACGAGCACGTCGATGCGGCCGAATTCCTCCTTCACCGCGGCCACCATGGCATCGACCTGGTTGCGGTCCGTGACGTCGACGGCGAAGGTCTTGGCGGCGCCGGCGATCGGCTGCGCGCGCATGTCGCAGCCGATGACGATGGCACCCTCGTCAGCGAACTTGGCCACGGTGGCGGCGCCGATGCCTTGCGCGGCCCCGGTGACGATGCAGATCTTGTTCTTCAGTCGCATATCAGTCGGTGATGTTCAGGAACTGGAGGATGTGAGGGAGGTGATCGTCGAAGTCCGAGAGCGCGTGGTCGCTGCCCTCGATCAGGCGCATGGGCTCGCCGGCGTAGCGCGTGGCCATCTCCTGCCAGCTGAGCAGTTCGTCGCCCTTGGCGATGACGGGGAAGTAGCGCTCGCGCCGCGTGATGGCGGCCGGCACGAGCGCGCGCAGTTCATCGACGTATTCGGCGCGGAAGAAGAAATGTTGAGCCGGGTCGTGCCAGGCCTGCTGCTCGCCGATGTGGGCCGCGAGGTCGCGCGCCGGGTCCACGGCGGGGTTGATCAGCACCGCGGGCCAGCCCAGCCTTTCGGCCACCACGGTGGCGTAGAAGCCGCCGAGCGAGCTGCCCATCACGGCCGACGAACCCGCCGGCCAGGCGGCCACGCCCGCCAGCACCAACGCCACCGCCTCGCGCGGCGAGGGCGGCAGCTGCGGGCACCACCAGCGCAGCGCCGGCTGGTGCTCACGCAGCCAGGCTTGCAGCCGCCGCGCCTTCAAGGACTGTGGCGACGACCGGAAGCCGTGCAGGTACAGCAGGTGCGTGGCTTCAGGCACCTTGTTTGACGAGCGGCGCCTTCAGTGCCTCGGCCAGCGTGGCCAGGCTGTCCTCCAGGTGGGCACGCACGATCGGGCTGCTGGCCTTGCCGGCCACGGCCAGCGCGCCGGTCAGCCGCTGCTGCAGCTGCAGCACCGCCTGGCGCATGACAGCGCGCACGTCGGCGGCCGCGGCCGAGCCGGGGCGCACCAGCGCGGTGGCCAGGCGGCGCACATGTTCGCGCTGCAGGTTGCGGCGCAGGCTGTCGATCTCCACGCCCTTGCCGCCTTTCGCCGCCAGTTCGGACCACACGGCGTCGGACAGCCGCCGCTGCACCTCGGCAAAGTCGGGCAGCGTGCGGGGGTCGGTCACCTTGGCTTCGCTGTCGGCCAGGCGCGCGGCCAGCGTGTCGGACATCAGCGCGTCGAGCACCGGCCGTTGCGCGGCCAGCACGGCCGCCGGCAGGCTGAAGTCGGTGCTCTGGGCACGTGCCGGGCCCAGCCGGTCGAGCTGTTCGGCGCCCAGCCGCGTCATCACCTTGGGGTCGAACTTGAAGCTGGCGCTGCTGAACAGCTCACCCAGCATCAGGTCGAGCGCGGCGCGCTGCTGTTCCGCCGGCACCGGGCTCAACAGCGGCTGATTGCCGCCGGCGGTGCCACGCCGCGTGATCGTGCCGCCCACGTACTTGGCGGCGATGGAGGTCGTGGCGCCCAGGCTCGAGATCACGCGCTGCAGGTTGCGCCGGTACAGCGTGAGGTCGTCGTCGGCCTTGAGCTGGCGTGCCGTGGTGCGCTGCCACAGCTCGCGCGCCAGCTTGGCGCGGCGCTGCGCGTAGGCCAGCGGGTCGCTGCCCAGGTCGAACAGGTTCACCAGCGGGTCGATGCCCTGGCCGAAGTCCTCGTCGGTGGCGTAGGCCAGGTCGGGGTCGGTCTCGGCGCGCGCGGCCAGGCGGGCCAGCTCACGCTCTTCCTCCTCGGCGCTGGCGAACTGGCGGTAGCCGTATTCGATGGCCCAGTAGTCGTAGGCGCCCAGCGTGACTTGCTCGTAGTCGGCGACAGGCTCGTTGTCCAGCGGCGTGTTCGGCGGGTTGTAGTCCATCACCGAGTTGGAGATGCCGCGCGCCGCCGTGAAGGCCGGGTCGCGCAGCTGCGCCGGCGTGATGCCGACCGAGGCGCGGAAGTTGTGCCGCAGGCCGAGCGCGTGGCCGATCTCGTGGATGGTCACCGCCTTCAGATCCTTGGCAATGAAGGCATCGGCCTCCGGGCCCTCCGGGTCCAGCCGGCCGCGCGCCACGGCGAGCTCGAAGGCCATGGCGTGCTGCTCCAGCCCGTCGTACGCGTAGGTGCAGACCTCGCCCCAGGGCGCGGCAAAGGGCTGTGCGAAGGCCGCCGGCGTGGCGCCGACACGCGGCTCGGTGTCGCGCACCGAGGAGCGTGACACGCGCACCCAGTTCTCGGGGATGATGCTGGCACCGCGCAGGATCTCGCCGGTGCGCGGGTCGCTCTGGCTCGGCCCCACGGCCGTGGCACCGGGCCCGCCCGAGGTGAACCAGCGCAGCGCGATGAACTTGTTGCCCTCCAGCGTGGTCCAGTCGGCATCGGCTGCCTGCTGTTCCACCACCACGGCGTTGCGGAAGCCGGCCTTCTCGAAGGCCTTGTTCCACTCCAGGGCACCTTCGCGCAGCGGCGCGCGCCACTTCTCGGGGATGTTGCGGTCGAGCACGACGCGGATCGGTTCCTTGGGCTCCGACACGGCCGCGGCAGGATCCTTCTTCTCCAGGCGCCAGCGGCGCACCAGGTGCTTGCGGCGGTCGACCTTGTCGTCGCCGAAGTCGACGAAGGCGCGCGTGAAGTAGCCCACGCGCGGGTCGGCCTGGCGCAGCTTCATCGGCTCCGCCGGCAGCGGCGTGAGCGTGTAGGCCATGCTCAGGAAGAGGCTGCGCGCATCGGGCAGCGAGGAGGGCGGGTTGGGCAGCGCAGCCGGGTTGGGCGGCGGTGCGCCCGGGGCCAGCACCGGCGGCGCCGGCAGGCGCGGCACGGCGAAGTGCTGGCGCACCGTGACGTAGGTGCCGTCGGCGGTGTTGCGCAGCCGCTCGATGCTGGAATTGGCGCGGTCCAGCGCGTAGGGCAGACGGTGCGCGGTTTCCAGCGATGTCTGCAGCCCGGTGAAGTCAGCGCCCAGTAGCACGTTGGCGTCGACCAGCAGCGCCTTGCTCTGCGGATGCGGCGCGGCCACCAGCGGCGCGGCGGACAGCAGGCTGTCGCTCCAGCTTTCGGCCACGGCGCGCGCCAGCGGCGTGCCTTCGGGCGCGCGCACGTTCAGGTTGCGCGCCAGCAGCTGCACCGTGTTGCCCACGCGGCGCAGCACGACCATGTCGCTGCGGCCGGTGAGGCCGGGGAAGAAGAAGCTGTCGCCCAGGCCGCCGGCAATGGAGCTGGCAAAGAAGAAGGGCTTGTCGAGCCAGGCGGCGGGGATCTCGAGCCAGGTGCGGTCGTCGCGGGTCCAGGTCGGCAGGAAGCCGTCGGTGCGCTTGGCTTCGCGGGTGACCTCGGCAAAGGCCGTCAGCGCACCCGGCAGCGGTGCCGGCGGGCGCGCCGCTGCCGTGGCGGCGCCCGAGGCCGCGGCGCCGGGTGCCGCAGCGGCGGCCGGCGCCGTGGGGGCTGGGGTGGCCGCTGCCGGCGCGGCCGGCTTGGCGGGCGCCGTGCCCGTGGCTGCGGGGCCTGGGCCCGTGGTGGCGCAACCGGTCAGGGCCAGCACGAGGGTGGCCATGCCGATCGGGGTTCGGGTTTTCATGGAGGCGTTGCGGAAGTCACCAAAACCCAACAGAGTAATGCAGCCTTCACGCGCAGGCAGGGCCGCGCGACGAACCCGGCTTTTCAGGTGGCGAGCTGCGCCAAAAGCTGGGCGTGGATGCCGCCGAAGGCGCCGTTGCTCATGCACAGCACATGGTCACCGGGCTGGGCAACGCGCACGATGGCCGCCACCAGCGCGTCGACGGTGTCGGCCACCAGCGCCGTCTCGCCCATCGGCAGC
>VFQQ010004614.1_pt1 | contig 12010 bp, 8 predicted proteins | sample 3512341 | NCBI WGS metagenome assembly VFQQ01 (sample SAMN10412373, study PRJNA504923) | tailings metagenome | isolation source: Relicate 2 Philex TSF1 revegetated site | place: Philippines: Tuba, Benguet | collected 2017-08-29 | reverse complement strand
GGCACCGCCCACGCGAGATAGCTGCCCGTGTTGAAGCTGGCCGTCCCCTTCATCAGTGCCCGCTCGACGCCAGTCTCACGGCGCATGGCGACCATATTGAGCGACGGCGCCGCGCACTCGAGCCAGGCTACAACCGGTGCCAACGCGCGCGCCTCGGGATGTGGCAGCGCCAGTCCCTCGGCGTCCTGCGCCGCACGAAGACGCAACGGCTGCCCCAGCATGCCCACCACTCCCACGCCCCATGCCCAGGGCAGCAGCCTCTGCACCAACTGCGTGCGTGGCAGGGGCAGTGCCGCAATGCTCCACGCCACCACCGGAAGCGCCAGCAACCACCAGAGCAGCAGACCGCGAATGGCCAGCCCGAACAGCACCAGCCCCGCAGCCCACGACAACCCGTACCACCAGCGCTCGCGCGACGCACGACTGGCAAAGCTCGGCAAGAGTGGCTGCAGCAGCAGTAGCGCGACCACGAGCGCCGTGCCCACAGCCGCGTGTGTCACGAACACAAAGCCGGCCTCGTGCTCCATGATGGGCGAGGCGGCATTGAAAAGAGCGTTGTAACCGAAGTTGAGACGGAGCAGCGCAGGCAGCTCCAGCAGATACGGCGTGCACATCCAGCCGAGCAGCAGGGAGGCCGTCCACGCCGCTATTTTTGGCCAGCGTACCGGAGTGGCACAAAGCAGCACCACAACCGGCGCCGCCATGAGCGGAAACAGCAAATGACTGTTGACTGCAACGGCCGACGCACATGCCAAGGCCACACAGGCGCCGAAGATGTGATGGTTCTGCCGCACACGAAACGCCATGGCCCAAGCCACCGGTAATGCAATGGCCAATACGAGTTGCGGACGGGTGGCCGGTTGCACGAACATCCAGAGCAGCATGTGCAGCGACAACATCAGTCGACTGCTCCAGAGACTCCATTCGGCTACGCGCGCGAGGTCCCAGAGCGCCCACACCACGCCCATCAGGAGTGCGCCGTGCAACAGCGACAGTCCGCCGGCTCCACCGAGCTCCCATGCCCACGAGTAGGCAAGCTGCGGAAGCCACGAGTACGCAAAATACGGCGCGCCCGCGCGCGTCCAGGCGAAGGGCTCGACCATCGGCAGCGCGCCATGCGCGCGAATCCAGTCACCGGTCAACAGGTGCAGGGGCAGGTCCGCGTCGTCGAGGGGGACCAGCATGCCCACCAGGCCGGCAACCGCGAGACAGAGCCACAGGTCCGTGGCACGGACCCCGCCCTGCCCCCACGCGCTGTTAGTTTCCTCAGACTGTCTGCTTGCTGCCGATTTCACGACCGGCCCATGCGTCTACTCCGTTCACCCGCGTTCATCTGGTGACTGTGTCCACTTCCACGTTGCCGCCTGCCCTGCACATCGACCGCGTACGCAAGGCGTATGCGAATCATGTGGCCGTGCGCGACGTTTCGCTCTCGGTTCCTGCCGGAACGGTTTATGGTCTGCTTGGCCCCAACGGCGCCGGCAAGACCACGACCATCCGCATGATGCTCAACATCCTCAGACCGGATAGCGGGCGGATCACCATGCTGGGGCTTGCCGCTGGCCACCCGGACCTGCTCAACAGAGTGGGGTACCTGCCGGAGGAGCGCGGCCTGTACAAGAAGATGCAGGTGCGCCGCGTGCTGCGCTTCCTCGGTCGTCTCAAGGGGCTCAGTGGCGCCGACGCCGACCGGCGCATCGATCACTGGCTCGAACGTCTCGGGCTGCGCACCGGCAGTGAGGACTGGAGCCAGGCCAAGGTGGAGGACCTTTCGCGCGGCATGCAGCAGAAGGTGCAGTTTGCGGGCACCATGCTGCATGATCCCGAACTGGTGGTGCTCGACGAACCGTTCAGTGGTCTCGACCCGGTCAACGCGCAGGCGCTCAAGGACTCCGTGCTCGACCTGCGCCGCATGGGGCGTACAGTCATCTTCAGCACGCATGTCATGGACGCCGCCGAGCGCATGTGCGATGCGGTGGCCATCATTGCACGCGGCGAGATCGTGGCCGATGGCAGCCTGCGCGCGCTCAAGTCGCAGTACGGCGGTTCCAATCGGGTGCTGGTGGTCTTTGGCGGAAACGGGCGCGACCTGGCACGCCCCATTCTCGAGGACCGCCAACTGGTCGCCAGCTTCGAGGATCTTGGTCAGCAGGTCGAGATTGACCTCGCGGCCGAAGCACAGGCCCAGGCGCTGCTGCAGGCACTGGTGGCACGAGGTGTGGAGATCGTGCGCTTTGACCGGCTCGAGGCGTCGCTGCACCGCATCTTCCTTGACAAGGTGGGCGCCACCGGCGTCGAAGCGGGAGTGAGTGGCCATGGGTAAGCTTTTTGCCGTCATCGAGCGCGAGTTCATGGAACGCGTGCGCTCCAAGTGGTTCGTCCTCACCACGCTCTTCGGCCCGTTCCTTTTTGCCGGTCTCACCATCGGGCCGCCCATTCTGGCGTTCCGCTCGGCGCGTGCGGTGGACGTGTCGCGCATCGTGATTGTCGATGCCACGCCGATGGGCGCGGGCAGCGGCATCGCCACGGAGCTGGCTGGTGGTCTCACCAGCGCCGCCACACCGCCCACGGTCATTGCCGTGAACAGCGAAACGCGCGCGCGTGTGGTGGACTCGCTGCGCGCACTGCTTGCCGCCGATCGCATTCCGGCTGCGGTCATTGTGGACGACAGCAGCATGACCAGCGGCGCGGTGCGCGTGCTGCTGGCTGGTGGCGCACCGCTTGCCACGTCCGAGCGGGTACAGCGGGCAGCCGAACGCGAACTGTTGCGGCGGCAGATTGCCACGACGGGAATTGATGTGGCCCTCGCCGAGCGCATCACGCGCTTTTCGGTGAGCGCCAAGGTGGAACGGGTGCTGCGCGACGGGCGCAGTGGTTCCGCACAGGTCAATCTGATTTTCGGCGCCGGCGTGGCCGTGCTGCTGTACATCGTTATTGTGCTGTACGGCCAGATCGTCCTGCGTGGCGTGACCGAGGAAAAACAATCACGCGTGTCCGAGCTGGTACTGGCCAGCGTGCCACCCCGCGTGTTGTTGTCAGGCAAGGTGCTGGGCATTGGTGGCGTGGCGCTGCTGCAGCTCGGGTTCTGGACTTCGTCGCTGCTGGTTCTCATGGCCAACCGTGAGAAGCTGCTCGCAGCGTTTGGCGTTGCCGGTGGCAGCATGGCCCTGCCCACCATTGGCGCCGCCGAGCTGGTGCCGCTGTTTGCGTACTTCACGCTGGGCTATGTGCTCTACGCCGCATTGTTCGCCGCGGTGGGCAGCATCGTGAGCTCCGAGCAGGAAGCCCAGCAGGCGCAAACGCCCGTCATCATGCTGCTGGTGGGCAGCATGGCGCTGCTCCAACCTGCGCTGGCCGACCCCGATGGGCCGATTGCGCGGGCCATGAGCATTGTTCCGTTCTCGTCGCCGATTCTCATGCCACTCAGACTGGGGCTGGTATCCGTACCGGCCGCGGATCTCGCCATGTCGCTCTCGCTGCTGTCACTGACGGCCGTCGGCGCCATGGTTGCCGCTGGGCGGCTGTATCGCACGGCCATGCTCATGTACGGCAAGCGCCCGTCACTGGCGGAGGTTCTTCGCTGGATCCGCAACGCCGACTGACGGTCGGGTCGGCGCATGTGGTACGGCGGGCTGCGTAGATGCCGCGGCCTGCCGTCCACTACAGGCCGCTGGCAGCCGCACATAGCGCAGCAACGGGTCGCCGCTCAACAGCCCGCGTCGTGGCTCGTGGCAGGACACGTGCCGCAACGCGCTTTGTGCCTCGTCGGCTCGATTGAGCGCGAGCGAGACATACGCGGCCAGTACGAGGTCGAGCCACCCGCCCTCCGCCAGATACTCGGGCGTGGTCCACGGTTTGGCCCGATTGCGTGCCCGCACCGAGTCGCCCACCGACACATCAACAAGCGCCGCGGCCAGTTCGCCCCAGTCGGTGCGGCCCAGAAGCGCGGCAACCTCGGCATCGGCCCAGGCCTCGCGCCGCTCGTTCAGCTGGCTGCGCACAATGGCCCGCCAGACATAGGCCGGCGCGTGCTGCGGATCGAGCACCACGGCCCGGTTGAGCAGACGACAGGCTTGTCGTGCGTTTCCGGCGTGGCGCTCGAGCTCCGCCAGCACGAGCAGGGCCTCCACACTCACATCGGCCGCTCCACCACGCGCACGCAGGCGCTGCAAGGCGTCGGAGCTGCGTCCCGTCATTCGCAGTACCTGCGCTTCCACCGCCACCACGTCGGGATTGTCCGGTGCGCGCTTGTGCAACACGGACACGATGGGTTGGGCCAACTCCGGCGCATCGCCCTGAACATGCAGCGCCGCGAGCAGCGTGAGCGCCTGCAGGTCGTGCGGTGCGCGCATGAGCACCTGACCGACCGCGGCGAGCCCCTGCTTGTACAGGCGCTCCCGTTCGGCGTCGCGCTGGGAGATCCAGGTGAGTTGCCGCAACGCATGTGTGGCGAGTCGATAGTGTGCCGCCGGAAACGTTGGATCGAGTCGTACCGCAGTCAGCAGCGCATCTTCCGTGCGCTCGGCCGTGCGCCTGTCGAAGGCTTCGAGTCCGCTGAGCGCGCGCAGATAGGCGTTGATGGCATCCGGCGAGCGTGACTGGACGCGCTCGTACGACGCGGCCACGTAGCTCGGTCGTCCAAATGCGCGCGTGAGCGCCGCCGTCGCCACCGCCACGAGGCTATCGGGGCTGCCCACCGCCTGCGTAACCACGCCACTGCTCATCTCGCGTCCAGTGCGTGCATCGACCAAACGCCAGGTCACCACGCTGCGTTCGTTCAGACGTTCCACGGTGCCCACCAGCACGAAGCGCACACCGAGTACCCGACCTTCGGCAATGGCACTGCTGGCGTCCGTCTGTGTGGGTCCTGCACCAACCCCACGCGACTCCACCGCCACCTGCGCGGCGCGCCGCACGCGCTCCGCCGTCAGACGGCTGAGCGCACGCGCAAGGAAGGCGTCATTGGTGTCAGACGCCACGCCCGACGTGAAGCGTACCAGCGCGCGGGAATCGGACACCACCGCCGTGCGTACGCTGGCCGACGCCGTCTCACCGCAGTACGAGGGCGGTGTGGCATCCAGCCCCTGTGCAGCGGCAGCATGGGCCAGTCCCAGCATGCTGCCGGCGAGCATGGCGAACGGAACGCAGCGAGAGTTCACCGCACGAGGATCAGGCGCTGACCGGTCGAAGGCGCCGTGCCAAGTGACGTGCCGGCCCCGAGGCCGGGAGCCGAGGGCACGGGATAGCCGACTATGGTTCCCTCGGGAAGATCCTCAGGCAGGCCAGGTGGCGCGTAGATGGACGCACGATAGTTGTCGTACCACGGACAGTCCTCGCCCTTCCCCTTCTTGCCCTCGAAAACGCACATGATCTTGAATCCGCCAAGTGTACGCACGGTCGCCGAACCACCGGTGACCGTGCCAATCCACGCCACATCACGGACCACGCCAGGTTCACCCAATCCCCCCGAAAGCTTGGGAAAGCAAACCGGTGAATGCCCGGGCTCACAAAAGGTCTGCCCGTTGTTCGGGCCACCCTGATTGTTGTGGGCAGACCGCCAGGTCTTCTGATCAACGCTACCCTTACCCTGCCCCTTGAACACTTCGGTCGAATCGATCGCCGCCGTGCCGTTGGCGTTGCAGCTCACACCGGCCATCTGGTCGGCATAGCCGTTCATGCCGTTTCCGCCAGGCCCCTCGGTATTGTCGATGGCCTTGAAGTCCCACGCGCCAGTGGGTGAGGACTTGGGCTCGGTCGCGCCACTGGGATACAACACCATGGTGATGCTGTACGGCGTAGACTGCTTGGCCAGCAAGGTGGCATAGAGATCTGTCCGAACGGAATTGTCACCGACCGTCCCGTACAGCCGATTGTTCAGCGCCTCCATCGGGAAGCCCAACGGTGCCGGACAACTGACGCGCGTTACGTTGGCCACCCACGCCACAGCCCGCCGGCGTGGCACCGGCATGACGTTGGTGAGCAAGCGGCCAAACAACAGGTTGCCCGCTCGTGCGCCTCGGACCTCGACGGCGTTGGCCAAGGCCCAGGTCGTTGGCGTGAACGAACGGTTCGTTGGATTGTACAGGATGGGCGTGAGATCATCCGCCGACAGTTGCATGCCGCTGCCCAGTGCTTCGTTGGAGGGCGCGAACGCAATCGCAGTCGCCGTCGGATCCGCCCCAGCGGCTGTTTGCATGAACCGCGCCGCCCGCAGTGCGGTTGCGTCAGCACCGGTCTGCAACTCATTCGCGCCCACGTAGAGCCGGCTGGCGTCAATGGCGAAGGCCGCGACACCCACCAATGCCAGCGCGAACATGGCCACAAACACCAAAGTGGCCCCGCGGCGCTCACGTCGTGTCTTCGATTGACCCGAACGCCGTCCAGCCGCGAACCTGCGTGCACGCGTCCACATGGGACCTCCTATTGGGAAAGACTTCCCAGCTGACCGATGACGGTAATGGCCGCCGGACCGAGAATCACGGCCAGCAGGGCCGGCAGCAGGAACAACGCGAGCGGAAAGATCATCTTGAGGGCGGCTTCCGCCGCACGCTTCTCAGCCTTTTGGCGCCGACGCAGACGCAGCGACTCGGAGTTCACCCGCAGCACCCGTGCAATCGACGTGCCGAGCCGTTCGGTTTGAATCATGCTCGCCACCAGCGTGCGCAGCTCGTCCACCCCGGTACGCTGCGACAGGCTGAGCAGTGCGCGATCCCGGGGCATGCCGGCGTTCACGCGCCGCACCACCTGCGCAAACTCGAGTGCCAGCTCAGGTCGTACGTTCGACAGATCACGAGCCACACGCAGAATGGCGGCATCAAGCGACACACCCGCCTCCACGCACACCACCAACAGGTCCAGGGCATCAGGCACCGAACGCCGGATGCGCTCCTGGCGTTGCACGGCCAGCCGGTCGAGCACGGCCTGCGGGCCGGCCACACCCACCACCAGCCCCATCACCACCGACACCGCCAGCCACACCGGGTTGTCATGTGGCGCCGCCACGAACGCCAGCACCGGCATGAGCAGGGCCGACGCAATGCGCACGGCTGAGAAGATCACCGGTGCGGCTGAACCGTCGAACCCGGCATGCACGAGCTTGTGCACGTTGCTGGTATCCGACACGAAGCTCTCGGGCATGCGGTCCCGCAGCCATGATGCCAGGCGCGACGACGCCGTGGCGTCCTCGTTGAGCAACAGGCGCTCGGCGAGCCGCGAGGCCTCGAGATCGGGAGACACGCGCTGCAGAGTCTCCTTACGCTCACGCTCCGCGATGGCCACATAGACCATCGTACTCACCGCCACAATGACGGTGAGCACGAGGAAGATGAGGGTCAGCGGGATCTCGGCCATCAGCGCGCGCCTCTCACAAGGTCGATGCTCACAGGTCGATACTCGCGATGCGGTCCATGATGATGTAGCCGACGATCACCGACACCACTGCGTACACCACCAGCAGTTTGCCCACCGGATCGACGAACAGGGGCTGCATGTACTGCGCGTTGATGGCGTAGATGGCGAAAAACATCACGAAGGGCATGGCCGCCAGCACACGCGCCGACATCTTGGGTTCAGCCGTGAGCGTGGCCAGATTGGCCTGGAACTTGAGTCGTTCGCGAATGAGGTTGCTGATATTGGTGAGCAGCTCCACCAGGTTGCCGCCCGTCTCCCGCTGAATGATGAGCGAGGTGACGAACAGCCGCGCCTCCTCCGTGCCGATACGCTCCTGCATGGCAAGCAGCGCCGTGCGCACGTCCACGCCAAGGCGCTGCTCGTCATAGAAGCGCAGGAACTCCTGACGCAGCGGCGCCTGTGACTCACGCCCCACGAACTCCATGGCCGCCTGCAGTGAGTAGCCAGCACGCAATGCGTTGGTCATGAGATCGAGCGCATCGGGGAAGGCGTTCTCGAACTGGCGGCGCCGAATGCCCTGACGGCGACGCAGCATGAGCCAGGGAATGGGCGCGCCCAGCAGCACACCCACCACGCTGGCAATACCACCGAACACGAACTGGGCCAGCGTGAGGCCGATCATGGCCGAAAGCAGCGTGAAGAGCAGAAACTCCCCGGGCTTCTGGCGCGACCCGGCATGTGCCAGCTCGCGCTCGAGGCGCACCGTGATGTCCTTGCCACTGAGCAGCGTGTCGAGCGCCTTGACGTCCGACACGCGGTCGTCGCGCAGAATGGACAGCGGCACTTCGCCTCGCAGAATGCCGCCCGTGTCCCCCACGCGAATGCGTGCAGCATCTGCCGCGGCAAGACGCCGCCGATTGATGAACACAAAGGTGCCCACCACCAGCAGCATGGCACCGAGAAACACCAGCGTGAGAACGAGCGCCGTCATGACTCGACCGCCTTGCCGAGCAAGGCCATTTCCGGCGCGGCGTCGAGTCCGCCCGTGGCCGGCGCACTCGAGCCGAAGGCGAAGGTTTCGTGCGGCAGGTTGATGCCGCGCGCGAGGATCTGGTCCATGAACAGTGGTCGCACGCCGGTGGCTTCGAAGTTGCCCAGCACGGTGCCATCGTCTGCCACACCGAGCCGCCGGAACCGGAAGATCTCCTGCGTCGTGATGACGTCGCCTTCCATGGTGGAGACTTCGGTGATGCTGGTGATGCGACGCGTCCCGTCGGTCATGCGGGAGACCTGCACGATGACGTTGAGCGCGGAGGCCATCTGCTCGCGAATGGCGCGCGTGGGCAGCGCCGTGCCGGCGAAGAGCACCATGGTTTCCAGGCGCGCCAGTGCATCACGCGCCGAGTTGGCGTGGATGGTGGTGAGCGAGCCCTCATGACCGGTGTTCATGGCCTGGAGCATGTCGAGCGCTTCGCCCGATCGCACCTCACCGATGATGATGCGGTCGGGACGCATGCGGAGCGCGTTCTTGACGAGATCGCGGGCACTCACTTCACCACGTCCTTCCGTGTTGGGCGGACGGGTTTCGAGGCGTACCACATGCGACTGCTGCAGGCGCAACTCGGCCGCGTCTTCGATGGTCACCAGACGCTCGCTGCCGGGAATGAAGCTGGACAGCGCGTTGAGAATGGTGGTCTTGCCGGCGCCCGTGCCACCCGACACCAGAATGTTGAGGCGCGCCACCACACAGGCCGCGAGGAGCCGCAGCATGGCTGGCGACATGGCGCCCAACTCGAGCAGACGCCGCGGCCCGATGGACGCACCGAAGCGGCGGATGGACAGCACCGGCCCATCGATGGCCAGCGGCGGGATGATGGCGTTGACACGCGAGCCGTCGGTGAGACGTGCGTCCACCATGGGCTGCGACTCGTCGACGCGCCGGCCCACTTTGCTGACGATGCGATCGATGATGGTGAGCAGGTGCGCGTTGTCACGGAACGTGACACCGGTCTTTTCCAGACGGCCGCGACGCTCCACATACACCGACTTGGGACCGTTGACGAGAATGTCGGAGATGGTCCCGTCACGCGTGAGCGGCTCGATGGGCCCGAGGCCCGTGACCTCCCACACGATCTGCTCCACCACTTCATCGCGCTCGGCGGCCGAAAGCGGTGCCTGCTCAATGCGCAGGAACTCCAGCACCGCCGTGCGGATCTGCTGCGTGAGCACCGCTTCGTCGCGGATCTTTTCGAGCGCGGCGAGATCGAGACGATCGACCAGCTTCTGGTGCAGATCACGCTTGAGCAGGTCCACCGGCGAAAGCTCACCCCGCGAGTCGCCGTCGGCTTTCTGCTCGGGCTGCGGCAAACCATGCAGCGGATCGATCGGCGTATGCGGATCGTCGGTGGACGCCGACGCGGCGTTCCCGTTGCTTTCGGCCGTGGCCGGCTTGCGGCCCAGCAGGCGATCGCGGAGCGAGCGTTCCTGAGCCATGATTACTTCCGCAGCTTGGACAGCAGGCGGCCGATACCGGAGCCTGTGCCGTTGGTGGTGACGATGGAGGCACCCGCCGAAGGCGTGAAGCCTTTCTGCCCCATGATGCGGATGGCCAGCAACTGGTACGCCTCAATGAGGGCCTGCGCCGATCCGCCGTTCATGCCGGCGAGTGCGATGGGCACCCCGCGCGTCTGGGCATCCGTGACCAGTTGGAAGCTGTTGGGCAGGCGGAAGTCCACCGGCCGGCCGAGCGCCTTGGCCACATCGGGCCAGGCCATCACGTCCCCGGTCCCGACACGATTGGCCACGAGGACAATCTTTTCCTTGGCAAACTCGAGTTGTTCGAACATGGCCAGCGCGCGCTTGGCCTTGCGCAACCCGGCGACCGTGACCTGGAAGGCCAGCAGAATGCGATCGGCCCCGTCGAGTGCGGCGATGGTGCGCGGCGACACCGTGTGTTCCACATCGAGCACGGTGTAGGAGTAGGTGCTGCGCATGAGGTCCATGATGCGCATGACCGCATCGGCGGTCACATCCTCGCCAATTTCGATGTCGTCGGTTCCAGTGAGGGCGTCAAAGCCTTCCTGCACGCTCACGGTGATGGAATGCAGCGACTCGCTGTCGGCGCGGTCGAGCTTGCGCACCAGCTCGCCCAGGTCGTAGGTGGGCGAGAGGTTGAGGTGCGTGGCCACGTCTCCGAGGCCCACGACGAGATCGGCCACCGCCACCCGACCGGGAGGTTTGCGCACCGACAGGGCATGCGCGAGGTTGACCGCAATGGTCGTGACCCCTGCACCACCGGCGGGGCTGTACACGGCGGTGATGTGCCCGCCCTTGGGGGCGCGTGCCCACTTGGCCTCGAGACGCGCCAGCGCGCCGGACAGATCGTTTGGCGTGGCCGGCGAAACGATGAACTCACTGAAGCCGCGGCGGAAAGCGGCAAGAATGACATCGCTGCTGGCCTCCGACGCGGTGCCGATGGCCACGAGGCCGTCGCGTTGCCGCAGCAGCTCTTCAATGAGATCGAGGGTGGCGGGTGCCGCACCTTCAAGCGGCACCACCAGCAAGTCCACGTCGCCGCGCTCGACAAGATCAGGGAGCACGTCCACCCGGTCCGTCTCCTCCGGGCGGGCAAAGCCCGCCCCGGTGAACACGGGGTAGAGAGGCGTGAGAGGGCCCAGAGCCCCCTGGAGGATCAGCGCACGACGCATGGCAGCAGCAACTCGGTACGGGAAGCGAAACGCAAAGGGCTCACACTCAGTCGGGCGGCAGTCGCTTGCGCAGGGCCTCGATGGCGGGCGTGAGACTGTCCGGCTTGAGCTGCATGGTGCGCGGCCCACGCGGTGTGTTCGGGTCAAACACCTGCGGTGTCACCACCACCAGCAACTCGGATTCGTTGTTCTGCCAGCGCGAGCTGGAGAACAGCGCGCCAATGATGGGCAGTCGCATCAGGCCGGGAATGCCGGTACGCACACTCTCGCGCTCCTCGTTGAAGAGTCCGGACAGCACGAGACTCTCGCCGGGTCGTACGTCCACTGTGGTTTCGACGCGACGTGTGCGAATGGCGGGAATGCGGAATCCCGCCAGGAGCACGGCGTTGCCGAAGTCGAGACTCGACACTTCGGGGGCGACCCGCAGCTTGACGAGCGAGTCGTTGATGACTTCGCCGCGGAACTTGAGCTGCACGCCGAAGGGGCGGTACTGAATGACGATGAACACCTGACCACCCTGACCGGGCTGGGCCACCGGCACCGGCAACTCCCCACCAGCGAGGAAAGTGGCGGAGTCCTTGTTGCCGGCAATGAGCGTGGGCTCAGCCAGTGAACGCGCGCGCCCCATCTGTTCCTGCGCGTCGATAAAGGCCGTGATGTCCTGCGTCCCGAAGTTGAAGAAGGAACCGGCAAAGCGCACGGCACTCGTGGAAACGGAGGCGCCGGGGGCCAGCACACCGGTTCCGGCATCCACGTTGCCACTCTTCGCCTGATACGCACCGGACACCCCCAGTTCGTACAGGGCATCGCGCCGCACTTCGGCGAACTTGATGCCGAGCGCAATCTGCCGCTGCTCAACCGCCTGATTGACCGTCACGCGCAGGTGACGCCGACCCAGCGCCGGGCCCGAAAGCAGAATATCGGTCTCACCCAGCGCCTTGGCGTTGAGCACC
>VFQQ010004613.1_pt1 | contig 12017 bp, 19 predicted proteins | sample 3512341 | NCBI WGS metagenome assembly VFQQ01 (sample SAMN10412373, study PRJNA504923) | tailings metagenome | isolation source: Relicate 2 Philex TSF1 revegetated site | place: Philippines: Tuba, Benguet | collected 2017-08-29 | reverse complement strand
GCATCGATCGGGGCGGAAGGCGGAGGGGCTCGGGCACCGCGGCGCCGCTCATGCCAGCCGCACAGCGGCGGCGGCAGGCAGCGATGCAGAGCGCAGTCATGCCCATGGCTGATGCCCTGCCTGATTGAACAATACAGGTGCATGCATGGAACAACACGTGCTTTTATCGGCCAAAAAAAGCGCTGGCATGGACTGCACCTGTAGCAGGAGCGGCAGGACTGGAAATGCAACAATCGGCAGCACTTGCCCCTGCACCCATGTCATTCATCAAGGCTCGCTGTACTTGCTACATAGATGCAATAGTGATAATAACTGAACGTTTCTAAATACAGAGCCCTGAGAATGGCGAGTCAAGGCACGGAACATATGTCAGGCACGGACCATGTGGGTGCAGACAATAAATGAGCAGTAAGTCGTACAAGCTGTCATGTGGGGGTCGAAAACATGACCTCAAATCAGGCTGGGTGGAGGCTGTGCAGGCACGGCGCCGCTGCCATGACTGGCATCTGCCCCCGCAAGGCCGCTGCTGCCGCTGGCTGCGCTGCCAGGGCGGGTAGGCTCGCTGGCCGCCGCTGCACTGCCACCGCCGCTGCCGCCTTCAAGGCTTGGGCTGCCTGCTTCCCACGGCACCTCGATGTCAAAGATCGGCACCGGCCGCCGTGGTCTGGGTCCCATGCTGTCGCGCTGTGCCGGTGGACCCACCCCCGCCTGCCGCACAGCCAGCTGCTGACCTGTGGAGGCACGTGCCATGCGCTGCGGGGCCGCTGCATCGCCAGCCTCGCCGCCGCTGCGCCAGCTGGACGGCCGCAAGCGGTGCGGCGGCACAATCGCCGGCTGCTGCTGCGCCTGCGCGGGCGCCTGACCTGAATCAGACCCGCTGCTGCTTGCACTGAGCGCGCTGCCGGGCCGCGACGACCGCTCTAGAGCACCCTGCTGTGGCACAGGCTCAGGTGCGGCTGCCGCGAGCTCAATGCCAACCGCCCCGTCCGCAGAAGCGGCTGGAGCACTCAACTGTGCGTCCCGCTGCTGCTGCTGCTGCTGCTGCTGCCGGACGGGGCTGCCAAGGCCGGCGGGCAGGCGCTCCCACCAGCGCAATCTGGTGGGGCTGCTTGCTGCCGCAGCCGCAGCAGCAAGCCCACCATCCTTTGCTGCGTCTTCGCCGCTCTCTGCTGCTGCCATGGCAGCCTTCCACTCCGCGTCCTCCCTGGCTGTGCACAGGCTCTGACCATCCGGCATCACAACCAGCACAGGCGGCCGCGCCGGCTCTGCTGCACCGTCCTCCATCAGGCTGCAGGGGAGAAGACAGAACACGCCAGACTTGGCGAGCTGGCCGAGGCCTTGAGGTGGCCAGGCAATGAGCCACCACACGCACACCACAAATGCAGCAGACAACTGTGAAGCCTCAAACAGGTGTCGCCCTGTCCATGCATTGCTGCCAACTCACTCGTCTGGCTGCGAGCCATTGGCGGCCCGGGCACGGCGGATGGCGCTCTCGCGGCGGCGCGCACGCCGCGTCACATAGCAGCGGCGGACGAGGCACAGGCTGGCCAGCACCAGAATGATGGCTGCGCAGGGAGTAAAGTGGGTGCAAGAGAGGGGTCAAGAGCGGCTGGTATGCTTAGCTGGAAGAGCTGTCGTGGTCCCTGCATGTGCCACCATCAGTCACATCCGTTGCGCAGCCAGGCAACAGTGGGCGCCCTGCAGTCGCTGCAAGCACTGCGTACCTGCAATGATGACGGCCTGCCCCACAAAGCCCAGCGGCATTTTGTAGCAGTTTGACTTGGAGCAGGCCAGGGTCAGGCTGGAGCCTTGCATCCAAATGTCCACCGCTGCGGAGGGCAAGGAGCCAGCGAGGAGGAGGTTGTTCAGCGGGGAGAGGGTGGGCAGGGAGCATGCGAAGCGCAGGCGTGCTGCCATGCCTGCGATGCTACCCAGGAGCCTGCACGCTGCTCATAGCCGCTTCTGGCTTGGCTTACGCTGGACAAATGGCGGCACGCCACACACCGCGCACCTGCAGAATCGGGGATGCAAGCACGCGAGGGAAGGGGTGAGCACGGGGAGTGGATGCATGCACGGAGTGCTGACGGCAAACATAAGTGAGCAAGGGGCATTTGGCCAGGCGCACTCACATCATGCGGACCGACAGGCGGACCAGGGAGGTCATGCCGCTCCAGGCGGCAGGCAGGGGCCCCTCAAACTCATTCGACTCCTGCGCAGAAAGAGGCAGCCAGGCACTTTGGCCAGCTATCTCAGCGGGTAGGGATGTTCCGCGACCAATGCAAGGGTAGCCATCCTGCGGCATGCAGGCTGGCTTTCCCACAAGCAGGCTGTTCTCACTGTGGTGTGTCTGCCCCTGCTGCATGTGCCCTTCCACGGCATGCTGCCTGCAACTCCTGCTGCAAATGCACAGCCCTAATGCCCTGCCCACCAACGGTGTGCCTCACCAGGTTTAGCGCCTGCAGGCCGCGCATGGCGCCCCACTCTGGAGGGAAGTCCCGGCCCAGCCTGTTGCGCCCAAGGTCCAGCAGCTGCAGGCCCGTCAGGTTGCCCCACGAGGGCGGCAGCCCGCCGCCAATCCCGTTGCCCTGCAGGCCAATGTACGTGACCGCCTGCAGGCAGGGAGATTTGGCACGAAAAGGGGAGGGTGGCCTGAGGCAGGAGGGCTGAAGGCACAGGGAGCGCAGCCTGGGATGCAAACTCCAGTTGAGTGCCCAAGCGGAAGCCACCGCCGTTCACCATCACAGCTCTGTCCCTGCGTTGTGTGCCTCATCGCTACCCGCCCTACCTTGAGGTTGCTCCACTCTGAAGGCAGGGTGCCTTTGAGGTAGTTCCAGTCCAGGGTGAGCTGCATCAGCGAGCTGAGGGCCCCCCACTCTGGAGGAAGCGTGCCATCTGCAGTCAGTGGGGCAGGCAGGCATGACGGCCAGGCGAGTTGTAGCATTGCCTACATGCACTCTGTTGGGCTAGCTGGCCACAGCAGTATGGGCTGCATGCCACTGAATGTTCTGGCCCCCCAGCCAAGTTGGCCACCCAACAGCATGGGGCCCAGCACGCAGCCATCGCTACACCACGAGCCAACCTGCTCTGCCTGCGCCCACCTATGCTGTTGCCCCGGAAGTCGACCAGCTGCAGCGCCGAGGCGTTGGCAAGTGCTGCCGGCAGGCTGCCCTTCACGTTGTAGCACACAGCTCGGAGGCAAGCGAGCTCAATCTGAGTAACGCGGCCGTTGCTGCAGGTGATGCCCCGCCAGGCGCATTGGTTGAGTGCCAGCGGCGTGCCCTCACAGTTGGGCTGGCCGCCGCAGGGGTCGTCCGTGGACTGCCAGCTGGAGGGCAAGTTGTACAGCGAGCCGCGCAGCGCCAGCATCGCCGCCACTGCGCAGCGAGCAAACGAGTGGTTGGGGGTGGGTGGGGGCAGACCAGTGGGCGGCAGCGGCGGGGGGCACGGCTCGAGATTAATCACGTGCGGCCACATGCTTCGCAAGGCGGGTGTCAGGTCGACAAGCAGCGAAGTTTAAGAAAGCAAGCTGCCACAGCTCACCATCGTTGGGATTGGTGCCTGCGGTTTCGGGCGCAGGGGCCGGGGTTGCTTGGGCAGCGGTGGCGGCAGCTGCGCTCGCGGCCAGTGCCAGAAACAGGGGCAGCGCCGCCTGCCTCTTGCGTCTTCTCATTTATCCCCTGTTGGCTGTGCAGCCGCAGGCTGGCGCGGCTGCGCGGTGTGTGAGGGCAGCAGGTGGGGCTCGCGGGTAGACACGCCAACTCCCGGTGCTGCTGTGTGGGCCGGATTCAGCGATCAGAAGCTAGGGTAAGCGAACCAAAGCAGCGCAGGAGCGGGGGCCGCGGGGGACCGCGCTCGGCTCACGTGCAAAGCCCTTTTAAGCAGTGGGCAAGATAGAGGGTGCACGGCGTTCATCCACAATGAGCGAGAGAGCGCAGGGCTGGCATACTGACGCCAGTGCCGGCGGCGCTGTGGGCGCCCAGCGGCGCCGGCGGATGCGCTTTCGCTGCACCAACCCACTTTTCCCTTCAGCAGAGCTTGACCCAGAGTCATTGAGACGAAGACAGCAGGTGCTGACAGTACACTGGCCAGCGAGGCAGCCACGACTCGTGTTCCGCCGCCGCCGCAGCTGCCGCACCACCTACTGAAGCGGCTCGAGCCAAAGTAGCATTGGTACAGCGGGTCAGGGTTTGGACGCAAAATGTCTAGGGGAGGGGTCGGAGCCAGCGTCAAAGTGGGGTTGGTAAGGACTTTGGCGTTGAGACGGAGCCAAGGGAATGGGGGGAGGACAGAGAGTGCAGCAGCGCTGCTGAGATGGCGTATGCACTCTGTGGGAGGTTTCAGGGGGAGAGAGTGGCAACAAACCAAGCAGACGGAGTAGATATGCAAAGGAATAACGGGGGTCAAGCAAGGTACAGGGGCACACGGCAGTGTGGCACTCTCAACAAGGGCAGACAAGAGCATGGTGGAAATCACAAGAGGGGCTGATCACCCGGCACAGCACGGCTGGTGGCTTGCAGCCGGCAGGGGGCGAAGCTGAGCTACCGACGCGCTGACATCAATGCACGCTTCAAAAGGTGCCGTCCGTCAGGGCCATCAGAAGAAGCACTGCAGCATCGGCTCGCCCTCATGCCCGGCTGCCGATGCCGTCTCCTGCACAGCGGCATGACCCAACGGGCTGGTGAAACGGCAGGCGAAGCAGACATGGCAGGCAGGCAGGGGGCGCAACAGGTGGGCAGATGGGATGGCGCTGGGAGGGGCTGGTGCAGGCTCATGCGGCAAACATGGCTGGTGTCGGCACCGCACACACGAAACGCAAGGCTGGACACTGGCACATGTGCGTGGCCACCCGCCGCACTCCACAAAGCTTGATAAGCCACGGCACCACGCACCACAATGGTCTGCACCAGCTCTAACCGGTCCTGCAGGCTGTCCGCGTTCTCCATGTACCTGCAGGCAGCACAGCAGGCACAGCAGGGGTGGATTGCCTGCATGGTGTGGGCAGGCAGGGCCCCGCTGGCCAACCCCACGCATGCAGGGTTGCAGACGCAAGCCAGGACGCTGCCCGCTGTGAAGCCGCGCTGCCCAGGGCGCATGCCAGACAGCAAGGGCACCCTGCAGGCCGGTAGGACGCGTTGACAAGCGCACAACAGTGTTGCACAACAGCGTAGCCAGCCGCGCACCAGTCATTCATGCCCAGGGCGCCAGGGGGCAGGTCCTTGAGGAACCAGGCGTGCTGGAAGATGTCGTCCAGGCCCATGCGCTTCTCGGGGTTGGGGTTCAGCATGCCTGTTAGGGACGACCGAAGAGGAAGAGGGTGCGCATGGAGTGTGAGATTGGGTGGTGATGTTGGCAGCCGGCGGGGGGTGCAAGCCCTACAGTGCAGGCATAAGGACCCGCCCAGCGTCCAGATGGCGGCACGCACGCTTCCCACAACCTCTGTTTGTTATAAGAAATTCCATTAGTTGCTCCCTCACCCTGGATGATGTCCTTGCACTCTGCTGTCACTGGCACGCCCGGCGGGCATGTGATCTGGCCCTGCAGCAGCAAGGGGCGGGTGTTGGGCAGGGCGGCACAATAAGCGTGGTGGCCACAGAAGTGATACCGAGGATTGGCAGCACGCGGCGAGCATCAACAGCCTGCATCGCAGCTGCTTGAAAGTGTACCCCATGTACGCACGCAAACACACACACCAAACGCTCAAACCAGCACACTACCCCACAGCCCCTGCACTCGCCTCCATCATCTTCTTGGGCAGCTTGGGGTCGGCGGGGTTGAAGGGGTAGTAGCCGTACACCATGGCGTACAGAATGATCCCTGCGGGCGCAGGTGCAGGTGAGGTGCAAGAATTGTGGGTGGGCGGGTGGGTGGAAGGACGCCACACTGCCATCTCACCGCTGGGCATGCAGGGAGGACGTGCGCGAAGCCTCGACTCAACCATCCCCATGCTGCACACGAGGCACAAAGGAAAAAAATGACCCTGAGCAGCGCTCACCGCAGCTCCACACGTCTGCCTTCTTGGCGTCGTACTTGGAGTTGATGAAGATGACCTGCAGGTGGAAAGGTTGCCAGCCGGTCTCAACAAGTCGCAACGGGCTGGGCCAAGCGGTAGGGCGGACGGGTAGCGTTCACAAACAGCGCTGTGCCGCAGGTGTGCAATCTGTGCTGCAGCTCGGTTGAAGGCACGAACAAACAGGCCGGACCTCGGGCGCCATATAGACGGGCGTGCCCAGCCGCGTGTTGGCGGTGCTGCTCAGGTCGTGCTTGGAGTAGCCTGGGGGGCAGGGGCAGGGAGGAGGGAGTGGGGCGGTTGGTGCATCCCGCATGGTGCAACGAGGACGGCCAGTAACGCACAGGCTGCAGGCAGCAGCAGCGACGGCGGCCGCACAAGCTAGCACCGACTCGTTGTCGGCAAACGCAATGCCAGTCTTGCTAGCACCGCTGCCACCAATGATCGCCGGCATCACATGGACGATTTAGCCCCTCAGTCGTGCCGCTGCCCCCGGCCAAGCCCGCTCACCAAAGTCGCAGATTTTGAGCAGCGGGTTGCCGCTGGCCTGGTCCTGGTCCAGCAGCAGGTTCTCCAGCTTCAGGTCGCGGTTGGCCACGCCCTGCGGTTGAGCCACACAGCAAATAATCAGTTAGGTTTGACACAGCAACAGGTTCACAGGTTCAGGTCGCGGTTGGCCAAGCCATGGCCACGCCATGCAGTAGGGAGCAACGAAACACACAGACTGAATAGGAGCGGCACAGAGTGGAAAAAGCAACATGAGAAAACGCCACCCCCACTGTGCGGCAATCGGCAGAGGAACCAAAGCACGCCTCACCATGCGGTGGCAGAAGTCGAGCCCCACAATCATCTGCTGGAAGACCCAGCGCGACTGGTCCTCCGTCAGCCGGTTGTGCAGGCAGCGCTCGCGCAGGAAGCGGTGCAGCTGCGCATATCGGGGAAAGGGGAAGGGCAGGTTTCGGGATGGGTTGAGGAAAGATGGAGAAGGGGCTGCGCTAGAGATAGGGACATGGGCAGCGCTCGTGCAGGAAGCGGTGCAGCTGCGCCTGGGCAAACTTTCAGCAGTCGTATGGAGCAGGGGATGGAACATTGGCGGGCAAACCCATCACTGTGCGCTTTCGCAAGTGCTTCAGCTGCAACCCCTGCTCCCTGCTGCTTCAGCTGCACGCGCAACTGCTGCCCAGCCACCGGCAGCCAGTCGCGCCAGCAGGCTCACATTTCCACCCTGGGCAAACTCCATCACGATGGCCAGGTACTCGGGCGTGAGGAACACCTCCTGCTCAGGCAAACGAGCAGAGGAAGTGGTGTTGTAGGGGCGTGGGAGGCCAGGGACAGTCGGCCTCTGCAGAGTGGGCAGGTGCTTTCTACAGCGAGCTGGCTCCACCTGGCAGCCTCGTGTAGGTCAAGCCGCACACTCGAAGACAAAGGGAAAGTGCCGCCGCCGGCATTGCAGCAAGTTTTTGCGCTCGCCATGCGCTGCCCTGCCCCGACCAGGGCGGCCTGCGATATTCCAACAACTGCGCAACAAGCCTCATGCGCCCCTTGCCAGGCAGCACTGTCCATGCCATGCGTCTCTTGCCAATCGCTAGCTTGCCTTGAGGTCAATGATGAAAGGGTGCTTCAGGCCGCCATGGTGCATCACCTCCCGCATCACATACCGCCGGTACTCCTTGACCTGCAGCGTTGCATTGCGGACCGTAGCATTGTGGAGCATGAGAGGCGGCAGTGGGAAGGGCTTGTATGCCCTGCAGCGACGTTTCATAGTGGTTGCAAGGCATGATGGGGTAGAGGGCCTGTGCAACATGCATGCCTCAGAGGGTGCAACTTGGCACGGTTGACAAGGGGGCGCAAGGTGCGGCTGGTGGTGCAGGCAGCGGCGGCCACACATGCCAACGTGCCGCAGGGTGCAGCAGCTTGCTTAAGCCCCTAACTTATCGGCCACGGTGCCAGCAGGTCCGGGCGAGCTGGGCAAAAGTCACAGTCTGCCAAGCAATGCGGGCACCACAACGCATCGAGCAGCGACTCACAAAGCCGCCGCGCGGCAGCAGCTTGATGGCCACGTCCTGTGCATCCGGGTCGCTGGTGTCGCGCGCCCGCACCACCAGGCCATAGGTGCCGCTGCCCAGCACGCCCAGCTGCAGGGGGCACAGGCAGGGCAAGAGGGTGGGCAGCGTGCCAGCTGCAGGATGGTGGCCACGGGCGGTTCAGCACAACGGGCACATGTCCAGAGTCTGCTGTCGGCGGTCCCTCTGCCGCACCAGCCGCACCAGCGCAAGGTGCAACGGCAGTGTGCTGCAGGATGCTGCTCTATCCCACCTGCACGTAGCGCCCAAGCTGCTTGATTTCGGGCTGGGGCGGGTCCGGCCTGCGGCGGGGGAGGGTGGCGGGCGGCCACACTTGCTGGTAAGCGCGCAGGCGGCTGGCTGGGGGCACTCCGGCCAAACGAGGCACTGCCCATGGCTCAACACTGGGGCCGGCAGGGGCCGCAAGAGCCGTGTGCGACTGCTCGGAGTTGGGGCCTGCAGCCTGTGGGGCTCACCCTGCTGAACCGCCGGCCATCATGATGTCCACCCGCTGTTCAGCCGTTCACCGCCTTCGCGCAGCGGCCCGCTAGCCTAGGCGGCACTGCAGGGACCTCCCGCTGCGTCAGAGCTCGGATTCGTCTACGGTGAGGCGCTGCAGGGTCTGAGCGGTTGCAGGTTTGCGTAGCAGGCGCAACGGGGCGTTTCCTGCAGCCCTGGAGCCTGCATTGGACCTGCACTTGCATGAGCCAGGGCCCTTTCCCGCTTGGGCCCTTTCCCGCTTGCAGGCATCGTGGCACCACCATCTTGCAACCATGATCACGGCATTTACCCAGCAGGGCTCTCTGAGCTGGAACTACTCGTTTCCGAGCGCCAGTCGACGCCTCCAGCGGCAATGGGGACCATCCGTCTGCAGGGCCGAGCAGAGCAGCAGGCGCAGGGACAATGTGCCGGCGGAGAGCCAGCTGGACTCGCTGGATGCGCTGCTGGGCACCCCGCCGCCAGCGCCGCCGCCGGCCGATGCCGCTGCTGAGCCCACAGCCGTTGAGCAGCAAGCAGAGGGCTGGTACTGGTGGGACCGCCCAGCAGGACGGCAGACCAACCCGCTGCGCAAGCGTGGCATGGAGGTGCGAGCCGCTCGGCAGCCGCCTGCAGGCTGCGCCCGCTGCACGCCGCGGTGCCCGCTGGCTGCCGCCGTGCCGTGCGCCCATGCTGCCTTGCACTTGCCGCTGGTTTGTTGTGACACGCTGTCTCACTGCTTGCCTGCCTGCCTGCAGCCAGGAGCTGGGGGTGCATACCTGGACAGCGAGCGCCTCACTCGTGACCCGCTGCAGCTGGCTGTCGGCGAGGTGCGCTGCAGACCGTGGCTGCCGCACTTGGCTGCGCACTTTCTGGCATGGAGAGGGAGAATGTGGGACCAGTCTGGAAGCCTGGCCGGACGAAGGGGCTGGCCTGCGGCCCTGCTAACCCACTAGCCACTTTGACATTCCTTGTGCATCCCCACCCGTGCAGCGCACAGCCATGGGCGAGGAGCTGTCACTGCCCGAGTCGCGGCCGGTCGTGAGCTTGGCGCTGGCGGCGGTGGCGCTGGTGGCTGGGGCGGCCTACCTCGATGATTTTCCCACGCCGCAGGCAAGTGTGTGGGGTTGGGATGCCAGTGCAGGAACAACGACGCTGGCTGGGCATCAAGAGCTCGAAGGGGGAGCTGCTTACAATGGTTGAGTGTCAGCGCTTTTGCCCCCTTTGCCTGCCACAGCTGGCGATGGACAGCGTGAGCGTTGCGCTGGGCGCCCGCTGGCAGCTGTTCACCGCAGCGCTGCAGCCCTACTCAGCCTTCAATACAGCTGCCACCGTGGCGGCTCTGCTGACCGGCGGGCAGACTGCTGAGAAGCGGCTGGGCTCCGGCCTGTTTGCCGCCTCTTTCTTCCTGGCTGGTGCCACCTCGTCAATCCTGTGGTGAGCACTGCGCCCTCAGCATGGCAGGCGCCCCTAGTCCAGCATTTCGGCCAGCTTGTGGCTGCTGCGCCTTGCAGCCGCCCGTCCAGCTTGCAACATTTGGCTTACTACATACCTTTGCTTGAATGCTGCTCACTCCTTGCAACCCACAGGTACGGCGTGTCGTCTGTCGCGCTCGCCATCTTTGGCGTGCAAGACGGAGGGGCTGTGATTGCAGGCGCCGGCGCCGCACTGCTGGGCCCCGCCGCCGCGCTTGGGCTGGCATTCCTGCCTACGAACTGGGACTTGCTGTCGCCCAAGCAACGCGGCGCCTGTGCTGCGGCGGCAGCCGCGCTGGCGGCGGTGTGCCTGACACAGTTGGATTTGGAGCCCACTGTCACTCCTTTGGACGACGCCCTGGGGCCGTGGATCTATGCCTCGTCTGCACTGGTTGGCGTGCTGCTGGGCTGGCTGGCGGGGCCGCAGCTGCAGGCGCAGCGGGAGCTCAACATCAAGGAGGCAAGCTGGGGCGGTGGTACAAACGTGATGGAGGGCCGGCTTTGGCTGGAGGCCGGGGGGATTGTGGATGTGAAGCTGCTGATGCGTGGGACGTGGCACAAATGAATTGAACAGCATTCAAGGGCACCAGGCTTGTGGGCTCCGCCTACAGTCGCCTGACCACAAGTTCCACCGCTCCTGCTCCCGCCGCCCCCTGAGCAGGGCAGCATGACCATCAGCGGGGACGAGGAGGAGCTCATGGTTGTTGTGGACCGTCGCACCAACATACAGCGATGGGTGGCCTGCGGCGGCGTGGCGCTCGCCCTCTGGGGCCTGCTGGCTCTGGCAGACGACTTGGTGGCAGCTGGAGTACTGGTGAGCGCCTGGCTTTGCTGTTGTGGCCTGCATGCCAGCTTGCATGCCCGCCTGCCTGCCTTCCGACGCGCCTGCGCCTTGCCTGGCAGGGGACGCAGCCTGCGCCGTTGCTGGTTGCAATATGCCGTGGTAGGCGCTGTGAATGCGTGTGCCTGCCCTGCCCTGCCACCCTGCGGGTGGCCAACTGCAGTCTCACCATTTCCCTCCAGGCCGCATCCTCCACACTCCCGAACTTCCCCTCTCCCTTGCCTCCTGTTTGCCTTGCCCCAGGTGGACTTCCTTGCGTCGTATGGGGACTTTGACATGGCCTCTCCCGAGGTGCAAGCCGACCTGTATGAGGCTGCCCCAGAGGCCTGGAAGCGCAACGCCTGAGCGCCCCAGCAGCAGACTGCGTTGTGCCCATTTCATTGGCCACTGGGGCCTGCCAATACCGCTGCACCCAGGCGCTGCTGCGCGGCCTCTTTGATCGTTGAGAGCGGTTAGAGTTGCAATTACAATTTGCCACTTTTCTTCCTACCGAATATCAAAACTGTAGTGTTTATGCAATGCTAGCAAATGCGTTCAATCGTTGCTCCGTGTGTATGTATGGTGTACACGGCTGCATTTTGGCGCGTCACTGTAAACATTAACTCTTGAGCGATCCAGGCTGCGCATCAGCTGCGGCGACTACTCTGAGTGGTTACTCAGGGGCAACCAGGCCGGCGGCTTGGGGCACATGGCCTCGCGGTTGAGGATAAACAGGGCATCTGCACGGCAGCCAGGTAAAGTGGGGTGGCTGCATCAATTGGGCTATCCATTCCGAGAGCTGCCAAACCAACAAGCAGCTGAGCTGGCGGCAAGCAGTGCACACCAGGCCACTTGCGCAGCCCTCTCTGCATGCATGAGGAAAGCAGCAACCCAATGCAACGCCCACCAGCACCAGCTTCTCACATGCGATGAGCGCCAGGCAGCCGCCGATGACAAACACTCCACCAGGAGGCAGGATGGGGGTGCTGCTGCCGTGCATCTCGGAGGAGGCCCCCACAAAGGAAGAGGCGGAGGCTGCCGAGGCGCGGGGTAGCCCTGATCTAGCACACAGCAGCTGCAAAAGGGGCAGGCAGGGATGGCTTTGCAGTGCAGGTTAGAGCTGCTTTGGGCTGACACGTACTGAAAACGCGTGGAGGAGGTGGGCAGGCCCTGCG
>VFQQ010004612.1_pt1 | contig 12021 bp, 8 predicted proteins | sample 3512341 | NCBI WGS metagenome assembly VFQQ01 (sample SAMN10412373, study PRJNA504923) | tailings metagenome | isolation source: Relicate 2 Philex TSF1 revegetated site | place: Philippines: Tuba, Benguet | collected 2017-08-29 | reverse complement strand
ATGCCCCGGATAATCATTCCCCTGTGTGAGAAGCATTTACTCATGGGCATTTCATGAGACACAAAAGATTTAGCATCTCATGGATGAAACGCAAATCTTAAAATCTCCCACTCTTCACCCCACCACCTTACTCTCCAAAAAAGGCAACCACTCCTCCGCCTGACGCTCCGCGTACTCGGCCAGAAAATAAGACAAGGAAGGTTTGAAGGGTTCGCTGCGGAGAATCATACCTGCCTGCTCGGGGGTTTTGTCTCCTTTGCTGACATTACATCGGTTGCAGGCGGTGACGAGATTGGTCCAGGAGGTTTTGCCGCCTTTGGAGCGGGGTACCACGTGGTCGATGGTCAGGTGACGCCGGCTACCACAGTACTGACATTCTCCTTTATCCCTTCGGAAAAGGTTGGCTCGATTGAGCAAGACTCCTTTGAAGGGGATGTTTTTGTATTGGGAAAGGCGAATAACCGCGGGATACTGAAAACTCCGGGAAACGGTTCGGATTTCCAACAGGTCGTAGGTGGAGAGAACGTTGGCTTTCTCCAATAGGACCAAGACAATAGCCTTCTGAACCGGCACCACGGCAACCGGCGAATGATCCAAGTTTAAAACCAACACCCGCTTTTCCATACTAAAAACCTACAATAGACCGAAAATCCAAAACGACCTGTTCACCGGAATTGTTTCTCAAAAAGTCCTCCCACTCATCCACATCAGAGATCTTCATCCGATGATCCATCCAGAGGATTTCTTCGGCCCCCAGGTAAAGACCATAATGGGTTATTTGTTTGTCCAGATCCCTAAAAACAAACAAATCCCCCGATTGAACTTCTTCTGGAGTAACACTTTTTCCGGGTATTTTTCCCGAAACCCAAGAATACCCTCCTATGAAAAAAATCAGGGAAAAGGCATGCGCCTCGTCCAAACCGAAGATGCTTCGGCCTCCCGCCTGAAAAGGGGCATGAAGGTAGCGAATTCCGATTTCGGTGATTTCTTCTCTTGAGGCTTTGGAGGCGTGGGGTCGAAATGTGCCCGCAAAACCGATATGATCCTGCCAGTTGAACAGTTCAAGTTCGGAAAAATGGAGTCGGCTACCCGGAAGTAAATACAGATTTGCACCCAAGTACTCAATCGCTGCAATCGGGCTGGTGACAATCTGAAAGTCCTGATTGAGAAATTTCTGGTACTCTTCAGTCGTGATTTCCTTGATCAGCTTGGCCCAAACCCATCCTCCTATCCCGGTATCCTCATGATACACCCGAAACCATTGCCTGTCTGAAGTCAACCCGTTGATTTGGTAACATTCCCCGAAAAGCAATTGCGTAACCAAGGCAGAATCAAAAGTCGGCTGGTGATAAACCGGAAGGACTGTCTGCCGACAAATCCCGTACGCATCAATCAAAGGCCATTCGCTGGAGCTCCCTTTTTGCATCTTTTTCCTTTAGGTCCTGTCGTTTATCATGGATTTTTTTTCCTCTCGCCAGGGCAATTTCCAATTTGGCTTTGCCTCGGTCATTGATAAATATACGAACCGGAATGATTGCAAGCCCCTTTTCCTGGGACTTAGTTTGGAGCTTCTCCAACTCTTTTTTGTTGAGTAGCAATTTTCGGTCTCTTACTGCTTCATGATTGTAGCTGGAAGCCATGCTGTAGGGAGAGATATGCATTTGCCTTATAAAAAGCTCCCCTTCATAAAATACACAATACGCCTCAGTCAGGGATACTTTTGCCTCGCGGATCGACTTGATCTCGGTACCTTTGAGCATCAGGCCAGCCACATAGGTGTCAATGAACTCAAACTCAAAGCTTGCTTTCTTATTTTTAATGTTGACAACCTTTTCGAAGCGGTTAGACTTAGTAGACATATCAGAATTTCATTTTGGCCAAAGGAGTCACGTCCATTCCGACGAATTCACCCTTGAGATACTTGTAGTGTGCCGCCATAGCAATCATGGCCGCATTGTCAGTGCAGTATTCGAATTTGGGGATATAGAGGTTCCAGCCTTTTCGGCGGGCCAACTCTGTCAAAGTAGCTCTCAAACCTGAGTTGGCAGAAACACCACCGGCAATCGCGATTTCCCTGACCCCGTATTGCTTTACTGCATCTTTCAGCTTGATGAGCAGCATCTCGATCAGTGTGTATTGGATGCTTGCGCAAAGGTCGGGCAGATTTTCCCCGATAAAGTTCGGATTTTCCTGAAGCTGGTCACGAAGAAAGTAAAGCACGGCTGTTTTGATCCCCGAGAAAGAATAATTCAATCCCGGCATCCGGGTGACAGGAAATGCAAATGCTTTTGGATTTCCTTCTTTGGCGTATTGATCCACCAAGGGCCCGCCGGGATAAGGCAAACCGAGTAGCTTGGCGGTCTTGTCAAAAGCTTCCCCCACAGCATCGTCCTGAGTCTCTCCGATCACTTCCATATCCAAATAATCTCTGACCAAAACCAATTGGGTATGACCTCCACTGACCGTAAGGCAGATGAAAGGAAAGCTCGGCTTGGGATCTTCGATAAAATGGGCCAGTACATGGGCCTGCATGTGGTTGACATCGATTAGGGGAATATCCAAAGCCCTTGCAAATGCCTTGGCAAAACTCACTCCGACGAGCAGCGAACCCATCAGGCCAGGACCTCGGGTAAAGGCCACGGCAGTAAGTTGCTCCTTGGAAATACCGGAAGTAGAAATGGCCTCGTGGATGACGGGAATCAGGTTTTCCTGATGGGCACGGGAGGCTAATTCGGGAACTACCCCTCCATATTTTTCGTGTACCGATTGTGTGGCCACAATATTATTGAGTACTTTGCCATTTACTATAATGGAGGCAGAAGTCTCGTCACACGAGGATTCAATTGCTAGTATAGAAATATCGTTTGTACCCATTGGAAAAGAAGGCGAAAGTTACGGATTTTTTGCACAAAGCTTTCCGAGTGATTCTTTGGGTGATTTTTTCTTCCCTTTTGCTTTTGATCGGACTGGCCTTATCCCTGCAGATTACCGGAGTGCAAAATTGGGCAGTGGACAAAGTAGCAGGATACCTAAACGAGCGAACCACTTTCCATTCCGAAATCGGAAAAATCCAAATCTCTTGGTGGGATGCCTTGTCTGCTGAAGGGATCAGGATATACGATCACAGAGACAGCCTGATGCTGGCAGCTGATCGGCTCCAAGTGGATTTTGCCATTCTTTCGCTGATTTCTTCGACCGATCCCAAACTTGACGTAGTCCGGTTGGAAAAAGGAGATCTCAATCTAATCACCCATCAGGGAGACTCCATGATCAATATCAACCGATGGATAGGAGAGCTTTCTGATGTATTTGGTTCCTCCACACCCAGTACCCGGGAAAGCCGGTTTTTTATCTCTACGCTCGAACTCCGCCAATCTGAATTTTCAATCAGTGATTTGAACGCAACCCCGGTGGAAGAAGGGTTTGACTACACCAGGATAGATTTCAAAGAAATCACTGCAAATGCAGAAAAATTCAGTTTCATCGGTTCCACTTTAGGATTGGACATCAAGCTCTTTACCGGGGTAGAAACCAACTCAGGACTGAATATCCAAGAATTGAAAACCCAGCTCACCTACCATCCGAAGTTTTTGGAACTGGATCAGCTAAGTCTAAAATCAGAAAAAAGCCATATCAAAAACTACCTTAGAATGGATCTGACAGGACCTCGAGGGTATGCGGATTTTCTCCATCAGGTCAAGCTTACCGCACGAATGGAGGAGACCAAACTACATGTGTCTGATCTGAGACTTTTTGCACCCACTTTGCCCGAAATCGACGATGACATCTACCTCAGCGGGGAAGTGACCGGTTACATTTCTGATATGAAATCAGATGAATTTTTGATCCGGGTTGGAAAAAGAACGGCCCTTTTTGGTTCATTTTTGATTGATGGACTTCCTGATATTGAGCAAACCTATCTCAATTTTTCACTCAAAAATTCGGTCATTGCTGCCAGTGACCTCGCTCCCTATCTTTCACCCCAAATCCAAAAAGAAATCAACAAGTTCAATATCATCCGATTGGACGCGGACTTTGCGGGACTTCCGACCAGATTTACTACCACAGGAGATTTTCGAACAGGAATCGGAAATATCAGCGGCAGGGTAAATTATGATTTAGTCAAAGACATACCTTCTATCGTTTCCAGGGTGAAAATCCAGAATTTGGATCTGGGAATATTGGCAGAGGATCGGGAGTTGCTGCAAAAGGTATCCCTGGAAGGCAATGTGAATTTCAAAGGATCATCTCTGGAAACCGCCTTGATTGATCTCAACGCCAAAATATCCCAGCTCGGGATCAATCAATATAATTTCACCAATATCCAGACTGATGCCACCTATGGACTTAATCTTTTTAGAGGCAATCTATCCGTCGATGATCCAAATCTCAAAACCCAGGTAAAAGGATATCTGAATCTGGAAGAATCTGTGGATTCGGTCAGACTCGTAGTTGACCTGGACACGCTTTTCCTGGACCGGATCAAGGTCATGGAGACGCCTGCCTTTGTCAGTGGCAAATTGGATATCGACACCAAAGGTATCACCCTAGACGGAATCCAGGGAATCGCGAGATTTACAGATATAAAGGTAGGTTACGAGGATCGCTTCCTGGATGTGGGAAATTTCTTTTTCCAATCCCTCTTTGCAGGAGGCACCCGTACGCTCTCGCTCAACTCAGACTACCTGGTGGTAGCTGCCTCAGGTCAGTTTAACCTGGAACAAATGGGAAGAGATCTGGGAATCTTGGGCAAGCAATACCTGGCCATCATCCTCAATGAGGAACAACCTTTGGCTGATCTGACAGAAAATTTCTCGGAAACTTACAGCCTGGATCTCAATATCCGGATGCCCAATATCAATCCCCTGATTCAGCTGTTCCAACCGGATCTCCGCATCTCCAAAAACAACATCTTGGAAGGGGCATTTTACCAAACCAAGGAAAATACCGTCTTCAACTTTTTCACTTCCATAGATACGATCAGCTACCAGGGAAATACGGCCTTTGGCACCAACATAGACTTCAACACTTCCAAAATCATCAACAGCGAAGATATTTTGGCTTCCTTTTACATCTATTCGAAAGAGCAAAAAGTAGGAGAAAATCTGGGCTTCAAAAACTTAGGACTGGAAGCGATTTGGGACCAAACCAACTTGGATCTTTTGCTGAGTTTGGACCAAGATTCGACCCAAAGCAAGGCCAGGATTGCCGCAGAAACCAAATTTACCTCAGGAGGGACCTTTTTGAAATTCAAACCTTCGCTCCTGCGTGTGCTCAATCGTGAATGGCAATTTGATCCAGAAAACCAGATTTCGCTCTCCCAAGGTGAAGTAACCATCCAAAAACTCAGAATCCAAAATGAAAACCAATCCTTGGGAATCGACGGAAAAATCAGTGATCGGCCGGAGGAAACCCTAGATCTCCTCCTGAATGAAGTGAGTATGGACCTCCTGAATACGGTAACACCTTACAACTTTGGAGGAACTGCCGACGGTTCTTTCCAATTGAACAACCTCCTGGCCGAACCAAGAATACAGGGCAATCTGTCCATCGAGAATTTGGAAATCAACAGTTTCCCGATTGGAGATATTGGGGCAAGAGCAACTTTGGATGAAAACAATCTGGTATTGAAAGTCGAAAACTTTCTCAATGATCAAAAACGGATAGATATCGACGGAATCATTGGGCTCGACTATCAAAATCTGGATCTGGAAGCCAGAATGACTCAGGCCAACCTGGTGATTTTCGAGCCTTTTCTTTCCAAATACATTTCCAATCTCGGGGGAACAGTCAGCGGAAACCTTCAAATACGAGGCACTACGGCTACTCCTGAGGTATTGGGAAGCGGAAGAATAGACCAGGGCAAAATACGGATCAACTACCTCAATACTTCCTATCAGATGGATGGAAGCATCCTTTTTAGACCCACCCAAATCAGTTTTCAGGATTTGGTGTTCAGGGATATCAACGGCAACCGGGCCACCTTTACCGGAGGGGTCAATCACCGGGGATTTGACGACATTTTTCTGGACATCAATTCCAGACTGACCAATTTTCAGGTAATGAACACCACCGTAAGGGACAATGAAGTCTTTTACGGCTCGGCATTCGCTACAGGAACCCTGACTGTGAAAGGAAGTACCCGAAACCTCGATGTGGTTGCCCGTGCTACCACTCAGCCCAATACCCGAATTTTTATTCCCCTTACGAGCTCCAATGAACAATACCAGGAGGATTTTATCCAAATCATCAACGTCCAAGACACGGTAAGGATTAAAGCGCTTGCCGAGGAGGTCAACCGTCTGGAAATTGAAAATGTCCGGATGAATTTTATTCTCGACATCACTCCGGATGCTTTTGCAGAGATCATCATCGATCCAAAAACAGAGGAAAGTATTCAGGGAAGAGGACGTGGCGTGCTCAACATGAATATCGATACCCAAGGGAACTTCTCCCTGACCGGCAACTATGAAATTGTGGAAGGAAAATATAATTTCTCCCTCTACAATGTGGTCAAGCGGGAGTTTACGGTGAGACCGGGAGGAAGAATTACCTGGTTTGGTGACCCCTATACCGGTATCATGAACCTCAAGGCGGTCTACGAAGAAAGCGTATCTCTCCAACCGCTAATCAACACAGCCAACGCAGCCCAGGAAAACAGTCAGATGCGCCGGCGTTTCCCTGTCAAAGTTCTGATGGATCTTCAGGGCGAGCTTCTCTCTCCGACCTTTAATTTCAGCTTTGACTTTTCCGAATTCCCCTCAAGCGGTGATGTACAGACTACGATTTCCGCTTTCCAAAACCGGGTTGCGGCAGACGAACAGGAGATGAACCGCCAGGTATTTTCGGTGATCATGACCAAGCAGTTTTCACCGGAAGGACAATTTTCGGGTGTTTCTACCCTCTCTTCCAGCCTCGGCAACCTGCTTTCTTCCCAGCTCAACAGCTTTATCGGGCAGGTCGATAAAAACCTGGAAGTGAATATTGATCTCGCCAGTCTGGACCAAAATACCCTTGAAAATTTCCAACTCAGTGTCGCCTACACCTTTTTGGATGGAAGGCTGAGAGTCTCCCGTGACGGAGGGTTTACGGATAATCGGGGCAATGCCAGTGCAGCCTCCATCATCGGCGATTGGCAAGCTGAATACATGATCACCGAGGATGGGGTATATCGATTACGAATCTTCAACCGAAACAACTTCAACACCTTCACTTCGCTGTCTCTTACCCAAAATGTATTGTCTTACGGTGCTTCCCTGACTCAAAATGTATCTTTCAATTCATTTTCAGAACTATTCAAAAAACTAACCGGCAATCGCACCCAAAAGCTTATTATACAGGATTCGGATGATTTTTTGAGAAACGATTACAACGATCAAGAAAATTGGACACCCATAGACTTGGATAGTCTTCCTCCCCGAAAGGAAGAGCATGAGCTGATCCGAATAGAAAAAGTCCCTCCAAAGGAAGAAAATTAAAACAATTTCCCTTTTCCTGACTTTCTCCAAAAAAGAAGCAGATGAAGAAAATTACCCTGTGCTGGTTTCGTAGAGATCTAAGAACAGATGACCATACCGCCCTCTTTTACGCCCTCCAGCAAGAAAAAGAGGTCCTTCCCCTTTTCATTTTTGACAAGAACATACTTGAACACCTAGAGGAAAAGGCCGATGCCCGTGTCCAGTTTATCCACCGCAAAATCAACGAACTCAAGTCCTTTTTTGAGCAAAAAGGCAGCTCCTTATTGATCAAATACGGCAGGCCGGAGGAAGTGTATGCGGATCTGCTTTCCGAATTTGACATTCAGGCGGTGTATACCAACCGGGACTATGAACCCTACGCCAAGGAAAGGGATGGGAAAATTGAAGCGATGCTTAAGACAAAAAACATTTCTTTGCTCAGCTTCAAAGACCAGGTCATCTTCGAGCCGGGCGAAATTCTGAATGGCTCGGGGGAATTTTACAAAGTCTTCACTCCCTTCAGTAAAAACTGGCTGGAAAAATTCAAACAGACCAAAATCCACCCTCTTTCTGAACCGAACTGGAAAAATCTGGTAAGCACCCAACCCCTTCCCGGTATCTCTTTGGAAGAAATGGGATTCCAACCTTCGCCTATCGAAATCCCTTCGGCCGTAGCCGATCAGGACATCATCCGACACTACGATGAGACCCGAAACTTCCCAGCCCAAAGAGGAACCACCCGACTCGGGATCCACCTCAGATTCGGGACTATTTCGGTAAGAAAACTCGCCCAAATCGCCTCCCAACTCAATGACACCTATCTTAATGAACTCATTTGGCGGGAGTTTTACATGATGATCCTTGCCTACAATCCTCAGGTGGTGGACAAAGCCTTCAAGCCGGCCTACGACCGTATTCCCTGGAGAAATAACGTGCAGGAATATAAAGCCTGGTGTGAAGGAAAAACCGGCTTTCCAATCGTCGATGCCGGCATGCGTGAGCTCAACGCCACCGGCTACATGCACAATCGGGTACGAATGATCGTCGCCTCCTTTCTCACCAAGCACCTATTGATCGACTGGAGATGGGGGGAAGCCTATTTCGCCAAAAAGCTGTTGGACTTTGAATTGGCCTCCAATAATGGGGGCTGGCAATGGGCTGCAGGCACCGGCACGGATGCTCAGCCCTATTTTCGGGTATTCAATCCCGACTCCCAAACCGAAAAATTTGACAAGGATCTCCGATACATTAAAAAATGGATTCCAGAATTAGGAACAAATTCCTACCCAAAGCCGATTGTAGATCATAAATTTGCCCGGACAAGAGCAATTGAGACCTACAAAAAAGCATTGGAGCAATGAACATCGGAGACAGAGTACGATTACTGCATGGGAAAGAAGAGGGAATCGTCAAAAAAGTATCCTCCGGAGGCAGAATTGAAGTAGAGATCGAAGATGGATTCATCATTCCTGCTTTGAAATCTGAAGTAGTCCTCATTGCCGAAGCCGAAAAAAGCTACTTCGGCGCAGCGCCTGATTCCCAGAAGGAATCCGAATCCCCGCTTCCCGTATCTTCCCCCAAAGATCAGGGACTTTATTTGGCTTTTCTGCCGATCAATGACCAAAGCCTGAGTCTCTACCTCATCAATGACAGCCATCAACCTTACTTGGTCCATACCTCAGAAGTATTTGGAGGGAATCATCGAACCCTTTTTGCCGGGACGCTAAATGGCGGCGAGCACCGGAAATTCGACGATCGACTAATCAAAGACATGGACGAATGGCCGGCTTTTTTGCTTCGTTTCATCCCCATTCAAAACAAACTGGAAAAAGCAATTCCTCCTTTTGAGCGCCAACTGAAGATGAAACCCACGCAGTTTTTCAAGCACCTGAGCAAAGCTCCGATCCTTGGAAAAAATGTGTATCTCTTCGCCATGGAGCGTACCACCAAGGACTTGGACATCAGAAGCCTAAACGCTGAGCTGAACCAAATACAGCCAATTCCCGAAGCGCCTCGTCCGGTCAAGCCTGCCCGTTCGGTCGATCTTCATATTGAAACGCTCCATCCTTCACCTGATCAATTGAGTAATTCCGAAAAAATGCGTATTCAGCTGGAAGTATTTGAGAAAAACCTCAATCAGGCGATTCTTTCGGGAATGGATGAAATCACCTTTATCCACGGGCTTGGAAACGGAGTTTTAAGAAAAGAAATCCACAAGCGATTGAGTCAATTGGGAAATATTAAGTACTTTCAGGACACCCAGAAGGACCAGTGGGGATATGGTGCCACACTGGTGAGAATTTCCTAAACTATGCAGGTCAAAACTTCTCCTGTTTTTCAGATTTTCTTACAGCAGCACCAAGAGGCGAAAGCTCTATTTTTGGACCTGGGAAAGGAAATCAAATCCAAAAAAGCCATTGAACTGCTCGGGCATCTGGAATTTCTGGAACTCTACTCCGACTTACTTTCCAAAATTCACTTTGAAAACGAATCCCTTGGGCAGTCAATGTTTTCTTCTTTTAAGAAGTTAAAAAAGTCCCTCAGAAAAATCCAGCATCTCAAATTGGTCGAGAAAAGCCTCAAATTAAGAGAAACTGAATCAGGTCAAAAATTTGAAAGTTTTCGAGCCTACCTGTCTTCGCAAAAGCGAATCATGCAAAAAGAGGCCTTTGACTTGATGGTTGGAAGCTCGCTCAAGGCTTGGGATGATTTTTTGGAAAGAGCCCATCAAGCCAGTAAAGGAATCAAGCCGCTGATGATCAGCACCGCAATCCATCAACTGGTGCAGGAGGAACTGGAGCTGGCCACCAACGATGTCAAAACCCCGATGAGTACCCAAAGTTTTAAGGATTTGTTCGAAAGCTTCAAAAAAGTCATCATGCTGGAAAACATCCTGCTTCACCTGGGATTTAATTCCATTTTTATCCCTCAAATCCATCAGGAAATCCAACTCGTCAAAAATGGGCTTAAGCCTTGGTATTCCAACCACCTGACTTTCCAGACCATGACTCATTTTCTTTCCGAAAAAGAAGATATTTCCAAAAAGTATTTGGATTGGGTGAAAGAACTGAAAGAGGAAAAAAAGAAAATGTCCACTGATATTGAGAAGCAGGCCTTTGAACTGGTGAAAAAGGTGATTTCCTAGTTAAAGATTTAAACTTCAAAACTAATTCCTCTTCGATCCGTGTAGTCGACTAACCCTTTACTGCATCGAATGAATTTCCGCTCCATTTTCCTCCTTTTTCCGGTCTTAGTTATTTTTCTTTTCGGCTGCCAAACCGAGGAAGACCCCTTGCCAAAAGGTGACTTTATTTCATTTAGGTCAGCAGGAAAAGCCTACCTGTTTCAGGAAATCGAAAACACTTCTTGGAACAAATACTTCCGAGGGGAAAGACAAGATCAAATCGGCATTGCCTTTCAAAATCAGGATCAGTCCTTTTTGGCCGGAATCAACATCATTGATTCGTTTATCTGGAGGGAAGCGCTCCCGATGGAAGTATCCGGGCCCATCACCCATCCGATGACCCGATAGGAGATTTTCAACTCAGGGATCTCAAAAACCAGGTTCTTGTAACCTACGGACCAGAGGATGATGTGAATTTTGTGGGCACTACAACTGCTGATCAAATCCAATTTACCCTTGAGAAATACGAAGGTGAAATTTTGGAAGGCCGCTTTTCAGGGACGCTTTATACCCGGACCGGTAGAAGTATGAAAATAGAATCCGGAAAATTCCGGGTCAGGATTCCGGCGGTAGTCAATGAATAGGTCTGCAAAATCAGGACATGAAAAAGCCCTCCATTCAGAGGGCTTTATTTTTAGATTTTAGCCAATGCTTGGGCAATATCATTTTTGAGATCTTCGGCATCCTCCACCCCGACACTCAGTCGGATCAGGGAATCCACCAATCCCACTTTTTCCCGCTCCTCTTTTGGGATCGAGGCATGAGTCATGGTGGCTGGATGTCCGCAGAGTGACTCTACCCCTCCAAGGGATTCTGCAAGAGAAAACAAGTGCATGTTTTCCATCACGGTTTTGGCATCTTCCAACTGATTTCCTACCAAAGTGAAGGAGATCATCCCTCCAAAATCCCGCATCTGACTTTTGGCGATTTCATGGTTAGGATGGTCTTCAAATCCCGGCCAATACACTTTTTCCACCTTGGGGTGATTCTTCAGGTAGGCCGCAATGGTCTTTCCATTTTGACAGTGGCGCTCCATTCTCAGATGGAGGGTTTTGATACCGCGAAGGACCAAAAAGCAGTCCTGAGGCCCAGGAGTAGCCCCACAGGCATTTTGAAGAAATACCAGTCTGGAAGCCAGTTCGTCATCATTGACCACCAAGGCGCCCATCACCACATCGGAGTGCCCTCCGAGGTATTTGGTCACAGAATGCATGACGATATCCGCTCCAAAATCCAGCGGATTCTGCAAAAACGGAGAAGCAAACGTATTGTCTACCGCAAGCAGCAGCCCGTGTTTCTTTGAGAAAGCGGCCATTGCTTTCAGGTCAATGATATTCATCATCGGATTGGTAGGAGTTTCTACCCAAACCATTTTGGTGT
>VFQQ010004611.1_pt1 | contig 12023 bp, 13 predicted proteins | sample 3512341 | NCBI WGS metagenome assembly VFQQ01 (sample SAMN10412373, study PRJNA504923) | tailings metagenome | isolation source: Relicate 2 Philex TSF1 revegetated site | place: Philippines: Tuba, Benguet | collected 2017-08-29 | reverse complement strand
TGGCCATGTTGCCGGTGCCGAAGAACTTGGCCACCAGGCCCACCGTGGGCGGCACGGTGGAGAGGAAGGTCAGGCCCATCACGGCCGCGAAGATCAGCATCACGGCTTCGGTCTTGGGCGCGAGCAGGAACACCAGCACGGCCAGCCCACGCGTGGCGTACACCAGCGAGAGCAGCGACTTCATGCGCCAGCGACCCACCGCCCAGCCCATGGCCAGGCTGCCGACGATGTTGAACAGGCCGATGACGCCCAGCGCCCACGCACCCACCGGTGCGGGCAGGCCACACGCCGCCACCACGCCCGGCAGGTGGGTGGCGAGGAAGGCCACGTGGAAACCGCAGACGAAGAAGCCGGCCGAGAGCAGCAGGTAGCTCGGGTTGCGCACGGCCTTGCCGATGGCCTCGCGCGCAGGCAAGGTCACGGGAGCCGGCGCAGCGCCCGCCCTGGCGGCCGGGCCCGGCCCGCGCAACACCCACGCCGCCGGCAGCGCCAGCAGCACGATCAGGCCGAGCACCTGCAAGGCGTTGGCCCAGCCCAGGCCGAGCGTGAGTGCAGCGGCCAGCGGCGCCATGAGGAACTGGCCGAACGATCCGCCGGCGTTCACGATGCCGGTGGCCATGCCGCGCCGCTCGGGCGGTATCAGGCGCGCGGTGGCGGCCATCAGCACGGATGGGCCGGCCATGCCCGCACCACCGGCCGCGAGCACGCCGATGGCCAGGATCAGCCCCCAGGTGGTCGTCATGAACGGCGTGATGAAGGTGCCCAGCGCCACCAGCGCAATGCCCACGAGCAGCACGCGCCCGGCGCCGATGCGGTCGGCCACGGCACCGGCGAAAGGCTGCGTGAGCCCCCACCAGAGCTGGCCAAAGGCGAACGCCAGGCTGATGCTGGCCACGCCCAGGCCGGTGGCGGTGTTCAGCGGCGAGAGGAAGAAGCCCATGGTCTGGCGCGTGCCCATGGTCAGTGCGAAGGCGCCGGCCGCGGCCAGCAGCACGAGCCACCAGACCATCGGCCGGTGTGCAGAGGTGGTTTCAGACTTCATGCGTGTCCTCGTCGTGAAAGGCGGCCAGACCCTGGTCCAGCAGGTCGTGCAGCGCGGCCACGGTGGCCGGGCCAAGCTTCTCGTTGAGCGCCAGCTGCGCGGTCTTCCAGCGCCGTTGTGCCTGCCGGCGCATCTCGCGGCCGTCGTCGGTGATGTGCACGAGGCGGCTGCGCGCGTCGATCCCCGCGCCCATTTCCAGCCAGCCGGCGGCCAGCAGGGGCTGCAGGTTGCGCGTGAGCGTGGAGGCGCCCATGTCCATGCGCCGCGCCAGCTCGCCGGGCGCCAGCGGGCCGAGCCGGTCCACATGGGTGAGCAGCGAGTACTGGGTGATCTTCAGCCCCGAGTTGACCAGGTGCTGGTCGTAGTGCTGCGTCACGCGGCGGGTGAACTGGCGCAGCTTGAAGTTGGTGCAGCCGACCGGTGTGGCGGTTGACGCCTGGGTGTCAGTGGTCATGCAATGATTGTATCTACAATATTTGTATCTGCAATTAAAAAAGGATTCGACATGACCGCCGAACAGATCCAGGCACAGTGGAACCACCAATACGACGAGGTCGTCCAGCGCATGCGCGCTGGCGCCGGCGTGGGTCTGGCCAGACCCAACGACCTGGTGGGGAAGACCGGCCTGCAGCAGATGCAGGCCATGCTCGCGGGCGAGTTGCCCTACCCGCACATCGCCGACACGCTGGATTTCTCGCTGGTGGAAGTGGGCGAGGGCCGCGCGGTGTTCCAGGGCCAACCGCAGCTCAAGCACTACAACCCGCTGGGCTCGGTGCACGGGGGCTGGTACGCCACCCTGCTGGATTCGGCGGTGGGCTGCGCGGTGCACACGGCCATGCCGGTGGGTCGCGCCTACACCACCGCGGAACTGAGCGTGAACATCGTGCGCGCGGCTTCGCACCAGAGCGGACCGCTGCGCGCCATCGGCACGGTGCTGCACGTCGGGCGCCAGCTCGCCACGGCGGAGGGCCGCATCGTCGATGCCGCCGGCAAGCTCTACGCCCATGCCACGACAACCTGCCTGGTTTTCGAGATGCCCGCACAATAGCGCCCATGCGAATCCTCCACACCATGCTGCGCGTGGGCAACCTCCAGCGCTCGATTCACTTCTACACCCAGGTGCTCGGCATGCAGGTGCTGCGCACGTCGGAGAACCCCGAATACAAGTACTCGCTGGCCTTTCTCGGCTACGAGGCCAACCCGGCGCAGGCCGAGATCGAGCTCACCTACAACTGGGGCACCGAGAGCTACGAGCTCGGCACGGCCTATGGCCACATCGCCCTGGGCGTGCCCGACGCCTACGCGGCTTGCGAGAAGATCAAGGCCGCCGGCGGCAACGTGACGCGCGAGGCCGGCCCGGTGAAAGGCGGCACCACGGTGATCGCCTTCGTCACCGACCCCGACGGCTACAAGATCGAGTTGATCCAGCGCGCCGAAAACGCTGGCGGTGCCGGCCTGCGTTGACGCGGCGGAACCGGGCAACGCGCCGCGTTGCAGAGGCGCCGCCTCCACACTTTAAACTCGGGCAGAGATGACCCTGCCCCTGATCACCCTCGTCCTCCTTCCATTTGCCGGCGCCCTGGTGGCGGCATTGCTGCCCTCGAACGCCCGCAACACCGAATCCACACTCGCCGGCGCCATCGCGCTGTTCTGCGCCGTGCAGGCCGCCATGCTGTTTCCGGAGGTGGCTTCCGGTGCGGTGATCCGGCAGGAAATCGCCTGGTTGCCGTCGCTGGGCCTGAACCTCGTGGTGCGCATGGACGGCTTCGCCTGGATGTTCTCCATGCTGGTGCTCGGCATCGGCGCGCTGGTGGTGCTGTATGCGCGCTACTACATGTCGCCGGCCGATCCGGTGCCGCGCTTCTTCTCGCTGCTGCTGGCCTTCATGGGCTCCATGAGCGGGGTGGTGCTGTCGGGTAACTTGGTCCAGCTCGTGGTGTTCTGGGAACTCACCAGCATCTTTTCGTTCCTGCTGATCGGGTACTGGCACCACCGCAAGGACGCGCGTCGTGGCGCGCGCATGGCGCTGACCGTGACCGGCACCGGTGGCCTCTGCCTGCTGGCCGGCGTGCTGGTGCTGGGCCACATCGTGGGCAGCTACGACCTGGACGTGGTGCTCGGCGCGGGCGACCTGGTGCGCGCGCACCCGCTCTACAGCACGGCGCTGGTGCTGGTGCTGCTGGGCGCCCTCACCAAGAGCGCGCAGTTCCCCTTCCATTTCTGGTTGCCGCACGCCATGGCGGCGCCCACGCCGGTGTCGGCCTACCTGCACTCGGCCACCATGGTGAAGGCGGGCGTGTTCCTGCTGGCGCGCCTGTGGCCGGTGCTCGCCGGCACCGACGAGTGGTTCTGGATCGTCACCTGCTCGGGCCTGATCACGCTGCTCATCGGCGGTTTCGCGGCCGTGTTCCAGCACGACCTCAAGAGCCTGCTGGCCTATTCGACGATCTCGCACCTGGGCCTCATCACCACGCTGCTCGGCCTCAACAGCCCGCTCGCGGCGGTGGCGGCGGTGTTCCACATCATCAACCACGCCACCTTCAAGGCATCCCTGTTCATGGCGGTGGGCATCATCGACCACGAGACCGGCACGCGCGACATTCGCCGGCTCAGCGGCTTGCGGCGCTACATGCCGATCACCGCCACGCTCACCATGGTGGCCGGCGCGGCCATGGCGGGCGTGCCCCTGCTCAACGGCTTCATCTCTAAGGAGATGTTCTTCACCGAAGCCGTGTTCGTGAATGCGGCGCCGTGGTTCCAGCAGATGCTGCCCGTGGCTGCGGTGATCGCCGGCGCGCTCAGCGTCGCCTACTCCTTGCGCTTCATCGTCAACGTGTTCTTCGGTCCCGACACGTGCAACCACCTGCCGCGCATGCCGCACGAGCCGCCCCATTGGATGCGGGTGCCGATCGAGCTGCTGGTGCTGGCCTGCCTGGTGGTGGGCGTGCTGCCGCAGTGGTCGATCCAGGCAGTCCTGAACGCCGCCGCCTTGCCGGTGGTGGGTGGCTCCTTGCCGGAATTCGACCTGGCGGTGTGGCACGGCTTCAACCTGCCGCTGTGGATGAGCCTGCTCGCCATGGCGGGCGGCATCGCGCTGTTCCTGCTGCTGCGCAAACCCCTGGAAGACGGGCGCATCGCACGCACGCCCCTGCTGGGCCTGGTCAGCGGCAAGGCGGTGTACGAAGGCCTGCTCACGCTGCTCACCGCCACGAGCCGCAAGGCGCTGCGCCTGCTGGGCACGCGGCGCCTGCAGATGCAGGTGCTGCTGTTGATGCTGGTCACCGTGGTCGCCGCCTTCGCCAGCGTGCAGGTGGTGCACATCACCGAATGGATCGCGGTGGGTGAGCGCGCGGCACTGCCCTTCTCGCCCGTGTTTGCGCTGCTCTGGCTGGTGGGCATTGGCGCGGCCATCGGCGCCTCGTGGCAAGCCAAGTACCACCGGCTGACCGCGCTGGCGCTGATGAGCGTGGCGGGCCTGGTCACCGTGGTCACCTTCGCCTGGTTTTCTGCGCCCGACCTCGCACTCACCCAGCTGTCGGTGGAGGCCGTGACCACCGTGCTGATCCTGCTGGGTCTGCGCTGGCTGCCCAAGCGCTCGGAGGCGATCGACCGCCTGCTGCCGCTGCGCACACGCCTGCAGACCCGTTTCCGACGCGGGCGCGACCTGCTGCTGGCCCTGACCGCTGGCTGCGGCATGGCAATCCTGTCCTACGCCATCATGACGCGCAGCTTCCCGCAGAGCATCTCGCCCTTCTTCCTCGAGCGCGCGCTGCCCGAGGGGGGTGGCACCAACGTGGTCAACGTGATGCTGGTGGACTTCCGGGGCTTCGACACGCTGGGCGAGATCACCGTGCTCGGCATCGTGGCGCTCACGGTCTACGCGCTGCTGCGGCGCTTCCGCCCGGCACCCGAGAGCATGGACCTGCCGGCACAGCAGCGCGCGCTGCCGGCCGACCTCGCCACCGACCTCGTGAATGCGCAGACGGTGGCCGACACCGCGCGCGGCTACCTGCTGGTGCCCGCCGTGCTGGTGCGCCTGATCCTGCCGATCGCGGCGGTGATCGGGGTCTACCTGTTCATGCGCGGCCACAACGAACCCGGCGGCGGCTTCGTCGCCGGTCTGGTGCTGTCGACCGCGTTCATCCTGCAGTACATCGTCTCGGGCACCCAGTGGGTCGAGGCCAATATGCGGCTGCTGCCGGTGCGCTGGATCTCCGCCGGGCTGCTGATGGCCACCGCCACCGGCCTGGGCGCGATCGTGCTGGGCTATCCGTTCCTGACCACCCACACCGCCCACCTCGACCTGCCGGTGCTGGGCGACATCCACGTGGCCAGCGCCCTCTTCTACGACATCGGCGTCTTCACCCTGGTGGTGGGCGCCACGCTGCTGATCCTGACCGCGCTGGGTCACCAATCCGTGCGGGGTCACCGAAGGCTGAGCTCGGACGCGCGCGATGCCGGTGGCCAGACACCGGGAGCTCACTGATGGAAATCGTTCTGGCCATCGCGATCGGTGTGCTCACCACCTGCGGCGTGTGGCTCATGCTGCGGCCCCGCACCTACCAGGTGATCATCGGCCTGTGCCTGCTGGGCTATGGCGTGAACCTGTTCATCTTCAGCATGGGCCGGCTGGCGGTGGACAGCGAGCCCGTTCTGCTGCCCGGCGTGCCCGCCAACCTGATGCACTACACCGATCCCATGCCGCAGGCGCTTGTGCTCACCGCCATCGTGATCGGCTTCGCCATGACGGCGCTGTTCCTGGTGGTGATGCTGGCCCAGCGGGGCTTCTTCGGCAACGACCACGTCGACGGCCGCGACGACGATGAGGAGGCCGCGTCATGATCGAGCTGGCCGACGCCCTCATGCCGCACCTGACCGCGGTGCCCATCCTGCTGCCGCTGCTGGCGGCCTGCGTGCTCATGCTCATGAGCGAGCGCCGGCACCGCATCAAGGCCACGTTCGGCCTGCTGGCGACCGTCGCCAACCTGGTCGTGGCCGTGCTGCTGCTGATCTGGGCCAAGGACGACGTGCAGACCAGCGACTACGGGGTCTACCTGCCCGGCAACTGGGACGTGCCCTTCGGCATCGTGCTGGTGCTCGACCGCCTCTCGGCGCTGATGCTGTTCGTCGCGGCGCTGGTGGTGCTGATGGCCCTGCTGTTCGCGCTGGCGCGCTGGCACAAGGCCGGCGCCCAGTTCCACCCCTTGTTCCAGATCCAGATCATGGGCCTGAACGGCGCCTTCCTCACCGGCGACCTGTTCAACCTGTTCGTGTTCTTCGAGGTCATGCTCGCCGCGTCCTATGGCCTGCTGCTGCATGGCTCCGGCCCGGCCCGCGTCAAGGCAGGGCTGCACTACATCACCATCAACCTGGCGGCGTCGTCGCTGTTCCTGGTTGGCGCCGCGTTGATCTATGGCACCACAGGCACGCTGAACATGGCAGACCTGGCCGCGCGCATTCCCGAGGTGGCCGCCAGCGACCGCGTGCTGCTGCACGCCGGCTGCGCCATTCTTGCGGTGGCCTTCCTGGCCAAGGCGGCCATGTGGCCGCTCAACTTCTGGCTGGTGCCGGCCTACGCCAGCGCCAGCGCGCCATCGGCGGCGGTGTTCGCTCTGCTGACCAAGGTCGGCATCTACGTGCTGCTGCGCCTGTCGACCCTGCTGTTCTCCGCCGATGCAGGCGACTCGGCCGGCTTCGGCAACGACTGGCTGCTCTGGGGCGGCATGGCCACGCTGGCCTTCGGCGCCATCGGCATGCTGGCGTCGCAGCGGCCAGCCCGTCTGAGCGGTTTCGCCGTCATCGCGTCCTCCGGCACGATCATGGCCGTGCTGGGCCTGGCCCGGCCCGAGGTGACGGCCAGCGCGCTGTACTACCTGCCGGTGTCCACCTTTGCGATCGCGGCCTTTTTCCTGCTGACCGAATTGCTGGACCGCTCCCGTCAGGACGATCCCGAGCGACAGCGCGCGCCGGAAGACGAAGAGGACAACCTGCCCTTCTCCATGGCCGAACTCGAGCTGCACGGCGCCAACCTCGACGAGGACGAAGAACCGCTGGTTGGCCGGGCCATTCCCGCATCCACCGCGCTGCTGGGCATGGCCTTCATTGCCTGCACGCTGCTGCTGGCCGGCCTGCCACCCCTGTCCGGCTTCGTGGGAAAGTTCGCCATGCTATCCACCCTGCTGCAATCGCCCCTCGACACCGTGTCCGCATCGAACTGGTTGCTGATGGGCCTGGTGATCGTCTCGGGCCTGTTCGCTCTGCTGGCGCTGTCGCGCGCCGGCATCCGCTTCTTCTGGGCACCGGTGGATCGGCCGGCGCCCGTCTTGCGCGTGGTCGAATTCCTGCCCATCGCGCTGCTCGTGGCGCTGTGCGTGCTGTTCACGGTGCGCGCAGAAGCGGTGCTGCGCTACACCACCGCCACCGCCGCCGCGCTTTACCACCCGCGCGGCTACATCGACGCCGTGTTCACCGCGCGGCCGCTGGTCACGCCCACCAATGCCGAGCGCCTGGGTGTGCCGCCACCGGGAATCAGCCGATGATCCGACGCATCTTCCCCTCGCCCATTCTTTCGCTCGCGCTGGTGGCGCTGTGGCTGCTGCTCAACAGCAGCTTCGGACCGGGCCAGTGGCTCATGGGCCTGCTGCTGGCCTGGCTGGTGCCCTACCTCACGCATTCGCTGCGACCCACGCCGGTGCGCTTCAGCCACCCCCTGACCGCGCTGCGCCTGCTGATGCACGTCGGCGCGGACGTGATCAAGTCGAACCTGCGTGTGCTGCGCGGGACCATCGCCCCGACCCATCGCGTCCCTGAGGGTGGCTTCATCGTGGTGCCGCTCGACATGCGCGATCCCAATGGGCTGGCAGTGCTCGCCGCCATCATGTGCGTGATCCCCGGCACCATCTGGTCCGAACTGGCGCTGGACCGCAGCGCGCTGATGGTGCACGTGTTCGACAAGCAGGACGGAGAGGCCGAGATTCAATGGATCAAGAGCCGCTACGAACGCCCCCTGATGGAGATCTTCGAATGAGCACGGTGCTGTTCTCCGCCATCGTCTTCACGCTGTCGTGTTATGCGCTGGCCATGGGCCTGACCCTGCTCCGGCTGTTCCGCGGCCCCTCGGCGCAGGACCGTGTGCTGGCCATGGACCTGATCTGCACCACCGTCATGCTCATGCTGATGGTGCTGGCCATCCGTTACCGCAGCGTGGTGTATTTCGAGGCCGCGCTGCTGATCTCCATCTTTGGCTTCGTCGGCTCGGCGGCCATGGCCAAGTTCCTGCTGCGCGGCGAGGTGATTGAATGAGCGCAGAACTTCCGATCTGGGTGGAATGGTCGGTCGCCTTCCTGCTGGCCCTGAGCGGCGTGTTCACGCTGTCGGCAGCGATCGGCGTGGCGCGCTTCAAGAGTTTCTTCCAGCGCATGCATCCGCCGGCCCTGGCGTTCAGCTTCTCCGCCTGGTGTGTCACGCTGGCCACCATCATCTACTTCTCGGCGCAGGACGAGAGCCTGGCGCTGCACGCCTGGCTCATCATCATCTTCCTCTCGCTCACGGTGCCGGTCACCACCATCCTGCTGGCGCGCACCGAACTGTTCCGGCGGCGCACGGCGCAAGACCGGGGCCACGACGAGATTCCACCCTCACTGATCCACGATGTGGCGGCGCCGGAAGCAGCCCAGCAGGCTCAGAAAGCCCTGACGCCCTGAGAGACGCCCCCACGCTCCGCCGCTGCGCGGGTCGCTGCCCCCCAAGGGAGCTGTTTCGCCTTGGGGCGGCCCGGCGGCGAAACGGATAGATCTGTTTGCAGGGGCGAGGTCAGGGTGCGATCACCACTTCGACGCGGCGCGCCTCGGCGTTGTTGCCGGTGCCGGTGGTCTGTTCCGGCTTGCGCAGTTCCATGGCGGTTTCCGCCACGCCTGCGCCCACCAGCGCATCGCGCACGACCATGGCGCGTTGCTTGGCCAGCTCGGCGTTGAAGGCCGGGTCGCCGGTGGCATCGTGGAAACCCGACAGCGTCAGGCGCTTGCCCGCCTTGGCGGCGCGGATGGCGTCGGCCAGCGCGTCCAGCGCGCCCGGAGCCAGATCGGCCTTGCCCGAGGCGAAGTAGAACTTGACCACGCCGTTCTCCACCACCACGCTGGCGTCGTCGCCGATCGGGGCGGCGGCCACGGGCATGGCGGCGGGCGCCGTCGCCGCAGGGGTCGGACCCGTGCCACGCGCCTTCTGGACAGCGATGCCGACCACCAGGCCAATGGCCAGCACGACGGCGGTCATCAGCACAAAGGCCAGTACGCGGAACTCGGGTTCGTCATCCTGGGAAGACATGGGGCAGCACTCCGTGAAGAATAATGGGAAGGAACGGACGAAGATTGTAAATGGCCCCCCGCGTCACTTCGAAGACCCCCACCCTCGATCCCGCGCTCCGAAACGGCGCGCAGATGATGGCCGACACCCTGGCGCAATGGCGCGCGCAGGGCCCCCGCCCCGACCTCTGGGTGTTCGCCTACGCCTCGCTGGTCTGGCGTCCGGAATTCGAAGCCGCCGAACAGCGCCCGGCGCGCGTGCAGGGCTACCACCGCTGTCTGGAAATGTGGAGTCGCGTGAACCGCGGCACCTACGAATGTCCCGGCCTGGTGTTCGCCCTCATGTCCGGCGGCAGCTGCGCGGGGCTCGCGTTGCGCGTGCCGCACGAGCAGGTCGAGGCGCTCATGCCGGTGCTGTGGGCGCGCGAGATGCCCAACCCGGTCTACGACCCGCGCTGGCTGAAATGCCAGACACCCCAAGGCCCGGTCAGCGCCCTGGCGTTCACCCTCTCGCGCCACAGCCCCAGCCACACCGGCACGCTGAGCGACCAGCGCTATCGCGAGATCTTCGCCGGCTCGTGCGGCCGCTACGGCACCACGCTGGACTACGCGCGCCAGACCTTCGAAGGCCTGCTGCGCCACGGCATCCACGACCACGCGCTGGAGAAGCTGCTGCGTCTGGCCGACACCGAGGCCCCTCCTATACTGAGCCCATGAACATCGCCGACCTGCGCAAGAGCTACGAAAAGGCCGAACTCAGTGAATCGGCTTCGCACGCCGACCCGTTGAAGCAGTTCGACCAATGGCTGCAGGAAGCCATCCGCAGCGAAGTGCCCGAGCCCAACGCCATGACGCTGGCCACGGTGGGCCCGGACTTGCGGCCCAGCACGCGGGTGGTGCTGATCAAGGGTTTCGATGAGCGCGGCATCGTCTGGTACACCAACTACCAGAGCCGCAAGGGACGCGAGCTCGCGGGCAACCCCTTCGCGGCCCTGCAGTTCCACTGGGTCGAACTCGAGCGCGTGGTGCGCATCGAAGGCGTGGTGGAGAAGGTGAGCGACGAGGAAAGCGATGCCTACTTCCACAGCCGACCGCTTGACAGCCGCATCGGCGCCTGGGCCAGCCCGCAGAGCGAGGTGATCGAAGGCCGCTCGGTGCTCGTGGCCAACGCCGCGAAGTACGGCGCGCAGTTCCTGCTGAAGCCCCCGCGCCCGCCGCACTGGGGCGGCTACCGCCTCAAGCCGGACAACTGGCAGTTCTGGCAGGGCCGCAAGAGCCGACTGCACGACCGGCTGCGCTACACCGCTCAGGCCGGCGGTGGCTGGCTGCGCGAGCGGCTCGCGCCCTAGGCGATTCTCTCAATGGCCTGATCGGCCACCGCCTGCAACTGCGCAGCGCCCACCAAAGCCGGCGCGATCTCGGCCAGGGGCACCAACGCGAAGGCGCGCTGCCCCATGCGAGGATGCGGCACGGTCAGGCGGGGTGAATCGATGCGGCCGGACCCATACAGCAGAAGATCGAGGTCCAGCGTGCGCGGCGCGTTGCGGTAGGGCCGCTCACGCCCGGCCCCCTGCTCGACGCCCTGCAACGCATCCAGCAAGGCGGGCGCACACAGGGTGGTGGCGATTTCGGCCACCGCGTTGATGTAGTCGGGTCCGCTGGCATCGACGGGCGCTGTGCGGTACAGGCTGGAGGCTTTCATCAGCCTCACGCCAGGGGTGGCGTCCAGCGACCCCATCGCATCGCGCAGGGCCTGCACGGGCTCACCCAGGTTGGCGCCGAGGGCGATGAAGGCCGTGACCTCGGCGCGCGACACGGGCGTTCAGCCGGCGGGGCCGGCCTCGCCGGAACCGCCCTCGGCACGGCCCGCGCCCGACGGCTTGCGACGGCGACGGCGGCGCTTCTTCGCGGGGGCCGAGCCATCGGTGGGCGCGCCCTCGATGGCCTCCTCCTCGCCGGGTCCGTCCTCGTCGGCTTCGACCTCGGTGGCACGGAATCGCGGGTCGGCCGCCGGCTCGCTGGCAGGGTGGTCGGCATCGGTGCGCTTGACGCGCCGCGCCTTGCCGGCGCCGGGTTTGGCCAGGTTCTCGCGGCGCTGCGCGTCCACCATGTCCTCGCGCATGGCGTCGCTGGCGGTGCTGAAGGTCTCCCACCAGTGCGCCAGTTCTTCCTCCACCTCACCCACCTGGGCGCGCAGGCGCAGGAAGTCGAAGCCGGCGCGAAAGCGCGGCTGGTCGACCAGGCCGAACGGCGAAGTGCCCACGCGCTTGTCGAAGCGCGGCTGCATCATCCAGATCTCGCGCATGTCGGCGCCCAGCTTGCCGCGGCCCGACACATCGCCCACCCGCGCATCGAAGGCGTCGTCCACCGCATCCTGCAAGGCTGAAACCGGGGCGGGGGCGCGCTGGCCGGGGCGTGGCTGCAGGCGCTGCGTCCAGCCCTTGCGCACGTCGGCCCAGAGCACGCAGGCCAGCAGGAAACTGGGCGCCACGGGTTTGCTCTCGCCCACGCGGCGGTCGGTGTCCTGCAGCGCGAGCTTCACGAACTCGTCGTCGGCGCGTTCCACCACCACGTCAAGCAGGGGGTAGATGCCGGTGCCCAGGCCCACCGCCTTGAGCTGCTCGATGCTGGCCAGCGCGTGGCCGGTCTGCAGCAGCTTGAGCATCTCGTCGAACAGGCGG
>VFQQ010004610.1_pt1 | contig 12025 bp, 18 predicted proteins | sample 3512341 | NCBI WGS metagenome assembly VFQQ01 (sample SAMN10412373, study PRJNA504923) | tailings metagenome | isolation source: Relicate 2 Philex TSF1 revegetated site | place: Philippines: Tuba, Benguet | collected 2017-08-29 | reverse complement strand
CGTCGGTCGGCAGCGGCCAGCCCACCGCGCCGCCCGGCCCCTGCCCCACCTGCTGCAGCAGCTCCGCGTAGCTGTCCACCCCCAGCTTGGGGCGCTTGCGCGTGGCCTGCCTGCCAAAGGTGGCCGCAAAGGGCTGCGTCTGCACCAGGTTGACACGCAGCGCCTTGCCTGCGCAGCAAAGGGGGCCACAGCCAGCGCGGCGGTTGGCGAGCCTTGCCCCCCCATGTGGCGGCGGACGCCGCCCCTGCTGCTGCTGCTTGTGCCCCTGCCCCGTGCAGCCTGGGCGCGGAGTGCGTGGTGTGTTTGGGGGCAGCAGCGGCCCCACCCGCGTGCTTCTTCTCCGGGTCCTCCAGCAGGCTCAGCGGCAGCTTCTTCTCGCGGATGACGACGGCGTAGGGGTCGTTGACCTTGGCGCCCATCTCCTGGCGGAACGCCTCCAGCTGCTTCTGCCCAATCACGCGCGTGTTGCCAAACCAGCGGCGGTCGGGCTGGATGCGCGTGGTGGGCAGCTCCTTGGACTGGAAGTCCTGCAGGGCAGCCGAGCGTTGCAGGGGGGCAGGCGCAGCAGAAAGCAGTGAGCACGGGTGCTGCATCGGCGCTCGGCTCCCAGCCCACACTTCCCGCTGCAGGGCCTTGAAGCAAGCAGAGGCTGGCAGACTCGGCAGCAGCAGTCCTCAAACGCTGCCCGCACCTGCGAGATGATGCGGCCCTTCTTGTCACGCTTGGCCTTGCTGTTGTACATCGCCAGGCGGCGCACCTGCGTGCAAGGCAAGGGGGCACAAAGCAGCACAGTCGAGCAGCGGCGTTCCGGGCGTCAGCAGCCCGGCATCGACATAGCACGGCTTGGACACAGTCTTGCACAAATCTCAAGTGCCAGTTCATCACAGGGCACAGCAGGGGGAGCGCACCGTGGATGCATCGCGCAGGCCATTCTTGCTCTGCTTGTTGGCTCGGTTGGCGTCGTTGCTGTTCTTGGGCTTGCGCGTGTCCTTGGGCGCCTTGTCGCGCTTGGCCTTGGCCATGGCTGCTAGCTGTTACGGTCGAATGCTGCTGCTGGTCAGAGACTGCGCAGCTGCAAGCCAGCGGGCAGCAGGGTGTGCGGCTGCGCCTTGGCGGCAGCGAGTGGCGGCGGCGGCAGTAGCGGCGGCGGCAGTGGCTGAGCGCATGCATGCGGGCGTGCACATGCTGTTGCAGGAATCACGAGCATCAGGCGCGGCGAAAGGGGCCACCAGGGGCAGGGAGCTCGGCAGCAGGGCGGCAAGCACAAGGCGCGGCGGCGGCGCCCTCACCTGGAGAGGCTGGCGTGCGATACACAAGATACAAGTAAGTTCTGAAGCTTGTTGGCAGCGTTCCCGAACCTCCAGGTGCTCGCTTCCCAAGGGCGCAAGCGGGGGCTGCTGCAGTGGCTTGCCAAGCCCTCACAATTGCACTAGCGACACCACGCAGCAGAGGAAGCGCGGCAAAAGGACCGAAGACGGCGCTCGGCACTTGCATGAGCCCCACCGCCCGCCCCGCTGTCGGCGCCCGTTGGCGGCGGAGGCGCAACCCGCTCTGTGGGTGCCCCTGCCGCCCTGATCGCCGGTCCCCGGCTCAATTGCCGTGCCGGAGGGCCTAGATCGCCCACTACCAGCCCCAATATGCAGCAGGAGCAGCAAGTGGTGCAGGCCCTGCAGGCCCTGTACAGCCCCGCGACCAGCCCGGCCCAGAAAGCGCAGGCCAACCACTGGCTGACCGCGTTCCAGCACAGCGCCGAGGCGTGGCAGGTCCCCTTTGCGCTGCTGGCGGCCGACCAGGCGCAGGAGGTGCAGTTCTTTGCCACCACTCTGCTGGTGCGCAAGGTGCGGAGCGAGTGGACCAAGCTGGATGTCGGCAGCCGCCAGGGGCTCGGCCAGGCGTGCAGGTGCGGGCGGCAGCGGCGGGCGGTGGTGGGTGGCGCCGCCTGGATGCTAATGCGACATGTTTGCTAGTTTGGCAGGCTCATCACGTCTCAGGACGCAGCCACACGGAAGTAACGAGTTCCAGCACCAGCTTCTCAACACTGACCGTTCCTAGAGCATCCGCCGTGTCAGCCTGCTTGCCCGCCCGCTTGCCGACTTGAAACATACACCTGCGGTCCTTGCCCACTGATCCCCAGGGCCAAGTTCCAGGAGGCCCTGGCCTGGCAGCCACCGCCGGGCGAACTGGTGCTGCGCCAGCAGTGCGCACTGCTGGCTGCGCTGTGCGGCGCCGCCGGCGGTGACGGCGCCAATGAGCTGGCTACGCAGGCGCTGCAGCTGCTGCAGGGCAACAGCACAGCGTTGGGCCTGCAGCTGCTGACCGCCCTGGCTCAGGAGGCAGAGGACTTGGACCGTGTGCGCCGCTTGGCGCTGGTGAATGTGCTGGCGCCACGTGGGCGTGAGTTGCTGGGCGCGCTGGGCGCGCTGCTGGGCGCCGCAGCACAGCAGCTGCAGCAGGGCGGCGGCGGTGAGCGGCCAAGGGGGCGCATGGGGGCGGGGTGGCTGGCTGATGGTCAGCAGTGCATTGCACCTTGCATTTTATCTAGGGACGGCAGTGCAGCACACCATGCATAGAGCCCCAAATGAGGCTGGTCCTGTTGAATGCCTCAGTTGTGGCTGATGACCAACGTTCGGTGCCCTAACCTGCTGCCCTCCCCTGCTCTCCTCCTGTGCAGGCGGGGCTGAGGGGCCAGCCATTGCAGCCCTGAAGTGCGCCGAGGCCTGGCTGGAGCTGAGCCCCACGGGCGGCAGCGGCTGCGTGCTGGCACCGGGGGAGCTGCAGCCGCAGCAGGGCCAGCTGCTGAGCGCGGCCCTGGCGCTGTTGACCCACCCCAGCAGCAGTGACGCGGTTGTGGAGGCAGCTTCCCAGCTGCTGCTGCTGGTGTTTGGCCCGGAAAACTTTGCGGCAAATGAGCAAGCCGACCTGGCGGCCACATCGGCGCTGGCACAGGCACTGCTGGCCACCCGCGGCCGGCTGCCGGGCGCTGAATCCGACACGCTGCCGGCAGCGGTTGCCAAGCTGGCATCCGCTGCAGCAGAGCGCGCCCCCGATTTCGTGTGCGGCCAGATGCCTCAGGTGGGAGCAGTTGGGCTGTGATCGGCAAGCCAGGAGGCATGAATTTGGCCAGTCAGGCAAGGGGGGTGAGCAGCGCCGCTGCTGGACCGGGCTGTCATTGCATGACGCCCTAGGTCACGTCAAATGGCGTTTGACCCCCTTTGCCCCTCCCCTCAGGCTGTGGAGCTGTCTGAGCTTGTGCTCGAGTGCCTGAGCCGTCCTGGGCCAGAGATGGCGGCCCACACAGTCGATTTCCTGCTCATGGCCAACACAGGTGGGTGGGTGGGTGGGTGGACGTGTGTGCATGGGCAAGCGGTGGGGATGGCAGGCGGCACGTAGAGCAAGGCCTGTGTGCTGGCATGGCACTTCATTAGCCATGCCGCGTTCTGCCTTTCCCACTCACCTCCTGCCGCTGGGCTTCACCACCCCCGGACCGTGCAGTGCCGCTGTCGGACCGCCCGCCTGCGCTGCGCCAGCCGCTGTACGAGGCCACGCTGCAGCGCCTGGTGCCCCACGCCTCCTTCCCGCCACACTTCACCAGCTGGGGCGAGGAGTTTGAGCTGGACGAGGATGCGTTCAAGCGGCTGCGGTGGGTGCACGGTGCACAGGCTGGCTGCTGTGCCCAGCTGCCGCTGCACGTGACTAATAACTCGGGGGTTGTTGAGAGCCGGCAAGCTCTGGTCTGGTTCATTCACGGCCTGTACAGCCCTGTGCATCCATCCGCATGCTCTTCTCTTGCCACAACAGCTGCCTGCCGCCTGGCCCGCTACCTTTGCAGGGAGCAGCACCTGCCCGAGCTGCTGGACGTCTGCTACGGCCTGCTGCGCATGCGCTACCTGCAGGCAAGTGGTGGTGCTGTGCAGGCTGTGTTGCTGGGCAAGCTGTGCTGCTCCCACACCAGCAAGTCATCTGCCGGTGGTGTCTGGGCACAGCCACCCCGCTTCTGTAAACATGCTCTGCCGCCCTGCCCCGCCTCCCCTGCTGCAGGCGGCTTGGCAGCTGCTGCAGAACGCGGCCAGCTGGCAGGCAGCCGAGGCCGCCCTCTACCTCTTCTCCACAGTCAGCCTGGCGGTCAAAACTCGGGTGCTGGCCCAGGCAAACGGCGGCGACGAGAACGCGGCAGCCGGCTCGGCATCGGCGGCAGTGGCAGAGGACCGGGCCCAGACGCACGCGCTGCTGCTGGCCCTGTTTGGCCGGGTGTGCTCGCCTGAAGGCTCCGCCTCCATGCTGGGTGCTCACCCCATGCTGGCTGAGGCGGCCTGCCGGCTGGTGGAGCATTATGCCGCCTGGTTTGGGCAGGCCGGCGAGGAGCCGCCGCTGCAGGGCGCGCTGCAGCTGCTGCTGCGGGCGCTGGCCGTCACGCAGGTGGGTGGCAGCCGAGTTGTGGGGGTCCAAACGCCGCTGCTGCAGCTGGGCAGGCACCAGCTTGCTGGTCGTGCACTGCTTGGTATGCACAGCTCGAGCGCCTTGCCTTGCCAGGCCGCCTGGCAACTGCACCACCCTCAGCTCCCCACCCCCAATCCTTGTGCCCGCAGGCCAGCCAAACCGCGGCGCAGGGCTTCCAGCAGCTCTGCCTGCGCTGCGCCGGCAAGATTCGCGACGCTGGCGCGTTTGGCTGGCTCATGGAGGCTGCGCACGGCGCACTGCAGCAGGCGGGCGCGTCGCTGCCCATTGCTGAGCGGCAGTTAGTGGTGGAGGGCCTGGCACGAGCGGCGGCAGGGCTGCCGGGGCAGCAGCTGCTGGACGCCTCGGCCCGCCTGGCGGCACCCTTTGTGCAGGCGGCGCAGCAGGCATGCAGCAATGGCGCAGCGGCGGACGCTACAGCGCGGCGCACCCTGGCAGACAGCCTGCGCCTGCTGGCCGCGGCGCTACGCCACCTGGCACCGGTTGGGGACGAGCGAGGAGAGCTGGGTGCACAGCCAGCGGCACAAATCCTGGCGGCAGCAGGTCCCACGCTGGCAGCAGTGGTCGAGTCTCCAGCCTGGCAGGCAGACAGCGAGGCTGTGGGCGCGGTGGTTGAGGTTTGGCAGCGAGCGGTGGGCACCGCCAAGCAGCATGGCCTGCAGGTGGGGCAGGGCAGCAGGGCGGTTGAGCAGGGAAGGAGGGTTTGACATAATGGGGTCTCTGGCTGGCTGCAGCGGCGGGAGTGTGAGCGTGCTATTACACCATGCCATGTAGTGTTCACACTGCAAGCTGCAATCTTCAACCCTCCCATTCCTCAAGCCCACCTCTTGTCCCCGCTCCTTGCCCGCCCTCCAGCTGGCGATGCAGGCGCTGCCAGCCATGACGTCGCTGTTTGCAGCCACCGCGCACCCCGGCTGCCTGGGTGTTGTGGTGGAGGCGCTAGAGATGCAGTATGAGCAGCCAGGCATGCCGGCGGCGGCCATGCAAGCGCTGGCGTCTGCATGCGACACCGCACTGCCGGGTTTGCAGGTGCGCGGTGGGCGGGGCTGCAGGCTGTTTGGGGCGGGGGCAGTGCACGCTCGCCACAGAACAGCTGCTGGAGCTGAGGTTGTGAAGAGCAACATCCAGCTGCCGGCCACCTCCAGCGCCCACCGCCTGCTGTCCTCGGCAGCCCATGAGATATCGCCTGCACTTTGCCTCTCCTTCTCTCCGGTGCAGGGTGAGCGGCGGCTGCGGGAGCACCCCGCCCTCGTCTCCGCTCTCCTGTCCCTGGCACACGCCTGCGCTGTGTACGCCCCTGCTGCGCTGTGGTCCTCGCCAGCGCTGCCGGCGCTGCTCCAGCTGGCGACTGCGGCAGTGCGGCTGCGAGAGGCAGACCCAGTGGCGCATGCGTTGGAGCTGGTGTCGCGGCTGGTAGCCTCCCATGAGCATGCAGACGAGGAGGGCATCACGCCAGCTCACCTGCAGGCCGTGCACAGCGTGCTTGCGGCGCACGGCCAGGCGCTAGTGGCGGCCCTGCTGGCGGCAGAGTGCGACACCTGCCCACGCCACCTCATGCGCAACGCCGCGGACTGCGTGCGCCGCTTGATGGTCAACCCCAGCCTCGGCCAGCAGGCGGCGGGCTGGCTGGCGGCGGCGGCCAGCAGCGGGCAGCTGCCGGGCTGCGCCGACGGCCACCTCACGCCAGACGACTGCGCCACGTTTGCAGCGCTGGCGCCGCGGCTGGTGGGGGCGCGCTTCCTTGCGCTGGTGGTGGACTTTGGGCTGCTGGCGCGGGGGCAGAACACCAGCGATGTGCTGCTGGCGTACGAGCTGTGATGGCGCTGGCGCTTGCTGTAAAATGTATGCACAAGATGCAAGCTGGCTGAACCGGCCGCCCTCTGGGATGGAGATGTGCATTGTGGGCGAGGCTTCTAAGTTCCGGGCACCCACAGCACAGGGTGTGCCCCTCAGTCCTCTGGCATGATTGAGAGCAGGTCAGAAGGCAGCATTAACTGCATGGCCATGCTTGAGCAATTCCCCTACACGAATGAAGAGTGGTCGACGAGTGGCTGAGACTGCTGCTGGCTTGGAGCAGCGCTGTAGCTGCTCCAGCCAGCATGGCGGATTCCTACTGATGGGCGGCGCTTGTAGCGCCCTCCACCATCACTTTCCTTGCTCCTTGAGTGCGCCAGGCTTCCAAGAGCAGATGGCATCGTCCAAGGAAGGTGAGGAGAGTGTAGGGCGTTGGGCTGCTCGGGCCAGCTCTGGCTGGCTATAGCGGCCTTTGGAGGGCATGGCCCTGCACTAGGCGATAGGCCAGACGTATGGAAGCAAATGCAGTCGCCCAGGCGCAATGTCAGCCGCCGCCGGCGCGTAGGCAGCGACGCCCGACCGCCGCCCGCCGTGTCCACGTCTCATGCCCCACCTGCCCAAAAGTGCCTCTCCAAATTGCAGGTGGACCACCCATCCAGGGCAAATTCGTGGGTGAGCTGCTTTGAGGCTGGTGGGCTGGCCAGCTGTCCTGCTCTAATCGTGGCATGCCCCTCTCACATACTTGGCTTCCTGTGATGTGCAGGCGCCACGACTGACATCGACCGGCGGTAAGGGAGAGGGAGGGAAGTAAAGGAAGAGAACGGGGAGAAGAAAAGTTGGAGGCAGCTGCCCCACTTGGCTGTCTCCTGCTTGCCAGGCCTGCATGGCCAAGCCTTCCACAGTCAACTCTTCCCCCTTCCATCACTTGCTACGTTAGCCATGGCGACCCCGACGCTGGAGGCCTGAGCAGCGGCGAGAAGGTGCCGGACTCAAAGCCGGGTGTATGGAAGGGGTGTCTGATAGACGCTTATGTGGTGGGCAGTGGGACCGGTGCAGCCTGTGGTGGTGACATGGCAGGCTGCCACATGGCCTGATGAGATGCCAAACGCCACGCATCCGCTTGGACACCTGCCTGTGCCGCATGCTCATGCGACAACCGGCCCCTTCCTGCCCACGCTTCACCTGCTCTCACGACACTGTCACCCTTGCTCGCTCATCCCTGGCCCCCCAGGCCGCCGCCACCCGTGCTGTCAAGTATGGTGATGAGCTGTCGTTTCTAGACGACGCCTCGCCCGAGAAGCGCGCGGCGGCGGAGGAGCACATGTGAGGCAATGCACGGGAAGGGGGTAGAGTGGAGGGGAGGGGAGGGCATGGGAGGGTGGGCGCTTGCCATGGTGTCAGGGGCTGCGGCCGGGCTCACACCGTAGAGGTATGCGTACTCCTCGGAGGGCTGGGCGCACATCCAGCCCCCCGAGGGGTATTTCTGCCAGTACGGTGTGGGCTCTGCTGCTGCCGCTCTGCTGCCTGCCCAGGTGTTTTGGGGCCCTCTGACCCCCGCCTGCGCTGCTACGTGCGAGGGGGCTGATCGCCGCCCCTTCACCTTGCCCCCATTGCAAAACCACGCTTTTTGCAACCAGTTTGCCTTACCTTCAAGAACCACCTTCTATGGAGAACAATCCCAAGCCTCAGTGACATGCTTGTTTGCCCTGACACCAAAACCAACCCAAAACCAACGAGCCTTTGCAGAGCAGCGCCATGTGCTGGTTGCCCTGCAGTGTGGCCAGCCTGCTTTCATGTGGCTTGTTGATGAGGGGAAGACAACAAGGAATGCCGCTAAAGATGGTAGCTGATCATTGCAGCAACGCCACCAAGGGGCTCCTGTGCCATGCCGCCCCACCTCCCTGCCCTTGCGGCAGGGCCAATGTGCAGCCCGACCCATCAGAGCGCGCCGACCACCCGCTGAGCAACCAGGCCAACCTCGAGAGGCAGGCGGGCGGCTCCTGAGCCACCCGGCTGCCTGATGCTGAGCCACATGGCTGCCAGATGCGCTTCACACGCTGAGCGGAAGCAAGCGCCCTGGATGCTGTGCGGCAGCATGCGGTGATTGGGCCGCAAAACCAAGACATTGACACCTGCATGATTTGACGCTGCCATTGGGGAGCATGGCTTGAGACTGACATTGGGGACACACTTGAAGACCATAGTTGTAAATAATTGTCGACAAGAACAAGTCAAAGCAGAGAGCAGAGTGGCGGTCCAGGGCTGGAAGCTCTGATGGCGGCAGACACCCATGTTGATTTCTGGGTTGAGTGCATGCGACTGCAGCCTCGATCGTGATCATCGACAATTATTGCACTCGTTTGAGGAGCCCCCCAGCCCCTGCAAGCCCTTGTAAACTTTCCGGCACTTTGGCCTAGCCTCTGGCGTGGGCCTTGGCAGTCAGAGCGCCGGGCTACCGTCATGGAGGATGGTCGGGAATCGGTGGACAGCGAGGACTCGCTTGGGGCGCTGCTGGAGGCCGAGTTGGAAGCGGCCTTGGCTGGGGAGGGCGCGGCGGAGGGCGATGAGGATGGCAACGCAAGGTGAGAAGTGATCTAAGAGTGCTTGAAGGCTTGCAGCGATCGATGGCAATCACCGCCGCCCCTACTGCCTCCGCCGCCGCCTGCCACGCAGCGACGTTCCCGCCGCCAAGCGCGTGCGAACAGGTGAGCTGGGCAGGGAATTTGGATTGCAATGAAGGTGTGTCAATGGACTGTGTACATGCTGCACCAAACCCAAGTTGACACCCAACCGACGCACCGTGCTTGTGCAGCGTCGCCGGGCGGGGCGGGCGCGGGCTGCCCGCCGCACCCCGGCTTCATGGGCGGCATCTGCATCCGCTGCGGCGCGCTGAAGGACGAGGCGGAGGAGCAGGGGGTGGCGCTCAGCTACATCCACCGGGGGCTGGAGGTCAGCAAGCACGAGGCGGAGCGCGTGCGGCAGGTGGGCAGGCAGGGGTGGAGAAGCGCGGCTGTGGCGGCGGGGATTGAGTGGGAGCGATGGGCTGCTGCTTCTGCTGGCAGGTGGACAACGTTGTGCCATTGTCAGGCCTTGCATTGCACATTGCTCAGTTCTGCCAGGTGTAGCTTCAACCCCGCCCTCCCGCCTGCCTCCCCCCTGCTGCCGCGCCAGGGCACCGCCGACCGGCTGCTGGCGGGGCGCAAGCTGCTGCTCATCCTGGACCTGGACCACACCCTGCTCAACTCCACGCGCTTCATCGAGGTGCCGCCCGAGAGTGAGCGGCGGGATGGGAGTGCAGGGAGCACCCTGCGTATGAAGGGCGGCTTGCGTTGGACATTGAAGCTGATGCTGGGGATGTTGCATTTCCTGTGTGCAACATGCGTTTGGGGGTTGCCTGGCTGTGCTGCTCGCCTGCTTCCCACTGCCCCTTCTCATGCCCGCTGTCGCCACCCACCGCCTCCGCCCCAGCCGATGCCGTGCTGCGGGCGCAGCTGGAGGCGCAGCCGCCGGACGCTCCCATGCTGCACTGCCTGCCGCACATGCGCATGTGGACCAAGCTGCGGCCGGGGGTGCGACAGTTCCTGGAGGCAGCCAGGGAGCGGTGAGGGGCGGGCGGCTAGGCGGCTGTGTGGGGAATGAGATGGTGGATGGGTGGTTGCAAACAGCGCTCATTCTGCACCACTCTGCAGCGCATGGCCTGCCAATCGATGGTCCTGACCCTCTCCCCTGGCTGTCCCCGCCACGTCCCTCTTCCTGCCAGGTTTGAGCTGCACGTGTACACCATGGGCGACCGTGACTACGCGGCAGAAATGGCCAAGCTGCTGGACCCGGAGGGCCGCCTCTTCCACGGCCGCGTCATCTCCGCGGTGAGCTCGCTGGAAGGCATGCATGTGGCGCCTGGCTGCTTGGGCAGCAGCTCACTGAGGAAGCACTGGCATGTGTGCTGGCTAATGATGCCCCACCATTGACGCACTTTCCATCCTCCACCCCATTTTGCCTGCATACACCCACTCACCCACTTGCCTGCCTGCCCTTTGTGCCACGCCGCACCTCGCAGGGCGACTCCACGCAGCGCAGCGTGAAGGACCTGGACGTGGTGCTGGGGCGGGAGCGCACCGTGCTCATCCTGGACGACACCGAGGGCGTGTGGCCTCGCCACCGAGACAACCTGGTGCAGGTGGGCGTAGCTAGGTGGGGCAGGGTGGGTGCAGGTGGAGGATGCAGGGCATGGAGGCAGGGCATGGCGTGTATGATGCCGACCGGCGCATTTGATGCATCCCATGACTGAGAGCTCAGCTGAACTGCTCTGCGCAGATTGAGCGCTACATTTACTTCCCGGCCGACGCGGGGCGCTTTGGGTTCAGGTGCGGCCCCCGCCATGTGGCCACCAGTCATGGCATGCATGTGGCGCAGCCTGGCTGTGGCATGCCCCGTTTGGGTTGACATGCCTTCCCTGTCCCAGTTACTGGTGGTACCTGGCTGGCCATTCATGCTGCTTCCTTGCTACTTTACAAACCTTCGCGGCTGCAGGGGGCAGTCGCTGCTGGAGCGAGGGGTGGACGAGAAGGAGGGGGAGGGCGCCCTCTCCACCTGCCTACAAGTCATGTCCGGCGTGCAGCAGCGCTTCTTTGAGCAGGGTGCGCTGCTGGGGGCGGCATCGCAGGTCATGGCAGGGTGATCGGGGCTGTTTGCGGGGAGGCTTTTATGAAGCGTTTGATGCGTTGGCAGCCAGGATGCATGACCGAGTTAACACATGCCTCCCATCTTGAGCTTAGAAAGTTTTCATGCCACCCGCATGCCGCTACTGCATTCCATGCCACCCTCTTGTCATGGCATCCGTTGCCATGCTGCATTTATCAAGCGCCATGCATCCCCCATGCTACTCATGCCGGGCATGCCATGCCATGGCGCCCTGCCTTGCCATGCCCCATTCTGGTGCCATGCCATGCCATTCCGCATGATCCATGTTGCCCTCATGCCACACCATGCCATGCCACGATGCACCTTGCCACCTTCATGCCACCATGCAGCTGATCATGGCGCAGCGGACGTGCGGCCGCTGCTGCGGGCAGCACGGCAAGCTGTGCTGTCGGGTGTGTGCGTGCTGTTCAGCCGCGTGGTGCCCCTGGACTGCAAGGATCCCAGCGTGCACCCGCTGTGGCAGCTCGCGCTCAAGGTGAGGCATGCCGGCTAAGTTGGCTGCCATGACTGTGTTTCGCAGGCATTGCATTGCACAAACTTGTGACCTTGCCGGATCCATTGCAACCTGCTGCCCCGCTTCCCTGCAGCTGGGCGCCCAATGCACCACGGGCCAGGAGGAGGGGGTGACCCACGTGGTGGCCACAGACATCACCGACAAGACGCGCTGGGCACGCAGCCAGGTGCATGTTGTGGGTGGAGGCTGCAGTGGTGCACCTGGGTGTGCCATGTGTCCCACATGCCTGCTAATCAGCTGCATTCTATGTCCTGCAGCTGGTTGCGCCTGCTCTGCCTGCCCACCAACTTGGTGAGACTGTGGCACTCTCCACCTCATGTTGCAGGGCAAGTTTGTGGTGGCCCCCAGCTGGCTGTGGTGCAGCGCCTACACGTGGCGGCGGGCTGACGAAGCGCAGTTCCCCGTCCGCCCCGGCGGCAGCGCGGCAGCGGCGCAGGCGGCGGCACCACGGTCGGAGGCAGAAGACGTGGCACAGGCGCTTGCAGCGGCCGGCGGCGGCGGAGGAGAGCAGCAGCAGCAGCAGCAGCAGCAGCAGCAGCAGCAGCAGCAGCAGCAGCAGCA
>VFQQ010004609.1_pt1 | contig 12026 bp, 17 predicted proteins | sample 3512341 | NCBI WGS metagenome assembly VFQQ01 (sample SAMN10412373, study PRJNA504923) | tailings metagenome | isolation source: Relicate 2 Philex TSF1 revegetated site | place: Philippines: Tuba, Benguet | collected 2017-08-29 | reverse complement strand
TGCTGCAGCACTGCTTCTCCTTCCTGGACGACGGCTCCAAGTGTGCCATTGATTCTAGATTCTTGGCGGTCTGGCACGGCTGCTGGGTTACGTGATCACACATCAAGGCAGCACTGGCAGGGGAACGAATCCCCACCTTCCGCATTTCGCCCCCAGGCACGCAGTGTTGCATGTGAGCCGCGGCTGGTACGCCACACTGACGGCAGCACTCGAGCTGGTGCCTCCTGTGCGGCTCAGCTGCCTGTTCGAAGAGGATGAATACTCGTTTGGGGAAGCGCTGTTTCACAGCCCCGGGAACGAAGTTCCTTGCCCGCAGTGCGACCACGCTGTATGCATTAAGCTGCGCACCGCGCTGGGGCGGCTGCAAAACCTGGGCCCCCACACGCTGCGTGTGCGGTTGGACGGCTACGATTGGAGTGTGGTGAGCAGCAGCCCTCGCTACAGTTGCAATGCTCAGTCCCTGTGCACTATGTGGTTTGACATGACATCATTTGTGGTGTGGTCATGCCTTGAGTCGTCAACGAGCGCAGCTGTTCGAACAGCTGAATCCATCACTTCACATGTCACTGTTGAGCTCACTCCCCCCCTTCCAATGTGCTGATGCAGAGCGGCGGAGGCGAGGGCCTCTTCCTGCTTCCAAAAGCGCTGCAGCTTCTACCCACCAGCCCTCCAGCCCTGGAGCTCAACAGCTTCTGCACAGATGCAGCAATCACTGCTCTGGCTCGCTTTACAGCCCTGCAGCACCTTGATTTGCACGGCAATGCTAGAGAAGTTGATTGGGCACAGCCTGTGGCCCAGGCTGTTGTGCCCCTGCTGCGCACGCCGCGGCTGCTGTATTGCAACTACGAGCCGCCAGCCGGCCACCTGATGGGAGGGTGCTATGACTCTATCGAACGTCTCCCCAGCAGTGCTGCATCAGCGCTGATGGCAGCCAGCCGCCTGGAGCGTCTGGCGCTGCAAGTCCATCGCTGGTCCAACGACATTCTGAATGTGTGCGAAGCGCTGCCCGCGCTGCGTGACCTCAGGTGGGCTGCCTGACTTACACACCCTGGTGGTGGGTAGTCGTCTGCAAGCCCAGCTGGCGTGAGAATTAGCAAGGACGATGGCAGCATGGCTCACCACCACACGGCAAGGACCTCGCATGCTGCAGCTCAGGAGCACTTCCAATTCACCCTTGATTGTTTGCAGCATCGACCTTCAGCCCGACACGATGGACGGTGCAGAGGAATTAGTAGCGCCCGGCGCTGCTCTTGCTGCCGACCTGCCGCCGGCCATCGCTGCGCTGCGCCGCATGACACGTCTCACGGCTTTGGCGCTGGCTATCGGCACCCACGACCGCGCTTGGTGGGATGACGGGGAGGCTGCAGATGTTCGGCTGCCGCCACTGGCCGGGCTGTCTGCACTGACGAAGCTTAAGCTGCGCTTGTACGCGCTGCCGCCGCCCGACTGGCAGCGCCTGGCCAGCCTGCGCCGCCTCAAACTGCACGCGCCCTTTGAATGGGGTACCCAGTCCCTCACCGGCCTCTCTTGCCTCACCCATCTGAGCCTGTTCCGGGATGCTCTGCCTCAGGCAACTTGCCTGGCCAGCCTGCCTCGCCTAGCCAGCGTGAAAACCTATGCAGCCAGCGCTGAATGGCGGGAGCAGCTGTCCGCCCTGCTGCCACATGTACAGTTTGTTGGCGATGCATAGTGCGTCGGGCCTACACCTCTCTCGCGTGCACCTGCATGTGCATTGCTTGTGCTTGCCTCCATTGCAAAAGCTTGTAGCTCAAGTAACGTACAGCTAAATGCGGGCAGTGAGAGCTAGCTACTGAAACGTACCGGGCAGAATACAGAGCAGTGCTGAGTAGAACATGTGGAGTAAGAGCATTACTTATACAGTACGTTGACGGCAAACAGAGAAGCTTCGCTCAGCTGCAGGCCGCCTCAGCGCTGCTTCTTGGCTGCAGGGCATGTCTGGCTGTTGGCCACCTTGGTTGCTTTTGGGCTCCCTCAGCGGCAGCAACTGCCCACCAGGCTGCCGCCCGCCTCAACGTTGCTTCTTGGCTGCTGGCGGCGGGGCTGCGATGTCGGAAGTGAACTTGAAAAAGTCGCAGTTGGGGCCGCCGCCGGTCATTGAAAACTTGCCTGTGGGTGGGGAGGGAGGCCGAGAGTGCGCTTGGGTGGGTGGGATGGCAGAACGGCGGTCAATGATGCCTGCAGTCATGTGCAATCCTGAGGCTGAGGCGGGGTGCGCATTGCATGTCATTACGCAGCAACCTGGGGTGAGGGTGGGTCCTGAACACAACATTTCCTCACCGCACGACCAGAACTCGCGACCGTTGTTTGGCCCAGGTCGCTTCACCTGCCGCTTCTGCAACAGAGGTGCATTGAAAAGGCGACAGGCAGGTGGGCAGCTGCTACACACTTGCAGCACGTGCGCACACCCGCTGGCTAAACTTTCCGTGCAGCCAGGCACCTCAGATGCTGCAGCACCTCACCGACAGACACAAGCAAATCGGCAGATGCAGCTAGCACTATGCAAGCCTGCCAGGATGTCCCCCCACCAGCCATCCCCACCTTGGCTCGCACTCCACAGAAGCAGCAGCCATTCCACGCTCCATCTGCATCGTAAATCTTCTTCTTTGCCTTCCCCGGTTGCTGCTGCTGCACTCCAAAGCCAAACCCTAAGCCGCCGCCGCTGCTGCCGCGGCCGCCGCCGGCCCGGCCTGCGCCCGCTCCGCTGGCAGGTCCAGACACTGCTGCTCCGCCGCTGGGCTTGCCGCTGCCGCTGCTGCTGCCGCCGCCGCCTAGCTGCAGTGTGGCCTGCTTGAAGCGGCCTGAAGCATCCACCCCACTGAACGAGCCGGTGATGCCCTGCAAGTGTAAGCAAGGAGGCACGACGGGCAGAGGTGGGGTGGAGGGCAAGCAGGGATGTGCTCTTGGCCTCACAGAGAGATGCCAGTGTGCAAGCCGTGCAGCAGGATCCTGGCCATGCATGGCCATACGGCTGCCACGTATGCCACCAGCACAGTCTGCCCAGCGCCTGCTGCACAAGCAAGCGCAGCACTGCAATCACAGACACCCACCAGAATCACGCCGCTCTGCATTAGCTTCACCGCCAGCCGGGCCGTGTTGCGCGCATCGTCGATCGCAGAGTGCGCTCGGCCCTCCCCTGCAGCAGCAGCAGCGGAGCCAAGAGCGGTGGGCAGGGGTGGAAGCTTTGCATGCCAGCTGTTGAGCCAGGCGCTCGCTGGATTTGGATTGAGGAGCGCCCCGGCCATTGTCAAAGCAGCAGTAGCAGCAAGTGGGACAAGATGGGACCCCTGAGCATGAGCATGTCTTGACCTTGCCATCTGCTACTGTACCCCAATGCAATTGCAGCACTCACACTGAGGGCCCACCGCTTGCACGCTGGCCCAGCGCGCGTGGACCAACCAAAGCACAACTGCTACACCTCCAATGATGATCCCAAGACCGCTTTACACTCACACTGCAGCCCAGCCGCCTCCACGCTGGACCGCAAGTTGCCCCGGGTCTTGCTGTGCTTAAAGAACACCGCAGACAGGTCGACCCAGCGTCGGAGGTACTTGGGCTGCGGAGCGAAGAGCATGGTGGGAGGTGTGAGGAAATCATCAGGTTCGCCCGAAGGCGACTGTGGACTACTCCGGGGCAACATGCGGCGCCGACCCTGAACCCAAGGCAGCGTACAAGCCGCAAAAAGTGCCAGCTGGGGCAGCTGAGCGGCTCTGGCACTGAGCTGCGCTAGGGCTGCGCTGTGCTGCGCTGTGCTGCGCTGAGCGGGCGTGCCTGCTCGATGCCGCGCCACTTGGTCTCCATGGCCATCTGCACCTTGAGGTCCCAGTCCCGCCAGGTCTGCAGTACATTTTGCAGTATCGGGCAAATGGCTGTGCTTTTGGCAGGATCAAGGTATGTAGCGACGGCAACGCAATCAAGCGACAATGGCATAATCAGCTGCACCCACAAAACCACCCCGGGAAGCTGGAGCAGCAGCCAAAACGCACCACAGGCACAAAGGAGCGGCCCTGCATGGGGAGGGTGGGACAGGAGAGGAGTCCTGCTCAGCAATACGTCGCGCACCAGCGCATATACCAGCACAATCTGCATTGCATTGCTTGCAAAAACACGTGCTTGTACTGCTCTCACCTTGCCCAGTATGCCCTGCTCCCGCAGCCAGGCCTCGTGCTGCGCCAGTGCCTCACGCAGCGGCATGCCGCCATCCACCCTGTGGCAAACAATGAGAGCCAACGGTTGTGGTGGTTGGTGCACAAGCAGTAAGCCTGTACTGCGGTGCGTCAGCGCCTCGCGCAGCGGCACGCCGGCATCCACCCTGCAATGGTGCATGTTCATTGTGGGTTGGTGCATAGGCCGTGCGCCTGTCTGTACTGCACGCATCTGCTTTGCTATGCATCCGGACAGGGCACCCATGCATGATTGCGCCATGCTCCAGCAAGCCCACAGCAAGCTAGCGAGGCTTAGCAGCCAGCAGCACCCACATGTCCTGCGTGATGCCGGACAGCTCTGTACAGAACTGGGTCAGCACCGGGTGCTGGTCTGGCTTGACGTAGCGCTGCAATGGCAATGCAGGGGCAGGAGAGGCAGGGGCAGGGTGGCCATGGGCAGGCATCCAGCATCCCGTCGGATGGCATCACACAAGTTGCTCACAACCTCAGATTCACCGCTGGCAGTCCTTGCTGCTGACCAGATGCCACTGTGGGACTGCCCAGACACAGGTGCAACACTTGAGGACGCGCCACACCTGGAAGGTGGCAGGCAGCAGGCGCAGCGTGGCTGTGTCCACCGCCACGCACGACAGCTCGATGATCTCCTGCAAGCATAACCGGTTTTCTTTGCTTACGCAACATGGATCGGAGAAGCTGGCACGCCCTCCAGGCGGGGTGTGGGCAGGCTAACCACAGCATGCGCACAGGCAGGTCCCCTGTCACCATCCCTGCCCACGCCCCCGGGGGCGCCCGCAGCAGCTCCCCACCTGCGGCTGCGGCTGCTTGGACTTGTCCGAGTCGCAGGTGGCCTCCAAGTCGTAGACCAGCAGGTAGTCAAACAGCTGCTTCAGCTTGCGTTTTGGCTGGGCGCCCGCCGCAGCGGTCGCTGTGGCTGCATCGGCTGAAGCCGCCCCTGGAGATGCTGCCGCTGCCTCGCCTGCTGCTGCTGGCGCTTCGTGCTCCACTGCCGCTGCTCGCGAGATCTCGCCTGCGCCTGGCGCTGCTGCTGCTGTTTGGGCGTTGGCTGCACCACCTGCTGACTGCTTCCCTGCACCCACAGTCTTCGCCTGCTGCTGCGCATCCACCAATGCCGGTTGCGGCGCAGGGATGGTTGTCGCTGCTGAACTCCCGCACCCTTGCTGCTGCTGCTGCTGCTGCTGGGGTGGTTGCTGCTGAGTCTGCTGCTGCTGCGGCGGCTGAGGTGCTGGCATCTGAGCAGGCTGCTGGTGCTGTGATGAAGGCTTCTGCTGCTGCTGTACTAAAGGCTGCCATGCTGGGTTCTGCAGTGGCTGTGGCCGGTGGGCTGCACCGATGTGCTGTGGAGCTGGCCACGGCGAAGGCTGCTGCTGCTGCTGCGCACCAGGCTGCCGCTGGTGCGTGCTAGGGAGCGGTGGCCCTACAGACCAGGGCGCTGCCTGCTGCAGCACCCCTGCCTGGCCACTGCTACCTCGCTGGTGCTGCTGATGCTGCTGCAGCTGGTGGTGGTGGTTAGGCCCTGGCTGCTGCTGGTCCTGCTGGTGCCGCCACCCAGAAGAGGTGGGTGCTGGTGATGCTCCTGCTGCCGGTGGCATTGCACCAGGTGCGGGTGCTGCCAGCCCTGGCCCGCCCACTGACGGCCTGCGGAACAGGTGCCGCACACCAGCTGCCCCCAGCGGGGCGGCTAAGGCTGCTTGCCCCAGACCGACGGGCGGGCAGGACAGCGGCAGCGCTGGTGGCGGCGGCGGAGGCGCCACGGCTCCATTTCGCTGCTGCAGGGGAGCCGGCTGATTGGGAGCGGTGTGCAGTCCTGTCTGATTGCCACAGGGCTGCTGCTGCTTGGGCAGAGTGGCTGCTCGGGCCTCAAAATTGTCCAGAGCCGCGAGGTACTCGTCGTCCGAGCCGTCGTCGCCCCACATGGCTGCCCGTCGATATCGACAAATAGCGGGATCGACGAATCGAGAGGGGACGGCCAAATACCAAAATGCGACGCCTGCTGTGGGGCGCTCGGAGCGCCAAAACCCAGCCATCGGTGCATCCACTCAGTCATAGCGTCATTGCACTTGCTGCAGCGCCTCCACCGTGCCTCCCCAGTCCACACCCCACCGCGACGCACCGCCAGCGGCTCCCTGGAACCCCAAGCCTCCTTCAACAGCACGATGGGAGCAGGAGGAAGCAAGGCAGCAGCGGCTCAGAAAGCAGCCAGCAGAGCAGCGGCGGCGGCGACGCGACCGCCTGCCGCCGCTGCCGCCGCCGCTGGCGAGGCGGCAGCCGGCATCAGCGCTGCAGGTGAGGGCTGCAGCAGATTAATCTGCACGTACACCCAGCGAGTGGAGCCGGTTGTTGCCATTTCCGTCCTCACCCGCCACCCCATGCAGAGCGTGAGCGCGAGGCGGCGCTGCGGGCTCAGCTGGCTGCGACGGCGGCGGAACCTGCCGATGCTGCGGCACAGCGCGCGGCAGCTGAGCGACAGCATCTGGTGCAGTCGATGCAGGCGGTGATGGCAGGCGTGAAGCAGTACCAGTTTGAAGTGTATCAGAACCCAGAGGTGGGCGTTGGGCAGTTGGTGCGGTGGCGGGGCCTGTGGCAATGTGTGGATGGGCCGTTCAGTTGCCACAGCTGGCCCCGCCGCATCTCTCCGCAGCAAGCCCAGTGGGATCATGGCATTCCGTACGCCAGCTGGCCCTTGAATTGTTGAAAATGCAATGCATTAATCGCACTCTGACTGGAATGCCGTCCTTCCTTGCCCCCACAGACGGACAAGAAATATGCGGTGAAGAAGCGCAGCAAAGAGGAGAAGGATGCGGAGCTCGTGGGCCGCCTGACCTCGCCCATCCTGCGGCAGCTGCTGGAGGAGCACGCATGGTGCGGCTGCGGAGTGCTTATGCCGCTTGCATGCCACTGCCACTGCTGCTGCAGCTGCTGCTGCCGGCAGGCAGGCTGCACACATACCCCTGCCCGTCCACAGCTACTTTTCCGCACACCTCCCATCCGCAGGTCGGTGCGGCAAGGCAAGCCGCTGGATGCGGCAGCGATGGCTCGCAAGTATGGCGCACGAGAGGACGCGCTTGCTGGCGTGCTGCAGCACAACGCAATGCCGATAGTTTATGAGCTGCCTGGCGGACAAATGTTTGGCGACTGGCCGCGCGCGCCTCGCGCGGCGTCAGCGGCAGCAGCGGCAGCAGCGCAGCAGCCTACACAGGAGCAGGGGCAGCAAGAGCAGGCGCAGCAAGGGCAGCAGCAGGACGAGCAAGAGGAGCGGCAAGGGCAGCAAGATAAGCAGCGGCGGGGCAGCTGATTCTCAATTTTGCTTCAAGCACTTTTTTTGCTGCAGAGTGCTCTCTTAAGCAAATGATTGCTCACCCACAGAGGGATAGGAGGGTCAGAGACCGAGGCGAGCAGCAGGGCAAATCGACACTGCGTGCTGCGTCGGCAGCGGAAGGGCAGGAGGCACCCTTCGGTGGCGCCTCGTTTTCCGTTTCCTGTCTTATCTGTGCGGTCCACCAGGCCCAAAATGCTTGCGGCCGTGGCAACGGCCCGCCTGCCGGTGGGGTTGCCGCGGCAAAGGCGGGCGGGCGCGAGCGGTCCGCTGGTGAAGCCTAGGTGTGTGATCAATCACCAGCAGCGCAAGCTCTGCTCCAGGTTGCAGGGTGGGGCGGTCAGGCTGCTTTCGAACCTAGCGCCCTCTTGCAGCTGCGAGCGCGACGTCTTAAGCAGCATCCACGTGCTGTTTCTCTACCGTGATGGCTGCGGAGCTCTGCTGCTGCCTGCCTAGCGGCAGCCACGGCAGCGGCGGCGGCGGCGGCCGGCACTCGCTCTCTGCCTGCCATCCAACAGCACTATTCCTCTGCGGGTCAAGTAACCTATCGTGATCTGCTTGCATGCAGGCCATCAAGAGCCTTAAACCATGGCAGCCAGGGCAGCCGGCCAGCTGCCTCGCGAGCAAGAGCTCCGCGCCCCACCGCCAGGGCCGCCGCCGGTGTGGCCGCCACACCGGCACCTCGCGCACGAGCCAACCTGAGAGATCTTTTTGACAGCAAGGGCGTGTATGTCAGCGTAAGTGGAGGACCAGCAGGTCGCAAAGCAGTTTTGAAGTCGGGCCCGGGTTTGTGTGGCCCAGGCGTCTGCAGCGTGCCGCTGGCTTCTGCCTTCTGATCACCACTGCTGCCTTCTACACGAACGCAGGCGTACGATACGCGCCTTGTCATGAGCATGTTCCAGGGCAATGAGAGCAACGCAGTGCGCGTGATCGAGCTGGCCTGGTGCGCATGGAGGTGGTTGGCTGGGCGGGGCGCAGTTCCTACGTGGCACCCTGCCCGTACATGCCACAGCGGCAGAGCACGCCTTGTGCCGCTGCGCTCCGTGGGCATGCCGCCTCGTGCAGCTGACCAATCAACCGTGCACCTGTCCTTGTTTTCTTGCTGTGCCAGGCAGTGGTGCGACGACCAGGGGCTGAGCAAGTCGCAGATCGAGCGCCTGATGAGGCACTTCCAGCGTGAGCCTCACTTGCCAAATTGGCAACTTGAAGTGCAGCACTGTGCACTTGGAACGCAGCGCACCATGCTCGCATGGGCACTGCACCTCGGGGGCCTCTGGTTCGCACTGCTGCTTGCACATGGCAACGCCTGCTTTGGTGCACGCCAGTTCGCCCAGCATTTGTTGACAGGACGTGCAAACCACTCCAGCTGACCCGCCACCCGGCCTCGCCTCCTCCCACCCCAACAGACTGCAACCGCTACGCAGCATTCCGAGAGTGGGAGACCAGCAGCCTGCTGAACTGGCAGATGTTCGATCGCTACCTCGAAGCTGCAGCGGCAGAGGCGGCGGGCAATGGCCAGGCGGCGCCGCCGCGGAGCTTTGCCGCCATGCTGCGCACGAGCCGGCAGGGGCTGGAACGAGTGGCAGAGATGCTGACTGTGGCACCTGCTGAGCTGGCAGCCTTTTTGGACAGCCTGGCGCAGCGGCTGTCCCCCGCGGCAGCCGGACACTTTGTGGCCAGCATGCCAGAGGCTCAGCCCCTCAGCTTCCAACCAGGCCAAGTCATGTCTGCTCTGGAGTGGCTGCTTGAGACACCGCCTTTCAGCAGCATGGAGGGCGCCGCACTTGCGTCCTTCCTGCCCAGTGTTCGCTCCCTGCTCAGCTTTGGCGCAGACGACCTGCAGCAGCGGCTGGCGGCGCTGCAGCGCTCGGCAGGGCTGACAATCGAGCAGGCGGGTGCGCTGGTGCTGCGCCAGCCGGATGTGCTGCGGACCCCTGCCGTGCGCATTGAGGCGGCCGCCGCCCAGCTGCGCCGCATGATGCCAGCTGAGACGGTGGATTTGCTGCTGGCACGCCAGCCGCAGCTGCTGGTGGCGCCAGAGCATCAGCTTAACCTGCTGCTGCGCACGCTGCGGCTGTGGACCCTGGTGATCGGCGCGCCTGCAGAGGCAGCCCTTGCACGGTACGACAGCCTGAAAAGCCGCACCGATGAGCTGCTGCGGCGTGGCGACGGCTCTGTGCAGCGGCAGCTGGCGGCGCTGCAGCAGGCGGCGGGCTTGACAGCCGAGGCGGCGGGCAGCCTGGTCTTGGCACACCCGGACCTGCTGGTAACGCCCAGCACTGCGTTGCAAACCTCAGCGGCCTGGCTGCGGCAGCACCTGCCGGCTGACGTGTTTGCCGGCGTCTTCAGCCCCGACTCCCAGCTGCTCGCGGCCTCAGACTCAAAGCTGGACCAGTTGAAGAACACGCTGCAGCTGTGGACCGAAGTGCTGGGCACGCCGCTGGATACGGTACTGCAGCAGTACCGGCAGTGCTTCCAGAGCACCCGCCAGCTGGCCGAGCTGGACGGCACCGTGCTGCAGGAGCGCCTGGGCAGCCTGCAGCAGCTGACTGGCATGGCAGCTGAGCAGGCACGGGCGGCGTTGATGCAGACCCCGCACCTGCTGCGCACACCCACCGACCGCATGCGCGAGAATGCAGCCCGACTGGGGCAGATGCTGCCGGCGCAGCTGCTGGGACCGCTGCTGGCCAGCCAGCCGCAGCTGCTGGTCAGCGGGCAGTGGGACTTGGACCGCATGGCTGTGGCTGTGCAGCTGTGGACCCAGGTACTGGGTGTTCCTTTGGAGACGGTGGCAGCCCGGCTGCAGCACGCGGTATCCGGCTGCGTGCATTTCAGCCGGTATCAACCCTCCACGCTGCGCCGGCGCATGAGCGGCCTGCGGGCAGCCACACAGGGCGCCATGACAGCAGACCAGCTGGCGACCTTTGTGTTTGAGCACCCTGAGCTGCTGGGCAGGCAGCCAGCCATGGTGAAGGAGGCGGGGGAGTGGATCCAGGCCAACATGGCGCCCGAAACGGTGGGTACATTGAGCAGCAAGTGCACAAATGGTGGGGGTTCTTGGTGCCGGGAAGTGTACTCGGACTGCATCCGCCTGCTGCCTGCGGTCTGCGGCGACCATGCTCTGCGCCACAACGCAGTGGATTAATAAAATTGTTCAGCGCAAGGATGTGGGTGTTTTGATCACACATTCGTCAAGGGGACCAAGGGGACCCTTGCCTGCCATTCTGCGAGCCTGCAGATCCGCGCGCTGCTGCAGCGTGAACCCAGCTTGCTGGGCGCCTCAGTGTGGTTGCTGAAGGAGACGGCAGCCAAGCTGCGGCTGTGGACCGACCTTGTGGGTGCACCCCTGGCAACTGTCATGGCGAACTATGGCACGTGTGTGGGAGACATTGATATTCTGCTGCCAGACCTCGCGGCCGCTTATGTGCTGGTCCAGGCAAGGCGGCGCTGTCACAGCTCTGGTGGCACTGTGGTATTGTCGTTGTGCAGGCCAGGTCGTTGCTCACCGCTTGCCTGCTATAACGCTGCCGCTGCAAGTGCGCTGTGCTAGCCATGCTGCATCATGTGTCATGCATGCGCTTGCTGCTGCGGCCCGCAGGAGCGTGCGCCGGCGCAGCTGCGTGCCGCCGACGGCAGCGGCTCGCTGGGCTGGTGGTTGGATAAGAAGTCAGCGGTGAACGCCATGGGCCTGCCTGAGACAGCGGCTGCCCGCATGATGGAGCATTTCGTGCAGGGCGAGCGAGGCAAGGGGCTGCTGGCTGCGCTGCGGTGAGCCGGTGGGAGGGTGCGGGCTGATTGGGGCAGCCGCAGCATGCAGGCTGCATGCTGTCTAGGCTGTAGGCAGCGCAGGCGATGACAAGGCAGGCACAGTTGTGAGACAGTCACAATGCGCAAACGCACAAATTGCAGGCTAGGCATCGCCTCCTGCATTGCTTGTTCAAACGCTGAACCTGCAAGCCAAACCGCCGCCGCAGGAACGGCAGCATCGAGGGCTGGCCGCTGCCCGGCGGGCCGCCCCTGCCCCCTGAGACACAGCCTGCGGGCAGCCCGGGCGCGGCAGGCGCGGCAGGCACAGCGCGCACAGCGGGGCGCACATCCGTTAGCACGCTGAGGACGCAACGCTCGGACATGGATCAGCACAACCTGCACCGCATAGCCAGGTGGGCAGTGCGGCTTGCAGATGTGTGTGAAAGCAGGGAGTTATCCTTACCCTCCCTACCCCTTGCATGCTGTGAAAGTATCAGTGTGCCACTGCACCTCCGGCTGTGGGAGGCGCGCCAACCTCTGCCAGTCATCTCCCTCATTACCACTTAATCCAAATGGCTGCAGCATGAGCGAGGCACAGCTGCGCAACCGTATCCGCAAGATCACCAAGCGCGGCAAGATGCGCTCCTTTGTGCTGGTGAGAAGTGCATCGTTTCTGTCTGTTTCTGATGCGTGAGCGATTATTAAATGCTATCTGATGCAGATGGGGCACTGTCGTTCCCTGCTCACATCGCCGCCAATCC
>VFQQ010004607.1_pt1 | contig 12027 bp, 15 predicted proteins | sample 3512341 | NCBI WGS metagenome assembly VFQQ01 (sample SAMN10412373, study PRJNA504923) | tailings metagenome | isolation source: Relicate 2 Philex TSF1 revegetated site | place: Philippines: Tuba, Benguet | collected 2017-08-29 | reverse complement strand
CGCGCGTCAAGGGCGGCTACTTCCCGGTTCCGCCGATCGACAGCTGCCAGGACATCCGCTCCGAGATGCTCTCCGTGCTCTCCGAGATGGGCGTTACCGTCGAGAAGCACCACCACGAGGTCGCTTCCGCTCAGCACGAGCTCGGCGTCAAGTTCGGCCCCATGATCACGATGGCCGACCACATGCAGGTCTACAAGTACGTCGTGCATCAGGTCGCTCAGGCCTACGGCAAGACGGCGACCTTCATGCCGAAGCCGATCTTCGGCGACAACGGCTCGGGCATGCACGTCCACCAGTCGATCTGGAAGGGCAGCGAGCCCATGTTCGCCGGCAACAAGTACGCCGACCTTTCGGACACCTGCCTCTACTACATCGGCGGCATCCTGAAGCACGCGAAGGCCATCAACGCTTTCACAAACCCGCTGACGAACTCCTACAAGCGTCTGGTTCCGGGCTATGAGGCTCCGGTGCTCCTCGCCTACTCGGCGCGCAACCGCTCGGCCTCGTGCCGCATCCCGGTCGTGACCAGCCCGAAGGCAAAGCGCATCGAGATCCGCTTCCCCGATCCGGGTGCCAACCCCTATCTCGCCTTCGCGGCCATGCTCATGGCCGGCCTCGACGGCATCCAGAACAAGATCCATCCGGGCGACCCGATGGACAAGAACCTGTACGACCTGCCGCCCGCAGAGCTCGCCAAGATCCCGACCGTTGCAGGCAGCCTGCGCGAAGCGCTCGCGTCCCTCGACAAGGATCGCGGCTTCCTCAAGGCCGGCGGCGTCATGACCGATGACATGATCGACGCTTACATCGAGCTGCGCATGAGCGAGAACATGCGCTACGAGATGACGCCGCATCCGGTCGAGTACGACATGTACTACTCGGTCTAGCCGCTCCGATCGCCGCGCCTGATAAAAGGCGCGGCGTGAATCGGCAGCGCGCAATGACCATCAGCGCTTCGGGCGCTTATCGCCCGGAACCAATGACTTCGCGTGGGGGACTACCGGCCGTGATCTCCGGATCACGGCCACCTATGAGGCCCGGCAGCAATGCCGGGCTTTTTTGCGCTCAACGCGATCAGTACAAGAGAAGAACGCCGACGAAAACGCCGGCCAACGCCAGTCGATAAAAGTTGCGCTCGTGATGCAGGAGCCAACCGACAAAGCGGCGCGGCAGCTCAGCCCAGGACACGCGCGCCAGGGCCGACAGCACGAGCCCCAGCACCAGCCCGAGCAGCAAAGACCCAAGGTGGACGCCGGAATGATCCGCGCTCAGCACCTGGTCGATGGACAGGTTGGGCATCGGCGCAGTGCCGATGACTGTCAGCACACCGGCGGCAAGGAAACCGAAGGCGAGAAGCGATAGAAACCCGATCGCCGATCTCATGACGGCCTCGTGGGGTTTGAGGAACGAATTTTGAGTGAAGCTCGAGCGTACGCGCGCCGCGTCAACGCGGAGTTAACTATGGCCGCTGCGCGGATCGCACGCCGACAACTTGCACATACTTCGTGTGTTGACACATCGGTTGCACAGGCGCAGACTCCTATCATTCCCGAAAGGAGGTCTAAGAAAATGTGGCCACCGGGCAGGATAACGTCGCTCGTTTCTTAAGAGATGGCTTGAGAGCCAGAGCAATCGACGAGCGGCAGAAACAGACAACTCGACAAATTAACGTGGAGACTTGAGATAGACTGCGAGCCTATTGGCGCAGCAGCATGAGGCTGTGTTAATCGATCGTCGGATCCAGCGCAAATCGGTTGCTGGAGAGATCGGGAGCGGCACAGGAGCGAAAGCTGACCTGACATCGCGCACGACGCCGGACCTGCCGCAGCAGAGGTTTGCAGCAATCTCAATTCCGCGAAACCAAGATCAGACGGCTAGGACAAGAGAAGGGACGGAGCAGGTAGCCGAGGCTGCCAGGAGAGCCAAGCTCTCCGCCAAAGCACGCGCTCGGAAAACAACCCTCCGCCGCGAAGTGAAGTAAGTCCTCGTCCGCGATCTCGCGAGCCCGTTGGGAACCTCCCCCGGCGGGCTCGCGGCATTTCCGACGGAGCCCCCCTAGCGCCGCGCCCCTGCGCTTTGCCCGCGGAACCCCGCCACGCAATCTGGATTTGAAATACGGAGGTATTTATACCTACGTATGCAACCGGCAGCACGCCGGGTTTCAGAATGGAGCTTTTGAAATGTGGAAGTGGACGTTGGCGGCGGCTCTCGCGGCAGTCATTCCGACTGCGGCGGCAGCTCAAGACGTTGAAGCAGGCGCTTCGGTCTTCAAAAAATGCGCCGCCTGTCATCAGATCGGCCCGACCGCGAAGAACGCCCTCGGGCCAGAGTTGACCTGCGTGATCGGCCGAAAGGTCGCGTCCGTCGACGGCTTTCAATATTCCGAGGCTCTGAAGCACACCGCTTGGGCCACCTGGGATGACGAGCACTTCTTGCAATGGGTCGAGAACAACAAGAAGCTCGTCCCCGGTACCAAGATTCCGGCAGGCGTCAAGGACCAGACCGACCGCGCCAACCTTCTCGCCTATATCCAATCCCAATGCGCCAAGTGAGCTGAGACCGCAGGCGGCGGCGCATCTTGTCGTTGCGCCGCCATGATTGAATGCGAGCGAGGTGCAATGATGCGCCTCGCCCTTCTCTACCTAACTGCAGCTCTGTCATTTTCCGACTCCGCGCATGCCCGCGCGCCGTACGGCTGGCTGCCTTCCCAGGCCGCACCGGCACCGTCTCTCGCCCAGCGTATCGCCCCGCCCGCAGGCTTCGAACGTGTCCCCGCACCCGAAGGCTCCTTCGCCGCCTGGCTGCGCGGCCTGCCCATGCGCCCCGAAGGCGCGAGGGTGATGACCTACACCGGCAAGCCAAAGTGGCGGCAGGACGTGCACGTTGCGGTCATCGATATCGACATCGGTAAGCGCGACCTGCAGCAGTGCGCCGACGCCGTCATGCGGCTCCGCGCGGAATGGCTCTACAGCCTCGGGCGCGACAAGGAGATCGCCTTCAACGATACGGACGGAAAGCGCCGCCGCTTCTCCGCCTCACGCGGCACCGACCACGCGGCTCTACGAAAATACATGGATCTCGTATTTGCCTACGCCGGCACCTATTCGCTCGAGCGCGAGCTGAAGAAGGTCGCGCCTGAGGACATCGCCATCGGCGACGTCTTCATCAAAGGCGGCTTCCCCGGGCACGCGGTGCTCGTCACCGACATGGTCGAGAACAAGACAACGGGCGAGAAGCGCTTCCTGCTTCTGCAGAGCTACATGCCCGCGCAGGACATGCACATCCTCAAGAACCCGAAATCCGAGGATGGCACGCCCTGGTACACGCTGCCCGTGGGCGAGCAACTCGTCACGCCGGAGTGGGTGTTTTCGGGAACGGCGCTCCGCCGCTGGCCCTAGTTTTTCGAGAGCCGGATGACAGCCGAGCCCTTGCTGCTCGTCAGCCGCACGACCTGGCTGCGGCCGCTGACGGAAATCGAGATCTTGCCCGATGCATCGAATTGCGGGTTGTAGAACGTGCCGCGATAGCTGCTGCCTGAGCCGCGAACGAACGCCGTTTGCGAAACGGTGCCCGACTGCGTGGCGCACGTCGCGCTCACATCGTAGGCGGATTTTCCGCTTGGGCTGAAAGTTGCCCGGCAGCGTGCCTGCTCGGTAGAGCCGGAGCTGAATGTCACGGTACCGCCGCCTCTCCAGGACCCCGCCAACCCTGGCGAGTCCGCCTCAGCCGGCACGATGGCCGAGGAGAGCAGAAGCGCTCCAAATCCCAAAGAAAGAAACAGGCCCTGTGCGGCTTTCAGCATCAGTCTCCCCTTCCTTGTTCACTGCCGTTGTGCCGCTCGTGTCGGCCCGGCTCCACGCATGAGTATATCCGCGAAAGTGAGTCTCCGAGGCGGGGATTGGTTCAATTATTTTTTGTGCACCCGCTCACGCGCGGCTTTGAGCGCTTCCGGCAGAACGTCTGCGAAGACCGCGAGATCCTCGTCTCGTCCGCAAGAAACCCGGATGCACCGGTCAAGCGGCGCAACCTGCGGCTTGCGAGCAAAGACGTCACGCGCCAACAACTCGTCCAGCACAGCGCGCGCAAACGCGCCGTCCGCTCCGCAATCGATGGTGACAAAATTGGCCGCCGATGGAAGCGGATGAAGCCCGTTGCTGCGGGCGATCTCGGAAATCCTTTTACGCGCGCGGTCGATTTCAGCGACCGCCTTTTCTAGATAGGGTTGGTCACGCAACGCTGCCAGGGCCCCGATCTGCCCAACTCGATTAATTCCGTAGTGATTACGGACCTTGTCGAAAACGGCGATCAATTCGGCGTCGCCAATCGCATAACCGATCCGCGCGCCTGCAAGCCCGTACGCCTTGGAGAAGGTACGCAGGCGCAGCACCTGTGGATTGGTCACATCGATCGCCGGAACCGCGTCGGACGGCGCCGTATCGCAATAGGCTTCGTCGAGCAAAAGCAGAACGCCGTCGGGAAGAGCCCCGATGAGCCGGTCGAGTGCGGCCGCCGGCCACCATGACCCCATCGGATTGTCGGGATTGGAAACGTAGAGAACCCGAGCCTGGGTCTGCACCACCGCTACAAGCAACGCGTCCAGGTCTTCCCGGTCATCCTTGAACGGCACCTTGACCAGCGTCGCGCCCTGCGCCGCCACGTGAAAATTGAAGGTGGGATAGGCGCCGTCCGAGGTCACGACGACCGTACCAGGGTCTGCCCCAATTTTGACCGCGAGGCCGAGCAGTCCGTCGATGCCTTCGCCGATCACCACGTTGTCGGCGGCGACGGCATGATGCCGGGCGACGGCCTCGCGCAGATCGTGGCTCTCGGGATCCGAGTACTTCCAGTTCTCCGCCGCCGCCTCGGCCATCGCGCGCACGGCTTCGGGGCTCGGTCCAAAGAGACTTTCATTCGCGCCGAGCCGCGCGACGAACGGGCGGCCACGTGCGCGTTCCTGCGCCTCGGGCCCGACGAACGGCACGAGCTTGGGCAGCTCACGTACAAGGCGCGTCAGCGTGGGGCGTCCCATCGGGTCCTCGGTATTGCTTGTTATTTTTAGATGAGCCCCAGCTCGGTGAGCGCGCGGCGCATGTCCTGCGGAATGGCCGCCAAATCAGACGCCGTTTTTCCAAGATCCTCGGGCGCATCTTCCGCCGAAAGATAGCGCCAGCCTTGGAACGCGCGCCGCGGAACCGGACGCACTGGAACTAACTTGCGATCTAGGAGGATCAGGCAGCACGGACTCCCGTCGGCCTTCTTGCCTTCCTCGAAGCCGATCAGCCGCTGGCGCACTTGGATCGTCCCTTTGATCACCCAGTAGAGCGACCCGCCGTCGAGGTCCTGCTGCCGCTTCGGCGTTTGCAGGGTGGCATGAAAGATGCGGGGCTTCTCACCCTTGCCCTTCTGCTCCTTGAGACGCGCGCTCTGCCACGCCGCCAGATCCTCGATCGAGTCGGCTCCGACACAGAGCTTGACGATGTGGAGCGTCATTTTGCGATCCAATCGAAACCGGGCTTGATCACTCGGCCGTGCAGAAACCCGTATACTGGCCGAATACCGGCTGACCCAAGAGCCCGAAGTGACGGGAATGCACAGCAGGATACTTTCCTGCCGTCGCGTCCTTGTCGTAGATCGTCGTAAGGTTGAGGAAGCCTTCGTTGACCACCTCGAGAAAATGATTGGCGTTGATCGCCCGCACCACGCTGAGCTTCCCGCTATTCCCCTCCGGCTCGGTCTTCGGTGTCGCAGACGGCTTTTCGGGGTCGAGGTCCTGGATGCTGAAGGAAAGCGGGTTCGGCGGCTTGGACTGGAAAGTGCCCGCATCGTAGCTCCACGACGCGCCCGATGTGAAAGAGCATTTGAAGGCCTTGGGAACGTTGTCGTCAGCATCTTCCGCCCGCGCCCCAACACCCGAAGTGAGAGACAAAGCACTGGCCAAGGCCAGAAAACGAAGAACACCGCGTGTCGACTTGAACGTCATGCTTGCCTCTCTATATGGGTCCGGAAGCGGCCCCACGCCTCAGACATCGAGGCGTAGCGCGGCATGGCGACCGGGGTCAACCCACGCGCAAATCAAGCCTTTCTCCTGCCGCTATTGAAGATATTTCTTGGAATCGGCCGACTGGATACCATAGGACGGCCCCACGGCAACCCGGTTAGCCATGCACAATCCTGCCAGACCTAGAAGATTTGCGGCGCTTGCGGCACTCGCACTTGGTGCGTGCGCCTCGCAAAGCGGCGAGCTGGCGGCCCCTGTGACACCGATCGCACCCGTCGCCGAAACCGTGACGAGGCTGCCACCCGCCACCGGATATCAGCTGAAGACCGACGAGCTGGCGCTCGATTGCAAAAAGCTCACGGGACGCATGGCTGTTCGCATCGTCCAGATCCGCGACTACCAAACCAGGCACCAGACCACCGCCCTGTCGCGGACGATCCAATCGACGACCACTTCGGTCATGGGCGGCTCGAAAGAAGGAACAGACCCCGAAGGTCGATATGCCCGCGACCGCGCCCAGCTCGAAGCTTACAATCAGAGGCTCGCTGAGAAGAACTGCGCCAACTTCGATCTCGACGCCGAGCTCGATCCGAACGCCAAAGAGCCGCCCCGCACAAGGCGCTTGAACAAGTCCTGATTACGTCAGGGACCTGGAAACAGCTCGTCGATGCGGCCCAGCGCGCGATAGGCGATGAGCCCCAACCATTCGTTGACACCGAGATCTAGACGCATGAGGCCCTGCGGGATGCGTTCGAAGAAGCGCGTGAGGTCGACCGGCCCGCGCGTCCGGTAGTCGACCGGATAGGCAATCACGTCAAAACCGGCTTTGCGGAAAAGCCCCATCGCGCGCGGCATATGGTAGGCGCTCGTAACGAGGTACCAGCGCTCGCCGTCCGCCGGTTTGACGAGCTCACGCGTATAGACGGCGTTTTCGTAGGTGTTGCGGGACTTGTCCTCGAGCACGAGCCGCTCTTTCGCAACTCCGGCATCGATGAGAAAGGCTCCAACGGCGCTGGCCGCTTCCACATTGCGCGCGAGCAGCCCGCCGACACCGCCCGTGAAAACGACCTTGGCCTCGGGATGCCGAAGCGCGAGACGCAAACCTTCCGTCACGCGCTCCGCCGCCTCGTTGAGGCCTAAGCCCCCGCGCCCCGTCGAGATCCATCCGTCTTCAAACCCGCCGAGAAGGATGATGCCATCCACGCGGTCGCCCGGTCCGGGAGCCGACACGGAAGCAAACCTCTGTTCGAGCGGCAGCACCGCCCAGTTGCCCAGTGGTCCTAGCCCGCCGAGGATCAGCGCAAGGATGCCGCCACCAACAAGCCAGCGCGCTCGCCGGCTCGCCGTGCCACGCCGCATCATCCATAGCCCGGCTGCGATGCAGAGGACGAAGAGGGACGACGGCTGTGCCAGCAGCGCGAGGACTTTCGAAAGGCCGAACGGCATCCGCGAGTCTTAGGGGCAGTTGATCTTGCGCATGTTAGCCTTGTCCGCATAGCCCTCGAGCGAGCCCTTGCGGATGGCGCACCAGAACCCGCGCGGGGTGCAGAAGAGTTTGCGCTTCTCCAGGATGTCACCCTTGTTCGCCACCCCGATGATTTCAGCGGTGCTGTAAGGACGAGCCCGGATGTTCAGGCTCGACGCCGTCACCTTGAAGCAACCGTAGTTGGTGGCGGCCTGAGCATCGGCCGCAACGCCTGCCATTGCGACGAGGCCCGTCAGTGCGAGGGTGAATGCCGACTTGGACTTCATTGGACTTTTCCTCCTTGGAACGCGGTGCGGACTGACCGGTACACGGCCTATGATGAACCGGATTTGAACCGGCTTGATCCGCGTGCAGGCTCGTAATGCCGATTACGGATAAAAGTGTGGCTGACGCGGCGAGATACACATTTGCTTGCGCCGCCCAAGCCCTTTAACCGTAGAAGATCCTTCGCGGCCTGTCCCAGGAGCGGCAGACAAGTTCGGACATCATGACGAATATACCCGCACAGGGCGCACCGCCTCCCTCGACAATTCCCTGGCCGCCCATTTTGCTGGCGGCCGTGTTCGCGGGCGCCGCGGTACTCGGCTATGTGCTGCCCCTGCCCTGGCCGGGCGAAAACGATCCCATGGCCCATCTCGTAGGGCGCGGACTTGGACTGCTGGGGATTGCCCTTCTGATCTGGGCGGGCTGGACATTGCGCCGGCACAACACAACTGTCTTGCCGGATAAGGCCGCCACCCGCCTGGTGACGGACGGCCCTTTCCGCTTTCGCCGCAACCCCATCTATATCGCCGACATCCTGATCCTCTTCGGCTTGGCCGAAATCACTCAGAACATTTGGTTTGTAATCCTGGCCATACCCTTTGCCCTCCTCGTCACATGGCTCGCTATTCTCCCGGAGGAACGCCATCTCGAAGACCAATTCGGTGACGCCTATCGGGATTATAAAGCCCAGACCCGGCGCTGGATTTGAGTCGATGAAAGGGACATCGTGAGCACGGACTACGGCGAGAAGGAGCGCCAGTTCCTCGAGACGCTGAAGGCCGACACCGGCCGCACGCTCGACGAATGGATAGCGGCGATCGCGGCACAGGGCCTGACGCACAGAAACGACATCATCGACTGGTTGCGCCGCCAGGGCTTCATGTTCTCGAAGGCGTCCTGGATCGAGCGCATCCACAACAACGGCGGCCGCCCCATCTATGATGGCGTCGAACGCCCGCGTGCACGCCCACGACCGAGGAATCCAGCGCCAGCGCCCCCTCGGCTCCGCATCGTGCCGGCGGTTGAGCCACCGTCGCCTCCGCAGCCCGCACCTCCTCCCACACCGGTGCCGCGACCGGAGACGCTCACGGTTCCATCTCCGCCGAGCGCACCGCCAGCCTTGACGCAAACCGACCCCGCCGCACTCGACCCGCTGCTTGCCAAAGCCAAGGCCTTCCGTCCGCTCGCGGTTTATGTGTTGGCGGAAGTTCGCAAGGCCGTCCCCGGCGTCGTGGCAGCCCCGCTCGATGCAGCAGTTGCTTTCAGCGTCGGCACAGCGAATTTTGCCGTGCTCACCGTTAGCGCCAAAGAGCTCCGCCTCGGTCTCGATCTCAAGACCAAGCCGGCCGATGTTCCATTGGAGGCAACGAAGCTTGCAATTCGCGGCGCCGCGCCCATGTCCCACGTGATTACACTGACGGACGCACGCCAGATCACGCCTGCCCTCTTGGCCACCGTCGCGCAGGCTGCCGCTGGCCGTTAACCGCGTCACATCATCGATTTGCCGGAATTTCGGCGCTGCATGGCCGCCCGAATGGAGGCTCGATTGACACCCGCCCGCTCTGCCGCACGACGGAAAATCCGGACACTTCCCGGCTTTGTCTCGGCTCTCGTCCTTGCTTCGCTCAGCCTGCCAGCAGCCGCCGAGCCCGCAAACGGCAAGGATGGAATTGCAGATCTCCTTCGGGGTGGCCAAACACCCACAACCGGGCCAGGCGCGGCTGCGCCGTCCGCCGCCGCACCCACGGCACAGGTCGAGCGCGACCCGCGCGAAGGCGACCCGAGCTATGAGCAGGCGCGCGCGCTCATGTCAGCCATCGATGGCCTGCTCGCCGACGTGGCCGAGCAAAGATCGGAAGCCAAAAAGCTTCCTGGCAAGGACGAATTCCTGGTCACCCCAATCTGGACCGAGACCAAGGAGGATCGCGAGGCGCGTATCCGCAAGCTTCTCGACGCAACGCTCGGCATCGTGACCGATGCCCCCGTTGTCGAAGTGCAGAAGCGCATCGAGACCCACCGCCGCAACATCCGCGATCTCGAGAGCAACATCATCTCCCTGAAAGAGAAGCAGCTCACGGCACCCAAGGAGGCCATGCTCCCGGGCGTATTGACGGACACCGTCGACAGCCTTGGCTCCAAGATCCAGGAGCACAAGACGCGCATTGCGGACAACGAGGCAGCCATTGTCGCGGCGAAGGGAGAAATCAGGGACGCCTTGACGAAGTCTGGCGTCGATCTCGCGCCCGACCAGCTCGATCTCCTGCTCGACGGCGTTTTGTCGGGAGACCTCGTACGCCTTGTCGCGACCTTCCACGCAGCAAAGCTGATCGACGGCCAGCTTGCCAAGCTCATGACCGCGACCGCCGAAAGCCCAGGCGCGGCCCGCAAATACTTCGCGATGCATGCCGCGTTGTTCGCACTTCTGGTTCATGCCCAGGACGCGACGATCAACAAGATCGACACGCAGTACATGCCGAAGCTCGATGCCATTCTGAAGGATCTGGCGGCCGCCAAGGCGAAGACCCAGGAACTGATGCGCGCCGAAAACCGCCCGGACCAGAAGCGCGCGCTGGATGCAAACCGCGAGAGCCAGAAGCTCGCCGAGGAAGCCGCGAAGGGTTATCGCCGCTACCTGGCACAGCAGCGTGAGCAGATCGCCGCCGCCCGCACGCGGGCAACACACGATCTCCGGATCGCCGACAATACCTTCGACACTGTCGAGGCAAGCCTCGAGCTGCGCAATCTCATGCGCGACAGCTCGACCTCGTTCGAGGCGATCCAAAAACTGGAGGCTCCGACTTTCGAGCAGATCTTCAAGAACGAGGAATTGCGGCGCGAGTTCGAGAACCTGACGCGCAAGCTCGACGCCCCGACGAGTTAACGTGATCCAGCCCCCGCTCATCAGTGACGGCGCGAAGATGCGATTAGTCTTGCGCGTGATTAGATAGCGCACCAAGGATGCGGCATTGAGCAATCTGCCCCTTGGCGCATGCCCTGATCATGCTCTCCAGCTCTGCCTTGAGCGCGGTCAGGCGCTCAATACGACTGGCGACGGCTTCAAGCTGCAGGCGCGCCAACGCATCAACTTTCGCGCACGAGCGCTGAGGCTGCTCAGCCAGCGCCAATAATTCGCGTATCGCGTCAATCTCGAAACCGAGCTCCCGTGCGTGGCGGATGAATCGCAACCGATCCATAGCCGATGAATCATACAGACGTCGGTCCCCACCGCTTCGCAGGGGCGCAGGCAACAGGCCAATGCTTTCATAGTAGCGAATGGTCGGGATCTTCACGCCGGTCTCGCGCGCCAAGCCGCCAATCGGGATCGCGTCTCGCATTTATCCTCTTGCTCCTCTAGTCACTAGAGATTCTATGCTCCGAGGCATGAGAATGAAAGAGACGCCTCCAAAAGCGATCTGCGAAGCCGATGCCTGCGGCTGTCACGGAACCCCAAAGTTCGATGGCATGGATCAAAGATACGTCCGTGTCCTGTGGGCCGTCATCGCCATCAATGCGACGATGTTCATTGTCGAGATGGTGGCGGGACATCTGGCGGGATCGCAGGCGCTGCAGGCTGACGCTCTGGATTTCCTCGGCGACACCCTGACCTATGGGATCAGCCTTGCGGTAATCGGGCAGTCCTTGGCGTTGCGGTCGATGGCGGCGCTGGCCAAGGGTGTCAGTCTTCTCCTGATGGGCCTGTTCGTATTTGGCAGCACTCTCTACCACGTGCTTGTGCTTGGCTTGCCGCGGGCGGAGATCATGGGCGGCATCGGCTTCCTTGCCCTCGCCGCGAACCTGGCGAGCGTGTTTCTCCTGCTCCGCTATAAGGATGGGGATGCCAATGTCCGCTCGGTCTGGCTGTGCTCACGCAACGATGCCATCGGCAATGTGGCTGTGATGCTTGCCGCTCTCGGCGTATGGGGCACCGCTTCCGCGTGGCCAGATCTCATAGTCGCCGCCATTATGGCGACGCTCTTCCTGAACTCCGCTACCCAAATACTACTCCAGGCATGGCGGGAATGGCTGGCCGGAGGTCAAAACAACATTCGGGCCGTCGGCATCCGCAGGGCCGCCGAAGAATGAGCGTGGGCAAAACCGCAGCGGATCGCTGGCCCGGTCCGCTTGTGTATCTCTCCCTGATCGCTCACGGAGCCGACGTACCGAACCACACGCGCATCAACGCGCGCCACCGGCGGGCCCAATTGACGCGTTCGTCCGAAAGGGCATCCAGGAAGTCCGAAAGCCGTCGGGATTTCACGACAGTGTAGAGGGTCAGGAA
>VFQQ010004603.1_pt1 | contig 12031 bp, 18 predicted proteins | sample 3512341 | NCBI WGS metagenome assembly VFQQ01 (sample SAMN10412373, study PRJNA504923) | tailings metagenome | isolation source: Relicate 2 Philex TSF1 revegetated site | place: Philippines: Tuba, Benguet | collected 2017-08-29 | reverse complement strand
ATGTGTCAAAACTGTGGTGCATCTGAATGCAACAGTGATCCGCAGCAGCTGCAGGCAAGCATGAGCTGTATGTGTGGTGCAAGGACGATATTGACGAGGCTCAATGGAGCCACTAGCAGCACTCACCCGAATGCCCACTTCGCTATGTCCTTGAAGTAGCGATCCATTGCGAGCACTTTAAGAGCGCCTGCAGGTGAGAAGGCGAAGGAATGGCTGTTGCAGGCAGCAGGGAAGGTTCGGCCGTCTCATGCAAGAGAGCTCGCTCTTACCAAGGTCAGTGCTTAGGTTCGACGACGTGGTGGCTTTGACTGCCACGAGTCCAATGGTCTTGCTTCGGGCTTGTCGGAAGCAGAAGAAGGACTGAAGAGGAAGCCGCGGTCATTTATGAGCGTTTCAGCGTCGGTGGTTGGGTGCGTGGATGGCGAAGCGACTGCCTCTTTCGCCAAGAACGGCACCAAAGATCCACAGGGAGCAATGAAGGCGCTTGCAATGAGCCTAAGGAGCACCAACGCTTTTTGAAACGGTCATTAATGAGCGTTCCCCCTGGTCACCAATGCGGTATTTAGCTCGCGACAGGCCTGAAGCAGCGCCATTCCTGCCGTGTATTCCCTTCCCCACATCGTCGAAGGTAAGAGCTGGCACTCGGCATTGGCCGAGCAGTAGCAGAAGTATCAACAGCACTCGTTCACTCGCTGGTGTCCGCAAGCAGCTTCGCTCATCAAGGCCTCCCTTCTTCGCGCAGGTGTACGCAAGATGCCCGCCAATCGCAAAGGAGGCACCACCTCTGCCATCTTGATGAGCTTTCTGGCTGCGCTCGCCCATGCTTTGTTCGGGTAAGTTCGCCCTCCCTTGTGCACCCTCCTGTGCAATACATGACCATAAACGCCACGCAGTGGGCTCAGTAGCTTGCGTGCTGGTCACCAGACAAAGTGGGCAACAGAAAAGTGGCCTGCGGCAGAATGTTGTATGTGTACTTCTGCACTGTGTCCCTGCGCAGGGACCCTTCCTTCGCCTCTCAGGTGCTCGAAGCTGCCCTTCACCAGCTTACTGTCAATGCAGACATGTATCGCGCTGGGCTGCTGGAGGACAGCGGCCTGCAGAGCTACGAGGAGGCGCTGCGGGATCTGCAGTTCTGCCCTACCGTCATCCAGGCCATTGCAAACTTTTACAACCGCGCTGTGCGGATCGTGGAGGACACTGTTGAGAGCTTGACATCCGTCACGCTTTCTCGCCCTGGCAGGAAGGGCCAGGACATCGTCATCCACTGCGCCACACGCTTCTCGTACAGGTATGTTCAGTACTGCCCTCACTCACCGCTCACACATCCCTCACTCAGGCATACACAAGCGGATAGCTCTGACTTCTCCTGTGCTATCTGTGCGCGCGCGCAGGCCTTCCCCAGCTCAACCTGCAGCCCCCGCTTCTCAGCCCGCAGCCAAGCGCCCTGCTGACGGTGAGCCGCACTTGCAGACTCCCTTTGCCGTCTTACAGCGCACCTCACAGCACGCCTCATAGCAGGCTCAGATATGCTCAAGCAGTATGTGCCCTGTCTGTGTGCTGCGCAGCTTCTCCTGGCGCTGCTGCAAGCAAGGTGAGGCTCGCAGTGCCGCCCTGGTCCTCGCGATGCAGCCCTCGTGCAAAGCCCTGCTACCTTCAGCAAAGCAGTTGCAGCGCACGAGCTATGCTGAGGAGCCAGAGCAATGCTGCACACATCTGCGCAATGCCATGAAGCTTTGCGCGCCCTGTCGTTTGTACGCAGGAGGCACCCCCTGCGAAGAAGGCTGCACCTTCCCCAGCCTCCCCAGCCATCCCCAATGGCCCCACACACCATGTAAGTGGTAGACGGGTGTTGTTTGCCTAGCTTTCATCATATCACTCCCTGTTGTGCGCGTCTGTGTGCGTACATACCTTGTCTAGCAGCAGATGCCTCAGTTCGCTGTGTGCTGTGTGCTGTGCGCTTGCAGGTCAACACCCCTGCCAAGCCGGCCGCACGTCCACCCACCATCCCAGCTGTTCGCCCAGCCAATGTGAGTGTACAGTACAGTGTAGCACAGAAGCATTGGATATGCATTGACAGTGCACACTCTCACCAGCATATGTGTGTGTCCATATTGTTGGCCACCACGTTTGTGCCCTTGGCTTGCTAATTTGCTCTGGGAAAGTAAGGCAGTAGAGCATATGCCTACACTGTCTACAACATGCAAACCCAGGCGTGTTCTTGCTCTCATTGTGTCTGCGTGCGTTTCCTTGCATGTGTGCGCTGCAGACTCCTGCCAGGGCTCAGCCTCCTGGACCTAGCGCACGCAAAGGTACGGGCAAGCAGACTTACACCCACCTTGGACAGACTCCCACATTCACACAGCTGTAGTGTGTTCGCATACACATAGTGCCAAGCGGCCTATCCATACCCTTCCTATCCGTGCTCTTCCTATCCTACGCATGGCAAATGGCCTTAGCAGCCTATCCATGCCCTTTATTGTGTGCCTTATACAGCATGTGCTGTGGTGCTGTTTTGCTTTTCCTTCTTGCAGTGGTCTACCATCTGGTTGTTGTGAAGCGCGACGATGGCATCAAGCCTGGCTTCTTCACCACTGACGCTCAGATCCCCGTCATGCTCCTCTCTCATCCACAACCCAGGTCCGTTTTCAGGGCTGTGAGAGACGACAACATGGACGTACGAGTGATAACTGTCTACACCTGTGACAAAACCAACAAGAATGTCCGTTACATGAATGCCGCCCAGACTGTAATCTGTGTGGCAGAGGTGGGTTCATGTGCGGCAGCCCATACAGCATGCCCATGCCTAGTCCAGCCCATCCCCGTGCCCAGTCCAGTCCAGTCCTGTATACACCAAGTCATGTAGCATGCAAGCCTACCCGTGAACATGTCTGTCGTGCATGCTTGTTTGGAGCGCCTGTATGTATGTGTGGTGTGTGTGTGTGTGTGTGTACAGGCTGATGACCTCGTCACACATAACGGCCACGAGACTCTGTGCTGCACTGGTGCTGAGGGCATTAACTACCGGTATGGTGGCAGCAACGGCCTTCGCCTGCCTGAGGACATCGCTGCGGCTGTGTGGCCTCCTGCTGAGAACAACCCAAATGGTGGGTGTGTCCCTCACACTCTCTCTCTCTCACACACACACACATACACACATACACACACGCATGCCCTTACGCTCCCTCTTTTGTACTCGCCATGTTCCTTGCACTTGCTTGCTTAAGCGCACACAGACACAAACATGCACGCACAGAAGACCATACACGCACACACAGGCATGTCTGGGATGACCACGGCCAAGTTGTCGATGCGATGCAATGCACACATGCAACAGTCGACGCATGCTTTAGCCAACCTGCCTCACGCTTTGCGTGCCGTGCATGCTGTGCTTCGCAGGTGGTCGCATCGGCTACCGTGTTGTCGAGCCAAACGACCCCCGCACAATCAACAGGGCCACAGCCTCCCACCAGCCCCCTGTCCGCCTGTACGACGCCCTGGATCAGTTTTACTGGAGGTACATGACCACAGTCAACAGGGGCACAGCTCTCGATGCACCAGGACATGAGTAAACTGCCACGGTCCAATTTGGCACGTGTCCCATAAACAGGCCTCACATGAATCTTTCGTCGTGTGTCGCCCATGCTGTGTGCTTTGCCACTGACACATCCACCACGACCATCACTATTGTGCCACCAGCGCGGACTGTATGTCTGTTACTTGCATGTGCCGCGCTGAACTGTCAGGCTGCTTTGACACTAGTCCTTGCTGCATACGTGGCAGAAGTAGGATTCGCCCACTGCCCTGTGCTTGTACCTCCAGCTTCACTATTGTCGCGTTTTTCTGCGCTTTCCTCTTGCGCTGCGTGTCAGTATCAGTCTTGAGTTCCACATGCTGGTTTGCACTCATGTTGGCTGACTGACTGACTGCTATGTTAACTGAGTGCATATGCTAGAGCTCTGGTGTCCCTCATTGTAATGCTTGAAGATTGCAATGCAGCACACGTACACCTACGCTCAGCGAGGCAGAAAAGCAAAGGCCGGTACCGCAGGTTCGCACACAGACCACACCGCACTAGGCAGGTGTACGCAGACAGAAGGGCCTGCGGGCCGCACTAGGCAGGCCGCACTAGGCAGGCAGGTGACAGAAGGGCCTGAGGGGCTTGCCCGCTCACGGAGCGGTTGGTGCACCGCTGATCCGGGCAGTGGCGTGGGCAGTGGCTGGGCAGTGGCTGCAACACTGTTGAAAGCAGCCTGGAGAGCGAGGAGTGAGTGCCACGGCCAGGCACCGTGAGCATCCCAATGGCCCCACCATCGGATGGCAAGGCTGACCTGGAAGTGATACTGAAAGGAGGTAATAAAGTGTGCAAAGCAGCTAGCAACATCAGGGTGTTGGCCTTGATGATGGCACGCACTCATCTGCGTGCCCGAGCCAGCCACACAGGAGTCAGCCCATTGCCAGCCTTTGCAGCCTGGTCCGGCGCTGGTCCAATGCAGTGAAAGGGGTCCTGGCTCCAGCTGGCCAGAGGGCTGCATCAGGGTGCAGGGTGCAGGGTCCAGCAATGTGCTCTGGTCAGAGTGTGCCTGCGTGCCTGGCTCACTACAGACTTTTCCCCTGTGGCTGCTGTTTGGCTGCAGCTTATCAAGTGATGCCAGAAATCGACACAGGACCCAATACAGTCTGGGGTGTTGATGCCAAACAATGAGCCAACGCTACGTCTTGGCAATACCTCCAGCTGGGGCTCTGTCCCACATGCCCCGCGTGGAACAAATGCGCGTGCCACACAGCGGTGCCCAGAAAGGGGATGTACAAACACAATCAGAGGGCAAGAGACAAGACAAGCGAGCCTTGGGTGAAGGTGCACAACTCTCTGCGCGAGTCCGCAGCACTCAAGCAATACCTGACCAGCCAGGGGGTGTCATTGGAAGGTGATGGACACAACTGGGTGAGAGTTGAGGACATAAGAGACCAGCAGGGCACCTGTGTAAGGGTGCTATGCAAGTACAGCGCGGAGTACAAGGGTCAGAGCTGGTCCGTGACCTTCTTCACCTCAGCTGTGCAGCCTGTGAAAGGTGCGCCCTTTCATACACACTTGTTACATCCATGATGGCACGACCTGTTAAGCACGGATGGCTGTTTCCTCTGACTGAATAGCTCCGTGCACTACACCAGCGACACTGTGAGTGCATGATGCCCAGCTCCCATATGCAAGCAACTTCACGTGAGCTGTGCTTGTACAATGCATGGCGATGACCGAGCGATTGGCATGGCGATGCTCCGATGGGTTGGCAAGTGCAACCGTAGATCTTGGCTGTACACGGCTTGCGCGTATCTCCATGTTATGTGTCCGTAGATGAACATGATGAAGCACAGCCACCAGCACAGCTAGCAGCAACGCCCGCGCATCCAACTGTGCAGCCAAGTGCGACTTTGCCTCCAGGCCCATACAACACACAACACCAATGGCCACAGCAGGGCGCACAAGAACAACGACAGGTGCGATTGTGCGTGCAAGCCGTATGCATGAGCCTCACATGCATATCCATCGGAGCATTGAGTTGCACTGACACATGCTGTGTGTGTCGCTTAGCTGATTACAAAACCTGTGCCTGTAGCTGCTGCAGCACCTGCATGTACGCATGCATGACAAGGGCATCTAACATACTATGCGCAGGCGCACCCGAGCAACGCACATGGAACCAACGCGCCTTCATTCACGCAAGAGCAACTCGCGGCTGCCCTGGCAGAGGTGCTGACAGGTAGGCTTCGTGTATAGGAGCACCTTAAGAGACCATTGTTAACCATACCCTGAGACCATATCGGCGTGAAGCAACTCCCGGCAAGCTGGTGTAGTATGTAGACTTGCACAGATACAGAATGACACAGATACAGATACTTGATGCCAATCTCAAGCACGTGCGCACATGCGTCCACACACATACAAGTGTACACACACATGTTTGCTGATGTATGTGGAGCCGCTTCAGCGCGCTATACGCAGCTGAGCTTGAACTCGCAGCGATCTTCCGCACTTACGCCGTGCGTGGAGTCTTTGTCATATGATTATGACGGGGCTACTGTTGTCCGCAGAATGTCAAATCGACGCTGATCTCGCTCAAGAAGCCGACCTATCGCCACCAGATGAGATGCAAGCTGGCTATGAACAGCTGACGCCTTCCCTCGCGCAGACGCTACACATGCCATCGCAGGTTGGCCAAGCTCCTGCCGAAGGTACTCAAGGCGGTAAGCAAGCATGTGCAGGGATCGGATGTGCAATGGAGCAGGGAGCCAGAATCGCAGAGGACAGTGCTTGCATCAGCGTTCCCGACACACCATGGCCTCAAATTGTATGCTTCTCTTGCTGTGTTGCTCGTGCTATGGGTGCTACGCGTGCATCCGCTCACCGCCCACTCAGTATGTGCTTTGTGATCCATGCAAGTTAGGAGCTCTTCACGAGTTTTCGCAAAGGGCTCTCCCGGACGCCCGCACGCACTCATGCCGTGATATAGTGCCGTGATATGGTGGCTGCTATGTCTTTCTGCAGGTGCCGGCCTTATGACGCACGCATCAGCTCATGACGCGGACATGGATTGGCTGCAGGCATTCACAGGTACGCGTATGGTTGTATGGATTGCAACCCATGAAGGCACGCACATGAATGATAAAGGATACACACAGTAGGTGCCCACACGGTAATTGTCTGGCACAGTGTGCGAAGTCGTGTTGCACGGCACTCAGATTGCAGTCATGACAACAAACATTGTGGCCCTCAATGTTTGAGCTTGAACGTTGTTGTTGTTGTTGTTGTTGTTGTTGTTGTTGTTGTTGTTGTTGAAGTGCTGTCTTCAGTCAAGCTTTGCAGCACACATGTGCATGACAGTGTCTGCTTAACTTACATGTATGCTGTGTGCCTGTATGTAGGCACTGACCCACAGGACGCGCCATTGACTGCACCGCCCGGCTTACAAGCTACTCAAGCTACTGCAGGTAACCGATGGGTGATATGCTAGTGCGGTACTGAGGCACGCTCCCAGGCTAGTTTTGGCATCGCATCAGCTCTGCTAGCTTGTATACCACACACGTGTGAGCTGGCGCTGACGCGACTTGGCGCTGGGTTGGCACGGCGCGTTGGCACCACGTTCGAGGGCGCCGTACTCGCAGGTCCTTCAGCAGCCAACATCACTCAAATGATGGGGGCCTTCGCTTTACATGGTACGCAACTACTGCAAATACATGCATGCATGGTTGACAATGCATGATCCCACCTAATGAATGCCATGAATGATTGAATGCCAAGAGTTATTGAATGATTGAATGCCACCTGATGCATGGTACATGCCGGCTAACTAACACATATACACAGCTCCTAGGGCGAGGGAGCAGTGTGGGAGCTCAAAATATATATTTGCCTTGGTCCATGCACAGGTGAATCAATATACGGTGCAACTGTGCAACCACCAGGGGGCGCTTCTGTCTTGGGCGCAGAGCGGCCCAGCAAAAGAGGTATGCGTTACTATGACTCACATCTATAGCTGAGCGTGTACATGGTGTGTCGCTTAGCGATCAGAGTGTACGAGAGAGAGGCCGACGCCAGTCTCCTCGTCTTCAGCTCCAAACTGCTAACTGCTAACTCCATGTTCTGCCTGCTGTGCGCTCGCAGGTCGAGAGGAGGGCAATGGTAAGCCTACCTGGCGTGCACTGCTATGCTGAGGCGCATCGGGCTACGTGTACATTTGCACTTTAGATACACCCATCAAACGCCTATGCCAGCTTCATTATCAACTGTCATGCACCGACCACACGCTTCATTGTCATGCGTCACTCGGTGCGATGATGGCATGACATCATGAGCTGTCATGCAACAACCCGACTGCAGGACCAAACGGGCAGCCAAGTGGCGCTGGTATGGCAGCTGGTGTCGCAGCAAAACCTCTTTCTGGTCTGGGCACGCCCGCTAGCCTCAGCATCTTGCCTGGATATGGCACGCTTGGTGCCCACAGCACAGTCGCTGTGGGCACCCCTCTAAGAACGCCTGCTGACCTCAGCATGTCGGCTGGTCTGGGTACGCCCGCGGCTCCAAGCAAGTCTGCTGTCCCAAGCACCAATCAACACCGAAATACATGTGAGTACACTGCGCACACCGAGACGCGAACTAAAACAGCAGGGCACACTGCGCATTGACGGCCCTGCCCTTCTGCGCGCCTAAACCCTGCCCAAGGCCAAGCACGCACCATGCCTCAGTGCCATGCACCATTGGCATGTGACAACCACAGCATGCGCCACTATGTGTCAAGCAAGCCGCCATGGGCATGTCCTTTGCAGGGCCTCAAGGTGCTCCAAGCGGCGCTGGCATGGAAGCCGCTGTAGCAGCGGGCATGGGAGCTGGCGTAGGCACGCCTCCTGGCTGAGCATGACAGCTGGTTTTGGCACGCTGGCTGCTGGCCCTAGCACGTCGGCTGGGTTTGGCACGCCCGGGGTCCTCAGTCCGTCGGCTGGTCTGGGTACGCCTGCTGGCCACAGCACGTTACTTGGTTCATACACGCTTATCGGCGCAACCGGCATACCTGGCGCTGGCGCGAGTCAGAGCCACGTGCACCCACCGCCAGCTGCTGAGCGTGCACAAACATACATGGTAAAGCGCACCGATGAGCACACATGCTTAATCTGTAGGCTGTAGTGCGCCTGCTGTATCAATAACAGTATTACATTCACAGGTTTCATTACAGGTTGCCCAGTAATGTGTCCCTGCGTGAAATTGTGTCTGGCAATTCATAGCTCAAGTGGCCTCAAGTGCAAACCAGGCAGGCTGTGGACGTCCATGCAGAAAGTTTATAGGAGTTATCATCAGTGACTGTGATTTGCTAAGGCTCATGTGTGTGTGTGTGAGTGTGTGTGTGTGTGCGCGCGTTTGCTGCCAGACCTCAAAGCTGGGCTCACAAGGGCCTTTCATCGGACGTGCAGCCGAGATACAGGTCCTTTACAACTACATCACAAGCGGCGAGTACAAGGTCGTGACAGTGAGCGGACCAGAGGGCCTCGGCAAGACTGATCTTGTCCGACATGTGTGTCACATGCTTAAGGAGAGTGAGCATGTGCGCGGGGGCATCTTTCTCCTTGACATGCAAACCTTTTACCAGACGCCTCCAGGCACTGCTGCGCCATCGTTCGAAGATCACTTGCCTGATCAGATGTCAGCGTGCCTCGCGTCACAGCTGCTTGAAGCTAAGGTATGTGTTTGTGTGTGTGCGGGTTGACGTTGCGACAAAGCTCTTGCTGAGTACAAAACACTGGTATGAAACGCGTGATGTGCGAGTTGTATGCCCAGAGTATGCAACAATCATGTATGCGCATGTGCAGGCGATTGTCAGGCCAGCAAAGCCAAGTCTCGCATGGCAGACATGTGTCCAAGCGTGGGCGACAAGGAAAGGCCCAGCTGCGGTGGTGGTGCTTGAGAACGTGGAGCACATTAGTGAGGTGTGCAAGCTTGCTGCACCCATCGCATCGTAAAAACATTCACTTGCCATGCTGTCCTTGAAAGCTATTACATGGCATTATGAAAGCTATTACATGCCATAGTCAGAACACGGCACAGAAATGCACCACCACACAGCACAGGCATGCTGACACCGGATGCATGCTTGCTTGTCTAACGACACAAGTGGCCAGCAGCCTGGTGATGTCGGGTTAGTAGCGTTCTGTGTCTGCAGGCAGTCGCCACATTTGTGCGCAAGCTTGTTGAGTGGTCCAACATCTGTGTCGTCGTGGTGCGGACAACACAACAGCCCACACAACAGAGCATGCCAGATGAGTGGCCGGATCTCACCTGCTCTCCAGACGTGACCCTGTCTGGGATTACCAACCCTCATGCTCTCATGCAGCACTACCTTCCGGGCCGGCAACTCAATGTGCTCGACTGGGGCGGCTCCAATCCTCTCATCCTTAGACTGGTGGCTGGTCTTGTACTGGCTCCCAGACCCCCAACACCAGCAGCAGCCGCAGACATCAGCGCAGAGCTCCACCAGCTCGCCGCGCAGCAAGGCATGCAGGCTGCACTCTGTCAGTACTGGTTAAAGCATGTTCAGACCAAGCTCCCAGACCACAAGAGCTACTTAGCGGCCGTGCAGCTCAGTGTGTTCCCTGCGGCCTTCAGCGAGGCTGACGTTGATTTAGCTTTTGGACAGTCAGCGGTACCCGTCGTGGGCATGCTGTCAACTCTTAATGTTCTCACCACGTCAGGTATGTGCATCAGCCATGCACGTACTTTTATACGTACTTCTATTATGAGCAGTACAGAACCTGTGGCTCAGCACCTGAGGTCGCTGAAGATGGCAGGGCTCAACATTTTGTATCTATATCTCTTATGGCAACATTCAGCCAGCCTGAAAAAGCATGAGAGCGTGTTTACTCTTTCATGATCAGCCTGTCACTTGTTCTGTTACGTGCAGAAAGCAACCGCACAATCATGCACCCCTCCCTGCAAAAGGCTGCACTGCAAGTGCTGGAAGAGGGCAACAAGCTCCGGGATGCGCTGGAGATTTCCGCCCACGTGGCCTTACACAAGCTGCATATACTAGTCACCACCGGGCAGGAATTAGGCATCATCATGCGCGATACTGAATGTGAGATATGCTTACCTTTACATGCTTAAGCTATACATACTCGCACTGAGCATACCGTCTGGGCACACTGTGTTATCAGTCAGCTTGCACACACGACACACGACACTGCTTGTCTGACGTGGCGCGGTCCGTAACTGCGCTATGTGCTCGCTGCTCACACTGTGCGATCTTTAGCCTACCCACTTGCATCTTTCCTTACCTTGTCCTACTTGCGTTCCCTACCACTTTTGATTCACGGAGCTCGCGTCCGTTGAGAGGCTGCGGCCTTTGAACAGGAGGGCATCTGTGTATGCCATTCTCTGTCTCTGCATTCAAATCCCTGTCACCAGCGGTAATTTTGGTGCAAACCTTGAGATGTACGCAATGAAACCAGACAAGTATGCGCCGTTTCGTCGCAGATGAAGCTACCAACGGCAATCGTCTACGCGCGCTCCATATTGAGCTGGACGCAAAGCTGCCAGACTGGGCCCAGGGAGACTTAGGTGCGTGGACGTCTCACGTCCTTACGTCTCATGTCCTTACGTCTTATGTCCATACACGAGCCACTCAAGATACACCAGCCATCACGAGCCCTCATCGCGCCATGCACGTCTGCCATCAACTTCGCCTCAGCGGACTGCTACTTGGTACTTACGCGCTCAAAAAGATTCTACATAGTCTGCTCATGACCCACTTTCGCTCTGCTTAAGTATGCGTGCAACAACCCAAGTTTGGGCACAGTAAGCAGGGCTCCATCCCCTGTCGTCACCATACGTGCACTATTGCAGCAAATTGTTGTCAATGCTCTGCAGGTGCTATTCTATACAACCTTACTGGCCTCCTGTCGGGGCCAAGCTCCAGCCAGAGAAGTCTACGGGACAAGCTGGAAAGGCAGGAAGATTTCAAGGGGTGCGTTCTTGAACTTTCGCTAAGGACCTCTGAGGCTGTGCAGACCTTGTCCACGCCCGTCAGCTTCCTACCCCTGTTCTCCTTTCTGCAAGGCTTCTGTGCGCAGCACTATCCTGAACAAGGTTTACGTTGGGTTTATGGCCTCTACCTCGCGTTGGCGGGGCACTGGGAAAGGGCTAGGCTCGAGTACGAGGAGGAGCTCAAGACAGAAATGACAGCTATTGACAGAGTGCCATTGATTTGTAGCTTTGTGACACTCCTAATGGAGCAGAGGGAAGGGGATTACAGAGCAAAAATCTCAGGATGGCTAGCGGAGGCTAAGCAGCTTGCCGAGAGCTGGGAGGGCCGGGAGGCCGAGGCACTGAAGAAAAAGGTCGCTAGGTGCATGCATCGGTGGCACTGGTGCTGCTTGCCATTCACATACTAACTGAGTTTCACAGGTGTGGCTGCTAGTCCCCAGGGTGCACATGCTCATCATGTGACACAGTGGCTAGCAGTCTGAAAGCTTCTTAGCAGTCTCTTGCAGC
>VFQQ010004601.1_pt1 | contig 12034 bp, 9 predicted proteins | sample 3512341 | NCBI WGS metagenome assembly VFQQ01 (sample SAMN10412373, study PRJNA504923) | tailings metagenome | isolation source: Relicate 2 Philex TSF1 revegetated site | place: Philippines: Tuba, Benguet | collected 2017-08-29 | reverse complement strand
CGCGGGCACGCTTGTCCTGGTGCACGAAATGGGTGGCCGGCTTGAGAGTTTTGACGGGATCGTGGCGGCCCTCGGCGAGCGCTGGAGCGTTCTTCGCTATGATCAGCGCGGTGCCGGCCAGTCTGACCGCATCGCCGGATCGTTGAGCCTGGATACCCCGGCTACCGACCTTGCCGGCATTCTCGACAGGCTGGAAATCCCTGAACCGGTCGTTGTTGTCGGCGCGGCGCTCGGCGCGTCGGTGGCAATACGGTTTGCCGCAAAATGGCCGGCGCGCGTGGCGGCGCTCGCGCTTCTTGCCCCCTCGACCGGCCTTATTCCAGGCAACTATGCCGCAACGATCGAGAAGATCGAACTGCTGGAGAAAAGCGCGCTGGAGGGGACGCCGGCGCAGGCGAGCAATGGCGCGCCGCTGCCCGATCCGGCAAGTTCTGCTGCGACATGGCGCATGCTGATCGGCCTCGATCTTGCGGCCGATCTTGCGGGCCTGCCCTGTCCGACACTGGTGGCAGCGGGATCGCGCGATAGCTTCCGGCCGCCGGCTCATGTCGCGGAAATCGCGGCCCGGATTCCAAAAGCGCAATCGCTTGTTCTGGACACGGGTCACGTGATGGCGATCGAGACCCCCGCCCTCGTCGCGGCAACGATCGCGACGTTTGTGAATGGCATCTGTTTCATGCCTGGCTCTTCAGGATCGGCAGGGGTATCGGCATCGTCGGGCTTGGCTTCCGGTTGAGGATTCCTCACGGATAGGGTCTTTTTAGTCGTTTGACGATTGAGGGGCCCGGCAAGCAACATGCACCATCAGTGAGACTTGGCAGCAACCAAGCCACACGGCTTGCCAACAAGCCGGCCACACAAGGGAGGACTCTTTGAACAATACCCGCCGCACTCTTTTGAGGCTGGCCGGAGCCACGCTGGCGCTGTCGCTGGCAGGTGCTTCGGCTTTTGCCGATCCGTCACAGGAACTCATCGATGCCGCCAAGGCCGAAGGCCAGATGGTCTGGTACACGGGCCTGATCGTTCCGCAGGTCGTGCGCCCGCTGGCTGAGGGCTTCCAGAAGAAATACGGCATCGAGGTCAAGTATGCCACGACCGGAGATGCCGATACCGTGCTGAAGCTGACCAGCCAGGCGCGTGTCGGCAAGATGGAAGCCGATCTCTTTGATACGCCTGGCACTGCGATCGCTCCGCTCAGCGCCGCCAACCTGATCGAGCCGTACCAGCCGCTGGCGCTTGCCGATTACGACCCGATGTTCAAGCCGGCGTCGAAGCTCTATTCGGGCATCTACACGCTGTTCCTGACCACCACCTACAACACCGATCTGGTTCCCGCCGACCAGGCGCCGAAGACTTACGAGGATCTGCTCGACCCGAAATGGAAGGGCAAGATGGTCTGGACCGATACGCGCGGCGTTTCAGGCCCTCCCGGTTTCATCGGCAACATCCTGCAGACGATGGGCGAAGAGAAGGGCATGGACTATCTGCGCAAGCTTTCCCAGCAGCAGATCGCCCGTGACCCTGGCAGCCAGCGCGTCGCGATCGACAAGGTGATCTCCGGCCAGTACGAGATCGGTGTGATGACCTACAACCATCATGCCGAAATCAGCAAGGCGAAGGGTGCGCCGATCGGCTGGGTCAAGATGGAACCGCTGGTTGCCAATCTCGGCGCCATCGCCATCGTCAAGAACGCGCCGCATCCGAATGCCGCCAAGCTCTTCCTCGAATATCTGTTCTCCGAGGACGGCGCGCAGATCATCCGCGAAGCCAACTACCCGCCCGGCCATCCGAACGTGCAGGCCAAGATCCCCGCGATCAGCCCCAAGACCGGCAACTTCAAGTTCACCTTGCTGTCGCCCGAGGTTGCCTCGCAGGAAGCCGAGCCGCTCAAGACCTGGCTCAAGATCTATGACGAGCTGTTCAAATGACGGCCATCATTGATGGTTCCTCCCAGGACGCTCGGCCCCGGATTTCCGGGGCCGGGCGGCGTTACCGCGATCCGCTCTGGCTGCTGTCGCTCGTGATGGTGGTCATTGTCGGCTGTCTCGTCCTGCCCCCCTTTGTCGCGCTGGTGCGCAACAGCCTGTTCGAGATCATGCCCGATGGTTCGTCCGGCGCCTTCACGCTGGAGAATTTCGCACGCCTCGCGGCAAACGGGCATTTTCTACAGAGCACGATCAATTCGGTTATCTTCGCCTTGCTGTCGACCGTGCTGGCCATCCTGATGGGTGGCTCGCTGGCCTGGATCGTCGAGCGCACCAATGCGCCGTTTCGCGATCTCGCCTATCTGATGACGGTCGTATCGCTGAGCATTCCAGGCGTCATCTACGTGCCGGCATGGCTGTTCTTCCTCGGACCGACCGGGCCCTTGAACGACCTCTACAGGCTGGCCGGCGGCAGCGGTCTGCTGTTCAACGTCAATTCCATGGCCGGGATGGTCATCATCGAAGGGTTTGGCTGGATTCCGCTGACCTTCCTGCTCTTTGCCGCAAGTTTCCGCATGGCCAATGCCGAGCTCGAGGAGGCAGCCCGCATGAGCGGCGCCAATGTCTTCGAGATGATGCGCAGGGTGTCCATTCCGCTGGCCGCGCCGGCTGCCTTCGCGGCAGCGCTGTTCATCTTCATCCGGTCGTTGCAGGCGTTCGACATCCCGAAGCTGGTCGGTACCGGTGCCGGCATCAAGCTGCTGACGACCGACATCTATGACAGCATCCGCACCGTCCCGCCGCAGATCGGCTACGCCAGCGCCTTCTCTGTCGCCTTGACCGTTGTCGTCGCCGGGCTGCTCTATCTCTACAGCCGCCTCGCCATGAACGCGTCGCGCTTCGCGACGGTGACCGGCAAGGGCTACAAGCCGCGACCGCTGGCCCTGGGTTGGGCGCGCTGGGTGTGTGGCGGCATCGTCCTGCTCAATGTGCTGATCGTGCTGGTGCTGCCGCTGCTGATGCTGCTTTGGGTCGCCGTCACGCCCTTCATTCGCCCGGTGCGCTGGTCGGCGTTTTCGTCGCTGACGAGCGACAACTTCGCCTTGGTGCTGACCGACGACCGTTATCTGGAACTGGTCACCAACACGCTGATCGTGTCGGCGTCGGCTGCCACGGTCACGATGCTGCTGATGGTGATCTGCGGCTGGCTGGTGGCAAGGCGGCGTGTCTATCACACGGCGCTCGACCAGATGATCGCGCTTCCGATGCTGATCCCCTCAATCGTGCTCAGCGTCGCGATGATGGATCTGGCGCTGCGTTCGCCTATCCCGCTTTATTCGACGCTGACCATCGTCGTCATCGCCTTCGTCGTTCACTATCTGCCGTTCGGCATGCGCTACACCTTCACCGGTTCGCTGCAGCTTCACAAGGAGCTGGAGGAATCGGCAGGCGTCTGCGGGGCAACGCCGCTTGGCATGCTGCGCCGCATCGTGGTTCCGCTGCTGATGCCGTCGATCGTTGCCGGTTGGTTGTTCGTGTTCCTCAATGCATCGCGCGACCTGTCGACGGCGATCATCCTGGCAGGACCAGATACCAAGACCATCGCGGTCGCGATCTTCGACCAGGCCATCAACGGCCAGTTCAGCGAGGTGGCAGCGCTGGGTCTTCTGTGGTCGGCGATGATGAGCATCGTTGCGATGATCTTCTATTTCCTGGTGCAGCGCCGCTCCAGCGGCGGCGGCATCTCGTTCTAAGACATCTCGTTCCGGGATGTTCGGCTGATCACCAGCCGAAAACAAAAGCAGGCGAAACGTTCCGGCCGCATTGGCCGGAGCGCGGGATTTTGGCCGCCCGAGGGCGGGCCGCGCGGAGGCAGTGGCATGACGAGTTTTGCCGAGTGGATCGGCCGTAGAAGCGAAGAAGAAGATGTCGTGACGGGACGGCTCGTGGAGAGTTTCCGCGCCGTGTTCGATCCTCATCTCGCCGTCGTGCCTGCGGGTCTGGCGCCGCTCGGCATCCACTGGTGCCTGGCGCCTTCGATCGCCCGGATGGGAGAACTCGGGCCAGACGGTCATCCGATGAAGAACCGGGAACTGCCGCCGGTACCGGCGCCACGCCGCATGTGGGCGGGTGGCTGGATCGAAACCTTCGATCCGCTGCGCGTCGGCGATCGTGTGCGACGCATCTCGACCATCGCCGATGTTGCACGCAAGGATGGGCGTTCCGGAGAATTGTGGTTCGTCGGTGTCGAGCGCGACTATGTGACGGAGCGTGGTGTCGCCGTGCGGGAACGCCACGATATCGTCTATAGGGAAGCGGCCCGACAGTCGCCTCGCACTGCCGAGCGGCTGGCGCGGGAAGAAGCCGAAACAGTGCGACGTTCAAGCCGGGACTGGTCGGTGGCGACGTCGCCGACCTTCCTGTTTCGATACTCCGCAATCACTTTCAACGGGCATCGCATCCACTACGATCTTCCCTATGCTGTCGAAACAGAGGGCTACGAAGGCCTGGTCGTGCACGCGCCGATCCAGGCGACAGCCGCTGGTTGGACGAGAGCGGGTTGGATCTCTGCAGCCGCACATTGTCGGTGTGACCGATGACGGTGATGTTTCCGATCAGCTCCTGGTTGGCGAGGATCACCTTGGCGATTGACGCCACCAGCGGTTCGTAACCTTGTGCAAGTGTTGGTCGCGAAGACTGGAACAGCTCAGGATCGGAAGACTGGATGACCAGCTTGGCCAGCGACACGCTCTCCGTGCCGCTCAGCGCCCCCTTGAGGTTATCTGGAGCTTCAGCCTTGAATTCCGGCAGCAGGGCGAAATCGATCGGTTCCGGCGGTTCGGGCACCGTTGTTTTCGGCGCGGCGCGCGTGATCTCGCCACGCGAGGGTGGCGGCAACGCGCGAACCAGTGCGGAGAGTTCCACCGCCTGGCTGCTCAGCACCATGGAAAGGCCGATATATGTAGCGGCGGCAATGACCGCCGCCGCCGCCACCATCACCCAGATCGGAACGATGAAGCGTTGCGGCTCGTCGGAAGCGAGCACACCCTTCCAGTTGGGCGACAGCGCCGTGTCTTCGGCGTCGGGGTTGCGCAGGAAACGCGCCGCCGCCACGCGAACTGCATTGAGCGAACGATCGCCGGCGCGACCGGGCACGCGATATTTGCCGCGAAAGCCGAGCGCCAGGCAATAATATTGCAGCTCGAGCATTTCGCGGTCACGGTTAGGGTGTCGTTCGAGTTCGTCGAGGCGCGAGAAGAACTGCGTGCCGGCATCGACGTCACCGCGCAACATGACTACCAGCGGCTGGCGCGGCCATGCGCTGGCACCTCCCCAGGGTGTATTGAGCGCGAGGTCGTCGAGCAGGGCTGCTACTGCCCAGGCAGCCTGGTCGGCTCGCTCCAGCGAGGAGCCTGTCGCGACCGCCGCGTCTCGTGCACGCACCAGCTCGTCAAGCAGGCGCGTGCGCATCACTTCGGGATTCTCTGGCGCCAGCGCGCTTTCGAGCTCCGGCGCGAATTCAAGCAGAGGCGCGAACGTGTTGATCAATGCATTGGGGTGCGCGCGCGCCCGCTTCACCGGCGCTCCGGGCGCCAGAGGCGCCATCGGTCTCGGCGCCGCACCCGTCAGCCTGATGCGGGTGCGTTCGCGATCCTCCGACAGTCCGAAAGGATCATCCCGGCTCATGGCCTCACCTGTTCACCGAATAGCAGTCGACTTGCGGCTCGCTCGGCAGCACACCGGAAACCCCGATGACGAAGCCGGGAGCATTGAGCAGCGAAGCCCAATGCTCGCTCTTCTGATCCAGCTCCAGGCAGAGCCGATCGCCATCATAGGGAATTTCGCGCGGCTGCGAATGAAGCGGTTTCAACGGAATGCCGGGCAGGCGCGACTTCCACAGCCCCTCGAACTGGTCGGCGGCGCCGACAGTTGCCTGGTTCACGAAGATCTTGCGGAGCGCGTCTTCAGAGAGCTCCGAGCCGACGCGGATGACGATGCGACTGGCGACCAGAAGCTTCGGATTGTCGATGCGCACCTTCCAGACATTGGTCGCGTGGCGCATGACCGACAGCGCGCGCGATTTCGGTTCGACGAAGCGCAGGCTGAGGATCAGCGAGCGCAAGGCATCGGCCAGCGCCATGTAGGCGGGGCCAGGCGCCATGTGATCATAGATCGGCAATTCGCTGAGCCGGCGCGAGCTCGAACCGTAGGTCGCCATTTCGCCGGCAAGACCGGCAAGCTCGAGATAAAGCTCCGCGGGATGGAAGACATCCTGCGCCAGCATATGCGCGAGCCGCGGGCGAGCAGCGTTGGCAAGGTGGAGCATCAGGAGATCCTCGACACTGCGGCCAGGGCCGCCCATCACCATCTTGCCATGTGCCTCCGCGATCTGGTCGAGACCGGTGACCACTTCCTGCAGCAGTTGCCGGTACCAGGCGACGGCGCCGGTGATCAGTGTCGGTGGCAGGAAGGTCTCGTCGAGCGAGATGCCGCCATCGGCGCGGAGTCCCTTGATGTCGGCGATCGGCAACGCCGTATAGCCGCCCACCGATTTGCCCGGCGCGAGCAGCAGTGCCTGCGGCCGGGCAATTTCGATCTCTTCCGGATCGGCACCGCCTTGCACGGCGTCGCGTACCGAAACGATCCGGCCATGATAGCGCGCGCCTGTCGATGCAGCGTGCGCGGGATCGAAACCGATCCCGCCAGGTGGCTCGAGTGGCAGCGCAACCAGCACAGGCCCAGCGCCTGTGTCAGCCGTCACAGCCAGAGGTTTTGGCGCATCCATCGTCTCCGGGATGGCGAAGGGCGTGCCGTCTGGAAAGATGCCGCGTGCCGATACGATGGAGACCTGGCCGGCATCGAGCAGCGACTGGTCGAGCGTCAGCTGCTGGAAACCGAACGTATGGAGCTGGCCGGCCTGCAACGCGCCGCGCACCATTCCCTCAAAGAACCGGTCCTGCTGCTGGAAGTGCTGGGTCCTGAGAAACAGGCCCTCGGACCAAAGCACCCTGTTTGCATCGCTCATGCCGCTACTCTCCGCACGGTACCATCGTTTGCCTGGCGGCCTAGGCAGAAATGCCGCCGCTGCCGAGCTTGGCGTTCACGGTGAATGTCGACCCCGGCGATACGGATTTGGTCGTGCGCCAGTTGCGTCCGCCGGGTTCACGGATCAGGGCGACGAAGCCCAGCGCGGTGGCCTCCGGTTCGACCGTGATGGTCTTTGCCGCAACCTTGCCCGGACCGACCGAGATCGCATCGGAACCGATGAGGTCGGCGCCGAGTGCCGAGCCGGCATCGCCCTGCAGCGCGAAATAGTCGGCGGAGTTGAACTTGCCGGTACTGCGCAGCCGCATCACGAGCACGGTCACCGGGCGGTCCCCACCACCTGGTCCCGGGTTCATGCCGGCGCCGCCGCTGACATTGACCGAAACAGTCGATGGCTTGGGAGGGCCACTCTGGCATGCCGCAAGCAACCCCGTTGCGCCGAGGGCAAGCATGAATTCGCGTCGGTCGATCATGTTCTATTCCTCCTCATATGCATCCCTGAAGTCTGCGCCGATCTCGCCCAGGAAGGTCGATTCCGCGCTTTGGGCGATGTCGCGATGGCGTTTCTGGTAGAGCTCCCACAGCTTGGCGTTACGTCCGCCGGACAGCAGGTTGGAGATCGCGGAATTGGCTTTCAGCTCTGCCTCGATCACCGATGGATCGAAACGATCGATCATGCGCCGCAGGGCGGCCTGCACGCCGCGCCAGGCGCGCACGTGATGCTGCGCCAGATCCTTCACCGCGTCGCTGATCGCAGCTTCGCCCGGGAGAAAACCGGGACTGCGCTCCGAGATGATGGTGACGATGACGTCCTCGACTGTCGGCAGGAATTTGAGCGGGTTGACCTCGGATGCGCCAACCATCGTCTGGGCGACGCGTGCGCTTCCCTTTTCCTCGCTGCGCTTGCGCAGAAGCTGCATCAGACCATCCAGCATCAGTCGGTATTCGCGCCCGAATTTTTCCATTTCGGCACTCGGATCGCGTTCGGGGAAATCGGCTTCCTCGACGCCCATGCCACGCAGGAATGCAGCGCGAAGGGTCATGTTCTCGGGGGCTGGCTGAGCGACGCGAGGGGCGCGGCGTGATGCGGCAGGAGGCTCCGCCGGCTGCGCCGGCAGATCCCATGGATGGGGCGCTTTCTGCTGCTCGGGCAGGCTGCGACCGGACTGTTCGATGGACGCGGGTGTCCGGGCCGGCCCGAAGCCGAAGTCGCCGTCGAAGTTGACCGGTTTCGGCGCAGGGCTGATTGCATCGTCATGCGATGGCATGTCAGCAGGCTCAAACGAGTCTGGCTGGTCTGGCCTTGCGGCATCGTTCAACGCAGGCGTTGCCACCGGGTCAAGACTGAAGGGGTCGTCGAAGGCAGGTGAACGGCCTGCGGTCGAAGCGCGTTCATAGGCACCCGGTACCGGCTGCTCGAATGGATCCGGCAGGTCCGCCGGTCGCGGCCGATGCGGCTCTTCCTCGACCTTGACCGAGAAGAAGTCGTCCCCGCCGATATCCACCGGTGCTCGTGATTGCGGTGGTGACCATGCCGATGCGGCCTGGCTCGCCTGCGGCAGCCCCACCGATGTCTGGTTCGGGTTTGGCTGGACCTCGACATGCAGAACATAGTCGCCCATTCTCAGCCGCATGCCGCTTTCCAGGCGGGTGGACCTGCCTGTGCCCAATGGGCTGTCGGAACCGTCGATAAACAGGCCGCTGCTCGATGTGTCGGTGATGAAGTAGCCATCGCGGCCGCCGCTGATCTTGCAATGGGCGCGCGACACGAACATGTCCGGATCGTCTATCTGCCAGCCGGCATCGGCGCTGCGGCCAATCACCAGTTCGCCTTCATCCAGCCGGGCCTGCCTCATGACCTGGGAGCGGGGACCCTGTTCAAGTGTCAGCAGCAGGCTCATGCCGCCACCTCCGCCATTTCCGGCCGCCAGCCAACGATCGCGCGCAGCCGGAGATCGTCGGCATCTCCGTTTTCAGCTGGACGGGTGAGCCAGACGGTTCGGCCGAGCTGGATCGTGCCGACGCGCGGCGGCGGCACTGCGTCGCGCGCGAGCACGATACGCAGGTCGACGTCGAGCGTCTCGCCGATCATCTCGCGCACTGCCTTCTTGAACAGGGCAAGCCGCTGCTGGCCGGGCAGGAACGCCTTGAAGTCCTCTAGCCCGAGCGGGCCTACGCGCAGTTCGATCCGGCTCTGGCGGCTGAAGACACGAGGGCCGATCGTCGCCTCGCGCCCGAGTGCGGCGTAGGCGTCACCAAGGCGGGTCTGCAGCGTCTTCGGCATGCTGATCCATGCAGCGACGAACTCCTTGATCTGGACCGGCACGTTGAAAGCCGAGGCGAGGAACAGTGTCAGGCGTTCCGAGCCATCGACCTGATTGGCGAGCGATCCGGCCTGGCGCAGACGTGCCGCATCGAGTTCGGGGTCCTGTGTCCCGGGAAGGCCTATCCCTGCCATCGCCTCAAGCATGGCGCGAACACGTCCACCAACTGCACGCTCGACCTGCACCGCCGGGTTCGCGTCAGCCCATGCGCGGTAGTAAAGCGCCATCATGCGGTGCTGCAGGATGTTGACGAAATCGACAAAGGTCGTGTCGCTGGTCTGCTCCGCATTGACGCCGCTGAACCAGCGCTGTGACAACCGGTCCAGCACCCAGCGCGTCAAGTGCAGCGGCATCGGTCCTTCCGGCCCGAGCAGACCGAGACTGGCGACGGTTATTCGCGCTGGCGCCTTGCCGTCGGCTTCCTGGAGCTTGACCACATCTCTCGCCGAGAAGCTGAGGCGTATATGCTGGCCGAGTCTCGCCGGCTCGCGATCCGCCTGGCCCGAATAGCCGAACAGTCCACGACGCCGTTCCAGGCGTCGCAACAGTTCAAAAAAGTCGAAATCCTCCGACAGCGGCTCAGTTTCGGGCTGGGTGGACTTCGCTAGATCAGGTAGCGATTGCCGGGCGTCATCGGCCATGGCACGTCCTCCTGTTTCTGCAGCAGTCGAGTGCGTGTCCGCACAAAGCCATTTATGCCGGCATGGCGGGCGAAGAGCCGCGAAAGCAAGGCCGAAAGCAGCAGCGTGCTTTGGCCCGCGAGCACCGATTGGTCGACATGCAGCGTCACCTCGGTACCGCGTCCGAAACACATGGGGCCATCGATCCGAAGCCGCTCGACCACAGGGCGCGAGTCGATGCGCACGATCGAGTGCACGTTGCGGGCGAGGCTCGGATCCCCACGATCGGCGTACAGGTCTAGCAGCGCATGCAGCGGATCGACGCCACGTCCTTCCCTGGCAAGGCTCAGGAAGTTGAGCGACAATTGAGCCACCAGTCGCCAGGCTAGATTATCGGCACGGGATTCGCCTTCGGCGCTTTCCGGGAGTGACGGCGGGATGGCTGGCTGGGGCGGGCGCAGCGCGCCGAGCAGCCGCACAGCTTCAACCGGATCGGCTGTCTCCAAGGTCAGTTTTGGTGTGTCATCCAGTATCGGCAGATCGCGGTTGGTGCATAGCGCCGTGACATCGAGGCGTTTGAGCGGCCGGTTGGCGGGGCTGCCGAGCGGACGCGAGATGGCGAGGAAGACGTCGTCGCCTGTGTAGGAGGTACGGGTGAGGCCATCTCGCCGCTCGTCCTCCGTCGCCCGGCGCGGGCGACGTTCCGTAGAATAAACCCAGCCGCTGCCGCGATTCTGCCCGAGGCTGAACAGCTCCGGAATCCCGGCCTCACTGCCTTCGGCTTCGGCATCCTCCACGCGGGTGATCCGGAAAATCTCGAAATCCCGTGCCCGGGTGCGATCGGCGTGCAATACCTGACGCGTCCTGCGGGGATCGATCTCGACGACGTTGCACTCGCGTTCGAAGAGATTGATGACCGGGGTCACGAAGAGCTCAAGGTCAGCCGCAGTCACATCGGCGAGCTCCGGCACCTGGCGTCGGAATTGGAAGATGATCTCCAATCCCGCCTCGCACTTACGGACCACCGGCTGCAGGCCGGCAACCCGCACGTAGTGGAAACGCTCGGGGATCATGAAATATTCGCGCAGCAGCCGATATCCTTCGAAAGTCGGGCGGGTGCGCGGCATCAGCGCCTCGTTATCGTGGATGCCGATCATCTCGGGTTCGGGCAAAGCCGATATCGGAGTGGTCTTGCCTTCCGCCCGCGCACCCACCGCCGAGCATGCGCCGAAGATAGCATCGAAGAGCAGCGGCGCCTTGGTGCGACTGGCAAAGTAGATGTCGAGGCGATCAAGGGACAGATCGCTGAGTTTTCCCTTTCCCGTACGGGCGAGGGTGATGCGGAACGCGGCTTCGCCGCGCGCGCCGCCGGTTGGTGTGATGCCGGCGGCCGCAAGCGCACTGCGGTCCTGAAAGTAGCTGACCGCAGTGATCGCGATGGGCCATAAGTTGACCTCCTGTGCCGTGGTGAAGGTGCAGCGGGTCGAAAGCCCTGGATGCAGGCCGGAGACCAGCCGCGTGCCGCGTGGGACTGCGTAGCCGGCGATCATCGATTGCACCTGTTGGCCTGGCTTGAGCACGGCCATCGCAGTTGCCGGCGCCGGCGTCACCAGATCCGGATAAAGCACATCGAGAACGGCACGTGAGAAACGCGAGCGCTCGGCATCCACCTTCAGCCTTGTGCGTGCTGCGAGGAAAGCCACGCCGTCGAGAAGCCGCTCGACATAAGGATCGGGGCAAGGAACGGTGTCGAGGGAAAGATTGCGGGCCACCGCCGGATGCATGTCGGCGAATTCCGCAGCCAGTGCCCGGATATGGGTCAGTTCCTCTTCGTAATATTCAACGAAGACCCGATCCATCTCAGCTCTCCCGGAGTTCGGTTCGTGCCAAGCCGTTGTCGAGATTGATGGTGGTCCGCAGGCGCATGCGCTCCGGCGTCGGTGTCATGATCAGGACGGCATCGATCTCGATCTTCAGCCCGAGATTTTTGTCACCGAGGGTGACGTTGACGGTCGTCGCGCTCTCCTTGAGGCGGGGCTCGAAGGTGGCCAGCACCGTGCGGATCTCGCGCGCCAGCACATCGCGGTCGAAATCCCGCGAGGAACGGCCGGAAAAGGAC
>VFQQ010004600.1_pt1 | contig 12035 bp, 7 predicted proteins | sample 3512341 | NCBI WGS metagenome assembly VFQQ01 (sample SAMN10412373, study PRJNA504923) | tailings metagenome | isolation source: Relicate 2 Philex TSF1 revegetated site | place: Philippines: Tuba, Benguet | collected 2017-08-29 | reverse complement strand
CTCACATTGATAGTACGCCAAGGAGTTGTGAAAGGGGTTTGCAAATAGGCTTTATTACCTACCGCATCGGGAACCAAATGCGAGCTAAGGGTAAAGTTTTTTTTATCCAAATGAAGGTGCATTGCCGGATAATTTACCAAAGCCGCCTCATGAATATTAATATAGAGGCCTTTTTGAGTTTTCATCATCAATGGAGTCTGAATATAATTGGCTCCAATCACCGACTTCAGCGCAATATCCGTTTCTTTGGCAGCAGCGGATAGCGCATTCACCTCGCTCAGCTTGGTAGTATTGTAGAGGTATTCGTTGGTATCATAATCGCCTGGTATCCAAAAAGTTTTATAATCACCGCCTAAATTAAACTGCGTCAGCTCGTCGGCTACCACAAAATGATTCAAACGGTCTTGTTTAGGAAATTCATATCTAAAACCCACGCCTTCATTAAATACCCTAAATACCACTTTCAGCAATATACCTGTTTTGTCTTTGAGGGTCAAATCGAGGGTTTTGTAGTGGTTCCTAATTTGGCTCACTTCTCCCCAAACAGGTTTCCAAGTTTCATCTGTTTTGGAAGAATCGACCGCCACAAGGGCAAAATGGGTAAGTAAGGTTTTGGGACGGTTGAGTGAGACTCCTAAACTAGAAGGCTCGATAAATTGATTCTTTTTGTAGCTAACACTATACTGCAATATTCCAGCTGAAGTGATGGTAGTTTTAAGAACAACGGCTCCGTCGGGAGAAGTCATTTTGGTTAACAATTGAGCGTTACATACCAAAGGTACGGCACCGACCAAAGCCGCTACAAACTGCAAAAAAACACGCATTTTCATATCAATCATAGGTTAAGTTTCTACAACTAAAAAAGGGAAATCATCCCCTTCTGGCCCTTCCTCTTTCTCATCTTGGTGCCGGAATCGTTCCTTTCATGCGATACCTAAGCACTACCTTTTTGCCGGACACTTTTTCCAAAACAGGCTTCAAAATCTGATTGGCATTTTTTTTGGTTTGCTCCAAAATTCCCATTTCAAGCGCCGAATTTTGAATCTGCTTTTCGGCTTGTCGATACGCCGCCTCCACGAGTTTGGCTTGCTCCGTAAAAGCATATTCGGTATTGTACACCTTTGATTTTGAGTGATCTATTTTATAACTACAAAGCTCAGGTTCGGGAAGATGCACCACTACAGTGTCGGCTTCTGCACTGACATCTGAAGTGGTAATTTTGGTTAAATCTATACAACCAATCGCCTCCCCTTGTACAATCAACACAGCCTTAGGATTAGGAAACCACTGTACAATCTGCTCATGCTCGACAATATCTTTAAAATTATAACGAACAAGCTCAAGTTTTCCTAAAGCTTGCACTTCCTCCAACACCATAGCATGGGTGGTTTGTGTATCTTGTGTTTCGCCTAATGAAAACCATTTACCCGTTTTTAAGCTCTCCCAAACACTAATAACCCCGAAAATTAGAATTACGAAAATACCCAAACGAAATAGCAAACGAAGCCCAGTGGTCATAATATTGAAAATTTGAAAAGTAAAATTACAAAAGTTGGGGATATACCTATCCGAATCCTATTTTTAGAAATATATTAAAGAATTTTATTAACTTTATTATCACTGTTTATCAGCGACTTATCTACCTCTCTCAAAATCATCTGCAAATCTTATAGCAACACAGACCGAATTTTCTGTACCTTTGTATCCCGTAATCAGTCAAAAAAAATCCATTCGTCATGGCTGCTAACGGGCAAAAGACCGCAAAATATATCTTTGTTACAGGCGGTGTAACATCTTCTTTGGGTAAGGGGATTATAGCCTCTTCACTCGCAAAACTCCTTCAATCACGGGGATTGTCGGTCACTATTCAAAAATTCGATCCGTATATCAACGTAGATCCAGGTACACTCAATCCTTACGAACACGGTGAGTGCTATGTCACCGACGACGGAGCTGAAACTGACCTTGACTTAGGCCACTATGAGCGCTTTCTCAACGAACGTACCTCACAAGCAAACAATGTCACTACAGGGCGCATCTACTATGATGTAATCATGCGTGAGCGTCGAGGCGACTTCTTAGGAAAAACCGTACAGGTAGTTCCGCACATCACCGACGAAATCAAAAAAAGAATGCGTCTGTTAGGTGAGTCGGGCGAATATGACGTAGTCATTACCGAAATCGGAGGCTGCGTAGGTGATATCGAATCACTTCCTTTTTTGGAAGCAGTACGTCAGCTAAAATTTGAATTAGGCGAAAACGACGCCTTGGTGATTCATCTGACTCTTATTCCGTACCTTAGTTCGGCGGGTGAGCTCAAAACCAAACCTACCCAACACTCGGTCAGGATGTTACAAGAATCGGGAATTCAGCCCGATATTTTGGTGTGTCGTACTGAGCATCCGCTCCCGCAAGATATGCGCAAAAAAATCGCGCTTTTCTGCAATGTACAAGCCGCTTCCGTCATTGAAGCCTTGGATGCTTCTACGATTTATGATGTGCCTTTGTTGATGAAAAAAGAGCGTCTCGACCAACGCGTTTTGTACATGCTCGACATCTACGACGACAAAGACGTGGACTTAGAAGCATGGCAAGAGTTTGTGTATCGTCTCAAAAACCCAAAAAACAACATTCGGATTGGGCTAGTCGGTAAATACGTAGAGCTACATGATGCTTACAAATCCATCACTGAGTCATTTATTCATGCGGGAGCAGTCAACGAATGCAAAGTTGAAATCGAATGGATTCATTCAGAGCACCTTACCCCCGAAAATGCTGCGGAAAAAATGGCGGCTTTGGATGGCGTATTGGTAGCTCCGGGATTTGGTGAGCGAGGCATCGAAGGTAAAATAGCGGCGGTGCAGTATGTACGGGAAAACAATATTCCATTTTTTGGCATATGCTTAGGAATGCAAATGGCCGTGATTGAATATGCCCGTAATGTACTCAAATGGTCTGATGCCCACTCTACAGAGATGGACAGCGATACTTCTCACGCCGTGATTAGTATGATGGAAGATCAAAAAAATATTACCAACAAAGGAGGTACGATGCGCTTAGGGGCTTATGCTTGTAAACTTCAGCCCAACACCTTGGCCCATAAAATCTATGGTAAAACCAATATCAGTGAGCGTCATCGTCACCGCTATGAGTTCAACAACGAATTCCGCCAAGCCTTTGAAAAAGGTGGACTGGTACTATCAGGTATCAATCCCGAAAATGATTTAGTAGAAGTGATAGAGCTACCCAAACACCCTTACTTCATCGGAGTACAATACCACCCCGAGTTGAAAAGTACGGTAATGGCTCCTCATCCCTTGTTTGTGCACTTCGTAAAAGCGGCTTTGGCCAATGCACACCAAAAAAAAGAGGTAGCACAACTCCTCGCCGCCGAAGAAAATGAATTGGTGTCGGAACAATAACGAAGAAACGTTGGTTTACCACACCAAAGCGTAATATTTCGCTCCTTCAAGTTCATTGAAATACTGACAAAACCCTCTTTGATTAGTTGTTAGTTGCTCATTAAAAATTGGCAACTAACCGCTAATTGACCGCTCGCCCATTCTTTACAATTTTAATACAAATCAAATCACGTTATGAAAAAGCAAGTTTCATTATTATCTGCACTAAGTTTTTGTTTATTGTTAGGCTGGATTGTTGCATGTAGTGAAAAAGAGGAGCCTACTCCCGAGCCTACTCAGCTTACCGCTACCGATTTTGTAACACAACTACGCGCTCCTATCGGTTTTAGTTTGGACGACAAAGGGCAGCTTTGGGTCACCGAAGCCGGAACGGGCAAAAACGACGCAAGCGTAGTATTGATTACTCCACAAGGTACCAAAACTACGGTAGCTACGGGATTTCCTTCCGTCATTTCCAACGGTTCTATCGAAGGTATGAGTCATCCTTTGTACAAAGATGGCAAGCTGTATGTACTTCATGGTATCAGTGGCACCCTCTATACCCTTGAGGTTGCGTCTTTCAAATCTGGTGATGCGGCACAAAGTTTGGCCTCTATCAAAAAAGAAGACGTAGGCACTTACATTCGCAGCTTAAACCTTACCACTCCCGTCAATTCCAATGTATTTGACCTGACGTTTGGACCTGATGGCAACCTGTATATCGCTGACGCGGGTGCAAATGCCATTTTTAAACGCGACAAAACGACGGGTGCGTTGAGCCTTTTTGCTAAACTACCCGATGCCGCTACGAAAGTAGAAGCCGTTCCGACCAGCATTACTTACGACGGTACCAAGTTTTTGGTAACTACGCTTAGTGGATTTCCGTTTACGGCAGGCAATGCTAAAATTTACCAAGTCACAACCGACGGAGCCGTAAGCGAATACAAAACCAATTTTACGATGCTTTCGCACCTCACTCTATCCAAAAACAACAAGCCCATTGCTATTCAATTAGCCGAATTTGGGCCTACTGGATTTGTACCATCAACGGGCAAAGTGATAGATGAAACGGGCAAGGTGTTGATATCCAACATCATGATGCCTACGGATATTGAACGTAGCGCCAATCGCGAATTCTACATTCTTAGCTATGCTTTGGGTACTATCCAAAAATTAAGCTATTAGAACAAACGCTATTCCTAAGATTTCCAAAGCCTTTTTTGATTTTAAAGGCTTTGGAATATTTGTCAGATGAGCAGAGGGTTTTGTCAAAAAATATTTTTTCTGGCTTCCCACCCCAAAAAAAAGACTCGCCCGAAGGCAAGTCTTCATTAGGAAAATATAGGCTAAGGGTGGAAAAGTACTTTCTTACTTCAAATCATTCGCCAATCTTAATAGCTCTATTTCGGCTGCTTTGGCGGCAAAACTGAGATTAATTAGGCTATATCCTGCATTTTCAAAACTTTCTTGGGCTTGCCGTACCTCCAAAATCGTGGCTTGACGCAACTGATAGCGCTGCAAGACTACATCAAGCAATTGCTTGGCCAAGGCTACATTCTTCTTTTGTTCTTCCATTTGCTGAATGTTGATACTGTAAGCTTGATAAGTTCTTACGACAGTATTGGTAAGATTTCGCTTTATAATATCTTTCTGTAAACCAGCATTTTTGGTATTGACTTCGGCAGCATATTGTTGGCGCTTAAAAATTGTACCATTATAGATAGGCACTGCCACTGATACCCCCACAAAAGGCCCGCTATTTTGGTTGAGTAATAACTGCCCTGCGGTCTGTTGGTTGCGGTTGTAGTTATATCCTAAGTTGGCACGAATCGTCGGGTAGCGCAGTGCGGCTGTCTCTTTTACAAGCTGCTGCGCAATTTTGATTTGGTAATCCGCCGCCATAAGCTCCGCATTTCGATTTACATTTTTCAGAATATCATTAAGTGCGATGGCTCTGTCTACCAAAATAGTGTCTCTAATTATCAGAGAAGTATCGGCTGTGAGATTGAGCAACAATAGTAAATCTGTCTTGGCTTGAGCAATAATCAGTTCTTGCGACGTACGATTTTGTAGCAATGTATTCAAATCAATCTGCGATTGGTACAAGTCGGCGTTATTGGCCATGCCCACGCTCTGTTGTGCCTTCACAATTTCAAGTCGTTTTTGCGCTACCTCAATCGATTGGTCGAGGGTTTTTACGTAAATCTGCTGACGGATAATGTCATAATAACCCGTCATCACGCTCGCAATGGTATTCTGAACTTGGGCGTTAAGAAACTGTTGGCTTTGCTGTTCGAGCTGCTCTAGGCGGTTTTTAGTGGCTTTTACTCTTTTACCATTATACAATAAAATGCTTCCTGTTACATTGGAGCCCAATTGATTAGCCGCCGCCCCGTCGCGCTTGATTACTACCCCCGTATTCAGTTTTTGGTTTACGTTGGTATATTGTTCGTTATCGTTGAGGGTAGCTGTCACGGTAGGTAATCCTCCTGCTACTCCGATATGATTATTGTTTTTGGCGACATCTACATTGTTTTTTAGTACTTCAATTTCAAGACTATTCTTCAGGGCGATATTGATAGCATCGGAGAGAGAAAGCGTCTGAGAATACAAGACTTTACAAATGAGAAAAGAAAAAAGTGTTAAAGTGTATTTCTTCATTTTGAAGATATTTTTTACAGAAAATTTCATTAAGCAAACGGGCCTCTATCAATTATCAATGTACTTCTACTACTTCTGGCTCGTTTACCTTTTCTTCCTGAATCTTTTTATGCTCGCCCGATACAAACGTGTATACCGCTGGTATCACAAACAATGTGAGAATAAGTGAAAACAAAATACCACAAACCACCACAATCCCCAAAGGAACACGGCTCGTACTAGCCGCTCCCAAACTCAACGCAATCGGCAACGCCCCCAACGAGGTAGCTAAGCTAGTCATCAGGATAGGGCGCAAACGTTGCGTAGCAGCATCTATAACAGCATCTAGTTTTCGTAAACCTTCTTCGCGGCGGATATTGGCAAATTCTACAATCAAGATACCGTTTTTGGTCACTAGCCCAATCAACATAATCATCCCAATCTGCGAAAAGATATTGAGTGTTTGGCCAAAAACCCACAAGCTCAACAAAGCTCCCGCCAATGCCAAAGGCACCGTAATCATGATTGTGAAAGGGTCGATAAAGCTCTCAAATTGGGCAGCTAACACCAAATAAATAAGTACCAATGCCAAAGCAAAAGCAAAGAGGATGTTGGACGAACTTTCGGAATAATCGCGCGAAGGCCCCGAAAGCGCCGTTTGATAGCTTTCATCGAGCAACTTGGCAGAGATTTTTTCCATAGCCGCTATTCCGTCTCCAATCGTATATCCCTCCGACAATGAAGCCGAAATAGTAGCGGCTTTGTAGCGATTGTAGTGATACAAAGTAGAAGGACTCGTGCTTTCTTCCAGTTTGATGACCGACATCAACGAGATATTTTCGCCCCTTGAATTTCGTACATACAGTTTCTCAATATCTTCAGGTTTGTTGCGGTCGTTGCGTTCTACCTGCGCAATCACCTGATATTGGAATCCATTTTGAATATAATACGCCAAACGCCCCCCACTAAAAGCCGCCTGTATCGTGGCGATTACGTCTTGCGTACTTAAGCCTAAGTCTCTGATTTTCATCCTATCGACCGTAAGCTGAAGTTCGGGGCGGTTAAATTTGAGGTTGACATCCACGTTGGCAAAGGTTTTGTCATCGCGGGCTTCATCCAAAAATTTAGGGATAATATTTCTTAATTTATCCAAATCTTGGTTTTGGATAATAAACTGAATCGGCAATCCTCCACGGGAGCCTTGCCCCACGGCAATCGTTTGTTCTTCCACCGCAAAAATCCGCGCTTGATTAAATCGGGCAAGTTTACGTTGCAAACTATTCACAATCTCCGTTTGGGAGCGGGTACGTTCGGTAGGTGGCACCAAAGCCATCCGTGGCGATGCTGAGTTGGTACCTCCTCTGCCTCCTCCCCCTCCTCCGGGGGTACGCACAAACACAAAGTCTCTTTCTGGGATAGAATCGTACAAAAAAGTACCCAATTCGTCGGCCATTTGCTCCATAGCGCTATAGCTTGTTCCTTCGGGGGCAGTCATGTTGAATCGGATACTACTACGGTCTTCCAAGGGTGCTAATTCGCTTTTGAGCGTTCCCATACAAAACCAAATGATACCACCGCAAGCAAGTACAATCACCCATGCCATCCACCTTACTTTCATAAAACCCTGCAAAAGAGAGCGATAGCCATTTTCCATTCCTTGGAAGAAAGGCTCTGTTTTGCGATAAAACCAACCATGTCCGGCATTTTTACGGCTCAAATAAACATTTAATACTGGCGTAATGGTCAGTGAAACAAAAGCTGACACCAAGACTGCTGCCGCTAGCGAAACTCCAAACTCGCGGAACAAACTTCCGACAAAACCTTCTAAGAAAATCACTGGTAAAAACACTACCGCAAGCGTAATAGAAGTGGAAATTACCGCAAAAAAGATTTCTTTGCTTCCCTCAATCGCAGCTTTCCGTATAGGAAGTCCTTGTTCGAGTTTTTTGAAGATATTTTCGGTCACCACAATCCCGTCATCTACCACCAATCCCGTCGCCAATACAATCGCCAACATCGTGAGGATATTGACCGAAAACCCTGCCAAATACATAATAAAGAAAGTGGCAATCAGCGAGATAGGAATATCAATAAGCGGACGAATCGCAATGAGCCAATCACGGAAGAAAAGGAAAATCACCACTACCACCAAAATAAAAGAGATAATCAAAGTCTCTTCTACTTCGGCCAATGAAGCCCGAATATTTTTGGTGTTATCGAGCGTGACCCGAATCTGAATATCACTTTTATTGCTTTTTTCAATTTGTTCGATGCGCTTATAAACCTCATCAGCAATCTTGATGTTGTTGGCACCGGGCTGAGGAATAATCGCCAATCCTACCGCATGTAGACCATTAAATTTCCAACTTTGCTCCAAATCCTCTGGCCCTAATTCTACTTTGGCTACATCTTTGAGGCGCACAATTCCCAGGCTATCTTCTCTAATAATTAAGTCCCGAAATTGCTCTTCGGTAGTGAGCCTGCCCAAAACCCTGATAGTGAGATCCGTATTGTTACCATAAATTTTTCCAGGCGGCAGCTCCACGTTTTCGCTGTTAAGTGAGTTTCTAATATCCGAGAAAGCCACCCCGTACGCATTCATTTTGTCAGGATTTAGCCATACCCTCATGGCATAGCGCTTCTGTCCAAAAATATTAATAGCACTTACTTCATCCACCGTTTGGAGCTGCTGCTGAAGTACGTTTTCGGCGTAGTCACTCAACTCCAACAAGCTCTTTGTATTGCTCTGAATCGCCATCAATATGATAAAATCGCTATTGGCATCGGCCTTGGCTACTACCGGAGGGGCATTGATGTCTTGGGGCAAATTTCGCGAAGCTTGGCTTACTTTATCGCGTACATCACTAGCAGCCGCTTCCAAGTCAACGCCAAGGTTGAATTCGACGCTGATTTGGCTACTGCCCAAGGAACTAGAAGAAGTAATGGTCCGAATACCCGGAATCCCGTTGATTTGTTTTTCGAGTGGCTCCGTGATTTGACTCTCGATAATATCGGCGTTGGCACCGGTGTAAGACGTACTGACCGAGACCATCGGGGGGTCAATTGCGGGATAATCCCTCACCGCCAAAAAAGAAAGTCCAACTGCGCCAAAAATAATGATGACTAAGTTGAGAACTGTGGCCAACACGGGCCGTTTTATTGATAGCTCGGAGATATTCATATGTTTACTACTTTTCTTACTTTAACCGCTTTATCAGGTTTTGCAAACAATACCCCAGTCACCACAATCGAATCGCCGGGGGTGATACCTTTGGTGATTTCGATGTTGTTGTCGTTGCGTAGTCCCGTTTGTACATTCACAAAAGTGGCTTTTCCACCTTTTACCACAATCACTTGGTTGTTTCTATCATCAGGTATGACAGCACCCGTAGGCACCATGATGGCGCTTTTATCGGTGCTACTTCCTACAAAAACCTTTGCAAATGCGCCAGGATTGGCCGAAGCATTGTCTAGCATGGCCCTTACGGAGAGGTTACGGGTTTGACGGTTTACTTGGGGCTCTATCGCAATCACCGAAGCCCTTTTCATGGTGGTATCTTTTCCGTCTAATCTTACTTTCACCACGCTTCCGATTTTTACCAAATACCCAAACTCATCGGGAAGGGTAAAATCTATTTTCATTTTACCGAGCTGCTGTAGCGTTGCAAGAACCGTCGCAGGAGACACATATGCTCCTGGGCTGACCCTCCTAAAACCCAGTGTACCACTAAAAGGTGCTTTCACTACAGTCTTATCAATCAGGGTTTGGGTATACTCAATATCAGCTTTTAGGGTATTGACGTTGTTAAGGGCCACATCATAGTCACTCTGATTGATACCGTTTACTTCCAACAATTTTCGGAGGCGTTCTTCGGTTTTGGTAGCAATTTCCAGCTGCACCTTTGTGCGTTGGATTTGAGCTTCTAAATCGGCACTATTGATACGCGCCAGTACCGTACCTTGGGTTACGTATTTTCCTTCTGGTACATTGAGGTAGGTAAGTCTACCGCTTACTTCAGGTTGCAAATCGGTAGTTTCGTTGGCTATGACACTCCCATTTGCTTCAATGATATTTGTCACAGATTTGGGAGAGGCTATGAGCACATCTACCACGGTAGGTCTATCTGGTTTTGCCTCGCTTTTTTCTTTTTTTTCTTTGCAAGCACTCAAACTAGCTAGAACTATAGACAATATAATGTAAAAAGAGGGTGTTTTTTTAGTTAGACAATACATCAATATATCATTTAAGCAGTCAATTAAATTCAATGAGGTCAACGGCAGCGGATTTGTGCCTACCCAATCACTACAAATGTAATAATTAGCATAAGATAATGTCGGGTATTCAGACCCAAAACCCCTAAAAGTGAGAGCAACAACCTATATCTTGCTACCAAACATTTGAAGTCACCTGACATACTCCTACTTATAGGTTCTTCCGTGTATCATGGGGGTGGTTTCTACAAAAATATCTTTCGACATTTTTTTAGAAATCGTATTTTGAAACAAAAAACAAGGCAAAATGTTTGTCAAGCTAGCCTATATTCACCTCTAATCATACTAAACGTAGAGACTTTTGCCAGACCATTCGAAGAAAATAAAAAGTACATATCACGACTCCTATTTGCATCGCATAGTCGAGCAAATAAAGAGGCTGCGCCCATATATCACTAGGAACGCGATAGTAGGGACTTTTGAGTCGCCACCACAAAGAAGGTTGAACAATGGATAACGCACTGAAAATCAAGAACCAAATCACTTCTCGGCGATTTCTAAAATCAACCCAAATGAAAGTTAATGGTAGTAAGAAGATAAAAATATAATTGCTATAGGCGCTTTGCTGAGCTACCATCATCGTCCCAAAAATCATCACAAAAGCCGCCGAAAAAGAAAAACGAAAATCTAAACTTCGTAAACGATAAGCGGTAAGAGCGCCTATACCCGTAGTAAGTAAAAGACCGAGCCAATTCCAGGCTTTTGCTCCCGCGCCCAGCACATCGAAAGTAAGCGGATTAAGCACCGAGAGCCAATTGGGAGCCCGCAGGGTGGCAGCCTCGTGCAAGGGCTGCTCCAGCCACTCCCACTCAGTAAAATGATACAATATACCTAAGCACAGCAACCCAAAAATCACCGCTGCCGAGAGCCATTTCAGTGGCTTAGGAATCAATATCAGAAGCGCCGGCCCTACTAGTATAAATACCGCTTTGGTCAATAAAAATCCAATCACTAGCCCTACTCCTACCAAGGCTACCTGACGCGTACGCTGCCATAGCAGATAGGTTGCTATCAAAGCTAGCCACATCCACTCGTCTTCTTGCCCCCCAAACACACACAATACCAAAGCCCCCGGTAAAAATAAATAGATCAAACTCCGGTAAAGGCGCTCAGGAGCTTCGACAACAGGCTCATAAAATCGATTGGTAGTCCAGAGCGTAAGTCCTTCAATCAAAATCATAAGCAAGATGATGGCTTTTTTGTCTAGCCAAAACCATAATGCAAACGCATTGATATAAGGGAAGAAGGGAGAATACATGCAGTAAAAATCCCGATACACCATCTTGAGCTGAACCGCCTCCTTGGCTTGATTGAAGAAGCCGTCTAAATCCGAAAATGGCGTAAAATCTAAAACAATAAAAATAAGCACAAAAGGCAAAATGCGAGCTACCATCCAAGCCCCGAGTAGCACAAGTCGGGGGTTTTGGCGCTGAAGCCAAGGCACTATCGACGCCTGGTACCACACTATCCCTCCTACGACAAGCGTACAGAGGAGAGCAATAATCGTCTTGGCTACAACTACAAACATGCTTTTGGGGCTAACTTACAGCAAAAGATCGTTTTAGTGTACAACACTTCCACGGGCTTTTTGATATACTTTTATAAAATACCAACCATAACAAACTACATTGAGGATTTGGAGGGTATACTCCAACAAATACAACGGTGATGTCAAAATCGAGGCATCATCGTAAGTAGGGCTTCCTAAATGAGTGAACAAAA
>VFQQ010004599.1_pt1 | contig 12035 bp, 10 predicted proteins | sample 3512341 | NCBI WGS metagenome assembly VFQQ01 (sample SAMN10412373, study PRJNA504923) | tailings metagenome | isolation source: Relicate 2 Philex TSF1 revegetated site | place: Philippines: Tuba, Benguet | collected 2017-08-29 | reverse complement strand
TCTCGTGCCACACCTTGTGCGAGAAGTGCGTGTCGGTGGTGACGATGTAGACCTGCGCTTCGAGCTTCTGGAACTCGCCGTAGTTGTCGGCGGCGTCTTCCACCTCGGTGGGGCAGTTGAAGGTGAAGGCGGCCGGCATGAAGATCAGCACCGACCACTGGCCCTTGAGGCTCTGGTCGCTGACTTCGACGAACTTGCCGTTGTGGAAAGCCTGGGTCTTGAAGGCGGGAACCTGGGTGTTGATGATCGACATGGGTAACTCCTAATGAGTCGTGAGGATTGATAGACGGGTTGAATGATACGGGTCAACCCTGATGGGGCGACATTGAAAGGGGCCATGCCACCCATTGGCCGGATCTATCGGCGGCCCCGGTTGCACTTCAGTTCGGCGGCGGGGCGACGAAAGCCGTGGCAGACCCTCCCGGCGCCGACGACCATGTTCCCGATGCCCCAACCCGCCGCGCTGCTGGCAGCGGCCATCCAGCGCCTGCTCGCCGAGCATGTGGAACACCCGCTGCGCCACCTGCACGAGCGCAGCCTGCACGCGCGCCTGGGCCACCTGCTGCTGGCCGCCTTGCCCGACAGCGAACGTTTTGCCGCCGCCGAAGTGGCCTTCGGCCACCACGGCTACCGCAGCCGCGACCGGGTGCTGCGGGTGCAGCACACGCTGGCCCTGCACGAGGCCGCCGCGCTGCCGGCCGCCGGCACGGTGCTGCTGCGCCACGGCAGCGAGGCCGCGCCGCTGCGCCTGGAGCGGCTTGGGGCCGGCCACCTGGACCTGGCGCCGGCCGTGCGCGCGCAAGACACCGTGGCGGTGGTCGACGTCATCGCCGCCCCCTCGGCCAACGCCAGCCAGCGCGAGCGCTGCCGCGCCGCCGTGACGCAGCTGCACCAGCTGGCCCGCCACTGCACCCGCGCCGGTGGGGCGGCGCCGGAATGCCACTTCGTGTTCATCGACCGCGCCATGCCCGTGCGCGAACACGCCAGCTGCACCACCCACCGCCGCGAACTGCAGTGGGAAGCCGTGGCCGAGGCGGCCGACCGCGGCTGGTCCTGGGCCGGCGCGGGCCGCCTGGGCACGGGCCACGTGCACGTGTGGGACTTCGACGAACACGCCGAGGTCCGCCACCGCATCGCGGTGGCCTGAAACGGCGGCTTCAGGCCGGCGTTTCCGAGGGATCGAAGTCGAGCTCGACCTTCGCGCCGTTGGGGTCGTGCAGGAACAGCTGCCAGGTGCCGGCACCGGCCTGCTGCTGCAGCCGGTACTTCAGGCCGGCTGCATCGAAGCGCGCCTTGACAGCCGCGAGTCCCTTGGCGCTGAAGGCCATGTGGTCGATGACGCCGGTGCGCTGGCTGGGCATCGGCCGGTCCCAGTAGATGTGCAGCACGGCCTGCGCGCCGCCGGGCGGGTACAGCCAGGCGCCGGGGAAACCGAGCTCAGGCCGGGGCCCTTCCACCAGGCCGAGCAGCCCGCAGTAGAAGCCGAGCGTGGCCTCCCGGTCTTCGGCGGTGATGGTGAAGTGGTTCATGCCTTCGATCATCTCGACCTCGCTTCGGGTTTCCTCGTTTCGTACTTCCAGTTGCGGCGCTTGCCCTCGGCCAGCCATTCGATGGCCTGCGCGAGCCGGCGCTCCCGTGTGGCCGGCTGCTTGGCTTCGGTGATCCAGCCCGTGTAGTCGCGCTGGTGGCCGGGTGCCAGCGTGGCGAAGAACGCCCGCGCCTTCGGCTCGCGGCGCAATGCGGCGGCCAGGTCCTCGGGCACCGTGGGCGGCGGCTTCGCATCACCCGTTTTCGGCGCGCGCGGCGCCTGGGCGCCCTGCTCGATCAGCTTCGCGGCCTTCTTCACCAGCGCACGCAGGCGCGCCGGCGCGGGCAGTTCCGCCAGGCTCGTGATGCGGCCGAACTGGCCCATCGCTTCGGCGTCCTTGCCGGTCATCACCACCTGGTCACCATGGCCGAAGCCGAAGGCGCAGTGCGCCTTGAAGCCGGCGCAGTACACGAGGATGCGGCCCTGGCGCACGAAGAACGGCATGCCCCACTTGATGGTCTCTTCCACGTCGGGGCAGGCCTCGTGCACCGCGGCGCGCAGGTGCTGCAGGATGGGCCGCGCAAAGGGCTGGGCCTTGGCGATGTAGGCGTCGATGCGGGCGTCGTGCTGCACGGCCCTCAGGCTAGCAGGACGAGCGCGCCGCTGGTGGCGCGTGACTGCAGCCGTTCGTGCGCCCGTGCCGCGGCTTCCAGCGCGTGGCGCTCGATCGGCGGCACGCGGATGCGGCCCTGCGCGAGCGCGGCCCACAGGCGTTCGCAGCGCTGCTGCAGCTCGGCGCGCGTGGCCACGTAGTCGAACACCACCGGGCGCGAGAACGTGATGCTCTTGGCCAGCAGCGCGTGGGGATCAACGGCGTCGAAGCCGCCGGTGGCCTGGCCGAGGCTGATCCAGTGGCCGCGGCGGGCCAGGGCCTTGAGGTTCTCGTCGCGCGCCTCCATGCCCAGTCCGTCGATCAGCACGTCGGCGCCGCCGAGCGCCTGCACCGCGTCGGCGAAGCGGTAGTCGCGCGTCACGATCACGTGTTCGCAGCCGTGGGCGCGGGCGACGCGGGCCTTCTCTTCGCTGGAGACCGTGCCGATGACGGTGGCGCCGAGTGACCTGGCCCAGGCACAGACGAGCAGGCCCACACCACCGGCCGCGGCGTGTGTCAGCAGGCGCGTGCCGGGTTGCACGCGGCCGAGGTCGTGCAACAGGTAGTCGGCGGTCAGGCCCTTGAGCAGCAGCGCAGCCGCGGTGTCGTCGTCGATCGCCGGCGGCAGCCGCACGCACCAGTCCGCCGGCACCGTGCGCACGCTGCAATAGGCGCCAGGCTGCGGGCCGAGGTAGGCCACACGGTCGCCGGCGCTCAGGTGAAACACACCGTCGCCGGTGTCGAGCACGGTGCCGGCGGCCTCCATGCCGGGCGTGCCGCCTTCGGCCAGCATCGGCGCGATCCAGCCCTTGCGCAGGTAGACGTCGATGTAGTTCACGCCGATGGCGCGCTGGCGGATGCGCAGCTCGCCCGGGCCCGGTGGCGGGCACGCGGCGTCGGCCGCCTGCAGCACCTCGGGGCCGCCGTAGCGCGCCACGCGCACCTGGCGCGTGGGCAGCGGCAAGGCGGTGGGCACGGGGGCGGCGCCATCGCGCTGCAGGTCGCCACCGGCGCGCAGGTGCCGGCGCAGGTTCTCGAAGCCGGCTTCGTAGACACCCTGCGCCACCATGTCGCGCAGCTCCTTCTCGCGCCCGGGCGGCGTGGCGAAGCTGCTTTCCCAGTGCCAGAAGGTGCGGTTGCCGTCGGTCACGGGCTTGAGCGTGACGGTGGCGACATAACGCTGCAAAGGGACGGTGGCGTCGACGATGCAGTAGGTGCTCTTGAAAAGCTTGTCGTCCAGCGTGAGCAGCTGCTCGCGGATGTGGTTGCCGTCCTGGAGGCGGAAGTTGCGCACGCAGCCGACCTGGTCGCTGCGCTCGCCGGCCTCGATGCGGCTGTGGGCCACCACGTCGTGCCACTGGTCGTGGCTGTTGAAGTCGCGGATCACGGCCCACACGCGCTCGATCGGCGCGTCGATCACCGTGGAGCGCACCACCCGCTGCAGCATCAGCGCCTGCCGAAGTGGCGTTTGAGCGCGTCGAAGCCGCCCTGGAACACGTTGGCGCCGATGAGCTCGGTCAGCTCACGCTCGCGCCCCTCCACGCATTCGAACTCCGCGCTCCACTCGGCGAAACAGCGCCCACCGTCGGTGATGGGCGTGAGCTTGAGCGTGGCCACGTAGTGGTCCACGCCCATCGGGCTTTCGAGGATCTCGTAGGTCTGCGTGTAGTCGTAATCGCTCAGGGCCAGCAGCCGCTCGCGGATCAAACCGCCGTCACGCGTGTGGAAGTGGCGGATGCAGCCCACGCGGTCGGCCGGCTCGTTGTTCTCGATGCGGCTGTCGGCGATGCCCGGGTGCCACAGCGGCAGGCCGTTGAAGTCGCGGATGCGGCTCCACACGGTGTCGGCCGTGGCGTCGATGACCGAAGAGACGTAGATGCGGACCACCGGCGCCTCACTCCTTCGGCGCTGCAGGCGGCAAGGCCGCTGCACCACCGGCGGCGCCGGCGGCCAGGCGCTGGATGTCGCCGCCTTCGATGCCGATCTCGCGCAGCAGCTGGTCGACGATCGGCGCCTGCGCGCGGAAACGCAAGGCCGAGTTCACCACGCTGTCGGCGAAGCCGCCACCGCTCCCGTCGCCGTTGTGGCCACCACCACCGCCACCGCCGCCGGTGAGGCCATCCACCTGCAGGATCTTGATGCCCTCGATGCGCTCCATGGGCTTGACCGATTCGCGGATGATGGCCTCGGCCTTCTCCACCAGCTTCATGCGCAGCGCCGAAGCCCGCGCCTCGGGGCTCAGCGTGTTCTGCGCCTCGTTCATCCAGCGCACCGCCTCGGCCTCGATCTCGGCGCGCACACGCACCGCCAGCGCCTTGATGCGGTCGGCGTCGGCATCGGCCTCGGCCTGCGCACGCACGGCGGCGCCGCGGTCGGCGCTGGCTTCCTTCTCGGCCGCTGCCGAAAGCGTGAGCCGCAGCGCCTCGCGCTCCGCGGCCTGGCGCGCGCCGATGAGGTCGATGGCCTTCTTGCGCTCGGCCATCTCCAGCTCACGTGCGGTGTAGACCTTCTCCTCGGCCGCCACCGCCTGTGCGCGGGCCGCTTCGGCATCGGCCTGCGCCACGCTCAGCGCCTCGCTCTCCTTGGCCACGGCAATCGCGCGCTGCTGCTCGGCCAGCTCCAGCGCCTTGCGGCGCTCGATCTCGGCGGCCTGGATGGCCTTCTCCTTGCCGATGCGCTCGCGCTCCAGGCTCTCTTCGCTGCGGATGCGCGCGGCGTCGATGGCCTGCTTGGCGGTGATCTGCGCGCCCTCGGCGTCCTGCTCGCGCTGCGCGCGCTCGGCGGCGAGTTCTGCACGCTGCCGCGCACGCGAGATCTCCACCTCGCGCTGCTGGTTCAGCCGCGCCTGCTCGGCCTCGCGGTCGATGTCCAGGCTCAGCTTCTCGGCCTCGAGGTTCTTGTTGCGGATGGCGATCAGCGTGTCCTGCTCGACGTCGTTGCGCTGCTTCTTGCGGTGTTCGATCTGCTCGGTGAGGCGCGTCAGGCCCTCGGCGTCAAAGGCGTTGCTGGGGTTGAAGTACTCCATGCCGGTCTGGTCCAGCTGCGTCAGCGATGCGCTCTCGAGTTCCAGGCCATTCTTGGTGAGGTCCTCGGCCACCGCCTCGCGCACGCGCTTGACGTAGCTGCCGCGTTTCTCGTGCAGCTCCTCCATCGTCATCTCGGCCGCCGCCGTACGCAGCGCGTCGATGAACTTGCCCTCCACCAGCTCCTTCAGCTGCTCGGGCTCCATCGTGCGCAGGCCGAGCGTCTGCGCCGCCGCGGCCACGCTGTCGGGCTTGGCGGCCACACGCACGTAGAACTCGGCGATCACGTCCACGCGCATGCGGTCCTTGGTGATCAGCGCCTTGTCCTTGCCGCGGCTCACCTCCAGCCGCAGCGTGTTCATGTTCACCGGGATCACGTCGTGCACGATGGGCAGCACGAAAGCGCCGCCGTCGAGCACCACCTTCTGCCCGCCCAGGCCCGTGCGCACGAACGCGCGCTCCTTGCTGCTGCGCAGGTACAGCCAGTGCAGCAGCCAGACCACGATCGCGACGACGATCGCGACGACGATCAGGCCGAGGATGAAACTGCCGAATTCAGCGCCGGTCATGGTGCTCGTCTCCAGGTGATCTCGTGGTGTTCGGTCATCGCGTGATGGCCATGAAACGCTTCGTCGTCTCGGTCAGCGCCACCTCGGTGGGCAGGCGCTCCATCGAACTGGCGCCGTAGAAGCCGTGGCAGCCGGGGCAGTGGCGCAGGATGAACTGCGCGTCCTCCGGCGTGGCGATGGGGCCGCCGTGGCACAGCACGATCACGTCGGGCTTGGCCGCCTTGGCCGCTGCGGCCCAGGTGTTGATGGGCTCGATGCAGTCGGAGAGCTTCATCGCCGTTTCTGCGCCGATGCTGCCGCCGGTGGTGAGGCCGAGGTGGCAGACCACGATGTCGGCGCCGGCGCGGGCCATGTCGCGCGCGTTCTCGGTGCTGAACACGTAGGGCGTGGTCAGCAGGTCCAGCGCATGCGCACGTTCGACCAGCGCCACCTCGTGGTGGTAGCCCATGCCGGTTTCTTCCAGGTTGGCGCGGAAGGTGCCGTCGATCAGGCCCACGGTGGGGAAGTTCTGGATGCCGGAGAAACCCAGGTCGATGAGCCGGCGCAGGAACTGCTCGGGGATCATGAAGGGGTCGGTGCCGTTCACCCCCGCGAGCACTGGCGTCTTCTTCACCACCGGCAGCACCTCGTGCGCCATCTCGCAGACGATCTCGTTGGCGTTGCCATACGCCAGCAGCCCGGCCAGCGAGCCACGCCCGGCCATGCGGTAGCGGCCGGAGTTGTAGATGACGATGAGGTCGATGCCACCGGCTTCTTCGCACTTGGCCGAGAGGCCCGTGCCGGCGCCGCCGCCGATGATGGGCGTGCCGGCGGCGATCTTGGCGTTGAGCCGGCCGAGGATCTGCTGGCGGTTGATGCGCGGCATGGTCTTCATGCCCTCCGTGCTGCGTTGGACTTGGGTGCCACTTCGTGCCACGCGGCCACGAGTGCGTCGGCAAAGGCTTCGTCGTTGATGTGATGCGGCAGCCGCAGCAGCTTGCGCTCCGGGCCGGCGCGGAAGCCCTGCGCGATCGTCTCGAACAGCACGCGATCGGCCTCGGGGTCGTGGAAGGCGGCGCCGGGCTTGTCGATCGCGCTCACGCCACCTTCGGGGATCAGGAAGCGCACCGGGCCCACCATCGCGTTGAGCTTGGCCACGAGGAACTGGCCGATGGCGCGGCATTCCTCGGCCGTGGTGCGCATCAGCGTCACCGTGGGGTTGTGGCGGTAGAGGCGCCGGCCCTTGTACTTCTCGGGCACGGTGTCCCAGGCGCCGAAGTTCACCATGTCGAGCGCGCCCACGCTGCCCACGTAGGGGATGGCGCGGCGCGCGAACACGTCCAGGCGCGTGGGGCCGGCGGAGAGCACGCCGCCGGCGATCTCGTCGGCGACCTCGGTGGTGCTGATGTCAAGCACGCCTTCGAGCAGGCCGCTCTCGGCGAGCTTTTCCAGGCTCTGCCCGCCCACGCCGGTGGCGTGGAAGACGAGGCAGTCGTAGTCGGCCTCGAGGCGCTTGGTCACCATCTGCACGCAGGGCGTGGTGACGCCGAACATCGTCAGGCCCAGCGCGGGCCGGGTGGTGGGCTCCACCGCGGGCGGGTGCGCGATCATGCCGGCGAGTGCGTGTGCGGCATTGGCCAGCACCTTCTCGCTGATGCGGTTGATGCCCTGCACGTCGGTGACGCTGTACATCATGCAGATGTCGCTCGGGCCCACGTAGGGCCGCGTGTCGCCGCTGGCCATGGTGCTGACCATGACCTTGGGCACGCCGATGGGCAGCGCGCGCATCGCCGCGGTGGCCAGCGTGGTGCCGCCGGAGCCGCCGGCGCTGATGAGGCCGGCCAGGTCACGCCGCGTCTGCACGAATCGTTCGAAGGCGAGTGTCATCGCGGTGACGGCGCTGCCGCGGTCGCCGCTGAACACCGCCGCTTCGCCCTGCGGGTGGTGGCGCGCCACCTCGCGCGGGTGCACGCTGGCGGGGCTGGGTTTGCCGCTGGTGGAGAGATCGACGGTGACCACGCGCAGGCCGAGCTTTTCCAGGCTCTGGCGCAGGAAGAAGAGCTCGCGCGCCTTGGTGTCGAAGGTGCCGGCGACATACGCGGCACGTGAGGCGCCCGCGGCGACCGGGAACTCGACGACACGCGCCGTCTCGGCACTGCGGCCTGGCGCCGCGGGGGCCGGCGACTCACGCGGGATGTCGGCCAGCGGCGCTGCCGTGCCACCGGCGTTCCAGCGGTTGAAGCCGCGCACGGTGCGCGGGGCCATGTCGTCGAGCGAGGGCGCGCCCTCGCCGAAGGCGCGGCGCACGGTGTAGACCTGCGGCGGACGGTCGTCGGGCATCGGCGCTGGTGGCGCGGCGGCAGGGGCCTCGTCTTCGTCGGCACCCCCGCTCTTCACGCCCAGCAAGCGCTCCTGCAGCTCGCGGTCGCCGGCCAGCTGCGCACTCGGCATCTCCTGCGCGATGCGCCCGTTGACCATCACGCCGATGCGGTCGGCCACCTCCAGCGCCACGCCGAGGTTCTGCTCGATCAGCAGCACCGCGATCTCGCCTTCGGCGGCCAGCGTGCGCAGCGCCTGCGCCACCTGCTCGACGATCACCGGGGCCAGGCCTTCGGTCGGCTCGTCCATGACCAGGAGGCGCGGTTGCAGCAGCAACGCGCGGCCGATCGCGAGCATCTGCTGCTCACCGCCCGACAGCTGCGCGCCGCCGTTGCCCTTGCGTTCGGCCAGGCGCGGGAACATCGTGTAGACACGCTCCACGTCGCGCTTGTTCGGCGCCACCAGCTTCAGCGTCTCGTCCACCGAAAGCGAGGGCCACACGCGCCGCCCTTGCGGCACGTAGGCGATGCCGCGCTTCGTGATCTCGTTGGCCGCGCGGCCGAGGATCTCCTCGCCGAACAGCTTCACGCTGCCGGTGGCCTGCACCAGGCCCGTGATGGCGTTGCACAGCGTGGTCTTGCCCATGCCGTTGCGGCCCACGATGCCGAGCACGCCGCTCGGGATCGTGAAGCCCACGGTCTGCAATGCGTGGGCGCGGCCGTAGTAGACGTCCAGGCCCTCGACGACGAGCACGGGCCCCTTGGTGGCGGTGGGTTCCTTGCGTGACCAGAAGGCCATGTCAGTGCTTTCCGCCCATGTAGATGGCCTGCACCTGCGCGTCGTTCTCGATCTGCTCGGGCGTGCCGGTCTTCAGCACCTGCCCGTTGTGCATCACCGTCACCTTTTCCACCACCTTGAGCGCGATCTCCAGGTCGTGTTCGATGATCACGAAGCTCATGTGCGAAGGCAGCGAGCCCAGCAGCGCCACGAGTTCCCGCCGCTCGGCCGGTGAGAGCCCCGCAGCGGGTTCATCGAACAAGATCAACCGCGGCGCGCCGGCCAGCGCCATGCCGATCTCCAGCTGCCGCTGCTGGCCATGCGCGAGGTTGGCCACGAACTCGCCGGCGATGTGGCTCAGGCGCGCACGCTCCAGCAGTTCATCGGTGGCCCGCTGGCTGGCGCTGTCCATGCCCGGCCGCCGCATGCTGAAGCGCCCGCTGCTCACGCCGCGCACCGCCAGGAACAGGTTGTCGCGCACCGTCAACTCGCGGAACAGCAGGCTGCTCTGGTAGGTGCGCCTGAGCCCCTTGCGGATGCGCTCGTGCGGCGGCAGCTCGGTGATGTCCTCGCCGAAGAAGCGGATGCGCCCGGCGGTGGGCGGGAAGTCGCCGGTGATGGCGTTGAACAGCGTCGTCTTGCCGGCGCCGTTGCTGCCCAGCACCGCGTACTTCTGGCCCGCGGCCACTGAGAAGCTGACGTCGTCCACCGCCTTCAGCGCACCGAAGGCCCGGGTCACGTTCTCCAGCGTGAGCGCGTCATTCGTGCTGAGCGCGCTCGCCGCGCCAACGCCGCGCGGCGCGGGTGCGCGCGTGGTGGCGGTGCGGGGCTGAAGTTGGGTCACCGAGGCCATCGTGTGCGTCCATCAAGCGGCCGCCGCGGAGCCGGCTTCGCCGGTCCGCTGGGGGCGCCCCCCTTGAGGGGGGAGCGGCGTCAGCCGCTCCGGGGGGTGGTCCATGTCTAGGGGCAGTTCGGTTCGTCGCGCGAACCGATCTTGAACTGGTCCTTCGGGATGCCGAGCAACTGCTCCACGTTGTCGACCTTGCGCAGCACCTTCGTCGTCAGTTCGCCCTTGCTGTCCTTCACCACCTCGGTGACGAAGGTGGTGCCGATGGCCTGGCGGTTGCCGTCGAGCTTCACGTCGCCGGTGGGGCCCTTCAGCGTCAGCTTGGCCAGTGCCTCGCGGTACTTGGCCTGGTTGCCGGAGAGATCGCCCTTCACCGCCTCCAGCCCGTCGAGCGCGGCCTTCATGTTGAGGTAGTACACGAGCGCGAACAGGCTCGGGCTCGGGAAGCCGCCGGCGCTCACGGGGTAGTTCTTCTGGTAGTCGGCGACGAAGGCCTTCCAGTCGGCGCCGTCGAAGCTGTCGGCCAGCGGGCCGGCGCTGATCGTGCCCACCAGCGAATCACGCCGCTTGCCGCGGTAGTTGAGCACGTCCTGGCTCACGGTGATGCTGCCGCCCATCATGGGCTTGTCGCCACCCGCGGCCTCGTACTGGTTGAGGAAGTTCACCGCGTCGGCGCCACCCAGCACCACGAGCAGTGCATCGACGTCCTTCGGGATGCGCGCGATCGTGCTCGCGTAGTCCTTGCCGCCCAGCGGCACCCAGGCCTTCACGGGCACCTTGCCACCGAGGCGGCAGTACTCGGCCATGAAGCCCTGCACCTGCGAGTAGGGGAACGCGTAGTCCTCGGCGATCACCATCACGCGCTTGTAGCCCTTGTCCATGGCGGCCTTGCCCAGGCCCACCATCCACTGCGCACCCTCGGTGTTGAAGCGGAAGAAGTTGGGGCTGGGGTCCACCAGCGTCGTGGCCTGGGCGCCGCTGCCGCCGTTGATGAAGGTCACCTGCGGCTGCGTCTTGCTGTAGTTCTTGACGGCGATGCCTTCGCCGCCCGAGAGGGGCCCGACCATGATGTCGACCTTGTCCTGCTCCACCAGCTTGCGCGTGGCGTTCACGGCCACGTCGGGGTTGGCGTTGGAGCTGGCCTTGATGATCTCGACCTTGCGCCCGCCGGCCATGCCGCCGCGCTGCTTCAGCGCCAGTTCCGCGCCGCGCATGCCGTCGGCACCGCCGGCCGCGAAGGGCCCTTCCAGCGTGGCCAAGAGGCCGATCTTGACCGTGCCCTGCTGGGCCCAGGCCGCACCGTGCAGTGCAGCCACCGCGGCCGCAGCCATCACCGAACGTACAACGAACCGCTTGCTCACTTTCACGCTTGTCTCCTGGTGGTTGAAATCACGGTCTGGTTGGGGCCGAAGCGCGAACGCAACTTCGCCCACAGCCCCAGCAGGCCGTCGGGGGAAAACAGCACGATCAAGAGGAACACGACGCCGATCACGAGGTTGAAACGCTCGCGGTCGATGAGGTCGATGGCGAAGGTCTGCAGCAGCACGAACACGATCGCGCCCAGGAAGGCGCCGATCGGGTGCTTCATGCCACCGAGCACGGCGATGATCAGGATGTTGATCAGCCAGCCGGTGTTCACCGAGTTGGGGGTGATGAGCCCGTTGTACCAGACGAGCAGGATGCCGCCCACGGCCGCGAGAACACCCGCCACGCTGTAGGCCGCCACGCGGTGCGCGGTGACGTTGAAGCCGAGTGCCTCCATGCGCCGCGGGTTGTCGCGCACGCCCTGCAGTGCCACGCCGAAGGGCGTGCGCACGAGCCACTTGATCCAGAAGTAGCCGGCCAGGCACAGCACCAGGCACAGGAAATAGAAGGGCACCGGGCTGCGCCAGTTGATGCCGAAGACCGTGGGCGGGTAGACCTTCTGGTAACCCTGGAAGCCGTTGAACACCGTGTAGTTCTGCAGCGCCAGGTAGTAGAAGGCCACGCCGATGGCCAGCGTGATCATGATCGTGTAGATGCCCTCGGTGCGCACCGAGAGCCAGCCGATCAGCGTGGCGCACAGCACCCCGATGCCGATGGCAAAGGGCAGCACCACCCACCAGGGCCAGCCCAGGCTCACCTCGGTGGCGCTGGTGCCGAGGATCGACACCGCATAGCCCGCGATGCCACCCACCGTGAGCTGCGCCAGCGACAGCATGCCGCCGTAGCCGCCGAGGAAGGTGAGGCTGAGCGCGATCAGGCCCAGCGCGAGTGACTGCGCCGCGATCTGGAAGGTGAAGAAGGGCGTGGCGACGAAGGGGTAGATCAGCAGGAACGCGGCCACGAACACATGGCGCGG
>VFQQ010004598.1_pt1 | contig 12036 bp, 10 predicted proteins | sample 3512341 | NCBI WGS metagenome assembly VFQQ01 (sample SAMN10412373, study PRJNA504923) | tailings metagenome | isolation source: Relicate 2 Philex TSF1 revegetated site | place: Philippines: Tuba, Benguet | collected 2017-08-29 | reverse complement strand
CGATTTGTCTTACTCATCAGATTTCTCCTGAAATTAAAACTAAAAAAGTGGGGTGTTCAACTAATTAACTACCGAACCCTAGTGACCAAGCATCCAAGGTCTGGCGGTCTTCTTGGTTTGCATCTGCAATAGGCTTCCTTTCTCTTTTCCCTGAGTGGATTGCTTCGAAGTCGATGATGAACCGCAGGTATGACCCCCAGAGCACCCACAGCTAGAGCGGCGGGTAGCCCGGGGTTCATGGGCAGATTTTTCGTTGCGTTCATGCGCACTTCGTTGCGCCTTGCCCATGATGGCCAGGCGTGGTGCCGAGACAATGCGCTCACTCAACTCGCCGCAATCCGGACAGATCGTAGGCTCACTGGATGTACTCATTTTCCCCAGTGCGGAAAACACTCCGCACTCATCACATCTGTATTCATACATAGGCATGGCGCTTCCCCTTATGCTTTCAAATCGTCAATCAAGAAATCTATGATCAGGATGTCTTGGCAACATCCACGTTGCCGGTGATGATCTTCACTGGGCCATCGGCATTCGGCTTCAGGTCAAAATCAAAGATCTCGGTTGGCAACCACAGAGTGGCACAGGCATTCGGGATATCCACCACGCCGCTGATATGGCCTTCAACCGGTGCAGTACCCAGAATCGCCACGGCTTGTTCACCGCTGTAGCCAAATTTCTTCAAGTACTCAATCGCGTTGAGGCAAGCCTGGCGATAAGCCACTTGTACATCCAGATAGTGCTGCTTACCCTGCTCATCCACGGAAATACCTTCAAAAATCAGGTAATCACGATAGTTAGGTGTCAATGGGCTAGGCTGGAACAGTGGATTCTTGACGCCATACTTCTTCACACCATCCTTGATCAAGCTGACCTTGATATCGAGGTAGCCAGCCATTTCGATCGCGCCACAGAACGTGATTTCGCCATCGCCTTGGGAGAAGTGCAGATCGCCCATGGAAAGACCGCCATCCTTGACGTAAACCGGGAAGAAAATCTTCGAACCCTTGGTCAAGTTCTTGATATCGCAGTTACCACCGTGATCGCGTGGAGGCACAGTACGTGCGCCTTCCTTGGCTGCTGCTGAGGCCTCTTCGCCGCTCAGGCGCCCCATGACGGCACCCGTTGGGTTAGGAGGCAAGCCCAATGCTGGCACACGATCAGGATCAGTAGCGATCAATTCAGCTTCGCGCTTGTTCCATGTATCCAGCAACTCACGGGATGGCAAGCAGCCAATCAAACCCGGGTGCATGATGCCAGCGAACTTGACGTTGGGAACATGACGGGAGGTGGTATAGATACCGTGAAAATCCCAGATACTTTTCGCTGCTTCAGGGTAATGATCAGTGAGGAAACCACCACCATTTTCCTTGGCAAACAAGCCATTGAAGCCCCATTGTTGATCTTGCAAGGTGCCTACATCCAGGATATCCACTACCATCAGGTCGCCTGGCTCAGCACCTTCAACACCAATCGGGCCACTCAGGTAATGCACCTGCAACAGGTCGACATCACGAATATCGTTTGCGCTATCGTTGTTGCCGATCTGACCACCGGTCCAGTCCATGCACTCAACACGGAACTCGTCACCAGGCTTAACCATGGCGACCATGGGCAAATCAGGGTGCCAACGATTGTGAATCTGGCCGTCCTGTTCCCAGGCTGGCTTGTCGAAATCCAGCTTAATCAAGGTCTTCATCTATACATCCTCCTTAAGAAACTCAACTCATGACGGCCGTCACTCCATTTAGGAATGGCGGCCATTCCCAACTAGAATTGCAACTGCAGACCTACAGTGAACTTGTCGATATCGCTCAAGCCCTCAGTCTTGGTCTTGGTGTAGACGGTGCTGATACGGGCGTTATGGCCGTCAATGATGTAGTTCAGGCCTACGTCGTACTCTTTCTGATCACGGCCAATCGTGCCGTCTGCATCAAACTTCTGGTAACGGCCATAGGGTTGGAACTTGCCCCAGCCCACGGTATCGCCAAACATCCAGGACACTAAGCCGAGGTAAGCCTTGCCTGGTACAGCACCAGTGAAAGTACCGCCACCAGCGACGACTGCTGCGGAATCTGCAGCAACGGCTGCATCACTGAAGTTGTATTTGTAAGCAGCCCCTTCGAGGTTCAGCACGCCTGCAGCAAATTTCTTCTCGAATAAGGCATCCACGTTGTAAGCCTTGTAGTCATCACTGTTGCCAGCAATACCTACTGCGTCCTTCTGGAACATGCCGACCAGGGCGATGGAGAGCACGTCCTTGCCGTAGTACGCACTGCTGGTGTAGTAGGCTGGATCGTTGTTTGCATCCAGGAAGTCATACTGGATACGACCGCTGTACATCAGGTTGTCGGAACGGTTGGGGTTCAGTGCACTGTCATTGTTGAAACTGGAAACGCGATTACCTTCATAAGCACCCACGGAGTAAACCAGGCGCTTGTCGAGCAACTTACCCCAGACGGTCACACCAATATCACGGCCAACGAACTTGTTCTGGTAGCGAGACACCACACCTGGGTAAGACCAGGCATTGAGGAAGAAAGGACCATCCAGGTTGGCACGGTCTGATGGTGGCAACAACTGACCCATCCAGATATTGAATTCATCCATGAACTCAAATTGCAGATAAGCATCCAGGGTGCTGATGTCATCCTTGCCGCTACCATCATTAGTGGTAGTGAAAGTATTGAACGTCGCCTTGATATACTTGTTGAAAGAAGCATTGATGTAGATACGCGCGTCATCTACATCAAAATCCTTGGAACGGGAGCTACCGTTAGGTGCCGCATCCTCAACGCTGGTGAATGCAGTACGCACGCCCAAGCCGATGCTGATAGACTTATCTTCACCGAAAGTGATCGTGCCTGCAGCTTGTGAATTCATGGATGGCAACGCAGCGGATGTTGCCAGTGCCACCATGAATGCACACTTCTTCATCTTGAATTTCATTTCCCTTACCCCTTAATTTAAGTTTCACCAAAAACCATCAAACCGAACGGTGAACTACCCGCCAAATCTTTCGTGTTGCCAGATTAGCGATTGAGGGGGGCGGCTTAAATACGTCATATTGCGTACATGCCAGAATCAGGCCGCATGTTAATTTGGCCTCGTCGACAATCAACGCCTATGCCGGGGCTGGCATGGGAAATATGGAAAAATACATGAATAATCAAGGATTAATAACGACAATCCCAGCTACCGTGACCCTATGCTTGGTATTGGCAGGATGCGGTGGTGAATTTGCATATAAAAGAGGCGCTGGCGTACACGACCTCAACACGGCAAAAAATGCATGTCAGGCACAAGGCCTGCAAGGCAATGCATTTGCAAAATGCATGGAAAACAATGGCTGGGTATTCCACAACCCACAGGACAACCTGGATGATGATGACCCTGTCATCAAGGCATCACTAAAGAATGACTATCGAGATACCTCGACAGTGCAGGAACCAGCACCTGTTGTTGCGATCGCTGCCGAGCCAAAAACCGGTGCGGCGAAAGAAACACCGACACCAGCACCCAAAAGCCCGCTGGATATGTTTACTGTGAGCTCATGGTGGAAAATTGGCAAAGGTGCAGACAATCTCAAGGCTGATATCCAGCAATGCGTGGCAAAGCTGGGGCCAGAACACCAGCCTGATATGTCAGGTACCACGGCAAAAGCGAGCCGAGGCTTGTTGCTCTGCATGAGAGAGCTGGGTTGGAAAGCGCTACAGGCGCAGTAAACCAGCGAATAGTCTATACACAGCGCCCCACAAAATCTGTGCATAACTTTGTGGGCAGTCTGGGGATGGCAAAATTAACTTGCTGATGCAATAAAGAGAAATGCCGCTGCCTATTTTCTAGGCAGTGGCATCATTTGAGGCGTAATACAGAGTGGCTTAGGCCATGTGCACTTACATGTGGACTTAGCTATATTTGCGGAACTGCCCCACCACTACCCCAAAAATCTCGAAATCACCATTGGGGCGAATCACCGGAAAATCCTTGTTGGCAGGAATCAGCACAAACTGCCCGTCTTCCTTACCCAAAGTCTTGAGCGTAAATTCCCGGTTGAGGATAGCCACGACAATATCACCAAGATTGGCAAAAGGACGTTTTTCCACAATCACGACATCGCCATTGAAAATCCCGGCGTCCTTCATTGAGTCACCACGCACTGTGATGAGGATGGTTTGCGAGGGCTTTTCGATGAGGTAATCATCAATACCCATCGTGTCCAGGGTATCGCCGTATGATGGTGTGGCAAACCCGGCCTGTACCGTGCTCTCAGCCAGGATACGCTCGAAAAAGCGCCTGCCCGGCTTGAGCCGCTTGTCAGGCGCATAGTCGAGGAAGCCCTGTAACTTGAGCCGCGCCACGAACGATGTCACCGCATTTTTGGATTTAAACCCAAGCAATTGCGCGACATGGCTAAAAGTCGGCAATGTCTTGTGTTCGGCGAAATAGTCCTGGATCTTGCCCAGGTATTCAAAGTCTTTATCTTGTCCCATGGGTGAAAATTTACTGTACGAATGTACACAAAGTCAAGCTTTGGAACAGAGTTTTTTTCATCACAACACGGCATGTATCATGCCCGTGATCATTCCGCCTTGACTGGTTTGTCTTGTTTATCCTCTGGTGGAGCCAACTGCAAGAGGAACTCTGCCACCTGACGAGCACACTCCAAGGGAAACAAAAGCTCCTGCTGGCGAATGTTTTCCATCGCGCCATCCATGCCAATCACCGTGATTCTGACTTCCTTATACTCTGTCGTTTCTACCGAGATCATGGGGCGATCAAGGATCACCAGATTGGCCTTGTTCTCTTTTTTCTGATTGTCTGCCATGCGTGCTCCTTTATGCAAAAAAGGGCGGCATGATAACAAATTCCTGCCTGCTTAATACCTTTACCGTGAACAATCTAGCCACTTCTCAGGTAAGCAACATCACTAATAAACCAGCAGCCAAAGCGACACCAATCACGGGATAAGTACGCCAAGCCAGTGCTTTGCCTCCAATAACACCGACTAAAGCTGCCTTCACCACACTATTGCTGATCGCGGCCAGCACAATACCTTGCGTCGCCACGTTCATCCCCAACTCGTGCAAGGCATTACGCGATAAAGACAAGCTGATGGCATCGACATCGGTCAGGCCAGCGAGGATAGAAACCAAATAAACACCAGCATCTCCCATATAGCGCCTGCCCGCCTCAACGAGGAACAAGATCAGGCTTAACAGCAAGGCAAAACGGATGGCTGGCCGTAACTCAAAGGGGTTGCGTAGTGGTGTTTCTGCATTGGCTGGCTCTTCCTTGATAGCCCGTAGCCAGAACACCCCGGCCCCGGCAAGATACACTAAACACATCACACTCAATGGCCATGCAATATGCGGCAATATGGAAATATTCACCGCGGCCACAATCAGCAAGACACGTGGAAACATCAAAGCTGATGTCGCCAGCAGGCCTGCTGACAATACATTCTGCAATGGCTTGCTGGACAAGCGTGACAGGGTAAGCGTCATGGCGGTGGAAGACACCAAGCTACCAAGGATAGCCGTCAACATCAGGCCATAGCGTGTGCCAGTCAGACGAATGGCGATATAGGCAATAAAGCTCAGCGCGGCGATCAGCACCACCATCCACCACGTGGTATAAGGATTGAACACGCCCCAGGGATCATAAGTCTCGTTTGGCAATACAGGCAGCATCACCACGGAAATGAATAGCAGCTTGAGCGCACCGGAAACTTCGGCCTCACTCAAGCGCTTGAGCAGGGAATGCAACACGTTTTTCAGGCTGAGCAACAAGGCCACCACCACGGCACCAGCGCTTGCCAGCATCACGTAGCCAGACAAGGCAAGACTGCCCAACAGGAAGGTGATCAGCAAGGCCAATTCGCTGGTTATGCCATGGTCACCGGTGCGGCGCACATCCACAACGTACGCAATACCCACCACCAGCATCAATGCCGCCAGTACCGTCACCCATACGACCATGCCCATCTGCTGCCCCAGCAAAGTGCTCAAGCCTCCCAGCAAGCCAGTCAAGGCAAAGGTGCGGATGCCTGCACTTTGGTATGAGTCGTTTTCATCGCGCTCTTGCCAACCGCGCTCAGCGCCGATCAATAGCCCAGCACCCAGTGCAATGAGCAGGTGCAGCATGGTGTCGATAGCAAAGGTCTGGTGCATTGATTAGGCTCTCGGTTATATCTGCAAGCATGATACCAAGAGCCAGCATCCTCTGGCACAAAGACAATGCTAGACGCGTACCGGCCTAGCCAGCCCTAGATGACTGCGCAAGGTGGCATGCTCATAATCGTGGCGGAACAGGCCGCGCTGTTGCAGGATGGGAATGACATGATCGACAAAGTCCTGCACGCTTTCGGGCTGCATCGGCGGCATCAGGTTAAAGCCATCTGCCCCGCCATTGCGGAACCAATGCTCCATCTGGTCTGCCACCTGCTCTGCCGTGCCAACCATGGTGCAATGCCCTCCCCCCGCAGCCAGGCGACCCAATAGCTGGCGCACGGTAGGCTTTTCGCGTTCAATAATGCGTAACACGGTGGCATAGCGGCCCTTGGGGCCGGTAAAGGCCTCCAGCGGCGGCAAGGGTGGCACTGGTGCATCAAGCTCCCAATCCATGCAATCCTGATCGATAAACAACTGTAATTGCCGCAGGGATGTTTCTGCAGGCAATAGCTCATCCAGCGCCCGCTGCTTGGCACGCGCCTCGGCCTCAGTTGAGCCAATAAAGGTCACAAGACCTGGCAGGATAGGCACATTCACTTGTCTCCCGGCAGCTTTGACCCTAGCCTTGACGTCGCCGTAATAGGCCTGGGCCGACGGCAGGTCATAGGCCACGGCATAAATCGCCTCAGCATATTTCGCCGCGAGTGCGCGGCCATGATCGGAAGCGCCCGCCTGGAACAGCACAGGATTACCTTGGGGTGGGCGCGGTACGGTCAAGGGGCCATCAACGAGGAAATGTGCGCCTTGGTGATTGATCTGCCGTACCCGGCTTTCATCAACGTAATCTCCCGCGCGGTCGTTGAGCAATGCACCATCATCCCAGCTATCCCACAGTTGCAATACCGCCTGGATGAATTCCTCAGCCCGCGCATAGCGCTCAGCATGGCCGGGCATCGCTTCATAACCGTGGTTCCTTGCTTCAACATCAAACATCGACGTCACCACGTTCCATCCTGCACGTCCACCGGAGATATGGTCCAGCGATGCCATCAGTCTTGCTGCATGGAAAGGTGTGTAAAACGTGCTGGAAATGGTGCTCACCAAGCCGATGTGCTTGGTAGCACGACTAATGGCTGTCAGCATGGTCACTGGCTCGAGGAACCAGCGCGGCCCATCAGTAATGTTATTGGTCGCATGCCCATCGGCAAAAAACACCGCATCCAGCTTGCCGCGCTCGGCTAGCTGGGCCATTTCCTCGTAATAGCGAATATCACCCAGGCGTTCGACCTGGGAATCCGGGTGACGCCAGGCAGCGTTGTGGTGGCCGCAGCCGAACAGGAATAAATTGATGTGCATCATGACCGCAGCCCTAATTCTTCACCAAGCCACCATCCACAACGAGATTCTGCCCCGTCACGGCACGCGACCAGGGCGAGGCGAAAAACAGCACCGCATCGGCAAACTCTTCTGGTGTCGTCACGCGGCGTAATGGTGTACTGGCAGCAATCAGATCAAACACGGCCTCTGGCGTCGCAGCAGAAGCATCGGTTGTACGCAGCAAGCCGCCCGACACCATATTGACAGTAATGCCCCCCGGCCCCAAATCTTGTGCCAGGGTACGTGTGAGTGACAACAAGGCCGCCTTGGCAGCAGTGTAATCGTGATAAGGCACTACCGGGTTCTGGAACAAATTGGTGCCGATATTGATCACCCGCCCCCAGCCCTGTGCACACATGCCAGGCAAGGCCGCCTGCACAGTATTCAACGCGCCCTTCACCACCCCATCGAACTGTTGCTGCAGGCTTTCCCAGCCAAGATCGGCAGCATGAGCTCGGGCATCGCCATTGAATTTGAAATCCGGCAGCGCATTGTTGACCACCGTCGTCACTGGCTGAGCGAAATGTGCCTGTGCCTGCTCCAGCATGCCACGCACAGCCGTTGCATCGCTCACATCCGCACCTATCGCCAATGCACGTTCAGGCGCTTCAGCCACGAGCCTGGCCGCGGCAGCCTCGCTATGAAGATAATTGATGACGACCCTTGCACCCTGATCGAGGAAGGCACGGGCAATATGCTGGCCCAGCCCGCGTGCGGCACCGGTGACGAGCACGACTTGGTCTTGAATACGGAGTTGTGGGGCTGATGGATTGTTCATGTCATTCCTTTGCAGTAAATCATGACAAAGGAAGACATCGCAGCCAGGGCTGCGACAGGCATTCCTCCGCCAGTATGATCTGGATCAGGTATACGGGTTTGCTCTCAGCCCTGTGGAAACCATTCCATCAGGGCACCCCGTGCCGAAAGGTTGAACCATAGCACGGAATATGAACGATTCACATCCAATGCATTGTGAAAATCGTGATGAAAGTCGTTATAATCCGGCACCAGAACGGCCACTTGCTATTGGCCCGTTCAATCCTGGGGGAGCCGATCACGGCTGAGAAATGGCAATGGGCCATGACCCTTAGAGCCTGTTCACGATATTTTCATCGTTCCCGTTGCTTTACATCAGATGTAGATGCAAGGCGCAAACCACAGCAGGGCTGCTTGCCCTGCGAGGATTTGCAACGCAGCATACACTTTTGAGGTGAAGCAACCCTAAGGGCAATTAAGCAAAAAATCGCACTCGGCGTTGCCTGCCTTGACCATGCCATCAGCATGGCCTACGGCAGACGTCTTGATTGCGTTTTTTTGCTTAATTGCGGGAACCATGAAAATATCGTGAACAGGCTCTTTACTTGATCCAGATCATGCTGGCGAAAGGAAGGAAGTACCGCATCGGGTTTGCGTACTCCTTGTCGTTCGTTAATTACAGGAGTCACCACAAGATGCTCAGTACACAAGCCACGCTCGCTTGGCTGATTTTTTTCGCCGCCGCTTTCGCCATTCTCGGCATGACTTACTCGCGCCGTTATCGCGGTAATCTTGAAGAATTCATCGTTGCCCGCAACAGCCAAGGCTCCATTGCCAGTGTTATGGTGCTACTCGCCTCTTCCCTCGGTGCATGGATATTGTTCTCGCCAGCTCAAGCGGCTACCTGGGGCGGCCTCACCGCGGTGATCGGCTATGCCCTTGGCGCGATGTCGCCGCGCATTGCCATGATCCCGCTCGGCAAGCGCATGCGTGAACTCATGCCCAATGGCCACTCCCTTACCGAGTTTCTCATCGCGCGTTATGGCAAGCCAATGTATCTGCTCGCACTCAGCATCATGCTGTTTTACCTATTTATCGCCATGAGTGCGGAGATCACCGCCATCGCCAAGATGGTAACCATCCTTGCGCCAGTGCCGCTCTGGGCCACGGCAGCCATCGTGCTCGGCTTCACTTTGCTCTACACCACTTATGGTGGCTTGCGTGCCTCTATCTTCACCGACAAAGTGCAGATCGTCATCATCATCCCGCTGCTGGCAGCACTGGTATTTATTGGCTGGAAAGCAACCGGTGGCGTGGTGCCTGTCATGGACAAGTTGCGCGAAACCGCACCGCAGCTCATCGACTTACACGATATTGGTGGCATCAAGACCGGGCTGACCTTCTTCGTCGCCATCCTACTCACCGGCATCTTTCATCAAGGCAACTGGCAACGCATTTACTCTGCGAAAGACATCCCTGCCATGCGTAACGGCTTCCTGCTTGGTGGTTTGCTGGTCGTGCCATTCATCTTCATCATGGGCTTGTTCGGCCTGGCCTTCATGGCGATGACACCACAAGGTGATAGCTCGGTAGCGCTGTTCAGCGTGGTCATGCCCAACATCCCGCTTTGGCTGGCCATTGCTCTGATTCCACTCGGTATATCCCTGGTGATGTGCAGTGCAGATAGCGCGATCAGCGCGATTTCAAGCATTGTGGCTGTGGATATCGGGCGAGTGATGCCTAGGCGTAGCGCTTCGAGCTTGATGCGCTTGTCACGCTGGCTAGTGCTGCTGGTCGCTATCCCGGTGTTGATTGTTGCTGCACAGGGCTACAGCGTGCTTTACCTATTTCTGCTCGCCGACCTGCTATGCTCGGCGGCGGCTTTCCCGGTCTTTTTCGGCCTGTTCAGCCGCTCGCATACCGGGCGAGAAGCGGTGATGGGCACGATCGCAGGATTGATCGCAGGATTGTCCATGTTCCCTATGCCAAATGAACCCGCAACCCACTTGCTGGAATCCTTCCTGCTGGCGGCCTTGACCCCCGTAGCAGTCATTACCCTCACCCGCCTGCTCAAACGTCGCAAGGAACACTTCGAGCTTGCTTCGTTGACACATGCAAGCCGCAGGCTGGATCAAGAGCAACTCTAACGACCCTAACAACTCAAAGGGCGAGCGCAGCGATTGGGCATCGCTGCGCTCGCCCTTAATATCGTGTGAAGTATTGAATCAGGAACTACAAGACAGCATCGAGCATCCAGCCTTGTGCTTGGCCCAATCCGGGCGCAAGGCAGCAAAGCGCTCCTTGCCTGGCTGCTCGTCGTAAGGCTGGCGCAACACTTCCAACAATTCCTCTATCAAACTGCTATCACCAGCATCTGCCAGATCGATGGCTTGTTGCGCCAGGTAGTTGCGCAAGACATACCGCGGATTGACACGATTCATGGCGTCTTTCCTGGCTATTGGGTCACGTCCATCTGCAACCGTTGCCTGGCTATATTGCTTGAGCCAATCACTGAACCTGGGCTTGAAGGTTTCCCACAGTGCATCGCTATAGGCCGCGCTTTGCAAGATGCCCAAGTCTGGCTGGGTGGCTTCGACCAAGGCCAGCTTGCGGAAAAATTCGGTCATGTCGATTTCGGCCTGGGTCATGAGATCGAACACTTCGGTGAACAAAGGCTCATATTCATCGCGCCACTGGCTAAAGCCAAATTTGGCAGCCAGCACGGCACCCCACTCTTTGTTGTAAGCCTGGTCGAATAGCATCAGGCCTTCGTCGTAAATTTCCCGCTCCGGCTTCAAGGCATACAACGCTTGCGCCAGGCGCTCCAGATTCCAGCGGGCAATTTCGGGCTGGCGACCAAAACAATAACGACGGCCTGCGGCATCAGTGGTGTTGGGCGTCCAGCCGGGGTCGAAGTTATCTACCCAGCCGTAAGGGCCATAATCAATAGTGAGGCCAAGGATAGACATATTGTCGGTGTTCATCACGCCATGGACAAAGCCCACGCGCATCCAGTGTGCGACCAGGCGCGCAGTGCGTACACAGACAATGGCAAACCACTCGGCTAAACGCTCGTCTTCGGGGAAATGAGCCAATTCAGGAAAATCACGGTTGATGGTGAAATCCACCAGCGTTTGCAGCGTTTGCTTATCCTGGCGCATGGCAAAAATCTCGAAATTGCCAAAGCGGATAAATGAGGGCGATACACGGCATACGATCGCGCCCTTCTCAGCCTGCGGGTTGCCGTTGTAAAACATGTCGCGGATCACGACATCACCGGTCTGCACCAGGCTTAGGGCACGCGTAGTGGGAATGCCAAGATGGTGCATCGCCTCGCTGCAAAGAAATTCGCGCACCGATGAGCGTAACACGGCACGGCCATCCGCCATACGTGAATAGGGTGTCACGCCCGCACCCTTGAGTTGTAACTCCCAGCGCCTCCCCTGGCTGTTTACGACCTCGCCCAGGCTGATCGCGCGGCCATCGCCCAACTGCCCGGCCCAATGTCCAAACTGGTGACCGCCATAACACATGGCATAAGGTTCCATGCCTGGGATAAGGCCATTGCCAGCCAAAGCATTCACCCAGGCCGGGGACTTAATGTCTTCCTCACTCAAGCCCAGTGCCTGCAACATCTCGGACGAATAAGCCAGCAACTTGGGAGCGGATACCGAAGTGGGCATCACACGTGACCAACAGGCGCCATACACTTGGCGCAACTGGTTAGTAG